>Ga0208276_1000008_pt1 | contig 42925 bp, 18 predicted proteins | sample ETNtaG_21_FD_185767 | JGI IMG/M metagenome (GOLD analysis project Ga0208276, IMG submission 185767) | Marine microbial and viral communities from oxygen minimum zone, Eastern Pacific Ocean - ETNP201302PF91A (SPAdes) (version 2) | ecosystem: Environmental > Aquatic > Marine > Oceanic ...
CCAAAGGAAGAAACAATCCACTATACTTACTACACGATTTCCCATCCAATAAAAACATATGAGAGAATCCTACTAACTGACTGTCACCATCTTCTACTAAGTTATCATGATACACCCATCTAAAATCTGTATCAAATCTTAGAGTCTCTTCAATAAGGTTTTGATAATTTGGATTGATGCAATCATCTTTAATAATGCTCTTCATCTGGACCCTCTACATTCCAAGCAATATTCCCAGACACAGTTGTCCTTTCTTTATCAGTAGATCTAAATGGATATACAGCATGATTTGTTGTTGATGGGAACATAAGAATTGTACCGTTCCATGAACTATCTACTGGCAGCACTTCCTTTTCCATTTGAAACGCTCCATCACTATAAAAATTATCCCTTTCTTCAGGACCATATGGTATATCAACAAATATCACAAAACTAACAACACCAGAATGAACATGCATTGGATTGTATTGGTATTTCTTCTGATAATTCGCCCACAAATTATGCAACCTTATGAACCGAGTGATATCCTTTGTCTTATTAAACTCCCATGGACATGTGGTATACACCCAATCCCATATTCCATTAACACGATCTAAAAGATATTCTTCTAATCCTGGACATTCATATTTCCATTCACTTAAACTTGATTGTTGATCTAGAGCACCAGCCAATCTGGAATTCATATTCCATACCTCATCCAATCTTCTTTTCCTAGTATAATCAAGAAGACTATAGTAGATGTCTTGTGGAATTTTCTCTGCTACAAAGTTTAAATTACTTTGACTGTGTATATTACTGTCTTTCATGAATATAAATCTGCAGCTAAACAATATCGGTTTTCATTTTGAATGCCTTTGCCAGGTATGTGTGGTAAGTTTGATGGAAATATAAACCATGTAAATAAGTTCTTCGGTAAGTAATATGGATCATGATTTGGCATAGGGAACATAGTAGTTCCAGACTCACCTAATTTTATATACATTATACCAGATAATGTATAGGGATTTTCTGGATTGTGTGAGTGCATGTATGGTTCTATTGGATTATCATTCCAATCTATATACACCCATGAATTTATTTGATAATCAAATACATCCATACCCCAAAATCTAGAACAAGCATCGTGAAATGACCATCTTAATTTCTTAATAATAGGTTCATCATACTCCAAGAAGTCATCTTTACCATCATGGAAGGTGAGTTTGGATACGTGATCCATATTTTTAGTAAGAATATTCTTTTCGATAGAGGTATCAATAAACTTTATAAGTTCATCTCCATCAACATCTACTGGATATTCTCTAATTCCTAATACCATCGTCTTGATTGTTTCTCATTTATATGATCATGAATTTCAGGAATACAGAAAGAGAATGCTACTGTAGTCCTGTAACCATTACCTATTAAAGTATTAGGAGAGTGTCCTTTATGATCCCAATTAGATGGTATAAGAACACCTGTATTTGGTATGTATGGTGTGTAGAAAGTCTTTCCATCTGGTCTCTGAGATACAAATTCACCACCCCATTCTAAACTCCATTCTTTTTGATTAAAAAGTACGAATGTCCATACATCATCTAATGGATAATCTTTATGGAATAATGTATTCTGTCCAGCAGTTTGTCCATTAGCATGTATCTTACACAACTTAATATCTCTTCTAAGATGTTTCATCATCTTAAGTCTTATTGTTGTGGCACACTTAGTAAATATTAAATCAGTTCTTAAAGGATGTTGCCATGACACAGGATCTCCTTTACCATACGATGCATTATTAAGTGTCCATGTTGCAAGACTACTTACTGCTGGTGAAGTTCTATTAAAATATTCATACAATGATTCAAACTCACTACGTGATAGAACAGTATCAATAACAATAGGTTCCTTCATTTGCCCCACCATAACCATCCTGTCATAATATACTTCTCATGATCATTTGAAATTTGTCCTCTATGTTTATGAGTTAATCCAGCAGGAAATAAAACTGTACTACCTTTCTTTGCTTGCACAGTATAATCCTGATGATAAAATTCAGTTCCTCCATTAGGAACATCATTCAGGTATGTAATAAAAACAAAAGCTTTATCACAACCATCTAAACCAGATCCATCCACATGCCATGTATAAAAACCTTCACCTGGTTTATAATACTGTATCTGTGGTAACTGCTTCATTGTAAACTCTTGGTTTCCAACTTCTAGTTCTTGTAAGTATTCATTTATAAAACCATCTAATGCTTTTTGATATGCGTCATATTTAAAGTCACTTGGTTTTCCAAACTTTCCAGCATCAGTTATAGAGAAATCAGTACTCTTCTTAATATCTGGAATGATACTACCACCACCAACTCTACCAGCATATGTCATTTCATCCTTATCCGCTATATGAAAAAGCTCTATAAGCTTGTCACATATATCAGGATCTTCTAATTGATATTCGTTAATAAAATTCATTTGTATGGTGGCCCCTGTACCCATCCAACTAATGATTTCCTCTCACCAGATGTTACTTCTCTAACTCTGTGTGGTGTATCACCCATGAATATTATAACATCTTTCTTCTTCAATGGAATAATCTTTTTCTCATCTATCACCATTTCAAATTCACCACCTTCAAAATCATCATTCAATAGTATAACAAAACTAAGTTTACGTATTCTATTTTCATGCCTCTTACCAGGCATCCAATTAGATTCATCTATATGCCAATCATAGTAACCACCTTTTTTATATACAGTATCCTGCAAAGGTTCTATGAAATCAATATCATAATCCCATTTACACTTATCATTAGCAAAACTAATAAACCCATCCATCAATCCATACAAACGTTCATCATCTATAAAACGAGATTTTGATTCTCTATTTGCTAGATCAAGTTCTCCTTTATTTTCTAAACCTTCTACCTTAGAAGATTCATAATCATCTATAGGTTTACTTTCACGATCTGTACCTTGACATTTCTTAAGTTGCCTTTCTATAAGATCAAAATATTCATCTTCCATATTGATGATTATATACTGGTGTTTAAATGAATTCATTTCTGACACACCATTATATGAACACCATTCCACCATCCATTAGGATCCTCTGGAACAGCAGTCAATATCTTACGATCAAACATAACTTTAATATCATTTTCCCTAACCCATATATTTGCCGACTCTACCACACCCATAAAATTAGCATCATCTATTACTATTATAAACTGATCATCCATAATTGTATAGAGGTATGTTAAATTATCATACTGTGCTTGCGAGTCATGATCAGCATCATAGAAAATAACATTCGCTTTCTTATTATCCATAGTGTGTTCATCATGAACAATATTAAAATCTGCTATATTCAGATCTTGAATACTTTTCTCATGGAAAACTTGATTCTTTTTCATACCTTTAAAGAATGCACCTTTAGGATTATTCATCTTAAATCCTTTATGTCCATATACTTTACCACCACTATCCCAACTATCCTCATCACGGAAAGGAGCAATATCTTCTTCTGAATAATTATCAACAGCAAACGCTGGTATATCTCTATCCATTGTCGCAGCAAAGAATGTACTACCAGCAGCAACACCTAATTCTAAATACACAGCATCTTCTTTAGAACATAAGTTATTAAGAAAATGTCTAATAATATTTGATGATAAACCTTCGTAATTAAATCCTTTTGGATTAAACTTACTATCTCCTCTTGCAGCCTTATCAATAGAATTAAGAACTAGTTCTATATCCTTATCCATAATTCTTTCATTCTTTTTCATCCTAGAATGAATAACTGAATCACAATAATTACAATCCCAACAATCAAACTTACACGTCTTAATCTTATCTCTCCAGATATCAATTGGTTTCTCTTGTAATGTAGTATCTTCAATATACTCATCAAACTGAGGATATAATAATTCTTCATTAGCATCCCATCTTTTAATGATGTCCATAGATTCCATTAAACGCAAAGCATTCTCTCTACCATGCATCTTGAATACATCAATACCTAAATCTACAAACTGTTCCCAATCTTCTTTCCATGGTGGTATAGTTGCTTGCTTTAAAGCATTAGCTGGATCTCTTTCATCCCATCCAGAACATGACACTCTACTAATAGAATCATTAAAATACTGAGGATCATCTTCACTTCTCTCCATATTGTAATGGTAATGTTCTGGCATGATCGGACATCCACCCCAACACCACTCATTAGCAAGTAATGATATCTTAACTGGTTTACCTATTTCAGCACAATATTCCTTTGCTTTTTTAATTCTTAGTAGTTGATCATGATCTCTCATTAGATCACGATCTAAATTAATATAATTAAATCCTGCCTTTGCTAAATTAACTATCTCGTTTGCTCTTGTTACTTCTCTGAGTATAGTATTTTTAATATAGAGTTCTGGAAACTCTTTCTGTATCTGTCCAGTTAACAACCATGTCGTATGAGGTATCGTAGCAATACGAACACCCATATCATATACTGGTTTAAAATTTTCAATAAAAAGATCCAAGTTCTTTTGATTAGGAAGAACCTGAATATTATTAAACGTTGCTGATAATGGAATACCTGTTTCCTGAGAAACATAGAGAGCATTGAATGTTGTCTCCCTCATATCCCCATCAATACTATCCCCCATCGCGTCTTGGACGAATGGAGGCATCCGACATGTAAAGTATATGTCGGAAATATATTTCTTATACTGATTCAGGAACGGAATAAAAGTTCCTGTTACAAAATCTTCAGGTAATTTTGTATTCAGCGGGATTGAGAATCTTTGATCCATATTCTTCTAGAACCTTATTAATAAATAAACCTTCGTTGTCACTATGTTCTATCAAGAGACTTTTATTCTCTTTACAGATTTCTCTGAGCTTTACTCTATCTAGATCTTTATTTTTATCTTCAAGACTGTACTTATCATACATCATGAAATGTATAACAGGCAGAAGCTCTTCATACCTTTCTGCATCAGCGTGCCAGGTTCCTGCCATCTTAATTGCCCTCTTTTAAATGTAACTGTCCTGTATATTTATGCGCCTCAAACTTGGGCATTGTTATACCTTCCGATTCTATTTGTGCTTGTATAGCAGGAGCAAATGTTTTATTTAATTTGTCCATACCACCACCAACGAGAGCAGAGAATTGTATTGCTACTTCTAAACACTTAACTTGATCCTGTTCTGGCATATCCAAAATAGAAGTCATGTTACCAGTAGATATTCTACCATAAGATACAATATCCATAGCAGCCTGTTTACCCATACGAGCAATCCAGTATATTCTTTCTTCCTCTTCTTGTTCTTCTAAGAAATACTCTAGTGGATGGTCATCATCAACAAACTCATTAACAGTCTTCAAGAAATGTGTCATTTCTATTTCTGACTGACGTAGTTTCCTTTTCCAAATACCTATGTCATAATCATTTTTTTCTAAATCGATCTGGATAAATCCAGCATCAATTTCATCTCCACCTTCTGCCGCTAAATTATCAAGAGTACGAACGAATTTCTTTCTTAATAATTCTGCTTTTCTAAGACTGTGCCTATTTTCCATATAAGCATGATACCTTGTTTCTAGTTCCATCAATGCTTGACGAACCTTTCTCCAAGGAGTCAGTTGCATATCAACAACAAAATGCTTACTTTGATATTCAGTCATACCGCTATTGAAGCGCATACAACCTTCTAAAATATCAAAATCTTTCTTTGAGAAATCAAATTCCTCAACGAAAGACTTAGCTAGATTTATCTCTCCAGTATCAGAACTGACTATGTTATTAACATCAGCAATGATATCTGACAACTCTGCGTTGTAAGATAATCTTGAATTTTTTGGATCTCTGTTAACTAATTCAGAATTTAAAGACATATGCGTCTACCTCATACTCTGGTTTTCGATCCCAGTCAGTATCAGATATGGTGCGACCCATTTCAATTGCCTGTGATTGAGGCATCATGATACCGATGTGATCTTCATATAATATATTTAGGTCCCATACAGTATCGGCATCTTCAAACTTTTTCTTAAGTTTTTGATACGCAACAAGCATGGTAGATAGTTTATCTTCGTATGCCTCAGCTTTAGTAAGTATTTTATTTGATAGATCTGTTTTATCTAAAGCTCTTTCTGTAGCAAGGTAGTCAAGGAATGGTGTCTTACTTCCATTCTTTCCTTTTTCTCTCAACCACTCTCTTGCTTCATGCTTCTGTATTTCCCAAGAAGCAGTTTCTAATTCTGTTGTATCTCTTAGATTTTTAATTCTTACATTAAATTCATCATCAACAATCTCTACAGCAAAGATACTCATGAAATCAGTAATTTCTTTTCTGATTTCATCTGTCAATTCTACTGGTACTTTAAGAATACCACCAGCAGGAGTCCATGCTTGAGCAACACCTTGTTGGTTAACCGTTGCCATAATCTTACCAAAAGGTCTAACTTCTGAGAAGAAGTTTGATCCATTCAATGCTTGCTTCTTAGTAACCTCTTTGTATTTGTGTTCCCACTCTTTAGAGATAACTTGGAAGATGTTTTCACTTACTTCCACACATGCAAAATGCATCAACGAAAATATTTCGTTGTAATGTAGCCTAGCATCAGCGGTCTCAGCAATATTGACATACTGCTCAGGCTTAATTTCTTTTTCGTTAAGTATTAGGTATCTCATTATTGTGCATAGATTGCGGTAACAGTAGCAGCAGCTGAACAGCAACCACCTGAAGATTGTCCATAATGTCCTTTAGGTCTTGTAGAAGCACCCATATTAGTCTCAACATCAGTAGAGTAATCCCACTTAGTAGTGTGGTTGTTCTGCTGACCATCATATTGTCCCATCATATAACCCCAGTCCTGACCCATCATCATGTTCTCTTCTCCGTAAGAACGAACCTTAGATCCATTCTTAATACCAGATCCTGAAGAACCATTATACTTAGTCCAAGGAGTTGTAACGTTGTTACCAGTTCCACAATAGAAGTGACCCCACTTAGAACCAAGCGGCTTACAAACTCCGTCAGGAGCCATAGAGGAAGACCAACCACCCCAACTATCGTTAGAATGATTACAGTAGTATCTATTACCTGAGAATGAAGCCCATGTCTTATCTTCATCGGCAACTGATGAAGTATGGTCATTACCAGAAGGTGAGTTACCTGCCTGATACATGATCTCTGAAGGGAAGTGTAATTTACCTACAGCAGAGTTACCTCCACCTAAGTTATACCCATGCTGTTGTTTTTGTGCAGATGCACAGGAGTTTCTGTCTCTGTTGACAGGCATGTTCCAACCACCAACAGTACCATATCCCATAACACCTCGTGGATCGTCTCCTTCCCAACCGTAGTTAGCAGGTGAGTATGTTCCACCACCAGGGTTACTACCTGATGTACCAAACATTCGTCTCATTCCAGTATGGAGGTTGATCGAAGATGTATGGTTTGATGATCCAGTGAATGCGTTAACACATCCATGACCATAACCGAAGTAGTCACTCCAAGTAACGTCAGCATATGTTAATGCACGGTCAAGTTGCTCACCACAGTAGAAAGTAACATCTGTAGCGTGCCAGGTTTTGTTTACTGTTCTCCAAGGATTAGAACCCTTGTATCCAGCAATCAAGTAACCATGCGTAATCAAACTTCTATATCTCCATCCAGTCATGGGTGAAGAAACGGCATTACTCCCTCCAGGATATGCCCAGAAAGTTCCGTTTTCTCCATCAGATACTAAGTAAGCACCTCTCGTATCATTAGTGGCTCCTGGTATACCACCTCCTACGTCATCCCAATCAGAACCATTCCAGATTTGTGCTTTCGCATCTGAAGAGTTCCAGATCATCTGACCTATATTAGGAGATGCAGGTCTACTGCCACTAGCAAATGAAGGCAACTTCAGACCTTGTGTGGCCAAAGATGCATTTCCTGTGACAACAGTTCCAACTGTTAATTGAGACATGATTACCTATTGATCGTAATTGTATTTATGACTTAGGGTATTTATCTTTGATAGCAGCGACAGATTGATACCACTGACCATCTTTTCCAGGAACTACCCCTAGTTCCATATCATGCCAAAGTTTGTCAAGTTGCTCTTCAATTTGTTCATATTCAAATTTTCTTTTGAAGTCGTAAGTGGCATCAACTACCACACGTTTAGTAATTTGTTGAGTTTGAGTATCCCAATAAAAATCAGGAGCCTGTAAACCATCATCATCTACTTTATCAAAAGGTCCATTTACCCATTCAAAATCTTCATGAGTTTCAAATGTAGGTGCATTTGAATCTTGTATCTGTTGTACAGTTCCACTTTTTTTATGTACTAATGAAATATATGCCATTTTTATTAACTGTAATTGTATACAATAACGCAACCGCCGCCGCCGTTACTATTGTTATGAGCAAAACTATTTTGTGAATAGTATCCATGACCACCACCAGAACCCCACTGACCATGAGTTACTTCCTCTTGGTTGTTGTAGTAATGGTGTGAAGAACCAGCTTTATGCCAGAAACTAGAACCAGCAACTCCTTCGTTGTTTGATCCGTGAGTCATTTCTCCACCACCGCCAGGTAAGTTTATATCACCACCTGAAGCAGATCCACCAGGTCCACCCTGATGAGGTACATCTGATTGACCACCTTGGCCACCACCAGCAGAACAGTAAGATCCAAAGGAAGATGTCCCTCCTGAACCACCTCTACCACCGTTACGAGCATAACCTCCACCGCCACCGTATGTGTAGCTAACAGAGTTTACACCAGAAACATCAATCCATTTGATAGCAGTAGCTCCACCACCGCCACCAGCACCACGATAAGTATTATCGTTAACTCTGGCTCCACCGCCACCACCAGTTACATAAACTAAAACATGACTGCAACCAGCTGGTTTTGTCCAAGTACCAGAACCACCACTAGTGGATTTAGAGTTCCAAGTACCATTCTGTGAGGTATAAACATTCATACCTAACATCGACCCAGTAGATGCCATTGAAGTATAACTGCTTCCATTCCACAGTCTCAAGTCATCATTTTGCAGATCCATTATATTAACTCCTGCGGAGTTTTGGATCTGGTCTACTTTTAATATTCCAGCCATATTTCCTCGTTATACGATAGCCCAGTTACCACCACTATTTATAGTGACTGTGTAACCGTTTGCAATTGTGATAGGCCCTGCACTGACACAATTTGTGTTAGCAGGTATTGTTACGTTTTCAGAAACTGTGTTTCTGTTAGCCTTAAAGACTCCGTAAGTATCTATCCACATCTTATCACCATTGATATAACCAATTCCTTCAAAGTTAGAAGTACCACCAACATGTAAATCATATGATGGGTTTGACTTGTTTATACCAACCTTAGATAATCTATGGATGTCATTTCCGTTAGAAGATTCTGTCCAACGTGAAGTAACGAACTCAGCATTGTTCTGATAGAACTGACCGTTAAGGTTCATATCACCTTGTACGGTAAACTGATAATTCCTTGCGGTATTGTTATTTGGATCAGTACCAGAGTTTGTAGTAGTGTTAATAGAAACTCTATTGTTGCTACCATCAACAGCAATTGCTGGTGTACCATTCCAAGTTGTTCCACCGTTGTTGGTAGATGCCTGAAGTGTCCAATAATGGTTGCCAACCAACTGGTTACCAAGTCTGAAGTTTCTGTAAGAAGAAGAACCTCTTAACTGTATCGAAGCACCGCCATTATCATTTGCATCGTCAATATACAGAGTAGTTTGTACTAATGCATCACCATCTACCTCTAAGGTATAATTTGGTTCTCTGTTGATATTGATACCTAACTTTCTAGATGCAATAACATCACCAACAACACGGAACGCTAGTTCTGATTCAGTACCTTCTAATGTGAAAGTATTTCCATAATTACTGTTAGGTGATTGTGAATCTGCATGATTGTATCTAAGAGTACCAACTTGGGAGAAGTCAGAAGCATCTGTAAATCTAATTCTTGCACCTGTAGAAGGAGCATTAGATGCTGATTTAAGGAATATACCTTCATCACTACGAAGATCAAGAGCAGCACTTGGAGCAGTACCTACGTTAATACCAACTCTATTAGCACTAGCATCAACGAATAGAACTCCAGAATCAACATTCAAGTCATTATTTACAGATGTAACTCCACTGAATGTTGATGTACCACCAACAGTTAAGTTGGAAGATCCACCAGCGATTGCTAGTGTACCAGTCATGGTATCACCAGTCTTCAATACGTTGAGTGAAGAAGCACCAGTTAATGTAGCAGTAATAGTTCCAGCAGAGAAGTTGCCTGAACCATCTCTCTTAACAGCAGTGTTTGCAATGTTATTGACTTGGAAGGTGATGTTACCTGCGTTCCATACAGTAGAACCATTAACTTCTAAACCATCAGCATTAGCAACTTTAACTTCTAATGTACCAGAACCATCAGTTGTAGTACCACCAGCAGCAATCAGAGCAACGTTATAGTTTGTTGCAGCAGATGCGGAAGAGTTAAAGTAAACAGCAGGACTTGATGCCTGACCATCCTTTCTACCAAGTTTCAGTAAAGCAGTACCAGAACTACTCTCAAGTCTAGTTACCTCGAAGGTGTTATCATCTTCGATAGTGAAGTCTTGGAATGGAACTCTATTACTTGCAGTACCAACTGTAAGAGCACCAGTAAAGTTACCAGAAGTCAGTCTACCAATTAAGATACTGTAATCGTTAAAGTTATCATTAACGTCATCGTTAATAGTAATAGCATCAATCGTGTAACTACCAACTGCCTGTGCGTTAGCATTGTATAGGTTAACTGGGTTACCTGGTGTGAATGGTGAACTGTTAAGGATTAAACCTTGTACATAGATCTGATACTTAGCATCACCACTAAATGTCTTAATTACTAATCTATCTTGATAAGATCTAGGACTAATGAATCCTGGTAGTCTGTTATCAGACATAGTACCAGAGTTCAAGTTGTAAGCATTCTGATACCAGTCACCTTGCTTATTATCCAACCTATCAGCATCGAGTCCTGAATCTACACCATCGTTAAGTGATGTCCAAACCTTACCCCATGAACCGAATGTAGAAACACCTGTACCAGAACCTCTGATCCACATGTTGTCATTATCAGTAAATGCAAGTTGTCTTACACCACCGTAAGTAGCATCGAAACCTGAACCACCATTTCTGATAGTCATGACTAGGTTTCTAGTACCACCATCTGCAAGACCGTTAGCACTATTGAATACCGTGTTGGCAATAGCACCTTCAACGAAGTTGTTTGGAGCAGGGTTTGATGTAGGGTTGTTAGTACCTGTGATCAAACGAATTGTATTCTGAGATGAACCAGAAATACTAATGTTGTATGTACCAGATAATCTATCAGTAGGTAATGTACCAGAGTTCTGGTTACCAGAGTTTAGATAGAAAGCACCTTGAGCACCGTCAAGAAGGTCAGCATCTAATCCACTATCAGCACCAGTCTTCAGTTCAACAGAACCGTTACCTGCCTGACCGATATTAAACTGTGCTTTCTTATATCTAGAAACACCAATCTCACCATAAAGGTCAGCAGAAATTGTTAAATCTGTAACTCTCTTAACGTCAATAGAAACGTTAGCATACTGTCTGTTAACAGTACTTACCTTAGCCTCTAATACAAGACCAGATCCAGTACCAATTTCATTTGGTGCAACAGTAATTGCAAAGTCTGCACTGTATCCAGAACCACCATCAGTTACAGTAACATCAGTAATTGCATTACTAGATACAACAAAGTTTGCTTTTAGTCCAGTACCAGATCCACCTGTTAATGGTATATCATAGTACTGACCATTGGTGTATCCAGAACCAGCATTAGAAATGATAACGTCGTCAACAAAGTTACCTTGAGTGTATGTTGACTCAAAGGTCATTGGGGATTCACCCCTTTCAAATTCAATAATCGTACCAGAAGGAATAGTCTGGTTAATTGGGTTATTGATAGCAACTGTGGTTAATCCACCAGCAGTAACAATACCCGTAATATTTGTGTTTGCCTGTATACCGTTAACAGTGTTCTTAACTTCATGACCAATCAGAGCATTCTGGTTAGTCTGGAATATTAATGAATTAGTTCCACTAGTTGCCTGTGAATATAACTGAGCGAAGTACCTGTTCTCTGCACCCTTCATTGACTGAACTGCAAGAGCCCAGTTAGAGTCACCTCTTAATAAGGTGAAGGAGTTAGCAGCACCACCTGACGCTAATCTATCTGTCTCAATAACACCAGATGTGATGTCAGCAGCAGCGATTTGGTTAGTAGATAGTGATACCCAGTTAGAAGCAAGTGTACAAGATGTGTTAACAACACGGTTAATATTAACTGTATTAGCAGATGGTGTTGTACTGTCATCAAATGTATCAGTATCTTCTATCTTAATCTTGTTAACGATAGTACCATACAATCTACTTTCAATTAACGCAACACCTTGTGCTTGCGTTCCAGCTCCTGGAGGAGCAGCAAATGTAATTGTTGGAGCAGTAGTATATCCTTTACCACCAATGTATCCGTTAAAGTCAACAATGGTAGCAGTAACAACTTCACCGTTAGCAATAGTACATGTAACAGAAGCAGCAATTGCACCGCCACCAGGATTACCACCCGAAACTGTAACAGCAGGTGCAACAGTATATCCAGAACCGTTATTAGTAACGTTAACTTGATATACAACACCAGTTCTATATTCAGTAGACTGAATACGACCTGTCGTTACACTACCCTCAAAGATATCTCCGATGGTAAATGCTAATGCAGCGTTAAACTGGAATCCTAAGTATAGACTTGTTAAGTCATTGTTTAGAATGAATGATGCAGATGTATCCTGTTGGATTGCGATGTCACCAGCAAGTGCTCCTTCTAGTGCCAATCTTGCTGCTTGGTTAGCAACAGTATAAACACTGAATGGTCTCAAAGCAGGAATCTGGTCAACAGATATCTTACCTGAGTCTGTTAGTTCAACTAGTGCTCTAGGAACAGCGTTCGTAGAGTAGGGCTTGTTGATGTATGGACCTAAGTTATTAGTGATGTAATCCTTAACTGCCTTCTGTGTAGGTAGTTTTGCATCAGATGCGTTTGCACCACCCAATGTGTTGGAGTCATCGAATCCAGTAACAACAACGTCACCACCTTTCAGTTTCAAGAATTCAACTTCAGAGATCGTAACCGTACCAGTGAAGGTAATGTTACCAGTTCTGTTCTCAATTCTAGCGAATGTACCAACCTTGAAGTCACCTAGTTCGTCAGTACCAGAGACGTAAACACGTCCATAATTCTGTGATACCTGTTCGTTTGCTTCAATCTTAGTACCACCGTTCTCAGGTAGAGCAAGGTAGTTAGTACCAGATCCAGCAAATTCCCATGTATGTGATGAGGAGTTGACGATAGATGGTCTGTGTAAGTTGATAGTCTTACCAGTTAAAACACTAGTAGAGACTGGGTTACCAGTAGCTACATCAGTAAGATCCATTCCTTGTCCAGTACCATCATCAATGGTTAACTGAGCAGAGAAAGGAGGACCAACGGTAACTGCTGAAACTACATCAACAAAGTATTCAATGTCAGTATTAGTATTGGTATAACCATTAATCTTAACAACATAATGCTCTAGAGGTTCTCTTCCCAATCCACTGACTGTAAGAATAGTTCTACCAGTAGGTGTAGAAGATACGTTAGAGATTGTTGCAATATCAAATACGTATGGTGTAGGACTATATCCAACACCTCTCAAAGCATACTGACCGAAGTTAGTAGCAGAGTTAGTGATAGATGCATAACCACCACTTTCACAAAGAACACCATCAGCACAGAAGATAACGAAGACCGAAACCAACTGTACATAACCATCGTTGATAACTTTATATCCAGTACCACCGAAGGAAACGATAGTGAATGCAGATGCAACCATCGACTTACCCTGATTAGGATAAGTTGCACTACCATCTAGTTCTAATCCAGTAAACGGACAGTTAGGTTGCTTAACCTTAGCACCATCAATGAATGCACCATTACCACCTAAGAAGGAGATAACAGAAGAGTTCTGAGTATATGGAGATGCCTCAATGATTGGAAACTCATCATAGTCACCACGAACAGCAGATCTAACGTTGTTTGAGTCGTAGATGTAACTATCTGGGTATGTATTGATTAGTGCAGTATCATATAGAGTTCCAGTTGTTTGTGTGGTTGCTCCTGGTAGGATTGTTCCATCCAAAATATCTTCCAACAGATCCATTTCTGTTGCGATTGTAGAAGCAACGTTAGCACATTTAGGAGTACCACCAGTATAAAGAGTGATATTCCAATCTTCAAACTTAGGAATGTCTGAGGTAGTTGGTACTTGATCGTAAACTACGACGACACCATTTGCTAAACCACTTACGAATGCGTGTGTAGAAGAACTAGCAGATCCAGCAGCACCAACGTTAACTGTAACTGTAGTGCTACCACCAGCAGATGATACGTTAGTTATTGGAAGTGACTTACCGTATGCCTTCTTATCAGCAGGAACCCTTCTTGGATATGAGTGCTGAGTAGCATTACTGTCAACATCACAAGTAAACTTAAGTGCGTTCTCTCTGAATGCAAGTCTATGAGATGTCTTAACTGCCTTAGCAGGATCTGGGAATGTTACTGTCAGTTCACCAGTGTTGGCAGTATATGTTGCAGCACTTGCTGTTGTTGGGACAGGAAGATTGATTGCAGCACCAACGTTAACAGTAACTGTTGTAGCAGCTACAGCAGTAATAGCAAGTGTTGCTCCAGATGCAGGGTCAGTTGCACGAGGATAAGCATGTTCTGTTTCATTTGCGTCTAGGTCACAAGTAAATGTAACACCACCATTAGCAATGGTAAGAGTATTACTTGTCGTCAAACTGTGAGATCCAATCTCCAGTACCATGTCACCAGTTGCTGCATTATAAGTTGTTCCAGCAGCAGCAGTTTTAGTACCACCAGCATTAGGAGTGATTGCATTTGTGACACCACTTACAAATGTATGAGTTCCTGCGTATCCAGTCCAGTTAGAAAGAGTGTTGATTGCGTACTCTTTGACCTTCTGATAGGCGTAAAGGGTCTGAGCCAGCATTCCTGGTTGAATACCAGTTAACTCCGTTCCTGTGAAGTATAACTCTGCTCTAGAAACAACACCAGAGTTACCACCCAATACAAGGTCACGAACTAATCCACCAAGAATTAACCCAACGTCTCTACGACATTTTCTCTGATTAAGATCGGATAGATTAGCATTTGGATATTTGTTCTCAACATCTATTAATACTTGATCTGCAATAAGATCCTTGTTACGTGAAATTAGATATGCAGCATCTAAGTATGTGTTAGCAGAATTATTTGATAGAACATCTACGAAGAGATATGCAAGAGTATCAATAGCAGCTCTTACATCATCACAACGTGGACTACCAGCAGTAGTATTGATAATTGTTGTGTCTCTATACTGAGTTAAAGCAGTATGCTCTGCGGCATATAAAGGATCTGTAGTTAACCTATTGTCACCTGTATGCCAATTACACATTGCATAGATTGCTAACTCTCTAGCATACTCTATACCACGTATAGTTTGAATAATTTCATTCTCTACATAACTAACTTTTGCTCCGACAATATACTTCTTCGCAGCTTCTATAACGTTATGGTTGGAACCAAACTCTAAGTCTCTTATAACAGCATTAAGGAAGTGTACTATATCTTGCTTACAGTTCTCGTCTCCATTAGGATTATTGTTAGTACCAGTTGTAGGAGGACTGAATGATGGATATGTCTTTTGTCCAGAAGAACAAGAGACCAAAATGTCTGCTAATTTAACAGTAGCATCTTCTGCTATATTTGGAATAGAAGCAGATACAGTAACGGTTGCAACACCTGTTACCGCATTATCATAAACAAAATTGGTAATATTATAACTACTACCACCGAATTCTACAGTACCACCACTAACATATGTGTGAACTTCTGGAGTCTGTCCTAAGTAAACTTTAAATGTAGTACCACCAGTAGATAGACAGTTTGCCGCAGCTCTTACAAATGTATGAGCAGTTTGAGGTCTATTCTTAACACAGTTACTATCAGCAGTAACAAATGTGTGAGCAGTATTTGGTTTAAAGTGAACACCATTAGTAGCACTGCTTATCCATGTATGAGCATATGAACCACCACTAATTACGCCACCAGTAGTTGCACTCTTAAATGTGTGAGCATAGTTACCACCAGTTACAACTGAATCTTGGTTGGCAGATACAAATGTGTGAGCAGTTGTGTTAGAAGATGCACCAACATTAACTGTAACTGTAGTTGCTGTGATACCAGTTACTTCAATTGCCTGTTCGTTTACTCTATCTCTCTTCTGTTTGATACCATTAGTAACAGCAGATATAAATGTATGAGCAGTTGTGTTGGTAGAAGATCCAACATTAATTTCAAATGTATTTGTAGTTACACCAGAAATAGGAATCCACTTACCGCTAATTGGGTCAGAAGGACGAGGATATGAATGGTTAGATCCATTACTATCTTCAGCACATGTGAATGTTAAAGAACTATCATCTAACTTAACCTTGTCGCCATTAGTCATTCCATGACCAGGAACTGTAAGAATAATCTTACCGTCAGCAGGTGTATAATAGGCAAGAGTTGCTGTGTGATTATCAATAGTTGCTCTTGGATATGCATGGTTAGTAGCATTACTATCCTGAGCACAAGTAAATGTAACTCCTTCTGTGGTAAGTTTAAGACTTGTACCAACTCTTATGTTATGAGTACCAATAGTAAGTTCTAAATCACCATTACTAGGGTTGTATGTACCGTTTGTTGGTGTGTATGCTACAGTTGGAGATGCACCTACGTTAATTGTAACGTCACCACTTTGCTTGGTTAATCCACCTGTAATAGCAGATACAAATGTATGTGCTGATGTATCTTGCGATACCCCAACATTAATTTCAAATGTGTTTGTAGCAACAGATGATATTGCTAACCAATCACCACCAGTAGGATCTCCTGTTCTTGGATATGAATGCTGAGTGGCGTTACTATCTAAACCACAACTAAAGGTAAGAGAATTGTATCCTAACTTAATTCTATCTCCATTAGAGAACCCATGTCCAGTAACGGTTAACTGCATAACACCCGTTGAAGGGTTGTATGTAGCACCTGTTACTGTATGTGCAGTACTAGCTACAGCAATGACTTCAAGAGAAGAATCATATGCTCTATCTCTCTTCTGACTGATTCCGTTAGCAGTTGCTGAAACAAATGCGTGAGTAGTCTGGTTTGTAGAAGGAACTGTGTCAAGAACTTGAATTGTATACGTGTTAACAGTTACGTTCTGTACAGGCATCCAATGACCGCTAATTGGGTCAGTAGAACGAGGATAAGTATGGTTTGATCCGTTGTTATCTTCGTTACATGTAAATGTTAATGAGTTGTCAGCAATTTTAATAAGGTCTCCATTAGACATCCCATGACCTTGTGTCGTGAGAGTTAATAGACCTGTTGAAGGATTATATGCAGCATTAGATGCTGTATGTGTATCAATAGTTGTACGTGGATAACTCTTATCAGCATAGTTACCATCCATTGCACAATTGAATGTCAATGCACCATCAGCAAGTTTGATGTTGTCACCAACTTTTAAGTTATGACCACCAAGAGTCAGAACCATATTACCAGTAGATGCTGTATAAGCAGCATTGGTTGGTGTGTATGTTGCTTGTGGTGTTGTACCAACATTAACTGTGAAAGTACCGTCTTGTCTCTTTAATCCACCACTAACAGCAGAAACAAACGTATGTACGGATGTATCTGATGATATACCAACGTTGATATCAAAAGTATTAGTTTGGACATTACCAACAACTAACCATCTTCCACTTGCTTTATCGTATCCAGCACGAGGATAATCATGATTAGAACCGTTACTATCTAATGCACAAGTAAGTTTTAATGAATCATCATCCAACTTAATGTAATCACCATTCGCGAATCCGTGACCAGCAATAGTAAGTTGCAGAATACCTGTTGCAGGAGTATATGTTGCACCAGTTACTGTGTGTGAAGTTTCTCCAACCGCTGTAACTTCTATTGCTTGACCAGAAGTAGGGTCAGTACCCAATCTAGGATAAGCATGTTTTGTAGCATGACCGTCCATTGCACAGGTAAAGGTCAATGCATCATTGTCTATAACGACGCTATCGCCAACACGAACTCCGTGCTGTCCGACAGTCAATACCATCACACCTGTTGCAGGATCATAAGTAGCACCAGTTGGTGTAAAGTCTCTATTTGTACCAGCAGCACCTACATTAACAGTAACACTAGTTGCTGTAGAACCAGTAATAGTAAGGGATCTTCCAGAAGATTGATCCTTTAAAGCACGAGGATATTTCTTAGTAACCTGATTATTATCCATTGCACACTTGAAGTGCAAGGAATCATTATCGATAGTAATACTCTCACCAGTTGATAATGAATGTGTTCCAAGTGTTAATGTTAGATCTCCAGTTGCTGCATTATATGTTGCAGCAGTAGGTGTATATTCTACGTTTGCAGGTGATATACCAACATTAACTGTAAATGTATCATTAGTTTTTGATGTAATTGGTAATGCTTTTGCAGTAGCAGGATCTGTTGATCTTGGATATGCATGTTCGGTTGCATTACTATCCATTGCACAAGTGAAAGTTAATCCACTATCAGTAATTCTAATACCAGTTCCTACAGAAAATCCATGAGCAGTCTTAGTAAATACTAAATCTCCAGTTGCAGGATCGTATGTTGCACCTGTTGGTGTAGTCGTAGAAGCAGCAGTACCTCCAATCTCATATGTGGCGAAGTAACTCTTAGCAAATTGTGAATTAAGTCTTCCAACTGCTTCATCCGCAATATAATCTCTGTTGTTACGAATTAAGATAGAAGCATCTTGATACCTTCTACCAGAAGGAGTTGATAATGGGAAACTGTTTGGAGAGTTAAGAAGTGATAATGTAACAGTCTTAGTTGCTGTCTTAACTGCTGCAAATTGACCTGGATTGAGATTAGGATCAACAACCGCTGGCATCTTCTTAGGTATTACAAATCGTCTGCAACGACCATCATTATCTTCTAAGACTTTATAAATTCTTTGCTTACCATTTAATTCTGATAAGTTTGGACCTGAAGTTGGAAGACCTGAAATAAGTATTTCCTGACCTTCTTTAAACTCGTGTGTATTGGTTCTACCAACAAGAGCATTTGTGTAGAATATAATACCACCTACATCCTCAGCATTACCAAACTGTGCATTCTGGAAACCTCCAGTTGCAATACTTGCATCTCCTTGCAATGAGAAGTCAATTCTAGAGATAGGAAGTGTTGTTGTATAATCTTCATCTACAGAAACAACCTCACCCTCTGCCCTAATTGACTTGATGGATGTGGTATCAATTGTTTCAATATTTGGTGTTGCTGCTGCTATAGTAAATGTACCAGATGCCGATGTGTCCCATGTAGGAGCATTAAGGATAGGAACAAATGTTACATCCCAATATCCCGATCCAGAATTTGTATTATCAATTGCTATTACTTGATAATAACCTTGAGTGAAATGAGTATCATTAGTATCATCAAGGAAAACATATGTACCAGCAGGAATTGTTGAACCTGGATCTTGTGTAAATCTTATCTTATTAGAACCAGCAGTCTGACTCATAGTAAGACTTATAGCACCACCAGTACCAGCAGATGTTATATACTCAAATCGTTCACCCTCAACGAAGGAACCACTTGTTAGGTTAACATCAATTTTACCAGCAACATATGCACTAGCACCTGTAGTGTAAGTGAAGTTTACGTCAATAACTTTTGCTCTAGCACCAGTGTTAACACCAACCACTTCTAGGTTGTTTACTAGTGTAGAAAGTCCTGTGTTCTGTTGGAAATCAACACGGAATTGATCAGGACCAAATATTTGATGACCAATTGGATAACTTGTTCCAACATCACCATTAGAATCAACATCAATCTGAATACGCTGCTTGTCATCAAAGACCATCGCGTAATCCCAAGTAGCAACTGGGTCACCATTGGAGTCAATTTGGTCTCTAAATGTTACACCTAAAACATAGTTCTTGTCACCAAACTTGAACATATGCTTGCCAGGATTGGCAGGTCTGATAATAACCAAACGTAAGTTGTCACCAACGATTGATGCATCTGGTGGGATTGAAACGGGGTTGTCTTCTACATAGTCTCCACCTGAAACGATGATCGTTTCTTTTACTCCAGGTGTAGCCCATGCCAGTTGACATGCTTTTTTAATACTTCTTACAGGGTTTACAGCAGATCGACCATCGTTTAGGTCAGAACCAATCTGTGCAGAAACATAGACACGACCACCAACGTCGTTGGTTGCCAAGTTAAGAACATATTCTGTAGTAGCAATCTTGTCTGATCTATCACCTAGTATTGGTGTAATAGATCTTGGGAAAATACCAGCTTCTCCAGTTTCTCCATACTTAAATTCTAATTGGTCTACTACATGGAAACCAATGTGTTTGAACAGGACTTCACCATTTAATACGATTCCATCAGCATGAGTTGGTGCGTCACTTCCTGTTTGTCCAGCATTTGTTGCTTGATAAACATTAGCACCGAAATATCTATAACTATCCTTCTGTATAATAACGTTAGGAGCCCAAGGAGTACCAGTATTATTCTGATAAGTCTTTAAATTTGGTCCTCTTAGGTTAGCATCAGGAGTAACAAAGTTGTCAATATCAAGGTTTAGGATTCTAGCAGTATCAGAAATGATAGAAGTTGATGTTCTGATAGCACCATTGATATCAAGTTCATAATCAACCGTGTCAAGAACGGCAGTAGCAGTTGCACCAGAACCACCACCTCCACTCAAAGTTACGGTGGGAGCAGTTGTATATCCATATCCTGGATTATTAACAGCAATAGAAACGACTTTACCGTTAAAAATAAACGCAGAAGCAAGCGCGGTAATTCCATCAGAAGTACCCGGAGGCGCAACTGTAACCGATGGTTGAGTAGTATACCCAGTACCACCAGCGGTGACATCAATATTATTGATCCTCTGACCAGTTCTGTTAATACCAACACGAGGTAAACCCGTTGCGGTATCTAATTCAGTACGGAGTATCTCTCTTTCTAGAGCTCCTACTCCTCCTCGAATTGTCAGTTCATTATCACCGATAAGTTTCGGGTTGACACCCCTAAACTTCTCTTTATCGGAATTAATATGCAAACTCATGGTGCTTCCTGCTAGGCCGTCGTTTATCCTAAACTATATTTAGACATTAACTCCAGACTATGCTATGAACTTCTGTGCATACAGCCCATTTTATTGTTTCAGTAGTACCAGCTCTTGTGGTGGAATAACTGAATCTATTCGTTGCTCCTTGTGGGACTATACTCCATGTTTCACCTGCTGGAATATCATCTTTAATAACTGTTTCAAATGTTGATAAGATACTAACATTACCTAAATTATCACATTTAACAGCAGTCTCCAATTTCCCTGTATGTACAGTACCAGATGGATTGACTGCAATAAAATGTCCATCAACGAAATTTAAAGTATTATTTTCTAAAACAATCTGTGTTCCAACATTATCTACCTGCAACACAGCAGTATTGATACCTCTAAGAATATAAGAGGTTTTCATACTATCACTATAATAAGAATTCTTCAGTTCTAATGAATTGAGGTTCTTACAATTTCTATTCTCATCAATAACTATGGTCTTATCCAATGAGAATCCACCTTGTGAATCAAATTTTTCTAGTGTTGTTGCCATTTTTATTTCTTGGTAATGTTGGATACAATAGTAACTTTAACTGTATGAGTGTTGGTAACATTAGTTCCCAAACTAAAGTTTAATCTAATTTTGTTCTGTGCAGTATATTCAAAGGTTGAAACAATTAAATTGTCATTGGTTTGCAAATTACCATACTCGGTATGGAAACAATTACTACCATCATCAGTAACACCAAACTCAACAAATTCTTTGTGGTTAGTATTAGTATTTTCTGCAACAATAACGACTTTCGCTCCTTTCTCTATGGCGGTTTCATAAATGTCAGTACTACCAACATTAATTGACCCCTTAACCATTTGTACTATATCGGTTTTGATCTTTGCATCTGCAAGTTCAAAGTCTTTAAGATCGCTATCGAAGATCTTAACTCCGTTATAGTTACCTGTACCGAATCCAGTATTTAGATAAACATCACCAAGATAGTCAAGTCTAAGAACTGGTTCAGTGTAGATACCACTAGCAACACCAATATCAAAGTTTTGCTTGCTGCTATAGAGGAACGTCTTATTAGCATCAGTATTATCTAGGGTAGTTGCAGCACTATCAAAGGTCATCATAGATGCTGTAATTTCAAATTCATCTGATGTAGATGACTTAATTGTATCAACAGCTTTAAACTCTAATGCTGTTGCGGTAAGACGCATAGTCTCAGAACCATCATTAAAGAAGTAAAGAATATTTTCGTTAGAACCAGCAGATACTTCTGGAATAATGTATGTGTTCTGATCAACGTCCCTTACTCCACCAAGAGAACCCCAGTTTGCTCCGTCGTATCCTTCAAACTGTGAAGTTGTGGAATTATATCTCAGTGATCCTTGTTGTGGTGTGCCTCTCTCTGCTGTAGTTCCAGCAGGAACAGCGAATGTTGTATTAGCATCAACAACAACTTTCTTACCTGAATTAGGTCTAATAATTAAATCATTAGTATCAGTTGAAATAACATTACCACTAAATCTTAAATCATCATTGACACTAAGAGCAGTTGTACTGTTATTAGGACCAATCTTAACGAGGTTAATATCTTCAAAGGTTAAATCAGCCACCGCCAATCTATCCCATAACATAGCAGTAGTACCGTTTGCCTGACTACCAGATGTATGAGTTGGTTCGTTACCTGAAGTAGCAGATGTACCAGCAGATGTTACCTTATACAGGTTGTTCTTATACTTAACATAATCATCAACTGCATACGGAGTATTTGCTGCCCATTCTGTAAATGCGGGAGCAGTAGTGTTAAGTGAACGTAATTTCTTTGTATTAATGAACTCTAAGTAAGTTGGAGAAATACGAATAGAGTTAACATTATCGTTAATGAACCAGTGAGTGTTATCATTAGCACCAACTGTTTCTTCTGCCAATAGATATGTGTTTCCATCTAGGTCTCTTACACCACCAAGTGATGACCAAGATGTTGTATTAGCAGTATAACCTTCATACTGATTGGAATCAGTGTTATATCTTATACAACCATTCTTAACAATTCCTGCAACAGGTCTTGATAAAGAATCACCTGATGGAACTGCAATTGCAGAAGTTGTATTAATATCAACAATTCTTCCTGTATCTGGTGATAGTTTAATATCGTAACCAGCAAGAGAATTAATAGATGCATCAGATGCTAATAACTTTAAGTTATCACCCAATCTAAGATCAGGAGAATTTATAAAACCACCTACGGTAGCATCTCCAGTAGAAACGTCTACACTCCAAGTTGTTCCAAACTTAATATTATTTGCTGTTAGGGTAATATCATGAGAAGCAGGATCGTCAACTGTAATTGTTATCGGAGTTGCAGAAGTAATTGCTGGAATAGCAGCAGTAGTTAATGTTGCAGTATCAGAACTTAAGTTGTTTACAGTACCTGTTGTAATAGTAGCTGTTGTACTCTGTAGATCTATTGCACTAAATGCACCTGTTAGAACATCACCCTTAACGATTTCCTGTACAACAACCTCAGTAACTTGTAACTGGAATCCACTACCAAATGTCTTAGGGTTAACTGTGTTAATAGTAAATGATGCTTCCTCATTATCTTCACCACCTTCGTTAACGTGAGCAGCTTGTTCAGTACCACAATAGTAATAGAGTGTTGGTGTAGTCTCAGTAATCTTAATCGTTAGATCAGATCCTGTTCTTGTTACACCTGTAGTATATTCAGCACCATAGATGTTAAGAATAACGCCACCAGCAGTTGTTGGATTCTCACTAAGAGTTATTTGTGTACTACTATCAACAGAAGCAATAACAGTTGTGGAAGGAATAATACCATCACCACTAACTTTAGTGACAATCATACCCGCCAACATTCCAGTTGTGGAAGCAAGAGTTACTTGCTTAGTAGTAGTTGCTAAAGTTGCAGATACATCCTCAAATCTACTAGGACCCCACTGACCATCTCTAAACTGTGATAGAGAGAATATGTGACCACCTAAAGTTCCTGAACTTAAATCAAACTTATAACTGTTACCAGCAAAGAGTGTTCCACCAGGTGTATATTGAACACCATTACCATCTCCTTTATCAATGTAGAAACGATATTCATCAGCAACCGCTGAAATCTTATCCCCTGTAGTTGGGTTACCAACATCTTTAACCAAATAATCATTAGCAGAAATTGATAATTTATCAACAACTATCTTCTGTATGAATCCACCACTAGCACTAATTTTTCTAATAACAACAGCAGTTTGAGCACTACCCACACTACTAACTGTTAACACAATATTATCAGCAGGAGTTGCACCACCAACTAGAGCACCAGCAATAGTTATAGTATCATTTGCTGCGTAGAAACTACCAGGAGAATCTGTGGTTATTACAGCAGATAGTACTGCTCCAGAATTATCACGACTAACATCGAAGGTAGCGTCAACACCATTATTGTTACTCGTAGATGCAACACCAGTATAGCTTGCATCATTCGCTGCACCTATTGTTGTAGATGTTGTGATTGTTGCAGCAACAACTGAACCACCAGCATCTCTAACACTATCTCCTACAGCATATGCTGAATCTGCAAGATTACCAGCATTAGGTGTTAGTACAGAAACTTCTCCATTAGTTACAGTATAAGTTTCTGGTTGAACAAGTTCAAATGCAGAAACCTGTAACACGTCTCCTACAGTATATCCATTACCCCCATCAGCAACACTAACATCACTGATAACACCTAATTTATCAATGGTATATGCAAATCCACTACCAGCACCAAACTCAGGTTCAAAGTTAACAACTATTGCACCTGGTGTAGATGGTGTAATTGATAGTGTTAATTCCGTAGCACTATTAATAGCTGATATAGTAGTTCCAGTAATTAGTACACCTGTACCACTTACTTTATTAACGACCATACCAGATACAAGTCCAGTTGTAGAAGGAACAGTCAGTCGTGATGGGTTTTGGTTTGTAACTTTAATATCAGCAGCACCTGGAGTTGGTGGAGCAATACTTAAGGTAAATTGAGTTGCACTGTCAACAGATTGAATAACAGTACCTGCTGCTACTTGACCTGGATTATTAATATTTGGAATAATGTCAACAGTATCACCAACCATAACCCCTGTTGTACTAGCAACAGTAATCTGTGGGTTGCCTGGTTCAACTGTTTGAACAGAAATAGTTAAGTCGTTATTTGGAGTAACACCACCTAATGCAGTACCTAGAATAACAAGTTGATCTGATGGTAAATATCCTGTACCAATATTAGTAACTGTTACATTATCATATGATGCATTACCTCCAGCATATAAAACCTCAACAGTAACAACAGCACCACTACCAGCACCACCAGTAGGACTTAGGTTTGTATATGTTTGGGATGATGATCCTGCTGCAATACCACTCCACGTAAGAGTCTGTATACCAGCGTTAGAGACGAAGTTAACACCCGTAAAGTCTAATTCACCTCTAGCGATAGTAGATACGTTTGTAACCGCTGCTGGAAGCGTTAGAACGTCTCCTCCAGTGTATCCGCTACCGTAGTTGGGAATATTATCAAGAGATTGGACAGCACCCATTGTTGCGCCACCCAATGTGTATACAAATCCAGAACCTGTTACACCAGCACCAACAGCAGACGAAGCCATCAAATCTGTAGCTGCTACACCACAAGCATCACCAGAAGTATAACTTTCTCCTGACTGACTGATATTAACTTCACTAACTTTACCTGGAACCTTTGAAATAGTATATCCAAATCCAGAACCTGTTGTTGCATCAGTTAATGTAACTCCTGCTCCCATATTAGCATGGAGAGAACAACTCACGTAAAGATTGTCTGTTACAGGAGCAGCAGGAACTACCCAAGTTATTTGTCTAGTAGTAGCAGATTGATAATTAGCAAGCCAATCTGTTGTATTCACATTAGAACCATCTAATGTGTATGTAATTCCGTCTGTGCTAATACTAGCAGTATCGTCCTGTGTTGTAGAGAAAAACATTGGATGACCAGCAACAGTGCTGTCATTCAAATTGAAGATGTATGTTTTTCCTTTTAATAAATTAAAGTTATCAACTTGAGATCCATCAAGATAATATTTACCACTAGCAGCTTTAAGTACAAATGTCTGTGTACCAGCAACAGCAATTGTTGCGCCTATTACATCATTTACTGCAAATCCTGTACCAGATACCCATACACTTGCTCCAACTCCTCCAGAGAAATCCTGAATAGAACCATTTGATACAACTAAATCAACAAGACCATTGGATCCAGTACCACCTGTTACAGAAATACTTCTCCAAGTACCATTTGGATAGTTTGAACCAGCAGTTAATACACCATCAATAGCATCAACTACAAATGTTCCTTGTAAGTTTGTACCAGAACCACCTGTAATAGCAATGTTACTGTAAGTACCTGGCGTATAGTTATCACCACCATTTGTTATAGAACCAGATATTTCAGGAACAGTGAAATCAAATAATGCTCCAGTACCAGTTCCACCAATTAATGCAATGTTCTGATAAACACCAGGATCATATCCAGATCCTTGATTGGTTACTGCTCCATTAAATCCATCAACTTCAATACCCAATAAAGCACCGTCACCAGTACCACCTAAAGCAGGGACACTAGCATACGTACCACCATCATAGTTTTCACCAGCCGTAAGAATAGAAACATACTGACTATCAAGACTATTCTTCTCAATAACAAAATCTCGATAATACTTTGTAGAAGTAGCAGATAGATCTGATATCTTCTTACTGGCATGTGCAAATCCAATCACTCCAGCAGAAGGTCTATAGATACCCAACTGAGTATCATTAGTAAACGCTAGAGAAGGAGCTGCTACAGTTCCATCACCTAATCTTAATAATCCTGTTGAGAGGTTAGACCCTCCTGAAGTAACAGAAAAGAGTTGAGAACTAAGTGTGTTAATCTTGACCCTTTGAGATTCAAAGGTGTCGGTTCTCGCTACATTAATTGCTGGCATTTGATACTAACTCTCGCAACAGGGATTTAATCTCAAGAATTTCTTCTTTCAACATATTTATGTCTTCCAATGCGGAACCTAAGTTCCGCGTCTTACGTCTAGCTTCTATAGCAGAAACGTCATGATTTAAGATGGCCCCTGTGTTTTGGTCTCTTACAAGACCGTCATGACCTTTCACCTTGAGATAATCCATGTGCGGAGTTTAGAACGATGCTACTGCTCTGATATCCTGAACTTTAGGAACATATGCTGGATCTACTGATTTCATAACAATTTTAACAGCGAATGATGCAAATTCAGAAATATCTGAAACGCTATAACTTAGTTCTTGATAGGAAGATTGTTTCTCTACAACACCAGAGATAGTATTCTCACTTGTTGCAACTTCTACATTGTCTGGTACACCTGTACTATTAAAGTATACCCAGTCAATATCCTCAAAGTTTTCTTGACTTCCTGCCTTCTTAGTTCTGTAAAGAACTTGAACATTTGAAATGTCCTTAACATTAACTGTCAATTTAACATTAACAGATGATGCTGGATTGCTAATACCAATTTCCTTAGTTACATACTTAGCAATAGAAGATCCATTCTTAGATACATTCTCTGGAATGAATTCTAAACCATTGGTATAACTTACTTTTCCAACTTCTAGATAATATGCTTCATCATCTACCTGACCAGGATACTTAATTAAATCTCCTACCCTGAATATATCTGGTGTTTGACTAGCAATAGTTGCATTTCTATTATAGTCAGCACTATCTACTATCCTAGAAGTAAAGTTATCATTAATTGGTTGAGTGTCAGTTCTTACTGTCAACTCTTGTGTAACAGAATCCCACTGCTGACTTGTACCGATAATACCGTAACTTGGACTATCATAAAGTTCAGTGATAACACTAGGATTACGTGCAACTATAGTTGCTGCATCAGCAATAGAAGTAATAATCTGAGATGGATATGTGTCAACTGTTACAGTAGATCCATCTGTTAGTGAACTTTGAATACTTAAACGAATTCTTTCACCTTTCTGGAAGAACTGACTAGTCTTAACTCTGACATAAATCTCACTTCCATTAACTCTAGCAATAGTACCAGATGCTTTAGAAGTATCACCTGTAACTGTCTGATTACTTGTAACAGCAGTTCCACCATTTCCAGCAACAGTGAATTTATATACTGGATATAATTCTAGAATCTGATCCTTTCTACCAAATCTATCTTCCTTACCACTTCCACTTTCAATTCTGTTAGAAATTGTCTTAACAGATGCACTATCAAGATCAACAACTGGACTCAAATGAGACACAGTAGACGAAAGAAGTAACTTATAAGTCAAAGATTCTGAAAGTGAATTCATAGTTTCATTAATATCAGAAGCAATAAACTTCTGATTAGTGAAATAATGTGGTTCATTTAAGAATGTCTTCTCATAATCACTAGTTCTGTTATAAGAAGTATAGTTATTTGTAGTAGAATCTACAGAAACTACATTTGTAGTCTTAACAGATGTTTCAATCTTAGTACCACCTGTAGTTAAATACTGAACTTGTGGGTAAAGAACTTCATATTTTCTGTTATGTGATGCATAAACACCAGTACCACCACCAACAGCATTTCCAGATGCTTGTGATGCTGATGTAATAGTGTAAGTATCAACACCACCGTTATCTACTTGGAATAGATTGGTGTTGAAGTTATCAGCAGTAATACCTGCTGTCTCAGTTGCAGATCTATAGAATACATAGGATTTTCCTGTATCTTCAAAACCATTGTCTCTATGATCTACTCTAATAATCTTATTGTTATTCTGGAATAACTTAGCAGTTGCTGCTGTTGAAGCACTAGCGTTAGTATTAAATGGATTTGTACCAAGTAATTCATATCCCAAGTTATCATTCTTAAGTAGAAGTTCTGCTGGTCTAGTAATATTAAACTCAGCACGATATAATTTAAACTTAAGATCTTCAAATATATCTTCAGTCCAGTTATCTACGTTCTGAGATTTGTAAACTGAACCTAATGATGGTTGAGAAGTAATAACTGTACTTGTGGAAACATCAGTTTCTCCTAAACGAGATGCCCAAAGTTCGTAATCAATCGAATCTGTTTCAACTGCGAAAGCATATTCAGTGTCATTCTGAAGGTATACTGGATAATCAAACTCGAAGTATGTTGGTGTGGTTGAATTAGTAACACCAGTTTGATCTGTTGCTACACCCATCCTTACAGCAGGAGTATCTATTTCAATAGAAGTTGATATCTCACATCCACCTGCACCATTACCAATACCCTTAACAACAACTGATGGAGCTTCGGTATATCCAAAACCAGCAAGAAGGATTTCAGTATTATAAACTTTACCACCAGATACAGATATGCTTGCAGTAGCAACTGATCCACCTGCTAATTGAGGACTTTCGATAGTTAAAATAGCACTATCATAATTCTGACCAACCTTAGTTACCTTAATACCAGATAACTTACCACTATCTTTAGCAATAGTTAATTTTAACTGGGTATTATTAGTATTATTTGCTAATGTAACTGAAGGAATAGATAAATCTTCATTCTGTTTAAATGCTTTACCATTATGGTTACTAAGAACAAGTGTATATACCTGCTCATTAGTTAATGTGTATACACCAGATGCAGTTGCAACTAGATCAACACCATTCTTATCAATAACTTTCTGAATTGGACCACTAGCAGAAGAAGATAAACCAGTTACATTTTCTGCCTTAGTTATACTTACATTACCGTTAGCATATACCTTAAGGAATGTACTAGGTGCAAGAACCTTCTCTGTTCCAGGAACAACATTCTTACCAGGCTTATTACTATCTACATTAGTAACATAAACTTTAACAGGAATATCATCACTCTTCTTACTGAAGTATAGATCAGCACCTGTTAAGAATACACCACCATCAAAGTTTTCAACCTTAAATGTCTGAGCAAGAGGGTTAGGTCTTACTGGGTTATCTGTATTGTTATCAATTATTTGTACACCTTCATTCGCTTTGAAGTAAGATGGTTTTGTGGAAACAATACTTGCTGGATTTTCTGGGAGAATACCAGTTGCATAGTACTTAACTTCTGCATATGTATCTACTGTTGCCTTATCAGCATCAGTAGCACTAGATGTAAACCTGAATGTCTTGATACCAGTTGTTACACGAATTTCTTCAGCAGCAGTATCATAATCAACAGTATCAACATCTCCACCCCAAGTAGCATTTTCTCTTGGAGGAGCACCAGCAGGAAGTAGAACTATTCCACTAGCATTACCATTATTATCTGTAATTACATCTCCATTAAATGCAGATGGTGAGTTACCAGCAGTACCAGTAAATCTAAGGTCAGGGTTAACCCAACGATTAACATTTCTACCTTCTAAGAATACAGATATCTTAGTATTTGGTTTTAATCTCTTAACAACAAACTTAATTGCCTGACTTCTAGCAAAGAACTGAAGTGCAGTTGAAACAATCTTTCCATCTACAGTCTTAGTCTGAATACCTTTACCAACCTCATTATTCTGAGGACTTACATTAGAAGAACTCGCAACAGATGCTGTACCAACAGAAGCAGCTGCTTGTTGTGTAACAACTTCACCCAATGAATTGATAGCAGTAAATGATGGTGAAGTTCCAACCCAGTTAACTACGAATGAGTTATAAAGACTGGAGAAACTCTCACTAACAAGATCCTTAGCAAGGAATATGCTAAAGAGATTGGTATTAGTATCAACAACTAATGGTTCTACTGACTGATCATACCATTGATCAATATTTGGAGAAATTTCACCATCTCCAACATACTGTAGAACTACAAATGGGTTAGGATTTAATGTCTTAGATGCAAAATCATTTCCAAGTAAAGATAGATTTGAATATGGAAGTGTGACAATATTACCAGACTTCTTATATCCTGAAACAGATCTCTGATCCTCTCTACCGTTAACCTCTGTCAACGCAACAGAATCTTCTTTGGACTGTGGACGTAGAACAGATTGCTGACTATCGACACCACATTGATAATCAAGTGATTTTAGATTACCTAATCCATGTGTCTCAAAGTTATCTACAAAGAATCCACTCTTAAATCTATCAAGTCCGATATCATCCTTGATCTGCATATTCAATGCTTGCTGTTCAAGAATGCTTAGAGTTGTATAGAACTCTAATCTTTCAATACGTTTCTCCAACTTACCGATATCGCGCATTGTATAACGGCGATTATCAACTGGAGTAATTCTTACATCTTTACTAGACTTAGTATATGCAGGAACATATGCATAGAATAGAGGCACAGCATCTGCAATTGGGTCTGGTTTGGATGGGTTGAGTGATGAATTACCTTGCTTAACAACAAATTCACCCTTCTTATTCAAGTAGATACCATCGATACGATCTAAGTATTGAACTTGACTGAATGAGAATGTATATTCCAGATTGCTATCTGGAGCAGGAGTGCTAGAAACAACAGCACCAGCAGCAGAGAATGCTCCACTTGTATTTGCTAGTGATGATACATCTTGGAAACCAGAAATAATAGCAGTACTATCAACCTTTGGTCTAAAGTCAAATACATTCTTCAATTCGACCATGCCATGAATAACTGAGTCGAAAGTAGGAATCTCATCTTCAGGAAGACCTGCTTCATGTAAGTAACTATCAACTGTACAGAAGTCACCTTGTGATTGCTCAAAGTAATCAAAACCAATTACTAATTGACCAATTGGTGCTTGTGCTCCGGGTTTAATTACTAATCTCGATACGTCGTAAATTGTATCTCTTTGACCGTCGTCGAAGGTAAACCTGTCAGTAACGTCAGTACCAACAACAAGGTTACCAGCAGTATCAACTTCAGGGGGCTGAGAGGAAGTTCCTTCATAGACATATCTTAATTTGTATGCGTCTGAATAAGATGATATTTCAATAACTTCACTATCATAATCAGTTCCTCTGAATGGAATTACACGATCTCCAGCAGAACTTATAATAATTCTCTTATTTTTAATTGCAGTCTTAAGTCTAGGCTTAGCATTACTTACTTCAAGAGTAGCAGTTAATTTCAGTTTGGGGAATGTTCCATAATTATTTGGATCTCCACCAAAGTATTTTGCTGCTAATTGAAGTGTAATACTACCAGAAGTTAAACCACTTGCTGTATCTGTAGCAGATGTGATGGATACACTATCAGCAGGGATATAAACAATATCTCCTTTAGCGATATCAGGAGCACCACCTGGATCTAATACAGTAATAATATAATTTTCTTCGCTGAATTCAGTAAATCTCTGTGTACCATATGGCAACTGAGCAGCAAACGTTATTAAACCACCACCAGTAGATGTAGTAGCAACAAAATCTCTACGGAAATAGTACTTGATCTTACTATCATCATTTCCAGCAAAGACTTTCTGTACTTGCTTACTACCAGTAGGATAGATTAAAGTACCAGCAGCACTGTTACCTACCTTTGGACGCAACCTAACAATATTAGTGTTTGATACATCAGCAGGTAAAGCAATATCCAAATAGACTCTACTCTTAGCAGCTCCTTTTGGTTCAGTAGCATATTGAACTATAGCACGAACTAAAGCATTGTTACTATCAGAGAATTGAACTATATCTCCCTGTTGTAATTCCTTAGAAGCATCTGCACTGAAACTAGTAGATTCGATGAAGTTAGTACCATTAGCACCAAAGAAAGTAAACTCTGTTACATCTTTAATTTCTGAGAAAGATCTATCATCAACTACAACATCAGCAGTAAACTTGTTTGCTCCACCTGATCCATATTGACCACCAATAGATTTAATGTTCTGTGGTGTGTATGTTGTTACAGCATTCCTTACTAGGACAGGTGTAACAGCAGCAGAATCTCCAGGATTAGATCCAGGACCATTCTTAACTGTTACTGCTGGAGGCTGAGCATAAGTAGTAGTTAATCCATTTCTATTAATGATGTCACATGCATAGATGGATCCATCATTCTTTCTTGATATAGTAATGATAGAGTTATCATAATCAACTCCATTAATTGTCAATTCCGAATCATCATTATATCCTAAACCTCTCTTCTGAACGACAAAATGAGAGATTGTATTATCCTTAGCAATCTTTATTGTGTTTCCTGCTTCATCTCTAATAGATTCACCAGATTGGAACTTACCAGATAATGTTTTGATGAAGAGTATCTTAGCAGTTGAATAGACACCGTTAGAAGCACCCTCAATGACCCCATAAGCATCACTAGTCAGTCCGAATACATATTTGCCCGTTACGAACGTACCACCCGTTACAGGTTTCTGTAGGGTGATCTTAGTGAAGAACTGAGGATCAAAATAAGAGAATCCGAATATAGTGTTGTATGCTGCACTACCTTGAGATAAACGACCTTTAGAAAGAACAATATCAGAATCAGAATTGAATCCTAATCCCCTTTCCTGTAGTACAAAGTTACTAGGTTTAGCAGTTCCTATAACTGGTGTAATAACTTCGCTATAATCTACGATATATCCAAGAGCATTATCGTTTCCGACATCATTCTGAGCATCAGATTCAGTAAGGAATATCTTTCTTCTGAAATCTGAATCTCCTAAATCCTGTTCACGTAGTAATGACTCAAGTATGTCCTTATTAGCAGTAACTGTTAATTCTAGATAGAATACTGCATCACTAGGAGTAATGAGTGGTTTGTTAACCTTAGCATATGCCAAAGAAGATAATGGAGTAACTGATGTAGGTGCATCACTACCATCTCTTGTCTTAATAATATAAAGACTTCCTAAGAGAGTAGTAAAGTTTCCATCAGTAATAGTAGCAAGAGTATTAGTAGTATTAGTTACTTGAATAGTAATAGTCTTAACAGCAGAATTAGAATCTAATATAGATCCTCTCTTATTAAGAGTCTGTCTATGATCAGTTGATAATTCAGTTCCATTTAATCCAATAGAACCATCATTAAATGTACTGTATAAAAATACTGTAGGATATGAAGTTAAGTCAGAACCTTCTTGATTAAGAGGTATACTTCCATAAACATTGTTAACACTTAAGGTTGGTAATCCTTTAGTCTTTAATGTTACATTGTCGCTTAATACGCTTTCTTTTGCTTTATCAATTGTGAGATATTTCGTCTCTTTATTAACAATTTCGTATCCCTTAATATATGCTTTACCTGGTCCAATACTAGCGACCATCTTCTTAGATGCGTCTCCAGCAGAGAATCCATTATAAAGACCAAATTCATCTACAGCATATAAACCTTGATTACCATCTTTCTGTGCATACTCTCTAACATCAGTAGCAAAACTATCTACAACATAATCTCCACTCTCGTCAAATGTTCTACGAGCAAGAGTTTGTTCTAGTAAATTGTAATCTGTTGGTGATACTTTCTTTTGTATAACTCCTCTAGAAACTCTAAGGAGTTCAATAAAATTCTTATCAGTAATTGCATCAAGTGCAAACTCTTTTAATACAAGACCAATCTTTAATCTATGAGCACCAGGTGCAGTAGAGTTAGAAGATCCAATCGAATTGTCATACAGAGATGAATCTTCCTCTGGAGTTACAACATCTTCGACAATTGTAAATCCAACCTTAGCAGATGGTTTGTCATAATATTCGTCAATAACAAGAAGACCAGAGTCATTGCGAACAAAATAACCATTAACAAAATAGATACCTTCTTCTACCTTAACAGCAGAACCGTATCCCATTGCAGGACTTTCGAGAGAAGTAACTTCAGCAGTATCAGGGTTGGTTACCTGTATACTAGTTGGAAGTACACTACCATCTGTACCTACGACAAGCAGAGGAGTATTAACACCATCAACCACTTCTAGTGTCTCACCTTGTCTAAAAGTAGACTCAGTATTGGAATTACCACTATTAAGGTAATTAACAAAGACAGTATCTGCGGATGATTCAGTTGCTAGTTTTGTTGCTAATATAGTTCCTACTACACCAGAGGTAATACCTCTTAATTGCTGTCCGACTAATAAGGTGATGTCATACTTCTTGTAGACAATCTCTCCACCTTCGTTAATGGCTACTTCTGAAACAGAAGATAGTTTAACGTAGTCTAATTTCGTGTTTAATCCAACCTCACCAGGTATGACAAGTTCACCTTGCTTGAAGGCATACTTACCAAAAGATTCAATCTGATTCTGAAGAATAGATTGAACCTGAGTTAATTCTCTACCCTGTATTGAGTAACCAGGACGAAATAGAATTTTATAAAAATTCTTATTTACGTCAAAGTCCTCGTAATAAGGGCTTACATTAAGGTTTGTCTTCTGTGGCATTTTACTATCGCCAATACTAGCAGCTTATCTTTAGTATTTAGCGTAGTAGAATGAACTTAGAACTCAATAACTAGTTTGATATCTTCGATCTGATCAGGAGCACGAGTGATAAGACGGCGGTTTTCGATGTAAATTACATCACCTGAATTATTCTCGATCTCTGGATTAGCAAGACCTGAAGCAAATGTAGATCCTAATAGTGAATTGGAGTAAGAAGTATCTACTGTACCAGAAGCGGCAGAAAGACCACCACCAACGGCGTTAGAACCATTACTCTCAAATGCTCTTACAACACCACTATCGGCATGTTTGTCATTTACTTGGATATACTTAAGAACTCCAGTAGTTGTTTGACCTTGATCTAATGTCCAAGAAACTACAGTACCTTTAGCAGTACCACCTGTTACTGTTTGTGTGATAACTTCATCAGGAATGAAGTCAGCAGTTGCTCCAGTAATCTTAAGTGCTTTCAGTCCACTCAATGTATCAGCAGTGGAGAAAGTTGTTGTTCCATAATTGAATGGGTCTTTGATAATTCCAATACGACGGAAGTCGTTATCTACAGGGAAGTCTCCAGAACCCTCAGCATAAGTTAGACGAATGTTCGTCATAACACGCTTACCATTTAATTCTGTCTCGAAGTCTGATCCATGTCCACCTTGTGTGGGAAGAATAACTTCAATAGCACCAACAGCAGAAGCACCAGTTGCTACAGCGTTAGAAAGTCCAGCATTACTGAATAGGTTACCATTACCTAGTAAAACATTAGCGTAGGTATAACCTGTTCCACGTGCTTCGATTTCAGCAGATGTGATAGTTCCAGAACCGTCTGTGGCGAATTTAACCTTACCACCTGTTCCGTCACCTTTAATACCTGTGTATAGAGTCTGTGAAGCAGGAAGACCTGATCCAGCATTCTCAATAAGTGCAACATCAACAGCACCAGCGACTGCTAAAGCCTCAGTTGCTTGACGAGTTGCGTTTGTAGTAAGAACTATAGGTAGGAAATCAGAAGAAAGGAATTTTAGAACATCATCTGTTGGGACGGTGTACATATACTTCCAAACATATTTCGCACCAGTAGTCTCAGTATAAAGACCTGTTCCAGATGCATAGTTAGCACCTGTTGTTAATGGTTCCTCAGTAGCGTTCTGTCCAGTAGCGTTACCAGGTCCCTCTCCATTATAGAGACACTTAAATATCTCGTATGAGGAGTTCATAACATAGAATTTTGCGGTAGAGATGCCATCCTGTCCTGTGGCAGTCTGCTTACCAATTTGACCACCGCCACCAGGAGTAGCAGAATAGTCGGGCTTCCACATGTCAAACTTAGGGTTGGCTACCAAGTCCCAGTTGTAACGACGAATAACTGTACGTGCATAAGCACCAGTCACACGTTTTGCGGCAATTATCTCATCATATAGATTAACTTTCTCTGTTGCGTTATCCAAAGGAAGAGGTGGCACATCCTCAGTAGCATAACGGTATACACCAGACTTTGCTTCAGCACCAGTGTCAGATCCACCTGATCCACCAGTTCTACCTTTTAGAGTAGATCCTAGAGTAGGAACAGAGTTAACACCAGAACTTCCAAAAACGTCGGTAAGAAGTAATGCGTTATCGTAAACCGCAGCAATCGTTGCTCTAAAAGCAGTTGATCCGTAAGTGCCTACGTATACTTCTTGTCCTACTACAAATGCAGTAGCGTTCTGAGAGTGGATTTCTAGATTTGCCTTCCAAGGTTGAGGTCTTCCTACGAAGAAGTACATCCTTGAACGTTCGGCACTAGTATCCGTAGCACCCTCAGTTAACGACTCTAAGAATTGAGTCGCATTAAAAATTCTAAATTTATCAGAGATAATAGCAGCCATTTATTTTACCGACGTGTTTTGTGCCAAAGTTATTTATATTTATACAGTTTATGTTGGGTGATACGGAACTAACTCGTGTCCAGAAGCAATATTGTTAGGACCAGAGGTGAGCGTACACCCTTCAAATGTTGTAGCAGTTTTGCTGGTGTACTGTATAACTGTACCACCAGACGTAAATATGTAGCCAGTATCTGGCCAATAAGTTGTATCTTGTACTACGATATTACCACCTATTGTACCTGCGGAACTAGTGATGGCCACAGGGTTTTGGGTAGATGGTCTACCTAGATTGAAGTAGTCTCCACTGAGAGTATAATTAGAATGAGTTCTATCGGTGAAATCTTTAATTGCCATCGAAGCAAAGATTCTATCAAGTTCTCCAATGGTCATTCCAGAAACATTGGACGCGCCAACGTCATGTCCTGTCTGATCCCACATACCAATAGTAGACCCAATATTACCAATAATATAATCTCCGCGATACTCTACCTCTCTACCAAATACCTCGTTTACAATTGTAATTATAGTTCCATCTCTCTTAGTAACAGTATATGGTTCAGGAATATCAACGAAATTACCATTTCTCTGTTCAATAGGATCTGGTAAGAATGCAGTTTCCTGATACCTATCAACAATACCAGTCTCAGGTGGCATTACAACAATTTCTCTGGAAGTATCATGAGGACTCTGCTTATCTACTTCAATCTGATGTTGATATATGGATTCTCTAGAAGAACCAGCAGCGGCACTTATTATTGAACAATCAGATACTTCAGACTCGATCTTAACGATACCAGCAGGTATGACAGAAATTATCTCTGGAACTTGACGTAAATATGTGCCAGCAGCATGGAACTTATCTGTAGTTCCATATAGAGCACGATCAACATTTAAGAAACGATCAGATAGCTTCCTCCAATAACGAACACGTTCATCACCTATCAACAGATGACCATTAGATGCAAAACTACTGGTGTCTGGGATGTAGATAATACTATCACCGATATTAGTATCAACGTTAGTATATGCAGCATCCTCAAAGTAATTGATATTACCTAATGCTGTATTATGAATCTCATGAACTAAAGTAGAAACGATACTCTTTCCAACTGTAGTAATTGAAGCAAGAGGTATGATATCCTGAAGTTCTGCACTTACAACAGTTGCTTCCCACTGATTTCTCAGTGCTCCACCTTCACCTTCGATCAGTACAGGTGCTGGTTCAACAAAAACAAGTTTTACAGTAGCAGGTTGTATAGGTCCAGATGGCATATCAAATCCAGACTGTCCTTCTGCAATATTATCAGTATCAATCTGAAGCTCTGCTGTTATCTTCCTAGTAACATCAAGAGGACTATTGAATAAAGTACTTGAGAATGAATCGATACCTTGAACCTGAGTACCAAGAATAGTAATCCTAGATGCAGAAGTAGCACCCTGTCCAATCTGAACTTGAGGAACCATCTCAACATTAATAAGAGATACACCAATATCTCTTTCAGTTAAGATATCAAATCTTCTAGCAACTACAATGATAGGTGCTTTGGTATATCCAGAACCACCATCAAGTAGATCAACACTTATTACTTGACCTTTACTTACAACAACTTCTGCTTTTGCACCACCACCAGTACCATCTTCAGGAATAAATTCCAAGACAGGAGGTGTAAAGTATTGATATGCAGTAGGTTGAGTTAATGGATCATAACTACGACGGTTCCATGTTAAAGCAGTAACTTTACCACTACTAACAGTTGCAACAACACTAAGACCCTCACCTCTAGTGATACCAGCATAACCTTCTACTGATACAGTACTATAAACATCATCTGTTAATTGTTCTCCACCTCTACCATCTTTACTTGTAGTACTTTCAGGTACTTTCTTAATTCTTCTAAATTTGTCTTCACCTTCTACTCTTACAAGATCTCCATTAGACAGAGAAGCAAATGGATTTCTATATGTTTTACCTAATGTTGTACCATACCAAACAGCATTATCACTATTCAATATCTTCCTACCAGTAGAATCCTCTGTGAATGTTAATGTAGTATTGGTAAATTCAGAATCTGCAAATGTAAATGTCTTAGTGTAATCTGTCTTAGTAGCAAAGATCAGATCCAATCCTGCTTCAACAGCAGCATTTTGTGATTTAATACTAAAGGATAAAGTAGATGCAGTCTTATAAGCACTACTTACTTCACCAATAACATTATATGTACCGTTAGATCTTACTTGCCAACAATGTATTCCAGTACCTACCTTCTCACCCATCCAAGAATAAGTAAGGAAGCTATCAACCTGTGCAGAACTTGTATCTAGTACAAATGTACCATAGGCAAAGTAGGTATCAGGAGAGAAATCGTATATGTTTAGAGTTTGACCAGCATCTCTACCATAGAGGTAACGCATGTCAATCTTCATTTCCTTCTTAATAGGAACATTGAAGAAGATATTTGGTCCTGCTATTGTATAACTATATCCCTGTCTCTGTAAGACTCCATCTAAGAAGACATACAAATAATCTTGAAGTTCAACAGTTTGTGAAGTCTTATCTTCTACATCAAGAATTAAGAATGGACCAGATTTTACATCGTCTACTAAATCGTAGTCGATAGTAAGACGTTTATAATTACCAACACCAATTCCTGTTACTTTCTCAACAGCAGTTGCTTCACCTAAACTCTTAGCACCAAGATCTTGATCCCAAATAGGTGCAACGCTAAACTTCAATACATTAGGTACTGTAGTCCTATCAATGAAATATGAATCTTGTGATATAGCAGCACTATATTTTGGTGTCTGAAGAACTGCATTAATAGTTAAGAATAGATCTTCATCTACATCAGTATCTACAGCACTACCATCTTCCCAATACAATTCAAAATCTGTATTCTCTCCGTCAACATAATCTGGGTTTCCTCTAGTAACAGCTCTGTCACTAAGAATATCTTGGAAACTATCATATAAAGAATCAACAGCAGAAACTACATCATCACAATCCTTAGCAATTAATAGAGGATCACTGATGATATTATAATTTGTATATGTTGCAGTAGTAGTCCAATTACCAGTCTTCGGTGAATTTATATCTGTTGCTACTACTAATCCTTCTCCTTCTGTAAGAACTGTTGCAGTAATTGTAGCAAATGTATCAAGTGCAGATGCTACCTCAGCACAGGCAGGTGATAACTTATCAGCTGTAATACTGGTGTCTGGATTAGGATCTATAGTAGAGTTAACCTTTGCTGCTAATGTATTTCTTATAGCAGAAGTCATATACTCAGATGCCTTTGCAAACATCTTAGACATATCACTCTTCCACTCATCCAACAGAGTATTAAACCCTTCTGATGGGTTGCCTGTTATTGTAGTAGGTAAATCTTTAAAGTTTAATCTCTCATATATCTTAACAACCTTCTCATTACCACCTAATTGTAAATGATATATTACAGATTCGACATAATACTGTACATAAGGACGATAAGTTGCTGGATTAGTTTGATAGTCACTAATGTTGGCAGTAATTGCTTGTGTTGCTTCTTCTACGATATGCTGTTTGTTTCTTTCAATCAAATATGCAGCATCATAGAATGTACCGTCATTCCTTCCATTCAAACGGAATATAATCTCAGGAGATCCACCAGGATCTTCTCCTACTGATACAGTATCACCAACAGAGACTGTATATGTGTCGTTGAGAAGAACCTGTCCAACACCACCAAAAGTCTCATCACCACTAGTAGTTCCAGTTAAATTAGTTGGAGTTGTATTACTAGATGCAGTAGAATTACCTAGTATAGCTTTACTAACAGTTATTTTAGTAGGACTATCAATAGAAGTGATCTTAGTATCTGCTTGGAACGCTCTACCAGAGGTAAGATACATTCCAACTACTAAGTTCTCAGTATTTGTAACTGTTACTGATGTAGTATTAGTAGTATATGTTGCATTAGTCTCAACATAATCCCAATTTCTAATAGCAAGTCTTGCTAAGTTAGTAGCATATTTGAATATCTTAAAGGACTCATCTTTATTATCTTTAATATAAGGAGTGGTAGCAAATATAGTTGAATAATCAATAGTCTTAATATTACCACCAAACCTCAAATCATGCTCATAAGAGTCAATGATAAATCCAATATCCTTGATATAGTCATCACTCTTAGTTGCCCAATCTAGTAATGGATAAGTTTCCTTACCATATCCAACTGCTTCAGATGTAATAAACTCTTTATTTCTTGCAAGTTGATTTGCAGCATCTAACCATCTTCCATTACGCTGGAAGATATTTTTAATCTTCTTAAGATACCTTGTATTGTATGCAGCACCTGGAGATTTCCATTCAAATACCTTACCATAGAACTTAACTCCATTATATGCTGACCCTGCTTTAACTCCTGGTCCTAATGGTGGTTGGGCAAATACAATATTATCACCAGATACAGTAAATGCTTTACCTGGTTCTTGTAATATACCATCTAATGTTACAATAAGAGTATTAGCATTAACTGGAGTAAATGCAACACCGTTCTCATCTAGTACTTGGAATGTCTTTGTGCCAATTAACTGACCGTCACTATTGTATGTTCCATCGAATGCACCATTAAGAGTAAACTCAAAAGCACGAGTCTCATTGAAATTAAAGTCTGATGTCGCAACAGATCCAATACCCTTACGAACTCTTTGACTCTCTACATTCTGAATCGTCTGAGTAATTATCCTTGTAGTATTCTCAACAGTGATCTTATTCTTTTCAGGATCCCAAAGTTGAACAATACTAAAATGATCTGCCTTTGGAACTTCAGTTGGCATTGTTGTAGAGGCATCACTCTCAACATCAACCTGTCCAAACAATCTAAATCCAGCTGGATGGGTAGTAGACTTAATTAAGTCTCTCCATTGCTCAATTGGAGTCTTAGATTTAACAACATATGAATAATCTTGATAGAAAGCACTATCAATTAACCTTTGATTAGATACACCTAGTTTTCCTTTATCAGATTTAGAGAAACCTCTATTGTCATAGAAACTAGTAATGTCTTCAGTAAATCCAGTAACAAATACAGATTTGATAACTGCGGAAGATACTGATGATAATCCTTCAATCGCAACATTCTCCCTCAAGATCCCAGTCACAGACTGGAGTTTCAGGAGGTTAGATCCTAGTCTCCACTCAGTAACCTTTGCTCTAGCAACTTCTGTGTTTCCTATCTTCTGTACTACAGTTTCACCTTTTTGGAAATCTCCACTTATAGTTTTAAGTCCTACTATGTACTGAGAAGTGAAATTAGATGAAATTGATTTGTCTAAGTGGAAAGCACTACCATTATTAGTAAATGTTACACTTTGAGGTACTCCTACAGTTGTACTTCCAGCATATGCTCTAACATCTCCTTCTACAATTTCTATTTCTGGTGCAG
>Ga0208276_1000015_pt1 | contig 28160 bp, 21 predicted proteins | sample ETNtaG_21_FD_185767 | JGI IMG/M metagenome (GOLD analysis project Ga0208276, IMG submission 185767) | Marine microbial and viral communities from oxygen minimum zone, Eastern Pacific Ocean - ETNP201302PF91A (SPAdes) (version 2) | ecosystem: Environmental > Aquatic > Marine > Oceanic ...
CCCTGTATATCCCGTACCCTGGATCCATCCAGAAATATTCAAATCATTACTCATTATTTCCTGGTAACGGAATCTCTGCACGGTGTTTTCCTTTCCAAGAACATCTGCCAGTATCTTCTCCGAATTGGGCCCCTGCAGTGCGATAATGCTGGTCTGATCGGATAAATCATCGATAACGATAGAGCCGTCTGATGGGAGATTGCTGGATAGCCATTCCATTACGGTCTTGACCATAGTTGAGTTTGGGACTCCTAGCACCTCTTCTTCATCGGAAATTGCAAAAATCATGTCGTCGATAATATTCCCCTCGTGATCCAGAAAGTGAGTATAGCCACAACGACCTGGCTGGAACTTCATATACTCCTGAGTGGATACAGAACTCAACCATGTTCGAACACCATCCCCCTGGAAACGAAACAGGCCCATGTGAGAAACGTCGAAGAGGCCTGCTGATTGACGAGTCGCCAAGTGCTCTTCCTGGATCGAAGAGTACCAGATCGGCAAATCATAACCATGGAAATCGACCATCTTTGCACCTGCTGAGATGTGCGATTGGTGCAACGCGGTCTTCACTGGAGTTTGGGCCATGTAACTGGCCGGGGCCGGACGGTGGAAAAACAACTCGGACAATTAGGAGAAAACGGATAAATCAACTATCACAAGAGTTTAAATATGTTGATTATGACTATACAACTGGAGGTTGATATGATGAAAAGGAGTACTGCGGGAGAATCTGAAGTTAAAGGAAAGAGCACTAGTGGCATGAAGAGGAGGGGGATCTCGACAAATTCGAGGCCATCGAGGTCGAGGAGCACAGAGGGCATGGCGGGCTCATGCGAGGTTTGTGGAGGAACTTCATGGGACGCCGACAACATCAGAGGGGAGACCGTTTGTTCCGATTGTGGCTATGTAGCAGCGGAGAACATGATCGACCCAGGTGCAGAGTGGGTCAATCACTCAAATGGGGATGACAGGAGCCGTGTGGGAGCCCCATCTACTCTAACCCTCTCAGACAAGGGGCTATCAACTGAAATTCGTAGATCTGACCTAACTTCAGGAGGGGCCAGGAAGCATGGACTCTCTGGGAAGGCTCTGAGGGACTGGAGAAGAAGGCAGAGGATCGACCAACGGAGCAAGACAAGGGACAGTAGGAGTAGGAATCTTTCCGTCGCAATGCAATTCATCAGAGATCGTGGAGACCTACCCCCTCAGATCGAACAAGAGGCTGCCTCCCTGTACAGACATTCGGTGGAAAGAGGTTTGGTCACAGGAAGAAGCATCAGGGGAGTTACTGCTGCATGCGTCTACATTGCTGCTCGAGAAGCAAAGATTCCAAGGAAGATCGAGGATATCGGAGGATCTTTTGACATGGTCTCGGATGTCGAAGTAAAGGAGCTCAAGAGGACAATTAGGCTGGTCGCGAGGAACCTCGGAACCCATCACATCACCGGTCCCGAAGAGTACTTCGAGAAGTTCCACTCTGACTTGGGCCTGCCCCCAGCGGTACTAGGTGGGGCTAGAGAAGTCTGGAGCCAAGTAAAGGATGACCTCTCATGGCAGGGTAAGAAGCCATCTGGAATAGCAGGGGTAGTCCTCTATTATGCTTCACAGAACAGCGCATCGCCCAGAACCCAGAGTGAAGTCTGCAAGGTTTCCGGAATTAGCGAAGTTACCCTGAGGGGTCTGCTCAAGATTCTGAATCAAATGATCGCCCAATGAGTGCCTTCTCGACAAAACCATATCCCACAATCATCGCGCAAGGTCAGATTGACATGCGCATAGGGATTGTCGGCCTCGGTACCGTTGGGAGGGCAATAAGAGACGGATTCGAGTCCTCTCACGAGATTTTCATTCATGACAAGGATATGGGGACGGTGATCTCTGACGTCACTGATAATGCCGAAGTAGCATACATTGCGGTCCCGACTCCGGGCATAGATGGCTCTGGTGCTTGCGATACGGGGATTGTTGAAGCAGTACTGGACGAGTTGCCAGCAGGATTCAGTGCAATAATCAAGAGTACGGTCATACCAGGGACGACGCAAAGACTGCATGATTCGTATCCTGATCTGAAAATCGCGTGTTCTCCAGAATTCCTCAGGTCGGCAACATCGGTTGATGATTTCAAGAATCAGGACGTCCTAGTAGTTGGTAGCCATCATAAGGACTTAGCAGAGACCGTGCTCAGTCATCACCAAGAAGCGGGCGTATTTTCCGGAGGGTCATTCTTTCACGTCTCACCGACGCAGGCAGAGTTAGTCAAGTATGCCAAAAACTCGTTCTTTTCAATGAAAGTCATCTTTGGCAACCAATTCCAAGAATATGCCGAGAGTTTAGGGGAAGAGTGGGGGGCGGTCAAGGAAATAATTACCGCAGAACAAGAGCAGCGAATCGGGCCTTCCCACTTGGATCTAATCGAAGGTGAGGCGAAGGGCTTCGGAGGGGATTGTCTGCCAAAGGACACTCTCGCCTTGGTGGCCGATCTTGAACGAAGAGGTTTGGACTATGACTTGCTAAAGGCGGTTCTAAGCGACAATCTTAGACTGAGGGGAGAGGACTAGTACCGATACTCTTCATTCTTGTATGGCCCTTCAACTGGAACATTGATGTAATCGGCTTGGTCCTTGGTCATCTGAGTTAGTTTTGCACCGATCTTGGAAAGATGCAGTCGTGCAACCTCTTCATCAAGGTGCTTGGGGAGAGTGAAGACCTTGTTCTCATAGTTGTCCCTGTTGCCCCACAAGTCAATCTGTGCCAAGGTCTGATTCGCGAAACTATTCGACATGACGAAACTGGGGTGCCCAGTTGCACAGCCAAGGTTTACGAGACGCCCAGAGGCCAGCAAGTAGATACTGTTTCCAGAGGAGAAGGTGTACCTATCAACCTGAGGTTTGATATTGGTGTGGATGGCGTCGCTAGACTCAAGCAGATCTACCTGAATCTCGTTATCGAAATGGCCGATGTTACAAACAATCGCCTGATCCTTCATCTTGGCCATATGGTCCATAGTAATCACGTCCTTGTTTCCCGTAGCTGTAACATATATGTCGGCGGTTCCCAGTGTGTTTTCCACCGTGTCCACGGAGAATCCTTCCATTGCTGCCTGAAGTGCGCAGATTGGGTCAACCTCTGTAACAACTACCTTGGCGCCCTGTGATTTCAAGGCCTGGGCAGAGCCCTTGCCAACATCCCCATAACCACACACTACTGCTGTCTTTCCTGCAATCATCACATCTGTCGCCCTCTTGATTCCATCCACGAGTGATTCGCGGCACCCGTATAGGTTGTCGAACTTTGATTTGGTGACAGAGTCATTAACATTAATCGCAGGGAAGAGCAGGGTCCCTTCTTTCACCATCTGCTTGAGGCGGTGAACACCAGTAGTTGTCTCCTCGGACACTCCCGAGCACCCTTCTACGACCCCGGTCCAGAAATTTGGATTGCTAGAATGGATTTTCTTTAGTAAATCCTTGATGCATTGCTCTTCGTGATTGGAAGAAGGAGAGTCGGCCCATTCACTGCCATTCTCCAATTCGAATCCCTTGTGAATCAGAAGAGTGGCGTCACCCCCATCGTCTACAATCAACTGCGGACCTAGTTCATTTGGATGACTCAGGGCTCGGAAGGTACAGTCCCAGTACTCTTCTAGAGTCATTCCTTTCCAAGCAAATACTGGAACCCCGGATTCTGCTATTGCTGCGGCTGCATGATCCTGGGTAGAGAAAATATTGCAACTTGCCCAACGAACTGATGCCCCGAGATCAACCAGAGTCTCGATCAACACTGCCGTTTGAATTGTCATGTGGAGAGAACCTGTAATTCTAACTCCTTCGAGGGGCCTTTCAGAAGAATACTTCTCACGAATTGACATCAATCCCGGCATCTCGTGCTCTGCAATCCCAATTTCTTTTCTGCCGAAGTCGGACAAACCTATATCCGAAACAATGTACTGTTCGCCCTTACCTGAAGCATCCATAGTGGTTACCATGACAATGCGCAAAACTAGGTATACTTTACTCTATGTTTACACTGGCATCCAAAGTGTTGGCCTGACAAGGATGAAATGCAACACCTATTGCGGTGGATAATGCGACTCAGGGACAAGATATTGAAATCAAAGCGTCCTGTGGTCGTTTACGAAATCCTCCCGCCGAGAATTATCGATGGTACGATTGAGAGTTATGCCGAGAGGATAAGCACCCTTCTCTCAAAGACTCACATTGACGCCATTAACATCCCCGAAGTGCATGCAGAGGAGTCAAGGGGGGCGCGTCCCATAGAAGACCGGAAGAGAGCGCATCCCCGTGACTTTGGCAGAATTATCCAAGATTCGGTGGGGGTTGAAGTCATAGTTAACAGAGTTACAGTTCTTGAAAATATCAAGGACCAAAGAGAGTGGTTTATGGAGACCAGTGAGGATTTCGGAATAGACAATATTGTCCTTGTTGGAGGGGAGTCGAGCCGGATAGATTACCCGGGTCCCGGAGTTTCAGAGGCTGCAGCAATGATAGAGGAAATTAATTCCGAAAACGGAGGGAGTATCTTCAGTGGCGGGATAGTCCTCCCATCCAGAAAGGTTGAGTCGGAAAGAATGGAGGAGAAGGCCAGAAATGGAGTCAAATTCTTCACGACGCAAGTTCTCTATGACAGCCATGACATTTGCAGACTTCTTTGGCACTACAACAATGCCGTTGAAGAAAGGGGAACAAAACCACGGAGGGTTCTACTAAGTTTTGCACCGATTTCAACTAAGAAGAATCTGGAATTCCTCAAGTGGTTAGGAGTGGAAATCCCAGAGGAAACCGAGGAAAAACTCATTCAGAATGAAGAAGGGATAAAGGAACGATCGATAGAAATTTGCATGGGATTGCTGGAGGAAATACTTTCTTTCGTGACTGAAAATGAGATTAGGGTACCAATTGGACTTAATGTTGAGCACATCATGACATATAATTTCGACCATTCTGTTGAGTTACTACAAAGGATGTCAAAAAGATACAGGAGTTTCTGCATGGGCTCTGATTTATACGAATCGTGACCGGATAGTTGAAATCGAAATTGGAGGCCGAATGACCCATGACGTACCTGTTTACTTCTGAGTCTGTATCTGAAGGTCATCCCGACAAGTTGTGTGATAAAATTTCAGATTCAATTCTCGATGCGTGCTTGAAGATTGATAGAAATGCTAGAGTTGCTGTAGAAACCATGGTCAAAGGAATGGCAGAAGAAAGTTACATCATTGTTGGTGGAGAAGTCACAGTTTCTACTGACGAGACCATCGACTATGAGTCAATAGCTAGGAAAGCGGCTGCAGAAATTGGCTATACCAGCCATGAAGTTGGAATGGATGCAACTAGTTCAGAGAATTGCAATGTTAAAGTCCTAATCAGTCAACAATCGGGAGATATTGCTCAGGGAGTAGACGAGGGGAAGGGGCTCCATCTCGAACAAGGTGCTGGTGATCAGGGGCTAATGTTCGGTTATGCATCTAACGAATCTGAAGAATTCTCCGAATTAGCTGGTTCATTCATGCCACTACCAGCTGTGCTCTCTCAGAGACTTACTCTCAAATTAAGCGAGTCAATGAAAGATGGGACTCTCCCCTGGGCAAGACCTGACTCAAAGAGTCAAGTTACCATTGAGTACAATGATGATGGGAGTCCGATTAGATTGGAAACAGTAGTCGTTGCAATCCAGCATGATGATTTAGCCAACGAAAAGTTCGATGGAGACGTGCAAAAGGAGCATGATTTCATTGTTAACGAAATTACCGAGAAGATCGTCAATAAGGTCATCCCAAGCGAGCTTCTCAATGAACGAACGAATCTGATAATCAATGGGACCGGTCGTTTCGTCCTAGGTGGCCCTCACGCTGATGCAGGACTTACTGGAAGAAAAATAATCGTTGACACATATGGTGGAATGGGCAGGCACGGAGGAGGTGCCTTCAGTGGGAAAGACCCGAGCAAGGTCGACCGATCCGCAGCCTATGCGGCTAGATGGGCGGCCAAGCATGTTGTTGCGAGTGGCTTGTCCGAGAAATGCGAGATACAACTGGCTTATGCAATCGGAGTGGCGGAACCAGTGAGCATAAGTGTGAATGTAAACACTCATGGGACGGGGACAATTCCCGACTCATCCCTGACCGAGAAAGTAGGAAATTGCTTTGACTTCAGACCACAGGCAATTATTGATTCACTAGGTCTCAGAAACCCGATTTTCTCCGAAACTGCTTCTGGAGGTCACTTTGGAAGGGCTCCAGGTGAATCCGGATCATTCTCATGGGAAATGCTGGATGAAGAGAAAATCTCCAAACTTCAGGAATAATTAGGATAATCTCCCGAAAAGCACGGGTATGAGGACCTCGTCCGATAGACAACTATGGGGTGCAAAGGGTGATTGAGGAACTACTCAAAGAAAGGATCCTGATCATTGATGGCGCCATGGGGACAATGGTTCAGACCTATGATCTGGAGGAGGGGGATTTTCGTGGAGAAGAATTCCTGAATAACACAATTGATCTACAAGGTAACAATGAGGCCCTAAACATCACCAGGGGGGATGTGATCCTGGATATTCACAAGAAATATCTAGATGCTGGGAGTGACATCATAGAAACCAACACCTTCAGTGCGAACTCAATCTCGCAGAGAGACTACGGCCTCGATGATTACGCCAGGGAGATGAATATCAAGGCTGCTCAAATAGCTCGTGAGGCAGTCGATGAAGCGGTTGCAAGGGATGGTCGGGAGAGATTCGTCGCCGGGGCGATAGGCCCCACGAACAAAACTCTCTCATCATCCGAGAATGTGGATGACCCTTCTTTTCGTAGCATTTCCTTCGATGAACTCAGAGATTCCTATTTCGAACAGGCTCGATCTCTGATCGAAGGAGGTGTCGACATCATCCTAATAGAGACGATTTTCGACGTCCTCAATGCTAAAGCGGCGATCGTTGCAACACTGGACGCATTCGAAGATCTTGGAGTGGCAATTCCAATCATGATTTCAGTGACATTTATTCAAGAGGGGAGCAATCGTACAGTTTTTGGTCAAACAGTAGATGCTTTCTGGGCCACAGTAGCCCATGCCAGTCCACTCTCAGTGGGAATCAATTGTGGTCTTGGAGCGAGTTCCATGATGGCAAATTTATCAGAGTTGTCGAGGATTTCCAATTCATTCGTCCACTGCTACCCCAATGCAGGACTTCCCAACCCCCTCAGTGAAACAGGATTCGACGAGAGTCCCGAGATTACGGCTAGAGAAGTAGCGAAACTAGCGGAGTCTGGAATGGTGAACATTGTGGGAGGGTGCTGTGGGACCACTCCAAATCACATTCAGGAGATTCACAGGGCCGTTTCGTCACTACCGCCCAGAGAAAGGAAAGAGGGTCACTCGGGAATCTCGGAATTGGAGATTGCGCCCCCTCATGGGATTTCTGACCATCATCATGCTGGCTGTACCCACCCCCCTCACGAGTATTCGACATTTGCTGGATTAGAAGAATACAGTTTGAGGCCGGAGTCTAATTTCACTATGATCGGTGAAAGAACCAATGTGACGGGATCGGCCAGATTCAGGAAACTAATCGAAGAGAATGATTTCGATGGAGCGCTCCATGTGGCAATTCAGCAGGTTCGTTCGGGTGCAAATATCATTGACGTGAACATGGATGAGGGCATGCTGGAATCGGTTGCTTGCATGGAGAAGTTCCTGAACCTGATAGCGACAGAGCCGGAAGTTGCGAAGGTGCCAATAATGATTGACAGTTCTGATTGGGAGGTAATCAAAGCCGGTGTGAAATGTGTTCAAGGTAAGCCGATTGTGAATTCTATCAGCCTAAAGGATGGGGAGGAGGAGTTCATCAAGAGAGGGAGGTTCGTCAAGACGCATGGTGCAGCTGTAGTTGTCATGGCTTTCGATGAGGAGGGGCAAGCGGAGACGATCGAGAGGAAGGTGGAAATCTGTGAGAGGTCCTATCGAATTCTGGTAGGCGAAGTAGGCTTGAATCCGATGGATATTGTCTTCGACGCGAATATTCTCGCTGTGGCAACTGGAATTGAGGAGCATAACAAATTCGCAATCAACTTCATTGAGTCCATCCCCAAGATCAAGTCACTCTGCCCTGGGGCCAAAACATCAGGCGGGGTGAGCAACCTATCATTCTCCTTCAGAGGAAACAATTCTGTTAGGGAGGCCTTCCATTCCGCTTTCCTATTCCATGCAATCAATGCAGGGCTGGACATGGGGATTGTCAATCCGGGGATGCTGACCCCTTACGACGAAATCCCCCCGGATCTGCTGAAACACGTGGAAGACGTTCTCTTCGATAGATCGGGAGATGCGACTGAGAAGATGGTACAGTTTGCAGAAGGTTACCAAATGAGCCATTCCAAGGAAGAAGAGGAACTGGAGTGGAGAGAAATGGGCGTAAACGAACGACTGCGGCACTCTTTAGTTAATGGGATAGTTGAATTCATCGAAGAAGACGTCGAAGAGGCGAGGAATGATTTCGAAACTCCACTGGAGGTGATTGAAGGACCACTGATGGACGGGATGTCAGTGGTTGGCGACTTATTCGGATCGGGGAAGATGTTCCTCCCACAGGTTGTGAAGTCTGCTAGGACGATGAAGAGGGCGGTTAACTATCTGGAGCCATTCATGGAAGAGTCTTCCCAATCTCAGAAATTTAGAGGCAGGGTCGTCCTAGCAACAGTCAAGGGTGACGTTCATGACATTGGAAAGAACATCGTGGGAGTCGTTCTTGGATGCAATAACTACGAAGTCATTGACTTGGGAGTAATGGTTCCGGCCGAAACCATCCTAGACACGGCAGAAGATGTTGGTGCCGATATCATTGGCCTATCGGGACTCATCACCCCTTCCCTCAGGGAAATGGCACATGTTGCCAGAGAAATGAAATCGAGAGGAATGGAGCTGCCATTACTCATTGGTGGGGCGACAACCAGCCGACAGCACACGGCAGTCAGAATTGCTACCGAGTGCGATCATCCGGTCATTCACGTCAAAGATGCCTCGAGAGTAGCGGCTGTTGCGAGCAACGTCATTGATTCGCAGAAGACTGTCGAATTTGTGGAAGAAAATCGAATCATGCAAGAGTCATTAAGAAAGAGGAACGAAGAAATCACAGGAAAATCCATCATCCCACTCCATAAAGTGAGATCAAGGCGGATTGGATTTGATTGGAATGAAGTTGACATCCCAGAACCCCCATTCGTTGGTCGCGCAGTGGCTGAAGAAATACCGCTGAATGACCTGAAAGAATTCATCGACTGGACTTTCTTCTTCACATCATGGGACATCCCAAGGAGATACCCCGCTGTTTTAGAAGACGAGGAATACGGGGAAACTGCAAGAAACCTCCTAAAAGATGCTGAATCTATGCTAGAGGAAATCATCGAGGGAGACCTCCTAAGTGCTAGAGCGAAATATGGATTCTGGAAGGCAAATAGCGATGGGGACGACATTCTAGTCAAGGATAACAGTGGAAACGTGGAGGCATGCAGACTCAATATGCTGAGGCAACAACAAGACAGGGGGGACTCGGATTATGCATGCCTCGCAGACTTCATCGCACCAATAGACTCGGGCAGGGAAGACAATCTCGGAGTTTTCGCTGTGACTGCCGGAATTGGAGCGGATGAGTTAGCGAATGAGTTCCAGGAGTCTGGTGACGATTACAGGGCAATTATGGCAAGCCTTCTCGCAGATAGGTTGGCAGAAGCGGCAGCAGAATGGCTCCATAAGAAAGTCCGAAGCGAGTGGGGTTTTCCAGACCCGGAGGGCCTCTCCCTCTCCGAACTGCTCAAAGAAAGATATCGGAGCATTCGCCCTGCATATGGCTATCCAGCCTGTCCCGACCACAGCGAGATGCGGAAGACATTCGAACTTCTGGGCGTGGGGGAAATAGGAATGAGCGTTTCGGAGAACAATGCAATCATCCCCGCTGCGGGAGTGAGCGGGCTTTTCTTTGCCCACCCAGAATCCCGTTACTTCTCAGTTGGCAAGGTTAGCAAGGAGCAGGTCGTTGACTACAGCAAGAGGAAAGAGATTGACTTCGTGGAGGCCGAGAGTCTTCTCCATGGGAACTTGGGTTACTTCAGCAGTGACTAGAAAGACCTAGTCAGAGAGTTCTGGCACCCGAAATAATCGCCTCTACCACCGTCGGATCTGCCAGAGTCGAGATGTCCCCAAGTGAATCTGGTTCGCCCTCTGCGACCTTTCTGAGGATTCGCCTCATCACCTTCCCGGATCTGGTCTTTGGGAGGCCGGGGACATTCTGAAACAAGTCTACCTTCGCATGTGCTCCAATCTGCTTCCTGCAAAGTGAATTCAGTTCCGATTCAAGGGCATGATCCCACTCTTTCTCGGGCTGTAGAACTACATAGGAATAGACTCCTGTACCCTTAATTGGATGTGGGAAGCCGACTACGCTTGCTTCTGCGACCGATGGATGACCCACAAGCAACGACTCAAATTCGGCAGTCCCCATTCGATGGCCTGAGACGTTTATTACATCATCAACCCGACCCGTAATCCAGTGGAAACCGTCCGAGTCGCGTCGGCATCCATCTCCCGTGAAATACAACCCTGGGGACTCTGAGAAGTAGGTCGAGACAAACCTCTGATGATCCCCCCAGATGGTCCTAGCTTGACCTGGCCATGGCTCAGAGATGAATAGCAGGCCCTCGCCAGCTCCTGAAATCACCTCACCGTTGGAATCTTTGAGGACAGGGGCGATTCCCGGGAGAGGGAGGGTGGCCGATCCACCTATAGTGGGGGTAACATTTGCAATTGGCGAGATGCATATCCCCCCAGTCTCAGTTTGCCACCATGTGTCAACAATGTTGCACTGGCCATCCCCAACCACGTCATAATACCAATTCCAAGCATCGGGATTAATTGGTTCTCCGACAGTTCCAAGGACCCTCAGAGATTTTCGATCGTATCTTTTCACGAACTCGTCCCCTTGGGCTGCGAGGGCCCGGATGGCAGTTGGGGCGGTGTAGAAAATTGAAACATTGTATCGTTCGACCAGGTCCCAGTACCTTCCAGCATCGGGGAAGGTTGGAATCGACTCGAACATCAGAGTCGTGGCGCCGTTTGCTAGAGGGCCATATACAATGTAGGAATGCCCGGTAATCCACCCCACGTCCGCCACACACGCATATACATCGTCCTCCCTGAGGTCGAAAACTGTGGCATGGGTGTAGCTTGTGTAGGTAATGTACCCCCCACAGGTATGTACCAATCCCTTTGGCTTGCCGGTAGAACCGGAGGTGTAGAGGATGAATAGGGGATCCTCGGAATTGCAGATTTCAGCGTGACACTGGGAAGACTGTTTTGGGACTATTTCATGCCACCAAACATCCCTAGAGTCATCCCAGCCAACATCCCCTCCCGTTCGTTGGAAAACCATAACGCTATCCACGGGATTTGGTCCGGAAAGCGCCTCATCGCAGACATCTTTCAGAGGAATGCGCTTTGTTCCGCGCAAACCTTCATCCTGTGTAATCACAACCTTTGACTCGCAATCCAAAACCCGATCCCTTAGCGACTCGGCTGAGAACCCTCCAAAAACAACCGAGTGGATTGCCCCTATTCTAGCACATGCCAGCATAGAGACTGCAGCTTCTGGTACCATGCCCATGTAGATGATGACTCTATCCCCCTTATCCACCCCTAGGCTTTTCAGAGCGTTTGCGGCCTTGCAAACCTCATCATGGAGTTGCTGATAGGTCATCTTCCTTGATTCACCTGGCTCGTCGCCCTCCCAGATTATTGCTGTCTTTGACCCCCTGGTCGGGAGATTGCTATCCAAGCAAGACTCAGTGACATTTAGCATACCGTCTTGAAACCATTCAATATGTTTCTCTGAGACCTTCTCAAACGAACCATTGAGTCCCTTTGTTGGTTCTTTTTCCCAAGAGACTCTGGAGCGGCTGACTTCGAGCCAGAAATTATCTAAATTGGACAGTGCGGAGTCATAAATATCTTCATAATCCTGAAATGTAGTAATTTTTCCCTCTGTGCCAGAAGAGACCCTCTTTGGGACCTTGCGCTTTTCGCTCATGGGCCAGTGGATGTTCTTGCAGAAATGAAATTTGTGATGAAAAGCAAAATAGCAATTGTGAATAGTAAGTCCGATTTGACGAGCACTATATTGGTTGGCGGGTACAGTGTTAGAAGGGGGAGAGGAAGAAGTCGATGACTTGCTAACCGGTACTCTGACATTTTCGGAGAAGCAAGTCGAGTATCTGAGATCAGAGTTTGAAAGGCAACGGAGATGGGTGAAATCCCTTAGTGACAGGGAAGCAGCGGCTCTCAAGGAACTTGAGAAGACTAAGGGTTCGATAAGTTACAAGGTCGGTAGGGCGGTTACTTGGCCAGTCCGAAAGATACTGAAAATCCTCAACAACCCGACTGGGAGGATCTTCCTGTGGGGGACAACAGTCGAAACCTACGAGCAGGATATATTCTCGCCATTCATAATTAGCCCGGAACTCCTTCCGGAATCAGGTAGTCATGGAATTCCCGATGTTTTCGTTCAAGACATGCTGCTGAGCATTAGGATTGGAGCGCTTTCGGTGAATGAAATTAAAGACGAGATCTTCGAAAGATCCTTCGAAATGGAAAACGAAGTACTTCTCGACTGCCTGATTAGAATAACTAGGCATGCGATAAATAGCAGGGAATACCATGGAAACATCAAGAACATGTTTGTTGGTTCTTTTAGGAGCCTGGTTCTGAAAGAGCCCATATTGGCGATCAGGTACTATGACGAGTTTGGGTCGCAGATGAGTGATCCCCGAGCGGACAAGACCCTCGTCCAGACATTGGTGAAACTAGGATACGTGAAGAGGGCACAAAAATTCCTTGACGGCATGAAGAACGACTCATGGGTGAAGGAAACTAGGTCTGAAATTAAGCCGATGACGGACCTAGTCGACAAGGGATTCTCTGGAGAATACTACAGGCAGAGGAGTTGGCGGCCAAATCCTGGTGCTGTGGTATACTTTGCGAGTCAAGCGATGCCTTACACCACTAGTGGGTATGCAATCAGGACTCACGGATTGGTTCGCTCAATTAGGGACCTGGGGCACAACATCACCGTCTGTGCAAGACATGGATACCCCCTGGATAGAGCTGACTTCAAAGGCGAGTATCTCGGGAGCAGGGAAGAAATAGATGGCATCGAGTATCGGTTCAATACCAGTAATCGAACAGGAGAAAGCCCCGAGATTCCGTATGGCAAGGTTTTCAACTTCAGGAAATACGAGGAATACCACTACCTTGCTTGTGAGACACTAGCTCAACAGGTAGAGGAGATCAAGCCGTTTGCAATCCATGCCGCGTCTAACTTCGTGACAGGCATGGCAGCAGTAAGCACTGCAAAGGCACTAGGGATTCCTTCGATTTACGAGATTCGGGGTTTCTGGCACCTCACCCAAGCATCAAAGCGCAAGGGGTACGAAGACTCGGACCACTACCACCTCTCTGAGGCTATGGAGTTGGAAGTCGCCTCCCAAGCCGATCACGTGTTCGTCATCACCCAGGCCCTAGCGGACATCCTAATTGACTACGGGGTCGATGAGAAGAAGATCACCATCCTACCCAACTCAGTTGACGTCGAGAAATTCAATCCAATGGAAAGGGACGCAGAACTTGAGGACTATCTAGAGGCATACGACAGGGTGGTCCTCGGATACATTGGGTCATTCGTCGAGTACGAGGGTTTGGACTTGCTTCTGGAGGCTGTCGCAAGCATCAGGAATGAGGTTGGAGACCAATTGAGGGTCATTCTTGTTGGGGATGGCCCGGTAATGAAGGAGTTACGGGAGATGTCAAAGTTCCTCGGAGTCGATGACATAGTCAAGTTCACCGGCAGGGTGAGTCACGACGAGGTCCAGAGGTACTACTCCGTGTTGGACATCATGGCATTCCCGAGGAAGGGCCGGAGGGTCTGCGAGCTAGTTTCTCCGCTGAAGCCATTCGAGGCCATGGCAATGGAGAAGGCCGTGATTGCATCCGATGTGAGTGCCTTGGCAGAGATAGTGGATGACGGGAAGACTGGGTTGTTGCATAAGAAGGACGATTCCAGAAGCCTGGCTGATTGCATCAAGAGGCTGATCGAAGACGATGGGTTGCGGGCATCCCTGTCAAAGGCCGGCAGGGAGTGGGTCAAGGAACACCGGTCGTCCATAGCCATAGCAGGCAGGGTCACTCAGGTTTACGAAGACCTGGCACTAATGGACCCATACGAATTCAGCAGATGATGGGGCGGTTTGCCTGAGCAAGCAATAGAGTTTGCATAGCCAGATGGAAGCAGGGTGTATTCAATAAGAAGTCCCATCAGGCGGGTTTGATGGAAAGGGGGCCTGTCGGTGGCAAGGCCATCAAAAGGGGTCGACCCCCTTCGTTCAACTCGCCAATCGTGATGGCCAAGAACATCAGAGAAAACAAGCAGTTGCTGTTTCACTTCGTTAGCAGGGATATGAAACTGAAGTACCATGACTCAGTTCTTGGGTATGGTTGGACGATAATAGAACCACTAGTGATGACTGGCGTGTTCTACTTGTTGTTTGCTATCCTGACGACTAGCGTTGATCCATACAGGCCGATGCACATCATTATCGGGTTCATGACTTGGCACTTCTTCGCTGGAACGATCACCAAGTCCACATCCTCACTCGTGGGAAAATCAGGACTGATCAAAATTATCTATTTCCCCCGAGAGTTGTTCATTGCTGGCATAGTATCTTTCGAAGCATTGACTCTCATACTTAGTCTGCTAATAGTCATCCCCATGGCCTACTATTACGATCTTGAGTTGACTTGGCGGGTAGTATTACTCCCCGCTTCCATCCTGGGGATTGGTCTTCTTTCCTCCGGTATCGGCCTATTCACCTCCATCTTGCAGACCAGGGTAAGGGATATTCAGCACATCGTAGGTCTCGTTCTGAAAACCAGTTTCTTCCTATCTCCGGCATTCTGGACATTGGACAACGTTCAGAGGGTCCCAGAGGAGTATCTCGACATCTACCTATATGCGAATCCTATGGCAGTATACATGACAATGGCGAGATCGGCATTCAACGGACAACCCGTTGGAGTCAGTGATTACCACATTATCTCTGCATTCGTTGTCTCTGCCACAGTATTCTACATAGGATCAATTTTCTTCATGAGAAACGAGAGTCGGGCGGTGAAGAATCTATGAAGGAGGGAATAGCGATAGAACTCAAGGGTGCGAGTTTGGATTTCCCGATGGTTAGGGGGAATCGGAAGATAATGGATTTCGTCCTAGATTTAATCCCAATCGGAAGAAGATCGAAGAAGGCCGAGGCTCGAATCGACAGGGGCGTTAGCGAACTGGAATGGGAGGGGAACCTGGATGCAGAATGCTATAGGGTAATCATAAGGAACCAAGACCTTGACACAATCGTCAGCAAAATCGAAGTCAGGGGGACTAGGCATTCCTTCGACTGGAATTCCCGGGAAGTGGATGTGGCCTATCGCTACAGAATTCAATTCAGGAAGGAGGCCAAAGGCGACTGGATAGACATCGACCAATACCAAGAATTGTCTCGTCCGGAGCCAATCGAGGTTGTTCGGGATGAGGGTGCTGACTCAATGTTTTCTGTGAAAAAGAAGACATTCAGGGCAATTGATGGGGTTTCATTGAGAATCAAGAAGGGCGAAGTGATAGGAATCATAGGGGAGAACGGCTCTGGGAAGAGTACCCTGCTACGCCTAATCGGCGGAGTTTACTCACCCGACTTAGGAGAAGTTGAAACGATGGGGAGGGTGACCATGCTGATTAGCGTCGGGGCTGGTTTCGAAAGTCATCTCTCAGGCAGGGAGAACATCATGATTGCTGGTAGCATGTACGGAATTGAGCAGAGGAGTCTAGAGGAAATGGTGCCCTCGATTGTTGAGTACTCTGGGATTAACCAGAGTTTCATCGACCAGCCCCTTAGGACATACTCATCTGGCATGCGATCAAGACTTGGTTTCTCGATCATCAGCCATCTGGAGCCGGAAATACTACTACTGGACGAAGTCATGAGCGCGGGGGATCACGATTTCAGGAAGAGATCTGAGAAGAGGATTCTGGAGATGGTTGAGGGAGAAGCCACAGTAGTCATTGTTTCCCATGATGTTAACATACTGGAAAGACTGTGTGACAGAGTTTTCGCGATGAAAGAAGGGAAGATCGTTACCGAAGGTGGTTTCGATCAGGCAGTTTCGGTTTACAGATCATGAAAAATAGGCGGTTTTGAGAATGATAGATTCAGAAGATAAAACGAGCATTCAGACAATATCCTGGAGGGAAGTGAAGGGCGCTGTCCAATATAGATTCATCATAAGAGATGACCAAATCGGCGAAATCACAAACAAGGACATTGTGGACGAAACGACATACCAATTCGACTGGAGTGAACGTGATATGGAGCACAATATCAGATATCGTGTCCAATATAGAACTGAAATTGGAGGCGAGTGGTTGGATTTGGACAATTACCATTATCTCCATCCACCTGGATCCTCGATATTGAGGACTTTGTTCAGGACAACTATCACAAGTGAATCAGGTGGCGAATTGGCTGTAACTGAGTCGGGTCACAGGAAGTACTCAGTTGGGAAGTGGGTGGAACTAGACGAGGAATACAAGACGGGGAAGGGGGGAGTTTAGCCGGATGAGTAGAGATGAACCTTGGGATTCTCCGGAAAAACTCACAATCGAATGGGGTGAGAAACAGGCAAAGGCCCTATGGGATGGAATTTGGTCTGATTTCGAAGTCGAATGGGATGGGAAGAGCGCTCTTGACTTCGGATGCTTATGGGGGTATTTCCCAAAATTCCTCCTAGAGGAGAAGGGAGTTAGGGAAGCTATCGGAATCGATATCCACCCAAAATGGGAAGGCGTCTCTGAGTGGGACTACCGCAGCATGAACGGCCTCCAATTGCATGCTGGTGACCTAATCGAGATTGTGGACATACAGGAGGAGGAATTCGATATCATCACTACATCGGGAACGATGTTCCTACTCAATCCGTCCAAGCAAGAAGAGGTTCTTACTTGGATGTATGATCACTTGAAACCGGGTGGGAGCCTATTGGTCCAGACGCGGACCTTCTTCTCCTACAACGGGGGCGATTTGCATAACGTGACAAGCATCCCCCATCCTCATGTGATTTTCAGCGATCGGATAATCAACAAACTCACACGTTCCCGAAAATTGAGCCCCATGTCGGCAACTGGAAACCTGATGCTGTTCCACCGGTCTGGATTCGACATCAAGGAAGTTCGCAGATACAGAGGGATAGATGAAGACTTTTTCAAGAAAAACCAAGAAAAGCTGTGGTTCTACTCAAAGCGAGATTTGGGTACTGGTGACATTTACGTTCACCTAGTGAAGCCGAAGAGTGATAGGGACATTTCTGAGATGAGGCAGTAGAATGGTATCGGAAGAGGAAACTGGGGTCGATGAAGACTACTTGGAGAGTAGGTCCAAGTTGGTGACTAGAGAGGAAAAGGGTGGATCCGACTGGGGTGGCGGAATGGCCCAGAAAATCTGGGATGGCCTCTATTCTAGGCACTCTCCAGTAATCGATGGAGCGACAATTCTCGATATCGGGTGCTCTTGGGGATATCTGCTAAAGTTCATTGAAGAGACCTTCAAACCCACCAAGATGATTGGGACGGATATTCGGCCTTGGTGGGAAATAGAAGATCACGGGTGGAATTACGAAGAACTCGGAGACAGAATACAACTCATTGCTAGTGATTTGACAGAAATAGAAGACATCCCCTCCGAAAGTGTTGACCTTGCCATGTGTACCTCAGTGCTGCAGTACCTGACTCCTGAGAATGTGGAAGCGAATATGGAAAAGGCGTATTCTTTGCTAAAACCAGGAGGGGAGATGATCCTGAGGACCAGGGTTTGGACTTCTGCAATTGGCGCGGATTTGCATCGTGAGATTGAGTTACCATACGCGCATCTCCTCTATTCGAAGGCCGAGACAGATAGAGTCGTTGAAGAAATGGGCAAGCAAACAAAGTACCTCAACTGGCTTGATTCGAACACATACCTAGCGATTTTCCATAGGGTTGGTTTCGAAATGATTGACGTCAGGAGGCGCATGAATCACCATGCAGAGAATGTGGCATCGAGAGTTCTTGACATGTATCCATGGGTGGATCCAAAGGAGGCTTTGTGCGCTGAATTGGAAGTCCGAATGGTAAAGCCAATTGAGGAGGAGGACGAGGTCGGGGCTGATGGCGAAGTAGAGTACAGGTGCATTACTTGCGGCACCTCGGCATCGCAATTTGAAGCACTGAATGGGATTGAGGGCAGAAGGTGCCCGCAGTGCGGTTCTATAGAGAGGACTAGGGCACTAATTGGGTGGTTATCCTCCAATGTCGATTTTGCGGGCAAACGGATTTTCGCGGTTGCACCTTCAGACTCGGCGAACAAATACATTTCAGCTGAAAATCCCGATAGTTTCGATAGATGCGACATACGCCCCCTGAGCGGATTCGAGATCCAGGCGGATATCTCGAAAATGCCAGAAGTCGAGAGTGGATCCTACGACTTTGCCATGGCCATCAAGGTCCTGGAGCACTGTGACGATGACGTGAATGCAATTTCTGAGATTTGCAGAATTCTAGAACCCAGAGGGAAGTTTATCGTAATGGGAGATATACGGAAAGGTGTCGAGACGGAGAACATCGATGACCCCACGTCATTCTATGGGAATGATGCCTTCGAGGAGTACAACATTGGGACATTTCGCAGATATGGTTTGGAAGACCTGAAAGACATGTTGGACCAATTCTTCAAAGTCAAGACCTATGAAGTCGAGGACCCCCCTACTGGATACAAAGGGTTTCTAATTGAGTGCTCGAAGGATTCGGATAGAAATTGAATGGAGCGTGAAAAGATGTCTGGGGGCTACGTAATGATTACCGTCGATACAGAGGCCCAGCCCCAGAGAGCCTCGGAAGATCACGTGGAACGGCTAATCTACGGAAGATTTGGGGAAGAGGAGCTTGGAATAGGGCACATGATGGATGTAGCCGACAAATATTCCAAGAAAATAACTTTCTTTGTCGACATCGTGGCAGATAGGGTCTATCCAGGAGAAATCAAAGAGGTCTGCGAAGACATTGTCATTAGAGGTCATGATGTACAGCTACATGCTCACCCTGAATTCGCAGATGACGGGTTCTGGAAAGAGTTGGGCGTTCCGAAACAGGCAGCAATGAATCGTTGGAATCTTGAGCAGGCCAGGGGAGTAATAGGATGGATGATGGGAGAATGTGAAAAGTGGGAAATTCCCACTCCTGTTGCAATCAGAGGTGGCGGGTATCGATACAATTCAAACACATTACTGGCATCTGGGGAGTTGGGGATTTCCCTGGATCTGAATTACAATCACCTTCATCGTAAGTTCCCATTGAAAGAGCCCTCTCAACCGCAACCTTTCAACTACGGGCCATTGCCAGTTTTCAGATGGGACAATGGGATGATTGAGGTGCCAGTTAGTTCCATGAGGATGATGGAGGACCCGGGGCACCATATTAGCAGAAGAAGGTTCGATGAGAGTTTCCTTCGGGATTTCGGTGATGATCTAAACGAGAGGATAAGGGAATACTTCGATGGAACAAGAGGTACTGGAGTCTTGGTAGTACTAATGCACTCATGGTCGTTCCTGAGGGTAAACGAGGACTCCGGCCATGACGAAGTGGGGGGGAAAAAGAAGAGCATGGCCTTCGAGAGTTTCTTGAGAGATTTGCCTGACGATTTCAAAGTGATCACTGCTTCTGAGATGGCTGAACTAGTGGAAAGGGGAGAAATAGAAACTGTGATGGAGATTTCCACCGGAGTAGCTAGTTATGAGCCAAAGGAGAGATGAAGATGAAGAGGACTTTCTCAAAAATAATCCAGACCGTGGGAGGGGAGAGGCAAGTTGATGTCGAAATTGGCCATCCATCGGTACCCGGAACTAGATTTCTAGAACACCGATTCAATAGGGTGACAAGGGAGTCTGAGGACGATATTCTAGCATGCAACGGATCTTTGCTCGTGCATTCTAACGACGGGGGGAAGTCATGGAAGTCGAAGAAGATCGGGGGCATCGATACCATCAGAAACGCATTCACTAGCTCTGATGGAACGATAATTATTGCAGGAACCGACGAAGAAGATCTGACGAAGAATCGGATCGCTGTGATCAAAAAGGGGAAAATAGTTTCGAGTGAGATCGTTGGATATCATGGGTGGCACGGCACATTCGCAATAGACGAGAATGAAGATTGCATCATGTTCTCAGAATATCCCAATAATGTCGCTTCGTCCCCCCACAACACTCCGGAGACTTGCGCACATGTCCATCGAACAAGGGATGGGGGGCTTACTTGGGAAGTGGTCTTCACGGTAGAATACCCGGAAATTAGGCACTTCCACACGTGCACAGCAGTTCCGGGAACCGGATGTGAGTGGCTAATCACCAGTGGGGATGAGCCATCTCAGAGCAGATTCTGGTTATCTGAGGACAATGGTGACTCGTGGACGGAGGTAACCGACTCGGAGGCCAAAGTAGACACGACCCCCGGATGCGAATTACTTGCACACAGAACAGTGGTAATGCTCATTGACGATGAGAGTTACATCTGGGCCACCGATGATCCCGTTGGAGACATGGACGGATTTGACTCGGGATACGAAATTATCGAATGGCCGATCGTAGAGGGGGCTACTGGTTACAGAGTAGTAATTCGCAATTATACAGATAGGGGCATTGTTGCGAAGGTCGAGTTACCAGCAGATCAAAAGACGTTTATTTTCGACTGGAATGAACATGAAATCGACCATGACTACAGATATCGGATCCAATATAGGATAAAGGAAGAGGATGAATGGGAAGACACTGGGATGTACACAGTAATCAGCCGGAAGTACAATTACCACCCGAATGAAAAGAAATCTGACGAGATTACCAGATCCAGATTAGTTAGAAGCAGTCGGGACAATTCATTTTCACTAGAAGTTCTATGCGAATTAGGGATGCACATCAGGAGCATGGTCGACGTGGGAGAGGGTTATCTGATGATTTCAGAGGCCAAGTTCCTCGAGAAGTGCCCCTGCCCGCAAGTTTTCCTTGTTCTGAAAAATGATTTGGGGACTTGTCACCACCTATTCAACCTGCCAAACCCCCACAAATTGAAAACAGGAGTTACATACTCTAGGAGTAGCATTTCTGCAAATAAGGGAGTGTTCTTCACCCAGATGCAAAAGGGGATATTATCGGACCAGTCCGAGATGGCGATGTGGGAAATTTCGATCTCAGAAACAGAATAATGGGTGGGATAATTAGTGGGCGATGATGGACCGGTGATATTAGTTGCTGGAGCAAGGCCCAACTTCATGAAAATAGCACCAATTAATCGTGAAATGAGGAAACGCGGAATCGAACAACTCCTAGTCCATACCGGGCAGCACTATGACAATAACATGAGTCAGGTGTTTTTCGATGATCTGGGCATCCCAGAGCCGGATATCCACATGGGGGTCGGATCTGGGTCACATGCCAAGCAGACAGCTGCGATAATGGTGGAGTTCGAGAAAATCTGCATCGAATACAGGCCATCGCTAGTCGTAGTAGTGGGCGACGTTAATTCCACCCTTGCCTGTGCGATTGTAGCATCAAAGATGCATATCGCCACTGCTCACGTTGAAGCGGGCCTGAGGTCCGGAGACATGGCGATGCCCGAGGAGGTGAATCGGCTAGTAACTGATGCCATCTCAGACATCCTACTGACACCCTCGCGAGACGCCGACCAAAATCTACTGAAAGAAGGTAGGAAAGAGGATGACGTCTATTTCGTTGGGAACATAATGATTGACAGTTTGTTCGAAACACTTGGTAGTGTGGGGGAATCCAGCATTCTGGGAGATTTGGATTTGGAATCAGGAGAATTTGGCGTACTGACAATGCATCGTCCTTCAAATGTTGATGATCGTCAGAAACTTCTAGGGATATTGGGGGCATTGAGAGAAATTTGCAAATCTGTAAGACTGGTTTTCCCAGTTCACCCGAGAACTTCAAACAAAATAGTAGAGTTTCAACTAATGTCTGAGTTCGAAGATATTGACAATCTCACAATGATCGAACCCGTTGGATACCTAGATTTCATAGCCTTGGTCTCAGAGAGCAAGATTGTAATTACTGATTCGGGGGGAATACAGGAAGAGACGACGGCTTTGGGAATACCCTGCATCACTATGAGGGAAAACACGGAACGGCCGATCACAGTATCCCAAGGAACGAATAGGATTGTTGGGACCGACCCCAGTTCTATCATCTCAGAAGTTGAGAGCAGTCTGAATAAATCGAGCGAAAAACAAACGATTCCAGAATATTGGGATGGGAAAACTGCGAAGAGGATCGTTGATGTATTCGAAACAAGAATGAAGGGGGGCGAATAATGGGGGCGGCGCCTCTTTCGCCGCATGTCCAAGATCGTCTGGATCGATTTCGAGAACTTGGGGGAATTACCTCAGCGCTGATTTGCCTGGGAATGGAAGAAAAATTGGGAGATAGCGATGAAGAGAGGGAGGATTCCCTCAGAGAGATTCTGGATTCATATTCCAAAGAAGTCCCGGTATACCTACCAGAAAGTACTGCGGCGGGAACTGACCCAGTTAGGAGGGCCGAGAAAGACCTGAGGCTCGGGTATCCCACTCATGGGCTAAGGCTGAAGATGGAGACTCCGGTAAATTGGCTAGATACAGAGGATTTATCGAGAAATGTACGGTACAAGATCCAATCTTGGGTAGTAATTGACTCCATCCTTACTGCTGACTCTGAAAGCAAAGAGGACCGTTGGTTCAATCCGCCTTTGGAGTTCGTCAAAGACTGGGTTAGAACATTCGTTGTCGAATCGAACATTGAAGACTTCTTGTGGTACGATATGGCAGTAGGGCAGAGGGGTACCAAAATTGCGTACATGATTCGAAGATGCATGTTTTCCAGTATCCCGATAGAAGATATTGCATGGATGATAGTTGCTGCGGAGATTCACATGCTCGAGTTGATGGAAGAAGAGAAATTGGCTAGCCATTCGAATCATGGTTTGTTCCAGATGGCTGGACTGCTGGCCTTGGGGAGTTCGTTGCCATTCATTGAATGCTCAAGCAATGCCGTCGAATTCGGCACGGTGATGATTAGGAAAATGCTAGCCGAACATTTCACCGAAGATGGCCTTCACAAAGAGCACTCGCCTGATTATCACATCTTCATGACGAATTTTGTCTCTCTACTATCGGAATCTGGATTCATGAAAGACGATAGTTTCGACCGGTTGAATCGAGGGGCTGTTGAAGCATCTTACTGGATGTGTCAACCCGATGGGAATCTAGTGCCTTTCGGAGACTCTAAGCCAGTCCCAATTGAGCATCGGGCTGCTTTCCCCCTCTCGGGCGAAGGTGGGCATTTCTCAGCACCACATGGGTTAAAGACGTTCGAAGAAGGTGGCCTAGTAGTCCATAGCGAATGGAAAGATGGGGTTCCGTCAAACTACCTCGCATTCTCTGCCTCATTTCATTCAAGGCAGCACAAACATGCCGATGATTTTACTTTCCAGCTATTCAGTGAGACGCACGGGATAATTACTGATCCAAGCACCTACACCTACCAATATGATCTCAAAGAGAGGATCTTCGCCGAATCTACACGTGCGCACAACTGCCTTCTGATCGATGATCTGAATTATTCCAGGTTCAATGCGGATGTGTTTGGAAGTTCCATCGAAGGGGTCCAGGAAGTTGGAGATTTAGTGGTGATTGAAGCAAGGGTCCACAGGAACAGGCTGATCTCGGAGACAATTCCTAACAACAAGATAGGGACCAAAGATGGGGTCAAGGTGGACATTGACCACAGGAGGATGTTACTGTATCATCCAGGGAAATTCCTCGTAGTAATTGACGATGTCGAGTCTCCTGATGAGCACAATTACTCACAATGCTTCCAACTCTACCCCGAAATCGAATTGGTTCGCGAGGGGAATGAATACCAACTGCACAAATTCATTAACGAGGAATACAAGATGGTCGCCAAGATTCTCCCCCTAGCTCCATCAAATATGAAAATGGCAAATGTGAAGGGGCAGATTGAACCCTATCTCTGTGGGTGGATTTCGAAGAACGGGCACGAGTTGGAAGAAGCTTCCAACATCCAGTTATCTACTTCTGGAGATAGGTTGGTAATAGCCACGATGATCGACCTATCTCCTGAACAGTTGGCTGTTGCATCACTTAAATTCAACGAGGATGGGAAATACATCCGATTCAACAGGAAATGCGACGTTTCCTCGAATTTTGAATTTAGGCAGAAGGGAGCTAAGCAGGTGCTAACTTACAAATGCGGAAATTCCGAGAGTGAGAAGATTATTGAGTAAGTCGCTATTTCGACTCTCTTTCTAGAAGATATGTGTTCTCCACCTTGTCCAGACCGAAGGACACAGAGACTACCCTCCAACCTTCCTTCGCGTAATCGGAAAGGATTTCCCCCTTGGCCTTGGACATCATCTCCCTCCCCTTCTCGTTCCACAGTGTCCTAGGCAGTTTTGTCATATCGGACTTCCGAGTGTGCATCATTACTAATTCGCCATTCTCGTAAAGGGTCCGTCCCTTGTTCTTCAACATCAGTAATTTGTACTCTAAAGGCATAATTTCCGCTCTCCCTTCCTTACTTCTTTCTCTTGAAGATGTAAGTATTCTCATATTGATCGCCGGAGAAGTCTACTCCGACCAATTCCCAACCCCTTGAACCATAGGTGGAAAGGAGTTTGCCCTTCGCTTCCCCAATCATCTTCTTTCCTTTGGCGTTCCACATATTCCTCGGGAGTTCGGAAAGGTCCGATTTCTTTGTGTGTACTTTCACAACCTTTCCGTTTTCAGAAATCTTCCTACCCTTGTTGGAAATTTCAACCATTAGGTATTCCCACTTGACTGCAGCCATGGCATCATGCGATAGTTTGGCATTTTTAGTTTCATCCCTAGATGCGGAATTCGCCGTTCCAATAATAAATATGTTTGAAAATAACCGTAGTAGAAATTAATTGATATGATTTGAGTGGTGCGGTGGCTTGTTGAAAGGCCATGCAGTCAGGGGGAATTGAGTTCTCAGAAGGTGGCGTAAAGGTACTCCACGTTCTCGCAAAGAGCTTTCCGGAGTTGAATGGCTATGCAATTAGAGGGCATGAATTGATCAGATCGCAGAAAAATTCGGGGTTGGTAAACCCCATTGTTCTGACATCACCATTCTATCCATCCAACGATAAAATGAGCAAGGAGGTTACTCAAGATGGCATTAGGTATCTCAGAAGCATGCCAATTAGGGATGAAGAAATGAGTCCTTTGAAGATGAAGATTCTCAAAATGAGAGATTCAAGGGCGGTGTCTTCTAAGATTCTCACAGGAACAAAGGGCGGGGCTTTTCCGGCGTATAGGAAGATCTTGTCTCAATTTTCTCGGGCCCTATCATACCCGCTCAGACTTACTTTCGGCGTCATTGAGGAGAATATTCGGGCGGATTACTTCAGGAAGAGGATTCTTCAATCGATTCTGGAGTTCGATCCGGAAATTGTCCATGCACATACGCCATTCAAAGTTGGCCTTCCTGCAATGCGAGCGGCTCTTGAAGCGAACAAGAAATTCGTCTATGAAGTTCGTGGACTGTGGGAAGAGTCTGCAATCGCAAGAGGCAAATTCTCTCGATTTGGTTTGAGATACTGGCGATTCAGATTGATGGAGAATAAGGTTTTGAAGGGTGCAGAGATGGTGTTTTGCATCAGTGAGGGAGTAAAATGTGATTTGATCAAGAGAGGCGTAAAAGAGGGGAAAATCACAGTTCTTCACAATGCGGCACCAAGGGAATTCTTGTCATTTCCAGACGACAACCCGAATCAGGAAATCGACGAAATGGCGATGGGGATAGTTTCCGGACTTGAAGAGGCCGGTATTAGTAAGAAGATTATCGGGTATGTAGGCAACATTCAGAGATACGAAGGAATCGAGACGCTGGTTGATTCAGTAAAGCAAATGGTGTCCGAGGGCAAGATGGTCCATCTTGCAATAATCTCGAATGAAGAGGATACTAGTGGTATTTCTTCTTATTGCGAGCAGTCCGGTATTAGAGAGCATTGTACAGTCATTGGACCGATTCGGAGAGAGTTAATCCCTCGTATCTACTCGTGTTTTGATGTCAATGTGATACCAAGACTGACCCAATCAAAGATGGCTCAATTGGTTACTCCCCTGAAACCACTGGAAGCGCTCGCTTTGGGAGTCCCCCTAGTCATCTCGGATTCACCCGCAATTAGGGAAATTGTCTCTGAAGAAAGGGGGACATTCTTCGAATCGGGGGATTCCGTGAATCTGAAAAATAAGATTGAGATGATATTGTCAAATGATGAGTTGCGAAGTAGTAGGGTGGAAGAAGGTCGAAAATGGGTCAGTGAAATGGCGACCTGGGATCATCGCGCAAGAGAAACTGTGGAAGAATATCAGAAGATTTTGAAGAGTGAGCCTATCAATTAGGGCCAGGGAATCCGATTCCGAAGTATTTCCAACCTTTGCTAGACAAATCTTGGGGGGAAAGGCACCTCCGGCCATCGAATACCCTCTTGGATGGACATACCTCGGAGAATGAATCCCAGTCGATGCTCAGGCATTCATCGTGGGCTGTGGAGACGACTACGATATCAATCTCGGATACGCCACCATGTTCTTCCACAGGGGAAACCCAAATGGGAAGCGATGATCCCTCCACATGGGGGTCCCAAACGAATACCTGGCAGCCCGAGTCGGATAAGGCCCTGGAAAGATCAGTGACGGGCGTTTCCCTGATGTCACCGGTGTTTTCCTTGTATGCGAATCCCAAGAGGAGGACCCTGGGTTTTTCTTCATCGCTAAGAATTTTCAATATTGAATCAGCTGCGAAGATAGGCATGCCCTCATTGATCCTCCGAGCGATGGGGCTAATCATGGAAGGGGAGCCTAGATCCTCGGCCAGTGATGAGTAATAGTAGGGATCGACTGGGATGCAGTGTCCACCAACGCCGATTCCGGGGGTATGTCGGTGGAAATTCCATTTTGTTGCCGCGGCTGAAAGTACCTGTTCCACGTCAATACCCATTCGAGGAAGGACCGTGGCAAGTTCGTTCACGAAGGCTATGTCGATGTCTCTCTGGACATTTTCAACCAGTTTTGCGGCCTCTGCAACTTCGATTGGGCCGACGTATGAGGAATTGGCAGAAGTGATTTTCGAATAGACATCGGCCAAATATTGCCCTATTTCTGAGTCATCGCAGCCCACAATCCTGTCGACGGAGCTAGCAGAATGTAATGGGTCGCCAGGATTAATCCTCTCGGGGGAATATGCTATTCGGACTTGTTTTCCGATTTCGATGCCCAAATCCGAGCATATGCGGCCAAGTTCCTTTCTAGTAACCCCAGGGTAGACGGTGCTCTCTAGGACGACGATTGTCCCCCTTTCTGGATCAATTGCTTCCATTACGCTCCTAGACGCTGATCTAACGTAGGAAAGATCTGGGGTCTTGTCGGCATTGACTGGGGTTGGGACTGTAATTAGGACAATATCTGAATGCGGGATTACTGAGGAAAAGTCAGCAGAAACGGCCCATCTTGGATCTCCCATGGGAATAGAAAAAACGACTCCTTCGTCTACGAAGGGAGGTTTTCCTGATTGGATTGATTCGATCGTTCGTTGGGATACATCAATACCCCTGACATGAAATCCTGCTTGATGGAAGGCAAGAGCCGTTGGAAGTCCTACGTAACCGAGACCCACTACTGCGACGTGAGTCTGATTGGAATCAATCTCCATTGACATCTCGAATACCTGCTAGTAATTAATTGGAAGGGGGGGCGTTTTCTCCAGTCGCGTGAATTCTTCCCTGGAACATTAGCCTCCTTTTCTGCTTCCTCCTGAGAAATTTGGAAACCTCTGGCTCACAGGAAGGGGGATGTCTGTTGACAAACGCTGAGATGTAGCCTGCTAACATCGCAATCCCGCCGATTATTGCAGGTTTTTTCCCCATTCTGTGAA
>Ga0208276_1000018_pt1 | contig 23999 bp, 19 predicted proteins | sample ETNtaG_21_FD_185767 | JGI IMG/M metagenome (GOLD analysis project Ga0208276, IMG submission 185767) | Marine microbial and viral communities from oxygen minimum zone, Eastern Pacific Ocean - ETNP201302PF91A (SPAdes) (version 2) | ecosystem: Environmental > Aquatic > Marine > Oceanic ...
CTTTGATAAGGTGATGGAATCAATGCAACCTGCATTTGAGGATGAGACACCAGTAAATCCTTTCGATCTATGGAAGGGTGCTGACTTCAAACTCAAGATACAGAAAGTTGCTGGTTTCTGGAACTATGACAAGTCTGAATTTGATGAATCATCTACTCTAGGTGGGTTCACAGATAAAGAGTTGGAATCAGTTTGGAAGCAAGAGCATAGTCTCGCTGCTTACACTGCTGAAGACCAGTTCAAATCTTATGATGAACTTCGTGAGCGTCTTGAAAGAACACTCAAAGGTGGTTATAACAAACCAACAGATGAGTCCTTTGATGATGAAAACGCAGGATCTTCTGCACCCGCTGCTGTTGCAGCAAAGCCTGACTTTGGATCTCCAAAGACTGATGCAAAGGGTGAGGATGATACATTGTCCTACTTCGCGAAACTTGCTAACGAAAGTTAATGAAAGTAGTGATCGTTGGTGGCGGCTCCGCAGGATGGATGACCGCCACTACTTTTTTGCAATGTCTTCCTGATTATGAGGTTACTCTCATAGAATCTCCAGATATTCCTATGACTGGAGTAGGAGAGAGTACATTAGCACAGATACAAGACTGGGTAGATATAGTAGGAATAAGAGAAGATGAGAAAGAATTTCTAATAGAGACCGATGGTACTATCAAACATAGTATTCGGTTTACCAATTTTCTGGAAAAAAATTCTGGGAGTTTTCATTACCCCTTTGGAAAAAATCCACTGCTACCTGAAGTGTGGTGGTCACATCAACTGAAGTATGGTGATAAAAGTCCCAATGATTACGCAAAAGATATAAATCACATCGCTCTGGTTTCAGAGAGAGGTAAAATAGATCCAAATACTGCTTTAACACCAGATGGTGATTATGCATACCATTTCGATGCTGTAAAGTTTGGTCAATATTTAAAGAAGAAATACTGTCAGAAAGCACAGTATATAACTGGCAACGTGGTTAATTTCGTCACTACAGACGAGAGGACATTCCATAGTCTTGTATTAGACGATGGTTCGGAGGTAGAAGGAGATCTCTTTATAGACTGTACTGGATTCAGAAGCTTGCTGCTTGGTGAGTTTTGTGGTGAACCCTTCGTCCCATTTGATCACTTACTACCAAATGATCGTGCATGGGCTACTCATGTACCATATACAGACAAAGAGAAGCAACTTAATGCATATACTCACTGTACTGCCATTGATAATGGATGGGTCTGGGATATTCCTCTATGGAGTGGAGTTGGAACAGGATATGTGTATTCTTCAAAGTATACCAGTGATGATGATGCAAAGCAAGAGCTAGTTGAGCATTTGAGTGACAAGTATGATACTGATGAGTGTACTTTCAAGAAGATTCATATGCGTGTCGGTAGGCACGAAAATACTTGGGTAGGTAATGTCGTTGCTATTGGATTATCTGCTGGATTTGTTGAACCATTAGAATCTAATGGTCTTATGATGGTACATGAGAACCTTATAGATCTAGTTAAGACACTGAGACGTGGAAAACCATCTCAGATAATGAAGCAATACTATAATTCAGATATTCGTCGTCAGTTTGATCAGACAGCAGATTTTGTAGCAATACACTATGCCTTTACACAAAGAGAAGACACCCCATATTGGCAGGATGTCTTCAACAAGGAATATAATTTAGAGGAATCTCTATTGAATAACGGTACGTATCTTAATGGATTATTTGCTTACGGTAGAGAGATCTACGGTGACTGTAATTTTAGAAATCTTGTAGCAGGACTACACTATGTTGCATCAGGTATGAACATATGTCCTCTTAATAGACCTAGACATACTACTGTGAATATGTTAAACATCAATAAACAATGGGAGGAGGCAGTTGAGAAACTACCTACTGCATTTAAGACATGTCAAGATCTGAGGCATCAAATCCCAAGCTGAGATTACTACCTCTTGAAAGTCTAGATTCATAAGCAGATACAAAATCTTCTATAACAGAAGGTCTAATTACTTGTATTGATTCTTTCGCTGAGTTTAGTTTCTCTTCGTATTGATAGTAGGTCACGGATGCTACTGGGTTAGCAGTAACAGTAACACTTCCATTCCAGTATGAAACTTGGAAGTTGGATGGTACTATTTTACCTGCTGGTACAATTATTTTTGTATCAAATTTAACTTCAACTGTTTCATAGTGCTTGTGCTCTTCAGGGTTAGGATACTTGTCAGTTACATACTCTTGCAACTGTTTCACTGACCTTGGCCATTGTTCGTAAATATTTACTATATCATTAATGACTAAGAGAGTCCAGTTATAGAATGGGTTTTTATATAGATCAAGTGCAATATCTTCTGGTCGTTCACCGTTTTTAATAAGGTATTCATTAAACCATGTGATTGAATTCTTGTATTCAGAAAGAATATCTGCTCTACGCCATAGATTTTTCGCTGCTAGTATCTTAGGATCTAGTGCCGATTTTCCTATGTTATAGTATAGATCTGGTAAAGCTTGTAACATTAGAATCCAATAACAGGTGAGTTTTTAGTCAAAGAGGATCTGACAAATCCTTTATCCATTGCATTGTTCTTCCTAGTTCTAGCACCTTCAAAGTCAACTCTTGTAAGAGCAGTTGTCTCACTAAAGGTAAGACTTAATGTAATAACAGGGAAGTTACCATCAAATACAGTATTTAACTGACCTAATGGTGCAGTATTAACTGCCATTGATGTCAAAGCACAAAGTTTCGTCTTAGGCATCATAGGATGCTGGATTGGAGTATTGTTTGGTTTATGTGATCCATCTGCAGCTGCTGGAACGAACATTGGTTCTAAGACAAATACATCTGGGAAGGTTAATAGAACTGCAGAACCTCTTCCTGTCTTTGAATCTGGGTGAATACCACGTTTGAACCACTCAACTATAGTTGTTATATCAGCACCTTCTGTTGCATTTCTAGCAGCAAATTCAAATTCTAGTCTGAACTGTCTGAAGTCCATCTTCTTGAACATTTGAATGGCATTTTCATTTGGAGCAAGTCCAGCCATACCAGCAACTGCTTTCATATCAAGTTTATCGGTTACTCCACCAATACCACCACTAACTGCTCTCATTCCACCAGCAGCTTTCTTTGCATAACCAGATGCACCCCCCATATTACCAGCTCTCTTATTCATTTCCTTCATGGTGCGCTCAAGTCCTGCACCTGCAAGACCACCAATAACATTTGCAGTCATAAATGAACCAGCACTTTCTGCTGCTAGTGCAAGCGTACCTAATCTAAAGGTGTTACCCCAGTCAGCACCATATGAGTAACTAAATTCGTTTGGTAATGCTATTTGTACACATGTTGATTGTAATCCTTTCTTCCTATTTTGTTTTATCGCATCTTTCTCTCTATAGAGTTGTGCCATGGTTGTTTTCTCACCACTAGGCAAAGTTATCTCCTTCTTATCATCCATGAAGTTTTGGCTATTCCACCTCGCCGCCTGTTCCTCTGTCATTTTAGAGGTATCTTTTGTATATTTCGCTTGTCCGTTACGCCCACCTAAGTATACACCTTTTCTGCTAATGGTATCTTGATTACGTAGCTGACCCCAATCAGAATCTCTTCCACCACCTGACTGGTAGAGGTGTTCTGCTACAAAACCTACGGTTTTAACCATACCCTTGGCAATTGCACTTCTTTGAAGAGCACCTAGTGCACTGTTCTCATTAGCTGCAACTTTTGCTAACCCTTCCTGGTATGTGTACTTACTAATCTTAATGAATGAAGCATAAGGAATTTGATCCAGATTCCTAGGATAGGTCATCTGGTTAATGTTATTCCGAGCTTGAAGCTTTTCTTCTTGGAGAGCTTTTACTTTCGCTTCAGCTTTAGCAATTTTCTCAGCTGCTTTTCGCTCTTTTTGAATACGGTAGGTATTCTGCCTACGTCTGCTGGTTTCTGCTCCTGCCATAATTACTTATTTCTATGGAATTGTTCAACGGGCATTTGGCTCATTGTTGGTACATCTAATTCTTCAACTTCAAAGAAAATAGCATCTGCTCTTTTCGGGATATAGTAATGTAGGGTAGAGTTAGGAAATCTATTCTTATTTATCGCAGTTAATCGGGACTTTACGTTCATATAATGTACGTTAGCCCCTAGTATGTTGCCCTTTTTGTATTCTTGTACAAGAATGAAGGGGAATTGATCCCATTGTTTCATCCTATCTTTAAATTTGGGGTCATATTCAAAGTAGTACCACTTACCCACTTGAGGGGTATCGGTGGCTCCATCATATAATGAGTTTTGAATCTCTTCTCGGAGTTTAGTCTTAGTTATTTTTTGTCCTTTAAGTGACTTAATCAGCTTACTGAATTCTGAGTTCGACTTCGGTGATGATTTTGAACTTCCAAAGCCTGTCCCTGCAGTACTGCTCCGCTGCTTTCCACTTTGCTGTGTTTGTGGCATAATTAGCAACCTCAGTTATATACTGTTTTGTTTTCTTTTGCTGAGGTTTTGGACCTTCGACTTGCCTCTTAGGTTTTACCTCAACAAGGTATTTTTGGATCTTACCATTTGTTTCTCTGACCTTCATATAGAAGTCTGGGAAGTATCTTCTCCACTTTCGGAGGACTGGATCCTTATAGGGGATAATATATTCTTCTGAACTCCATTCAAGAATTGTGGGATTCTTATCACACCATTCCATGAACTTTCGTTCCCACAGAGACCTATAGATTACCTGAGTAGGGTCTCCCTTATATTTGCGGTAGTTTCTTACCTTATATTTCCCTTTGTATGAAGGCATAAATAAAGATGGTCACACCATAGGTAGTATTTATGACAGCTGCAGTAGGAGTTAATACCTTTGTAGAAAAGATTATAGGAAACCAGTATGGTATATCTGCTTCTAACCTATATTCCTTCAACATAGTCTCCGATCAAATTAAGACACATATTGGTGCAAATATGCAACAGTTTGGTGGTGATGCGAATGCTGCCATTGCAACGTTAGATCTATTGTGTAATGAGATTCAGATACCAGGAGTAACTTATTCTTCACATGAGCATAAGATGTCTCAGAAGGGTATGATTTGCAAGATGGCTTCTGCTAAAGTCTATAATGAATTAGATGTTAGTTTCTTCTGTGATGCTAGATCTCTACCATTAAAGTTTTTTAGAGCATGGCAAGATTATATTTCAGGACCAGTTCAAGGTACATCAGGTGCATATACTAAAACTGGAGTACCATCTCCTAAAGGTCAGGCTCCTGCAAATCCAGAGAATGTAGCATATGGTTATGGTAATGCAAAGGTTTTTGCTTCAAGGTATTATGATGATTATACATCTGATATTAGAATAAGGAAACTTGAAAAGCATGGTTTAGGTATGGTAAGTGGAAGTTCAGTTACTCTAGAACCTGACCTTAGAGAAGATTTTGAATTTGTGCTATATAAAGCGTATCCATATACAGTATCATCAATACCATACTCTGCTGGACCTTCACAACTGGTTAAGGTTACTGTTGGATTCTTCTACGAGTATAGTCATCTATATCAGTATAAGGAGCCATCACCTACAACTAATCCTCGTCCTGCAGCACAACCAAATTTAGGGTTGGGAGCAAATGACTTGACTGCAAACCGATCCTTCGCTTAAATTATTTTCGATAAATTATGCCTTTACCTGAAATCGTTACGCCGACGTACACGTTGGTGGTGCCATCTACAAAGAAAAAAATCAAATATCGCCCGTTCCTCGTTAAAGAACAAAAAGCCTTAATCATTGCATTAGAGACGAATGATCAGGAAATGATCTATGATGCAATTAAAGGAGTATTAGATAGCTGTATTAATACAAGGAATGTAAATGTTGATGAGTTAGCTCTATTTGATATAGAGTACATCTTCCTTCAAATTCGTGCTAGATCTATTAGTGAGCAACTTGAATTGAAAGTTACCTGTCCCGATGATAATGAGACTGAGGTTCTTGTTAAGATACTAGTAGATGATGTTGGTATAGACTATCCTAAAGGTCATAAGAATATTATTGATCTTGGTAGCGACATTACGTTAGAGATGAAATATCCAAACCTAAATTATTTTTCTGCAGTAACGTTTGCTAAAGAAGATGTAGATCCATATGATTTGGTTGCTCAATGTATTAAGAGAGTATATGTAGACAAAGAGGATTCTGGTGAGTTTACTTTCGATGAAGCTCGAGAGTGGGTTGAGAGTTTAACCAATGCTCAGTTTGGTAAGGTGCAGGAATTTTTCAACACCATGCCTTCACTTCGCCATACATTTTCGGTGAAGAATCCTAAAACTCAGGTCGAGAGTGAGTTCACTATTGAGGGTCTTGCTGATTTTTTCGGGTAGCCCTGTTTCACGAGGGGCTAATGACGTTCTATCAAACAAATTTCTCTCTTGTGCAACACCATAAATATAGCTTGACTGACATTGAAAATATGATCCCGTGGGAACGGGATGTCTATGTTAACTTACTCGCTGCTCATCTCCAAAAAGAAAGAGAGCGTATACATGACGAACAACGTAATCGCTAATGGCAGAAGAGATTAAAATTGACACCAGTAAGCTGGTAGCAGTGACCGAATCATTCGGGAGATCTTTTAATGCTTTTCAGGAAACAGAACTAGGTTATTTTCAATACCTTAGAAGTAAGTCAGAAGTAATAGAGAGTGTATCTACTGCAGCAGAATCATCAGGTTTAACACCAACAATTCTTCCAGATATTAGAGAGAGGTTCTTTGCTCCTTCTATAGAGGATAGGGCAACAGGACGGAACCCAGTAGACCAGTCAGAATTAGATAGAGCAGTTTCATTTGTTAAAGAAAATCCAAACTTTCCAGCGAAAGAACCAGAAGAGAAGTTATCTGCTGGTGCCTTAGTTTCTACACCAACTAAAGCACTCATTGGTGAGGCTGGTCCAGAGATTGTGATTCCAGTTGATGATTTGAATGTAGCAGTAGACCTTGTGTATAAGAAAGGTTCCTCTGCTATGTTAGGTGTCTCTGCTGGATTCTTATCTACAATGAAACCTTCAGGTGCTCAATCCAAAGTGATGAGTAGGTTGAATAATATTAAGACACGACTCGGTCTTGATAGTGTGATGAAGATCAGTTCTGGAGGTGGTTCCTTTGGTCTACCTAATCCAATTGAATGGTGGAATAGAGGTAGAAATGATAGAGTAAAGGATGAGAATAATGCTTCATGGGGTGAACTGTGGAAAGATGATAATGCCCAGAAGGGTATGAGTGATGAGGCTTTTGAAAAAGGCGAGAAAGCACCATTATTCGGTAGACCTGACCAAGCATTTAATCCATTTAGAAAGAAGGAGAAGGGTGGACCTGGATCTGGACCAACTCCAATGGTCAGACAAGTATTTGAAAGACCAGGTAGAGCACTTGGTGATGCAGTTGGTGGTGCTGCTAAGAATATGAGGAGATTTATCTCACCTAAAGGGTTAATGGGTGCTATTAGTAATGCTACAGAACCAGCTAGAAAGAGATTGAATAAATCTTCTGTACCTACAGGGCAAAAGTCTCAAGAACCTAAAGCAATTGCTATTCCACCTGCAAATGGTAGGGATATGCATGGCGCGAGGATTATATTGAATCCTGATGCATCAAGAGCATGGCGCAAAGCAATGATGGATGCAGCAGGTGAGGGTGTTGATTTAGCAGCATCAGTTACATCTTCCTTTAGAAGTATGGCTGAGCAGAAAGAATTAATTACTAGAGCAAGAAAGGGTGATCCTATGGTTTTATCACCTGCTGCTGTTGGTATGTCACCTCATCAACAGGGTTGGGCAGTTGATATTTCTCCAGCATCTGAAGCAAATGCATGGATGAGAGAGAATGGTAATAAGTATGGTTTTAGATGGCAAGGTAAGAAAGACCCAGTTCACTTTGATTTTTGGAATAACTCATCTAATACTAAATGGTTAGAACCTGGTAAACAGAAGTGGGTACCTGATAGGCAGAAAGGTACATTTGGTATGGGTGGTGGATCAGGACAAGGAACTAAAACAACTCTTGCTGAGAAGGGAGCAGGTCTTGTTCAGAAGGCTGGTACTCTTGTGAGGAAAGCAAAGTCAGCAATGAGGTTTGCTAAGTTTGGTGCTCGATTTGGACCATGGGGTGCTGCTATTGGTGGTCTTGTTGGTGCTGTTGTAGGTGATCCACCTGATTTATCCTCACCAACTGATACTTCTACTGGTATTGGTCCCGATGCTAACCCACCCGATCCTTCTCCAATGAAAAATACTGTAAATACTGCTCCTATTAGACAAGAAAGTAAGGGTAGTCAAGTGGTTGAAATTCCTATACCTATACCTTTCCCACAAGGAGGACCGCCACCGATGCCATCTAATGCTCAAGAGCAGGTAGAGGAGGTTACTAAGCATGTCATTGTGGATGTATTTGGTAAGGGTACTAAAGAAATATACGTGGAGGCATTAAGCGGTGGCTGATACAGTGAACGACGATAAGTATATCGGTATTGAGGTACTGGTTAGTGCTGTTAATAATTGGTCAAGGCTTTTTGATGAGCGTACCCAACTCTTCAAGAAGATGTGGGAGGATGATACCAAGGAAGAAAAACAAGCAGCGGTAAGTTCAGCAGATGCTGGTGGTATTTCTGGTTCTGATTCTAAGTCAGGTCTAGACCTATCTGCTATCGCTAAGAGTGTTCTCCCCATTTCTGACGTGTTTAGTGGAGGGACTCCAACTTCTAAGATGGCAGAAGGTGGTGTTGTTGGTACACAACCATTCTTCCAAGCACCATCCATTCCATCACCTATGGCAGCTGCACCCAAGTCACTGAAGTCGTCTGGGTTTGATGATGCTCTTTATAATAAGATTGATGCATCCATGGAGGATCCATCTGCATCAGAAAAGATTAAGAAAGCATTCCAAGATTCATTACAGATACCTGCACAGGCAGCAATGGCTGCATTGTTGGATGCTATGGCAAATGCTGGAACCTTTGCTGCACAGAAGGATGACAAAGGTCCAACTATGCTTAGGGAGGGGATGAAAAAGATTTCTTCAGCATTTAATATTCCTGCTACTGAACCTAAACAGGATACAAAATCTGAAGGTGAAGAAGGGGATAAGAAGGATTGGCTTGCTAATGCAATTCAAATTGCTTGGAATACTGGTAGTGGATTAGTTAAGGGTGCTGGTGGAGGAGAACGCAAAGATAGAGGAGACCAAGCTGAATTTGATAAAGCACAATCATTTGTTAAGGCAAACCCAACACACGGACAAGTGGGTGACCCACCATTATGGAGTGGTCGTCAGGACATGGGATACGGTGGATCTATGATGGGTGATGGTAGATCCAAGCAAAGTGTTAGAAGAAGAGGAGGTAGAGGTAGAGCTAAGACTAAGAAGAGTATTGCTCCAATGAATCTTGCTGGTGCTGCCCCAGGTGGTCCCCAGAATGTAGAAGGTAAGAAAGGTTTCATGGGGAACCTATTCAATGCAGGTAAGACAGCATTTTCCATGACACCTATGGGTATGATGGCTGGTGCTGGTATGAATCTCTTCAAGGGTGCCAAGAATATGGCAACCAATCTATTCCAGAGTAGTGAGCAGCAGACTAATCTAACTGAATTGACTGAAAATGTCATTAAAGAGAATGCTGCTAGCCGAGATAGGAAGAGTAAATTGTCTTTACAAACTCCTGATACTGGAATGGGTGCAGAAATGCCTATGAAAGAGACTTCTCCTGGTGGTAGTAAAGGATCAAAAATGGATCAAGGTAGTGCTGATGCTTTACCTAAGATTAAACACTCACCGTACTTCGCTGAGTACAATAAAACTGCTACGTTCTAATGTCTAAGACTAATAATTTTCAATTAATAGATTTCGTCATTGGTGTTGGCGGTGGTGAGGCTGAGGGTGGTAAAGACATCCGTATCAATCTCAATCAAATACTATATCTCAGGTATACAGAGGATATAAGACAGGCTAGTGTCAGGTGTGAAGTAATGATCACTGATTCTCAGTCAGGTGTCTGTTCATTGTTAGAAGGTATGGAACCTGTATTCATAGGTTTCCAAGATGAAAAAGAAGCATGGATTGCTCATCATTATGTAATATATGACATTCAGGATAGACAATCGAAGGATGGTAAGTCTAAGGCAACGTTAATGCTATGCACACCAGATTTTATTAATAATGCTGCCATGAAGGTCTCAAGGAGATTTGGTAGTGGAGAAGGTAAGAAGATCCATAAGATTATAGAAGATGATATTCTTGGACCAAAAGGTATATTAAAGTCAACTAATGATATATTTGTAGATGAGACAGAGAATGTATTCTCATTCATCTCTCCATATTGGTCTCCATATACTATAATCTCTTGGCTTTGTAGTAAATCTTTACCTGCTATTAAAGGTAGTGGTAGGAATGCCAGTGCTGGATATTGTTTCTTTGAGAATAAGGATGGGTATCATTTTAAATCATTTGATTCATTCCATACACAAGCAATAACAAGGAAACTTATAGTAGGACATGAACCTTCTACTGCTGAGGAAGACACTGAAGAAGAGAAGAATATCATACCTATTAGAGAAGCTAGGATTGTATCATCATCTGATGTATTAAAGGGTTTAAACATCGGTTCTTACTCTAGTAAGGTGATGACTTTGGACCTTCATAACATGAAATACCAAGAATTTCCTTTCAATATTAATAAATACTATGAAGATATACCTCTGTTAAACGAGAACCCACCCAAGCCTAGATACTATCAAAACTTTGAGGGTGATACCTCTGCCACACGCATCATGTCTAAAATAACAGACACAGCATTGTTTACATCAGGTACATATACTAAGGGATTCACAAGACAATTATCTCAAGCAGCACTTAGAGAGAAGTTATTCTATAATAAACAAGTTGAATGTGAGTTCATTGGATCCAATATATTAACCGTAGGTGACACAGTACACCTAACAACATATAAAGGTAAGGAAAAAGAGGAAGATAAATTTAATAGTGGGTACTATGTTGTAGGTAAGGTTGAAAAACAATACACGTCATCAAATGAAACTATGGTAACTAAACTACTTTTATACACTGACAGTCCAGGAACAGAATAATGTCACTTGAAGCAACTGCTAATTTTATAGGAAAAGAAGGTTTTAACTGGTGGGTTGGCCAGATAGAGAATGATGGTGGCGGTTTTTATAATTTCGTTAACGGTGGATTTGATTTTGAAGATTGGGATTGGACTAACAAGGTAAAGGTTAGAATTGTAGGATTCCATAATCCTAGTAGATCAGAATTACCAACTGAGGATTTACCATGGGCTACAGTATTGATGCCATGTACATCTGCACAAAGATCTGGTATTGGTACTCAGCACCAACTCCAAATTAACTCTTGGGTTGTTGGATTCTTTATGGATGGTACATCTTCACAGATACCTATTGTTATGGGTAGTATTGGAGATGAGAACCCTGCAGGTGGATATGGTACTGAGTTTGGTAAGCAAGAAGGATTTGCACAGTTAGGTGCAACAGATTGGAAAGAAAAAACTCATGGTGAATCTGGTACCATGCCAGCGGGTAGTGGACCTAATGTAGAGACAGATCCTAAGACAGGATTGGATGTAGCATCTACTAAGAAAGATGGTAAGCAACATAACTCTACTGAATCCAATAACCCTAGATCTGCTAGTAAACAAGACTCAAAGAGCCAAGAGACAGGTGACAAGGATCAAAAAGTAAGTGTACAAATAGCTAACGGTAAGTGTGGAAGTGAGACTGCTACTAAGATAGAGGAGCCACTGAAAGACTTCATGAAGATGGCCAGGAAACTGGAAAAAAATTCTGCTGGAAAATTTCTCGATAAGGAATCAGGTAGAATTGTAGATCTACAAAAGGAGATCGCAGGAACTGCTGGTAGAATACAAACTAAACTTAATGGTTTGGTTGGTAACATCAAAGGAAAGGTGATGGATGAGACCAATAAAATGGTCCAAGAGAAGTTAGATGAGATTAATATACCTAATCCAGACCTAGATCTTGAAGTTAAAGGTATATTAAAGGAGACTAGTGGTATAGTATCCTGTCTATTCAAAGACATACTTGATCAGATGAAAGATTTCATCAAGGGTATGTTGAATGATTTACTTGAGAATGCTCTTGATTCTGCTCTATGTCTAGTTAAGGACTTCATCAATGAAATAATGAACAAGGTGATGAACTTAATAAGAAACGCTATGTCCATGATTGATGGCATAAGTGGAAAGATTAAGGATGCTGCTGATATGATTGAAGGATTAATCAGTAAGACTGCTGACATCGCTGACCTATTCTGTGCACCTGATATTGGTTGTGCATTAGATGCTTCTATATTTGAGACTGGTTTTGGTCCAAAGGCAAAGGGTAATGATGCCAAGCAAAAGAATGTAGATCAATATAAGTTTAAACCACCTACATTTGGACAAGTTGTGGGTAGTGGTATTCCTATGGCAGGTAAAGTACCTTTCGTTAATAATCTTGGTGTTAAGCAGGTATTCGATACAGTCACTGGTACAACAGTTGCTTTAGATTCTGTTGCTGGTCTAGCATCAGGTATAACAGGAGCATCTTTTGATACTAAGAGTCCATTACAGAAGTTTGAGGGATTAAATTTCTATGGTGCTGATGGTAAACCTAATACTGCAACTCTTAACTGTAGTCCTAGCATTAAGAATAAGAAACCATGTTTCCCTGAAATGGTATGGGATAACCTACAGTCTACCAGTCCAGTTAAGGCATTACCTATAATTGATGATATTGGAACTATTCTTGGAATATACATGAAGAAGAAGGGTAGTGATATACTTAATCTTGAAGCAACTGCTCGTGCACAGTTCACATGTAATGAACCTGAAGGTGGTGGAGCACAATTTAAACCAGTCATTGTAGATGGTAAGGTAGATTCAGTACAAGTATTAAATGGTGGTATTGGATATGGATTTGATCCTTCATCAACATACTGTCCTAATGAACAGATGGTGGTACTTGTAAATAAATCTTCATTGATCATGCATGTTAAAGATGGAGAAGCATTACGCTTAGTTGCATATGCTGATGGAACTCCAGGTGAGAAGGAAGAAGTAATGCAGGTAGTTGATGTTGACTATAGTGAAGATTTGATTGAAATTTCTACCATTGATATGTCATGGGCACATAATGTGGATGTTGGTGTTAAACTTGTCACTAAGTCTAACCATGAGTTCACATTGAACTATAATAAGAAGTATCCTGATCTAGTATTCCCATCATCTGCAACTGCAATATGGGCTGGTTGTCCTGATCTTATACCATTACTTGACCAAATAGAAGTGGTCAATGTAGGAAGTGGCTACGTTAATCCAGTCATCACTATTGGTTCAGGGGTTGACAAACAGGAGATTGGGACGTATACTAAGGATTCCGAAGGCAAGTTACTTGAACCTAAACTCAATAAAAAAGTATTGGGATTCGTTAAACCAGTGATAGAGGATAAGGGTTACCCGAACGTTCCTGGTGCGGGTAGTGGAGCACAGATTTCACCTATATACTCTTACTCTGGACCTCAACAGATCAAGGAGACCAATATCCTTGAACTTCAGACCTACGTTGATTGCGTGGGAAAACCAACTTTTAACTAAATGGCTGATCCAACCCTATTTTCTGGAGGTACAGATTCTTCTAACACCCTACCACAGGTTAAGAAGAAATACCCTAAGGCATTTGTTCAAACGACATCGTGTGGACATTCCTTAGAAATGAATAATACTGGGGAAGGTGAACGTATTCGTCTTCTACATGGTACAAATGGTAATCTCATCAACATAGATGAGAAGGCAAATAACAATTTTGTCTCCCATAATGATACTTATGTTATAACCGACCATAATCTAGTCATTAAGGTTGGTAAGGATATAAAGACTGATAAAGCCTGTGTTCAAATCATTGGCAATGTTAATCTTTATGTTGAAGGTGATATGCACAGTGAAGTCGAAGGTAACCGTTACGATACAGTAAATGGTAACTGGGAACAGAAGTGCAATGGCGTTATGAGCTTGAGAGCAGAAGAAAATTTTGCTATCACATCTCAGAATCAGATGAAATTAAAATCTAATTCATATGAGAACAAAACTACCTTCTTATACAATGACTTGACTGAAGGTGGCTCCATCAAGGAGGACGTTAAAGGTAATTATGAAGTTAAGATTGAAAAAGAAACAGCAACCTTCTCTGTAAAGAGTCAAGGTGATGTACGTATCAAAGCAGATATGTGTAGATACGATAAAGTCGGTGGTAATTATATCACTGATGTAGGAGGCAAGATGAGAACCAATGTCGATGGCAATGGTCACACATGTATTAACGGTGGTGCATTCGATGGAATGCTCTCTGGTCCTGCTTCAGCTAGTTATGATCTTAATGTTACTGGTGATACCAATAAAGTTACCAGTGGCAACTATGTAGTTAATGCTGGAGGCAACATAGATATGGATGCTTCTAACATTTATTTGAATTGATGGAAGTTTACAATTACAAAGATGACAACTTTTCACATGTCAGTTACAAAGCAAGAGGCTGTGTTCCTAAAAAGCATTCTTGCAAAGCACTTAGACGATTTCGTCGAAGAATTAGCTAGAGAAGATAAAGATAGACCGATGGAGCATTTATTGCAGAATAGAGAAGCGGGGTTAGCCCTTTTAGACAAGGCAAAAGAAGTCAACAGACGTGCCAGTCGCCAAGGTGAACACCCATACTTTACAAATCTCTGATCCTCTGCTATAATTTCTTTATTCGCCTCGTCCCTAAGAAACTATGTTTTTTGACCCTGATGATGAATACCTTGATAAGGTGACGGTTGACATTCCATCTAAAAGGTTTACACTACTAAGTAGTGAAGGAAACACCAAGATCATTGATTGTGATGATGGTGACCAATTCCTGCGTATTCTTGATGTCGTTCGAGAATCATGTAAAACTGATGAAGTAGTCTACGTCTAATGTCTTATAACAAAACTTATTCTGAAATTAAACAGATCCTCAAGGATAGCAAGAGGATCTCTAAAGCAACCATGCTTAAGATTGCTAAGTTAGCAATTCTTGAAACATTAGGAGAGGAACGCTCTGCTGATGTAGAGGTTAAATGGGATTCTAAATTAGGTGATGACCTGATGTTAGACTCATTGGACATGGTAGAACTTGTCATGTTCTTGGAAGAATGTTTTGGTGCTGAGATACCAGACGAGATGGCATATGAAATTGTCACTGTTGGGGATGCTATTGAAGTAATCAAGAAGGCAAAGGCACAGAAAGGTAAGAAGAGAAAGAAAGTTAATCTAGCAGAGAAGTATAAGAATAAGTCTAAAGTCTCAGTTGCAGAGGGTAGTCCATTTGCAATGAAGAAACCTTTGAGTGGACTGAATCCTACATTACCTTCAAATGCTGATATTGAGAAAGCACTAGACGAAGCTAACGATGAAGATAACTCAGAAGATAATTGATGACCTCACTGAGGCATTAGCACACACCAAGAAGAGTGGTGAGGAAAATTGGAAGGATGGTGACGAGATAGATGTCTGTCTCGGTGGTACATTTGCTAATGATAAATTCATTAGTCTCATCAATAGATCTAAAGAGAAATGAGTAAGAAGGTATTCTGGAGTTATACTATAGGTGATGGTAGTCAACCAGGAAGTCCTAAGAATGATACTTTCCCTGATGAGTTCTATGAAGCACCAGCAAAGTATAGGTCTGGGTATGATATGCAATATGATCATGCCAAATGTCCTGCATGGAAAAAATATACTGATAATAGTTGGGTAGTTAAGCAACCATTTGATGTAGGTTTCAATTGTAATACTAAGGACGGTAAACTTGCTACTGATTTAACTCAGTTAGCATATGATCAATACTTTCATCTAGGACAGGGTTGGCTTAGAGCACAATACCCTGAGATTCAGATGAAGTATTCCATCATCTTATGGACAATGGAAAAGGATGTATGGGTAGAACAATTACCACATCCATTACTCTCTAGGGTTGGTCTGGAATTAATACCAGCAACATTCCCAATATCAGTATGGCATAGACCAATGGTTGTTGGGGTGAAAATCCTAGATCTTAATCAAAACTTAATGTTAAAGAAGGGTACACCACTGTATATCTTCAGATTATTGTCTAAGCATGGAGACCATGAGTTCATACTTGAAAAGAAAGAACCCCCTGCCGAGTGGCATAGACTACAACGTCAACAAAATATTTTACGTGAATTTGCTCCATTTAAGTCATGGGATATAATCACCAAACGATTGGAGAACAAAGAGAAGAGATTCAGGTGTCCGTTCAAATGGAATTAAGACCATTATTTGAAGGTTGGTTTGAGGGTGAGTTTGACAACTGGACTCAGGCAGCATCTAATCCTACATCATGGGCACATATATTTGTGACACATGAGAAGATAGATGATCACAAGTATCTCACCAAATCTCGGTATAACTATATGAATACACCATATAGAGAACAGGTGGTAGAAGTTACTGAACCTGATGTATTAGGTGATAACACTGGTATTATAATAGTAAAGAATCCAGCATGTGATATGATATTCTCTTGGAATAGTGAGGACTATTGCTTTGAGGGTATATCCCAAGAGGGGTGTACATTTAAGGATAAACCACTCGATAGTAAAGCAAAATTATTCCCAACAGAGTACCATACATGGGATAAAGGGTACTGGCATGGTAGTGAAGGATTTTTTACATTCGTGAAGAAGTTATAAATAGACTTGAACGTTTTATTGTGGACTGCTTGTGGCAACACGTAAGATATCTGACCTTACTTTATTAGAAGCAGGAGATGTATCTAGCTCTGATACTTTACTATTGCTTGATAACTCTGATCCAACAGATCAGAATAAACGATCAGCAGTAGGAAGTATATTTCGGGCTGTACCTTCTGGTACCTACTCTGTACCTGGTGTACAGTTTGAACTAAAGACACGGACAGGTTTATTCTCTGAAGCTCAGGGACAAATAGGTCTTGCGATGGGTGACGCAAGGTTAAACCTACAAAAGGTAGGAAGTACACTCAATATTCAAGCACAAGACAGTGCTGATACGAACTTAGACTTTACTATATCTGCTCAAGGAACAGGTATGATAAGACTAGGTTCTGTCCTAGCGATTACAGATACTTTATTTGTAATACCGAACTCTTCAGATAATACTAAGATCGGTAAGTTTAGTACAGCAGATATTCCAACAGGTGTAGTTCATACTTATGTCCTACCTTCTAATGGTGCTGTTGCAGCTGCTGATACATTAGTCACTCTAGGTGCTACTCAAACACTTAACAATAAAACTCTCAATAACGCATCGTTTACTGGTACTCTATCCGTTGAAACGGTTTCGGTAACTGGTAACACAACTCTTGGTAATGAAGCTAGTGATCAACTAACAGTTAATTCTGCTGCAGGATTCAGTGCTGCTGCAACATTCTCTAACACTGTTGTTATGCAGCAAACACTCGCAGTGACGAGTGATATAACTGCAAGTGGTCACATTGACATGGTTGATGATAAGATCATCAAACTAGGTACTGATGACGACCTACAAATAAAATATACAAACAGTGGTGATGCATCTTCCATCTTAGATACATCTACTGGACTAACTGTTGGTGGTGCTGATGTTCAGATCACCGATGCAGCAGGTACTGTCAAGTTCTTCAAAGGAAATGCTACTAATAGTATAGTATATCATAATGATGCAGCTCGCATTACTACATCAGCAACTGGTATTAACATAGGAGGAGCTATAGATGCTGTCACATCCATCACTGGTAGCGGTGACATTACTATCGCTACAGATAAGTTTACTTTGGCTAGTGCTAGTGGTAATGCAGTCTTTGGCGGCACGATAACAGCAAACGGTACTGGTAATTACCAGTTAGGTACTGCTGCTTCAGCGAAACTAGGTATTGGACGTGCACCTGTTACATATAACCTCGAAGTTGAGGGGTCTATATATTCTACAGGTTCTTCTGTTATTGCTGGTAATGCAACTGCTGGTAAGTTTATCTTACAGAAATCAGTTGCTGGTATTGGTTTACACTTTACTGATAATACTGGTACAGATCAAGCAGTAATTGATGCAAGCGGTAACTTTGGTGTTGGTAAATCACCAACTAAAAAGTTTGAAGTATCTGGTGATTCTAATATCGATGGAGATCTAGCAATCACAACCACTAATCCTACTGCAGGGACAGGTGGTAAAATTACTGCTAGAGAAATCGTTCTTACGGATCCTCAAACAAGTGCATCTACTACATTAAATGCAGCAACATCTGGAGGAGTCTCCAGAGCAAAAGTTTACTTCCACTCTTTTAATTAATAACCATGGCTACTAAGCAAAATGGTGTTCTTGCTACTTTTACGCCAACAGTAACACCATATACACATTCCACTCAAACAGCGACCTCACTTGCTATAACAACGCAAGGATGGCCAATGTATACTTGCCCTGGTGCGACCATGGTTAGTGGCAAAGTCATAATTGCAAATAATACTGGCAGTGCTGCTACTGTTGATATAGGAATTGTAGAACAAACAGATATTATTCAGTTAGATGCAGTGGCTAACCAACCAGGTGCCCCAGATAACTTTACAGGATTTTCTTTTCCAACAGGACAATATACGTCATCTATTATAATTGAAGGTGCTGCAGCATCAGGAACATTTCAGGCTGGGGAAGTACTGAACTGGACTAATGCTAGTGAGTCTACACCAGCTCAAACAGCATATGTACAGCATTGGGATTCAGGTAACAGTAAGTTATGGGTAAGAGGATTATCCAGAGCTCAGGCACTAGAACCTGATAACACTACAATAACATATACTGGTGCAACATCAGGAGCAACAATTGCTTGTGGTATTGCTCATGCTGGTAGTGGAATTGTAAGAGGACACTCTGGTAAAATTAAATTCTTTGACAACTTGAGAGGTACCATCTACTTTGATAACCATGAGTTTAGGAACAACCTAGACTATAGTTTAGGAAAGTTTGGTGATATTGCTCAAGAGGTAAGAGTTCTTAGTAACAACAACCTACAAAGATCTCTTGCTAATCGTTGGAGACCAGTAGCAACTACGGTTGAAAGGAGAGCTGCTTCCAACACAACTCCTGCAACAGAGTTTATTGATGCTAATGGTGTAGAACTATTAGTTTCTGGTGTTAGTCAAGTTGCTGCAGAGCAACTCATCGTCAATCAGAAGTCAATTGCTGATGACGCTTATCTTGAACTGGGTGGAATAGTACTTGGTGCTTATCAGTCTCTTTATGTTAAATCAACCGCTGCTGTTTCTGCAACCTTAATTGGATTTGAAGAAGTAGCTGAAGTAGCTTCATAACCTAGGTATTATAAAAGATGGCACTTACAAGACTTAAAAACGTCTTTACATCAAAAACTGGACGTTGCCTATATGTCAACTCTGATGATTTTGATGCATCAGACGCATTTGACAATAGAGGTAACTCACCTAACCGTCCCTTCAAGACAGTTCAAAGGGCATTATTAGAATCTGCAAGGTTCTCATATAGAAGTGGACAATATAATGATGCTTTTGAGGCATTCAGTATTGTATTATATCCTGGCGATTACGTAATTGATAACAGACCAGGCACTAATGCAAGTGGTCAGGGGTATAGTGCTACAGATATTAGTGAATTAAGTGCTGCTAGTGACTTTGATCTAGTAGATGCTAGTGGTAATCCTAATCCAAACAATGTTCTCTATAGATTTAACTCTGTAGAGGGTGGTGTTGTTGTACCTAGAGGTACATCCATCGTTGGTATGGATTTAAGGAAGACAAAACTCAGACCATTATATGTACCTGACCCTGCTGCAGGTGCTATTGATCAAGCAGCAATCTTCAGAGTAACTGGTGGTTGCTATTTCTGGCAGTTTAGTTTCTTTGATGGACCTTCTACAGGTGTATATAAAGATCCTGCACAGCCATCTGCATCATCACCACCTACATTCTCTCACCATAAACTAACTGCATTTGAGTATGCTGATGGTAGAAATGTACAAACAGGTGTTAATGATACCTCAGGTAATGCTCTAGCTGTAACTGACCTAGACTTATACTATCAGAAGGTTGCTAAGGCATTCTCTGATATTCCTGATTCTACTAGTGTACTGTCTGCTGATGAATTACAGTCAAGAGTAGAAGAAAATAGAATTGTTGGACCTAATACATCTGGTCCTAAACAGGTATCAAGTATCGTTACTGACTACGTTAACACAAACGTATTCACAACAACTGCTGAGGTTACCTGTTCAACTGCTCACGGGTTCAGTGTCAATACTCCCGTTCTTGTTAGTGGTGTGACTGGTACTGATGCATCCAGATTTAATGGATCATATTATATCAGTGAGATACCAACTACCACAACATTCAGATATATTATCAAAGACCCTGCAACTGGTGCACCATCTGGTAACCCAACTGCTACAGGTGCTACTGTTGAGGTTGAAGTTGATAACGTAGATAGTTCATCACCATACATATTCAACTGCTCACTCCGTAGTACATGGGGTATGCAAGGTATGCACGCTGATGGTAGCAAGTCCACTGGATTCAAATCCATGGTTGTTGCCCAGTTTACTGGTGTATCACTACAGAAAGATGATAATGCATTCATCAAGTGGGATGGATCCTCATATATTGCAGGATCACACACTGATGGAGATAGTATATTTAAGACAAACTATCGTAATCATCATGTTAAGTGTTCAAATGATGCTGTTATTCAAGCTGTATCAGTCTTTGCTGTTGGTTTCGCTGACCACTTTGTTGCCACAGGTGGTGGTGACCAGTCAATTACGAACTCCAACTCCAACTTTGGTTCTTGTGCTCTAAGAGCAAAAGGATATAAGAGTGCCCCATTCACACAGGATAAAGCGGGTACGATTACACATATTATACCACCACAAAAGTTAGCAAGGACTTATACTCAGGTAAGTGGATATACATTTGCTGCTACTCAAGATAATAAGACAGTAACACCTACTCCTGCTAATAATAGTCATGGTATTCTTGCTGGATCCTATGCTAGATTCAATACTATTGATAACACTGAGGCATATCAAGTAACTGCTGTTAATGCAGGTACTGGTGTTTTAACCCTCAATAGAGGTTATCGTGGTAGTACAAATGGTAGTGAAATAGCATTTAGTTCCACTGTTAATGAAATACCAGTTGGTTATGTAGCATGTGACGTACAAAAGATACAATATAATGCTGCTGGTACAAGTATTAACCAACCATGGACAGCAAGTGCAGGATTTAATACTGATCTAGGTCAGTATTCTTGTACCTATGGTGGTAATGCATACTACTCAGCACAATTAGCTGCTGCATCTGGTACTGTAACAGGTGGTACTGTAGCTCCAACACATACTTCAGGCACTGCATCTGATGGTGCAATTGTATGGTCATATATTGGTGCAGTAAACACTAGATTATATCTCTATGGATATAATTCTGCTGCTACTAAGCCACCATATAAACTACAAGGTTTCAATATTGGTGCTAGAAAACAGGATAAGATCCTTGTTTCTTTAATTGAATCATCAGCAACAGTAATATTTGGTGCATTGATATCACCTGATGGTACTGCAACACCTGCTGATAGTGCATTCACTAATGTAACTAAAGAATCTTACACACCTGGTGACACTAATCATCCATTACAATATGATACTCAATTAAATTGCTGGTATATTAGAGTTACTGCTTCAAGTTCTGGATCAGCTACTGTACATGCAAGTACAGGATATAGAGGTATACATGAGCACTTAGGTTCAGATACATTCTATACTAATGCATTGTTCACGGGTGCATCATACATGCAACGGGTTCCTGATAACAGATCTTCAAGGGACAGAACATACAGAGTACGTTATGAAGTAGATAGTTCTCCATCTGCATTGTCAAGAGAACCTATCAATGGTTATGTTATTCAACCAAGAAACGTACCTACAGGTCAGTCATATGGTGATGTTTATTACATCTATGACATCAAGACCGAACAAGAATTGATTAAATCAGTACAGAATGGTATCTATTACTGTACTGTCATTAAAGGTAGTGTATCTCCTACTAATGCTAACGTTAATACATTTGCATTCTCGCAGAATATTAACAACCTTTATCCTGTATTGGATAAGGATAACCCACTGGAGGATCCAGGTGAGGCAACATCTGTTGCAAGTAACACTGTTGTTGGTTTAGTTACTACCACTGATGGTAGTAATGAAGATAAGTCACTCTCAATTACTAAGGAAGTTATTGGTGACTTCATCTTAGAAAATAGAAACTCCTATGTGAACGCATCTACAAATGATGCTGCTGTTGCTAACTATATCACACTAGAATCCAGAGATGGAGAGACTAGTGAGGTTGATATAGTGTCACGTATGATACCTGTTAATAATATAGGTGGTACGCAGACAGAATTAAGACGACCAAGTATTCTAAGATCTGGTAACCATACGTTTGAATACGTTGGTTTTGGTCCAGGTAACTATTCAACTGGTCTACCTTCAGTACAGAACAGAGTTCTAACTGATGCTGAGACTTTATTAGCACAATCACAGAAAGAAAATGGAGGAATTGCATTCTACTCTGGTCTCAACTCAAATGGTGACCTCTTTATTGGTAACACTAGAATTAGTGCTGTTACTGGTGAAGAAGCAAGTTTGGATACTCCTTCACTATCCATCGTTGGTGAGACTGCAAACTTACGTCCTGTATATGATGAGATTATCATCAGGGATAAGATTACAATTGATGATGCCAATCTGGAATCTGTATTTAAGGGTTATCTCGCAGTCAACCAAGACCTCACAGTTGATAAATCTTTATTCTGTGAAGAACTAATCATTAAAGGTGATGCTGCTGACAATGAAGCAACTAAGAAGATTGACGTTGTAACTGGTGCACCAAGTGCAGCAAATGCTGCTAACAATGGTGACTATGCATGGTTAGGTAATGTAACTCGTGGTTCACATCTAGGTTGGGTATGGAGTACATCAGAGAACTCATGGATTAAAATGGGTCTCAGTGATACTGGTAACCTTAACATAACTGGTGGATCAGGTGCTACTGCAGCTGATGGTGACTTACAATTACTAAATGGATTAGGAGTTGATATCCAATCTACGGGTACATTAACAGTAGGTACGGGTGCAACAGCACTTGGTGGTACACTGGGTGTAACTAATGATGCTACATTCCAAGCTAATGTTACCATTAATGCAGACAATAAGTTCTTCAAGATTCAGAACAACTCAAGCGTTGATAAGTTTACAGTTGATACTGACAATGGTGATACTACATGTGCTGGTAATCTCCAAGTTGATAACAATGTAACTTTAGGTAGTAGTACTACTGATACTCTTACAGTTAATGCTCAGGTCAACTCAGACATTGATCCATCTGCTGATAACACACAAGATTTGGGTGCTTCTAACCTTAGGTGGAAGGTCATTTACGGTGCTACATTTACGGGTGGTCTAACGGGTAATGTAACTGCTGCATCTGGTACTAGTACTTTCAATAATGTAACAGTCAACGGAACATTATCTGCAGGAAACTTAACAGGTAACTCTGATACTGCAACATCATTGGCTACATCAAGAAATATTGGTGGAGTCGCATTCAATGGTACTGCTGACATTAACCTACCAGGTGTTAACACTGCTGGTAACCAAAATACATCTGGAACTGCAACACAGGCAGATGATATTAATATTGATGAAGCAAATGGCAACACTAACTATCAGGTAACATTCTCAGCACAGAATAATGCAGGATATAATAGACAGTTGATTGATACTGATGATGCAAACTTTGTATATAACCCAAATAGTTCTACACTATCTGGATTAAATATATCTGCTACATCATGTCAGGCAACTATATTTGGT
>Ga0208276_1000022_pt1 | contig 21827 bp, 13 predicted proteins | sample ETNtaG_21_FD_185767 | JGI IMG/M metagenome (GOLD analysis project Ga0208276, IMG submission 185767) | Marine microbial and viral communities from oxygen minimum zone, Eastern Pacific Ocean - ETNP201302PF91A (SPAdes) (version 2) | ecosystem: Environmental > Aquatic > Marine > Oceanic ...
CCGGCTTCGCATTGGGTCTGCGAAGACGCACCGGACTGATTCACGTAGTTCCCGGGGGAGGCTTCGATGCAGTTTGTTTGCCCGCCTGGCTGGTACTTCCCGATAGGGCAGGCCGAGATGGACGAGCCGTCTGGGCTAGCCACTTGGCCGGGTGGCGGGGTCTCGCAACCCGAGGAGCCAGCTTCGGACTGGTACTCGCCTGGTGGGCAGGGCGTAGCACCAGTTGCACCATCTAAATCGACGTAGTACCCTGGTTCGGCGGGAGTGCAGGAGGCCTGGCCCGGCTCCGAGGAGTAAGCCCCGTTCTCGCATTGGGTCTGGGATGTTGCCCCGGCTATCGAATAGTATCCCGGGTCAGCAAGTATGCAGGAGGTCTGGCCCGAACCCGGCTGGTAGCTCCCGGCTTCGCAGGGTTTCTGATCGGTCGAGCCCTCCTCATCCGTGTAGTATCCTGGATCAGTCACCAAGCAGGAGTCCTGACCGGGAGAGTTCTGGAATTCACCGGGTTGGCAAGGTGACTGCGAGGTCTGCTGCAACCCGTTTACGAAGAAACCGGGTGAGGCATCGGTGCAATTTGCCTGTCCAAACTGAGAGGAAAATGTTCCCGTGGAGCATTGCTGTTGAGCATCTGAGCCCTCTGATGGCACGTGGAATCCCTGTCCGGCTTGGAAGCAATGGTCAGCTGCGGAAATCCACTGGTATGAGCCGGCCGGGCATGGGGTCTGTTCTGCCGCAGCGAAGCCAGAGACGAAGTACCCTGGAATCGCGTCTATGCATACTGCTGCTCCCGAGTCTGGCTGATAGGTCCCTGAGGTGCATTGTTCCTGGCGAATGGATCCTTCTCCAGACACGTAGTTGCCCGGATCAGCGAGAATGCAGGAGGCCTGGCCCGAATCCGGCTGGTAGCTTCCCACCTCGCAGAGGGATTGGGAAGGGGAGGCTTCATTCTCGACGAAGTGACCTGCACTGGCATCAATGCAAAATGTCTGGCCGGAGTCTGGCTGGAATGTCCCCGGGCTGCATGTGAATCTCTCGTAGGGCGGGACGCCGTCGGCGTAGTAGCCCGGTTCGGCCTCGATGCAGGTGCCGTTCGCCTCGTAGGTTCCCGACATGCATCCGTCTGGGAAGGGGTCGAAGATGTTGACTACCCCATCGCCATCATTGTCCCTCTCGCCCATCAGGGCGTGCCTGCCCGTGCCGAGATCGACGTAAGCGGGGACATCGCTGTCGACGTCTACGCCTAGCCCTAGGGCTCCCTGCCCGTGTGCCCCCCAGCAGTATAATGACCCATTGGTAGCTACTCCGCAGGTGTGGCGCATGCCCGCCGATATCTCTGCCAACCCAGCTCCGTGTGGCATCGAGACGAATATGGGAGTGGTAGTGTTGTTGGTGGTGCCGTCGCCGAGTTGCCCAAACTCGTTCCACCCCCAGCACATACCGCTGCTGTTGTCTAGGATCACGCAGGTGTGTCCGAGCCCTGCGTCTATCGAAATCGCAGTCCTTCCGGAAGGCAGTTGTGGGCTTCTCGGATACGTCGAGTTGTTGGTGGTGCCGTCGCCGAATGCTCCGTAATTGTTGTTGCCCCCCCAGCAGCTCACCAATCCGTCGTCGAGGATTCCGCAGGTGTGACTGGGGCCGAGAGCGAGTGCGACCAAGGAGCGGTTCTCTGGGAGTATCGTGATGGGTGTGGGTTCGTTCCTGTCGTTGTAGGTGCCGTCACCAAGGTTTCCCTCGTTGTTCAACCCCCAGCACATCCCGCTACCGTTGTCTAACACCACGCAGGTTGTGTCGAACATTGCGGTTACCGAAACAGGGGACCTGCCCGGAGGGAGTTGGATTTGCGTAGGTGAGGTTCTGCGATCGTAGTCACCGGTTCCTAGTTGACCGTTGGTATTCTGACCCCAGCACCAGAGGGTCTCATCGTCCGCTATGGCGCATGTGTGGTGTATTCCGGTAACCACGGTAACAGCAGCATTGGTCCCCAATGAGACGTATTCGTGTGGCGTATCCCACCACCCCCCATAGTGGCCATGGCCGATTTGGCCGTTCCAATCCTCACCCCAACAGGATAGGGATCCGTTGTCCAGCAACATGCAAGTGTGGTGACCGCCGGTGCCGCTCATCTCAACTGCTACTCTTCCTCCCATATCGACGTTCGAAGGGACGAATGAGCCGTCGGAGTTTCCGTTTCCTAAGTAACCCTGGCCCCCTCTCCCCCAGCACTTCATGTCGTTGTTGTCCATCACCACGCAGGTGTAGTTATGCGCTGCTCCTACAGCAGTCAGTGAGTGTATCGAGCCAATGGTTGAGCCGGGGAAGGTTGGATGTCCTGGGTGTTTCATAGAGACGATTCCATCCTCCAATTCCTCTTTCTCGATTGGCTGAATTACTGAGGAAGCAGACATACCGATGAATAGGAATGCTAGTGCTAATGATAGAGCTCTTCTGGGCACGTACGGGGCGTTCATAGTTGCCGAAGTACAGTCAATTGTATTAACGGTTTTTTCGGAAGTGCTGGTTTTCGGTTCTGGATGGTCAAACTAATTTGTGACACTCCTTGCGAAGGCCATGGCAGTACAGGGGGCCGAGGTGGAGTCATTCCTCTCTGACAACTGCCCCCCCATGGGGATCTACGAGACGCTGTACGCATTCAGGGACTCGTTCGGGAGCTTCATGGGGACCGAGGGGACGCACCCGTGGTCCCAGGGCTTCCCCCTCACGACCCCCCTGGATGATTTCGGTGGCCCTTCGCTCCCCGATAGCGTAGATGTCACGTGGCAGGACCGTTTCTATCCCAAGGCATGGGGTCACCCGGAGTTGCGCGATGCGATTGCGGGTTACTACAACACCCAGTACGATTCCGAAATAACCCCAGAGAACGTGATGGTGTTCGCTGGAGGAAGGCCCGGGATTTACACCGTGTTGGCGTTCCTGAAGGAGAGCGTGCAGGCGAGGATCGGCAACATAGAGTGGCCGGCGTATCTCGACATCATGGAGCAGACAAAGACAAGCTTCCAGATAGTCCCATTCACCAAGGAGAACAACTTCCACCCGAGCAATGAAGAGTACTTCGATCGCACTGGCCTGAACGCAAAGACCCGCCTAATGCCGATAATTTCCAACCCGCAGAACCCATCCGGTCAGACACGATGGGGGAGTGAGTTGGAGCATCTGATTCAATTGGCGGAGCAGCCGAAGAATGGGATTCTTCTTGATGAGGCATACGAGATGTTCCATTCCCCCTCGGTGAGTGGCATCCAATTCGTGCAGGATTTGGACAGGAGCAACGTGTTCATCGCCGGAGCATGCACAAAGGGCCTCCAGTCTCCCGGCATTCGTGTTGGGTGGATAGTCGCCAGCAAGAAGAACATCGAGACCCTAGCGAACTACTCCAGCTTCGGCATGGGGGGAGTCAGTCACCCCTCGCAACTCTATGCAGTCAAGCTTCTAGAGCCAGGGCGGGTGAAGAAAGCCAGGAAGGCCGTCGAAGAGCATTACAATTGGCAACGAGAGAGATATGGGAAGGCATTCGAAGACATGGGCCTGGGAGTGTACACCGGAGATGGTGGTTTCTACCACTGGCTAGAGCTACCCGAGGGGATGGAGAGCGCTGAGCTGAACAGGAGGCTGTTCAAGCACGGCGCAGCAATACTCTGTGCATCTGATTGCGACATGGCTCGGCCTCATTCGAAGGAACCGGGCTATGTCACGCCATATTCTCGCTTCTTCCGCTTTTCTTTTGGCCCCCTACTCCCAGAGACATTCGATTCTGACGTACAACTTTTCAATGAAGTTCTTGATGAGTACAGGCTCGAAGTTGTGGGTTGAATCCGGGCACATCCTTAAGTGATGGATTTCCTACAAGGGCCGTGGCGACAGGACCGACCGCTGAACAGGCTGCTAAACTTGCTCAGGCGACATACAAACAATTCTTGGAAGAGCCAGAGCGTTCGAAGCAAATTGCAAATATTCCGAAGTTATTGAAGAAGTTCGAGGGCAACTATGGGACTATGATCAAGGGCCTACAGAAGAAGTATGGCAAGGTTGGCAAGAAGTCTACAGCATCGGAGACGGAGCCAAAGCCGGAGCCAAAGCCGGAGCCAGTGAAGAAGAAGGAGAAGGCTCCCTCGGATCCGAAGGAGGCGCAGGCTGCAGAAGCATCTGCGAAGGCCGAAGCCCTTGCTGCTCAGGCCGAACTGAAGAAGGCGAAGAAGGCGCAGATTGGTGATGCCAAGGCTGCTGCGAAGGAAGCGAAGGCCGTCGCGAAGGCCGAGGTCGAAGCGAAGAAGGCCGAGGCTGGGAGAAAGGCTGCAGAGAAGCAGGCAGATGCTGCGAAGAAGGCGCTTGAAGAATTGAGGACGTCTTCGAAGCTCTCTCCGGAAGAGCTCAAGGAGAGGGAGAGGGAACTCAGGGAGAAGGTGAAGACGGAGACTGCCGCTGCCAAGGAGTTCGGGAAAGAAGCAAAGGATGCGATGTCCGAGGCAAAGAAGTTAGGAACTGAGGTCGCCAAGGAAGGCAAGGCTGCGGCGAAGGCCGAGGCAGAGCTCAAGAGGGCAGAGATGGAGAGGAAAGTCGCTCAGAAGCAAATCAAGGCACATGGCAAAGCGAAGTCGAAGGCGGAACAGGCACTAGAGGATTTCAGGGCAAAACGAGAGTTGGCCGAATCGAAGATGGAAAGCACGATGGCGAAGAAGGAGGAGGCTCTGGAGGCCTCGAAAGCCGAGGCCACTGAGGCAAAGGGCGCCCTGAAGGACGTGAAGGATCAGATGAAGACTGAGATGGCTGCTGCCAAGACTCTGGCGAAGGAAGTGAGTGCCAAGCAGAAGGAGATTGCCAGAGTCGAGGAGGAGGCCAAGAAGGCAGATGCCCAGAAGTTAAAGGTCCAGCAAGAGATTGAGGACAGCAGGAAGTTCAAGTCCGAGAAGGCGAAGGAGGCCGAGGCGGTAGAGGCAGAGGTTGCCAGGATGCAGAGCGAGATGAAGGGCAAGGAGGAGGCCCTCGTGGGAGTTGAGACGGCAGCGATGAAGGCCGAGAGGGAGGCAGCTCATGCCGAGTTGAAGTTGAAGGCCAACCTGATGGACAGGGAGGAGCTTATCTTGGAAAGAGTCGGCCTGAAGGCCGTTCAGGTAAACTGGGCTCAGATTGGAGAGGGAGAGGATCAGAGGCCGGACGACCTAACCATGATCCAAGGGCTTGACGAATTCTCCCAGAAGAAGTTGAATGTCCTGGGGATTCACACCTTCGACCAACTGTCAAAAATGGACCCGCTCACAGCAGAGATAGTCAATGACGCCATGGAATTCACACCGGGCAGGATCACCAAGATGATGTGGTCGCAACAGGCAACGCAACTGATGCACGAAAGAGGTCGCTGATCACTCGGCTGGGGAATAGATCTGGAATCCGCTTAGAGGCGGCGTGTATACGTGCAAGTTGATCAGGTTGGAGTTCTCCTCGTTGGATACGCGGTGGATGTCTGGCTCAGATGCCGCACAGACCTCTCCTGGCATGTATCTCCTTTCAGAGACTGGGTATGCAAGACCGTCGCCATTGGTCTCGTAAATGGTCTCAGTGGTTACTCCGGAGGCAATCAGGAATGCGCAGTCGCTTCCAACGTGGTCGTGGATTGGGGTATCTTGGCCCGGCTTCCAGCAAATGGCTACTAGCTCGTAGTGCTCGGTCCTCTTGATCACGTTCCTCTGATATCCGTCATCGGAGTATCCTATGCAATCCTCCAATGCCGAGATGTTGACATCCAAGGATGAAAGCCTCGAATCGAGTTCTTCCCTGCCAGGTCTTCTGTCTATCCCATCGAGCCACATTGTGAGCCCCCGCAGGCCATCGCATTGGGACAGAAGGTCGGCACGGACATCGTCAGATAGAAGAGCCTGCGTCACCATATCCCCCGCACACGGGGTTGGCTCAAGACTCTTCTGACAAAACACGCGCTTGCCCATTGAAGATGGGGTCAGACTAGTTGACCAAGGAAAACTGTCCGGTTATCTTGTCGATCTGGTCCCTTGGTCCAGGACCGATTCCCACAACCGTCTCGGTCCCAGGTGGAATCTCAGTATGCCCGGCATCGGTGACCAAGTGGCACACCAAGCCTGCCTTCTTGGCTCTGGAATGAGCCTCCTTGAGGGAAACTAGGTCGGGGACCTTGCAGACGATTTTTCTCGCCCCCCTCCTGAGGTATCGATCTAGTGACCGGGGATTGCTTCTTTTTGCCGAGAGAACGCACTCAGCCGAGGCGTGAGCGCATTGTGCAGCCAGTTTTCCCTTCGATAGTTGCAAGTCCTGCCTAGTGACGAGGACCATGGTGAGTTCGTCAGTTGGGGGCACCATCTCTCACTGATTCCAATGCCCGATAAGGCCGGTGTCTGGACATCATCTCACCCAAGGGGGATGCCATCCATGCAACGAACAGTACGTTCCCGGCTACGTGGTACAAGTCAAAGACCAGGCCGTTCAACAAGTAGGGGACCAGCATCGAGGACCCGGCTTCGAACAGGATGCTTAGTGAGACGAACCAGTTGAATGCTAGACCGGATACGGCTGCGATTACAGACAGCAGGCCGATTCTGACCCTCCCTTCAATGAGGATGCGATTCGCAAACAGCGCGCCAGCAAGTCCGATAGCCCCCCACCCAATCGCCTGGAAAAGGGTCCAGGGGCCATGACCGAGGAGCAGGACGTTGGATGCTAGTGCGACGGTGGCAGCGAGAGCGATAGCACGGGGGGCTCCATAGTACGCGCCCGTCAATAAGACGAGGACCGTCACTGGCTGGACATTTGGGATTGGGTCTAAGAGAATCCTGCCCGAGACTCCGAAGACTGCGAGGAGGACTATCATCCCCCACTGACTCTGATCCCTCAAAGAGTGCTCGCTCCTAATCAGTGAAAGTACTATGATCGATAGGATTGCAATGTTTAGGAAAAGTGACTGGGTTGGCGATAGAGCAACATTATGGAAGTCGTACAATCAATCACCCCGTTCCTCTGCCTACCCGTCATCACTTCATTCTTGCGAATCTCACCATGTACCAACACTCCATGAAATTACGTCGCCCTCTGACATTACCAAGTCGCCGATGCCAACCATGGACGTCGCCCCATTGTGATCTAGGTTCCAATAGGCCCCGTTGAAGTCACCCGTCATAGTGTCTGCATTCAGACCTCCGATAGTATGGACGAAATGGCCCCATTGTCCTACATCATAACCAACCGACAGGGACCCACTTGCCACTCTGGTAGAGTCCATCATGAAATCCAATCCATTGGAGTACCCCTCGAATCCGCCGACGCATGCTCCAGTTCTGTTGAGGTTCTGGTTCACGCCCAAATCGGACCCATCGGCGCCGATCATGGTGACGCCCTGGGAGAACTCGTCATGCGGTGAGGATGCGGGGAAGTGCACGCAGACAGCCTGCTTGCCTTCCCACTCAGTTGGGAGGCCGTCGTGGGCAGATTCATTGTCGTCGATGAATTTGGAAGCCTCTTCGGAAAGGATGTCCTGAATTGAGGGGGCTAGAACTATCAAAGCAAGCAATGCTACGACTGACGCTGGTTTCAGAAAATCAGACATGGATTACTATGGTACAGAAATTGGTCTATCAAGGTAACTTTCTTCGGCCGTCATCCGATTTTCTCGTCAATCCTTTCCCTTAGGATCTTGCTCACAGCCTTCCCGTCGGCCGAGCCACCGAGCTTCTGCATCACCATCCCCATCAGAGGCCCCACTGCACCCATTCCTCGCTCTTCTATGAAGTCAGAACGCTCTCTGATGACTGCATCAACAGCTTCCTCGATTGATGATGTATCGGCAGGCAGGAAGCCCCGGGATTCTGACTCTGAAGACATCCATGACACCAATTCATCGGCAGATGCTTCCACCGATTCCGCAAGCAGCGTCTCGGCCCCTTCTCTGGTCATCAGGCCCCGTTCTCGGAGATGGACTGATGCGGCCAGAGCGTTCGGCTTGTCGGTACCGCTTTCCAGCAGAGCGCTTGCCCATGCTTTCGGAGGGAGCTCTAGGGGGCCATCGATTCCATGGAAGAGAAGATCGTCAATCTCACCGTTCAGTAGCGCCTCAATTTGATTTGAGGATAAGTCCAGAACGTTTAGCCGCTCCTTCCTCTCTTTGACGGTTAATGGGAGGTTTTCGCATATCGAACTCCACCTGTCAGGAGAGATCTCCAGGACCGGGATGTCTGTCTCCGGGTACATTCTAGCCCCTCCCGGGAGGGGACGCAATGCCGTGGTAGTCCCATCCTCTGGCTTTCCCTTGCGGATGACCACGTTTCTGACCTCCTGCGGAATTCTGTGGAAAGCCATCCTAGCTCTGTAGATCACTGCCTCAAGTGCTAATTCGCCCTGCCACCTAGGGGCGACGCATAGGACGAAGGCATCCCCTTCTGAGAGTGCCATCTCGCTTCTCACAGCATCGACCTCTGCGGAGCCTATCCCATAGGAAGGGAGTTCGTCGGAGTGGAATATGCCGGGCACCCCGGCCAGTTTGGCGGCGCTAGCTAGTTCCCTGCCCAGCCTAGGCAGTTGAGAACCGTTTTCAATAGGTGTCTTCTTTCCAAGGCGCCCTGAGAACCCCGGTAGAGCGATCCCGAGGACCGAGGAACCGTCCTCTATCGACGAAGAGACCATCTCCGATTCACAATCAGAAAATAACCCCGAGAGTTCGTGGATATCCAATGGGATCCGATTCGATGTAGCGAGTTTTACTCGGTTCTCGACGGGCTTGGAGTCAAGTTCCCTATCTGCTGGTAGTGGGGGGAGTTCAGCTTCGCTTCGAAGTTCGTTAGCGAGACGGTAGAAGTGCAGTTGGCGAGCCATTTCTAGACGAATAATCCGAGGAATCCAATCCAGATCCTGACAACCCTTGATCTCAACTCTGTCTCCACACGCGATGCTGACATTGAGATCCTGTCTAATTGATCCGAGCCCCCTCCTTACCCTGCGTGTGTCGCGAAGCAGTCTGCCGAGGGCCAATGCGGTTTCCTTGGCATGCTCCGGTGAACGGACATCGGGAGCCGTTGCGACCTCCACCAACGGGACCCCCAGCCTGTCTAGGTTGTAGACGACCGTCTCCCCCGAATTGCTTTTCTTCGTGACCAGCTTCCTCGCTGAATCCTCCTCTAGGGAGATGACGTCGATTCCCACTTGGGCGGAATTGGTCTCTATCTTTCCATCGGTTGCTACCATCGTCGTCCTCTGGAAGCCGCTGGTATTCGAGCCGTCCACAACCGTCTTCCTCATCGTCTGTAGGTTTGGAATGGGCTTTGCATCCATCAGCGCGGCCATTGTTAGAACCACGTCCACTGCTTCTGGCTCGTGGTTTCTGGGAGGGCACTCGTCCAACTCAATTAAGCCCGCATTGGGGGGTTGGACATACTCGAACTTTCGATTCCTCCTCTGCTCGAACCTTGCTGCAACATCGGTCTCGCCGCCCTCTCCCCTTGACGCCCGTAGCCTCCTAGTCGATCTGGGCCATTCAACGGGGATATCCTCGGACTTGTACTCATAGAGCTTACTGGGCATTCTGGAATGGAGCTTTGCGGTGTCCAATTGCTGGTGTATCTCGAGCCCGCACATGAATCCCAAGGACACTGGGTCAAGCGCTTCTGGTTCCGTGATGTCCCCGATTGGCTCCATTTGCATTACCTAGGGATGGGGTCGGACTCATAGGGTCAACGGGCGAATCTGTATGTATCAGTAGATTCTTCATACAACTGTCCACCTTGCAGCATCTTGCTGATGACTCGGTCTACCTCTCTCTCGCTAATTTTCCTCGGAATTGCGAGATTATAGATCTCAGTCAGATCCGCGGATCCCTTTTCCGAGCAAATGTCCCTGACCATGTTCATTATCGCAGTGTTATTTGTGCGGGCCCTGACAGGAACCCCAGAGTGGAGTTCTGATTCGTCTTCGATTCCGGACTCTTCCCTCCAATGCCTGAAAACGGCTAGTGCCACCTTGGCGTTTTCTACAGTAGCGACTTCCTGGAGGTGCATCCTCGCGTGGGCCTCTGTGAGGCGAATCAACGCCTCCAGGGCTCTAGCTGTGATTGGGATCACTGTGTCCTTTTCGCCATATTCGTTTTGCGAGGGGCTTTCATCCTCTCGACCGAAGGACTGCCTCTCCTCCGTGTAGTACTTCAGGATGGCATTCTTTGCTTCTTCGTTCAGCTGTGGGTGTATGTTTCGCTTTGCGAATGCGATGTACTTCCTGAGGAAATCCTGGGTGAGGTGCTCCTCCCCGTTGTCCGGGGTTACTAGGAAGGATGTCTCCTCGGGGTCCGAGGATCCCAAATCAATGGAGTTCTCCAACAGGGCCTCGCTCTTCCCAGCAGTTCGATTATTCAGTATGTGCCTGGCGATCCTCTCGTCATCATGAATGCGGACCTCGTCCCTAATCATCCATATTATATCGAATCTGGAAGCCAGTGGTGGGGGCAGCCCGGTCTCCTTGAATGACCTCATCACACTCGTGTTTTTGCCCCTCTTGCTGAATCTCCCATCCTCTGGATTGGCAGCTGCGAGTATCGCGCATCTGGAATGCAGTGTGGCCGTGATCCCCCCCTTGGCGACATGGACCTTCTGCTGTTCCATGGCAGGGTGCATCATCCTCCTGTCATCCGTGGAGATCTTATCGAACTCGTCGATTGCGGCGAGTCCGCGATCCGAAAGTGGGAGCACCCCCGCCTCGAGAGCGAACCGCCCGTCCCCGAATGCATCTCTGACTGCTGCTGCGGTTAGACCTGCACCGGTTGTTCCGCCACCGGTGGCGAACCTCCCTCTCGGGGAAAGTTCGGAGATGAACGAAAGCAACTGCGACTTGGCTACCCCTGGATCTCCCATGAGTAGTATGTGAATGTCGCCTCTGGATCTCGTCTTGTCGTTCAACCTGCGTGAGACCCCCCCGAATAGTTGTAGGGCTAGAGAGCGTTTCACGTGCCCTAGAATGCCAGTCGCAAAGATTGAGGGAGCTATGGATCGTTGGACCAGGACCATCAGGTCGTCCCTCTTTGAGACCTCTTGGATTCGGGCACTGTCTTCCTCATCGATTGCGATCTCAGTGAAAGGTGTGCTCTCATGCTCTGAACTGATCAGATGGTAAATCACATCGAACATCGGTGTCTTCTTGCGGTTCCTCACCTCGCTTCGCACGACTGGGATTACGTTGGCAGTTATCCTCTCACCAGGGAGATGCTTGTTGACCTGATCGCCCTCGATCAGGACCATCCCCCTCATGGGTTGAGCCCCGCTTGGGACGTATTCAGGCTGCTCTTGGATCTCTATCCACTGGTTGTTCACCATCCGGGAGCTGATTAGGATCAGGTCGAACCTGGTTTGTGCTTTGGGTAGTCCGCAACCATCCCCATCTGGGCATTTCAGGGGCTCCTTCAGCTCACGCTCGTTCTCCTGGTCTACCTCGATCTCGACGCCGCATGACTCGCATCGGAAGACGGCCCTGTGTATCCTGGGCTTGATCTGGGAAATCTTGGTCACGATTACATCTACGCTGCGAAGTTTGTCTATGTCGGAGCTGCCTATGTCCCTCAGTGGGACCCGGGTGTCGCCCGGTAGTTCGCCGACTCTGAGCAATGCGTCTATTTCTTCCCCCCTCTCTCTACAAATCTCCATCAGGGTCTTGGATCCGGCAGATAGGACCTGCTTGGGATACTGAAGCACGTCCTCAGCGAAGTCTGGGTCGAAGGTCTGGAGCTCGTGGAACGGGACTGAGAGGAAAGGGAAGTTTGACTGCCTTGAAAGCAGGGTCATTACCTCTGTCTCCTTTGCCTCCTCGAGGAAGGTTCTCCATCTGGCGGAGGCGTCATGTGCTGCCATTGTCATCTGATTTGCCACCGGGCTTTGCGAGTCGTAAGACACGGCCTATGAACAGTATGGTTGGAAAATCGAACCCCTTTGCTTCCAGTGGAGAAATGTTGAACCCTCAGGGCTCTTTTCTGGTTGTTTCCCACTTCTACTGGAGTTGGGATTGGAAGCTCTCCGAGTGAAGTGGTGATGGTGAGTTTGAAGTCTTAGACCCGAATGGACACGCATGGAGTACCGACGAATTGGTCGAGACCTATTCATCCGGCTCGACAAGGGAGAGGAGTTGCATTCCTCGATTAGGAGTCTGAGCGAATACGGCATTACGGCGGCTGCCCTAACCAGTGGAATAGGGAGAGTCCGCAACACTTCGATAGGGTATCTCGACTCCGAAGGAGTCTACCAGAAGGTTGTGGTGGATGAGCCAATGGAGCTACTCTCGATGCAAGGAAACCTTGCTCCTGGACCAGATGGCCCCTTCTCGCACATCCACATTGTGGCCTCGGACGATGACCATGTGGTCAGAGGCGGACACCTCTTCGAAGCCACAGTGGAGGTAACTGCAGAGATCCATATGAGGGTTCTGGGAGATGATTCAACCCCGATGGAGCGAGAAGCGACCGAAAGCGAATTCCTCAGAATCTCATTCTGTGAAATGGGGGAGTAGACCTGAGAGTGCTGTTTGCACACGGTTTCGAAGGTAGTCCGTCTGGGTCCAAACCAACGTACATGAGAGAGGCCCTTGGGTGGGATGTCACTGCACCTAAGATGTCTGAATTAGGATGGAGCATAGCAAGCCAGACGGAGGTCCTCCTTCGTCACCTGGATGAAGGTGAGTTTGACCTAGTTGTGGGCTCCTCAATGGGAGGACTAGCCGTGGCAAATGCCTCCTCAATGAGGCCCCAGATGGAAACCAAGCTGTTGCTGATTGCCCCTGCATTCGGTCTTGCGGAGAACTGGGAAGGAATGGGGGAGACCGGTAGGAGCGCATGGAAGACGACCGGAGAGAGGCGCTACACAGGCTTCGAGTTGGACATTGTCCTCCCTTGGGAGTTCATGGAATCAGCGGAGGAGATGTCATGGCCCGTACCAGCCCACCCAACGGCAATAATGCACGGGAAATTCGACGAAGTGGTCCCAATCAGCTTTTCTCGGAAGGTGGCGGAAGATTGCGAGGACGTTAGGCTTCACGAGATCGATGACGGCCATCGAATGAAGAAGTCAATGCGGTTCATTCCGGAAATCGCTTCGAATCTGATTGATGGAACTGAGATTTCATCGTTCGAGATGCTTGAAGACGATGATGAAGATACCCCGGAGAGTGAGGAGAAACTTGAGGAACCCGAGGAGCCATCACCGGAAGTGAGCGAAAGCGAGGAGGCGAGTGGGTTTGAGGATCAACCTGACATCGAACGGCTAGAGGCCGAGATGAAGGAGCTCAAAGCAGAGCTTGAGAAGAAGAAGACTGCTCTAGAGGAATCGAAGATTGTGTCCCTTCCAGAGCAAAATGCTCTGGAAGAGGATGCCCCCTCGGAGGAAAGGGAACGAGAGGCGATAGAGGCCAGCGATGCGATAATCAAAGCTGATGAGGCAGTGGAACTGGCTCAGAAGGAGGTCGAGGAGACTACCCAGAGAGCAGAGGAAGAGGAGGCTGAGGCCGAAGAGGCTCGGTTGATCGCGGAAATTGAGGAGGAGGAGGCGAAAGAGGCTCAGGCCGAGGCAGATGCAGCAAAGAGGAGGCTCAATGAGGCCGTCAGGAAAGCTGAGTTAGCCGAAAAGAACGCGGAGCAGTTCACCGAGGAAATTGAGAAGGAGAAGAGAGAGGATTTGGTACTGGAGAGGATTGGTCGGAGGAGGGGTGACCTAGATTGGGCTACGATCGGAGCGAATTTCCAAGGCAAGAACCCCGATGACCTCACCATGATAAACGGAATCGACGAATTCACAGCGAAGAAGTTGAATTCTCTGGGGATATTCACGTACGAGCAAATCTCAAGGTTTGATGCGGGGATTTCGAAGGCGGTCAATGATTGCCTTGAGTTGCTACCCGGGAAGGTCGCAGAGTTTGCCTGGGCAAAACAGGCCATCACAATGCTTGGCCTACAGGGGGTCGACAAGTCTTCAAGGAGACAGGAAGATGATGATGGCGTGATTGCAAACCTCAGCGCAGGCCAAATCAAGTGGGCCCAGATTGGGAAAGCGGGAGACAGGAAGTCCGATGACCTGACTCTAATCAAGGGAGTCGATGCAGCGATCCAGAAGAAGCTGAAGGTTCTGGGGATTCGGACCTTCGATCAGATCTCGAAGATGGACAAGGAGACCGCCGAGGCAGTGAGTGGTGCACTGGGCCTGAATCCAGACAGGGTGTCGAAGATGATGTGGACGGAGCAGGCCAAGACCCTGAAGAAGAGCTAGGTCGGGACTCATTCCCCGGTCGAGCCGAGGAAGTACTCGCCGATCTCGGGATCGGTCAGGATGTGCTGAGCGTCACCCGTGTGCACCACCTTGCCATTGGAGATGATGTAGCCTCGATCTGACCTAGCGAGGGAGAGCCTGGCGTTCTGCTCGACGATCAGGATGGTGATGCCCTCGTCTCGGAGGGAGTCGATGCTCTCGATTATCTGCTGCTGGTATAGTGGGGAGAGTGCTGCCGTCGGCTCGTCCAGCAGTAGGAACTTCGGATCTGAGATCAGGGCCCTGGATATCGCCAGCATCTGCCTCTCCCCTCCCGAGAGGGAGGCTGCGAGGTCGTACTCCCTGTTCCTCAGGTCTGGGAACATCTCCAGGGACCTCTCGATCCTTTCGCTGAGGGCTCCCTGCGATAGGGAGTTCCCGCCCATCTGTAGGTTCTCCAACACGGATAGTGATGGGAACACGTTGTCCACCTGTGGGACATAGGCAATGCCGTGGTTGACCAGTTGGTCGGTCCTCCAACCAGATACCTCCTCGCCCCTGTAGAGTATCCCCCCACGGTAGTATGTGGCGATGCCAAAGATCGTCTTGATGAAGGTGGACTTCCCGCACCCATTCGGCCCGATCACGGTTACGAACTCACCCTCGTCGACGTACATGTCTATCCCATAGAGGATCTGGACTGAACCGTACCCTCCTTCTAGGCCACTAACATCCAGCACCCGAGTCACTCTTCTCCACCCCCCGATTCCCCCGCAGCCCCAAGGTAAGCCTCTATGACGGCCCTGTTATTGCGAACCTCGTCCGGGGTTCCTTGCATCAGCACGCCCCCCTCGTTCATTACGACGATTCGGTCCACTCCCTGCCTGAGGATGAAGTCCATGTTGTGCTCGATTATGAGGACTGTAATGCCAGTCTCGTCGACTAGTTTCCTCAGGTTGTTGAAGATCTTCATTGCCAGGGGCCCGGCGACCCCGGCGACTGGCTCGTCTAGAAGCAGGAGCCTCGGATCGCCCATCATTGACCTCCCTATGTCCACCAGCTTGCTCTGCCCTCCCGACAACTCGCTGGTCATGTTGTTGGCCATGTGCGGGACCTCGAGCTGATCGAGGACATCGTATGCCCTAGAGAGACGCCCTGCTTCGGCTGGGTTGGCCGGGAACAGCAGCGATCTTGCCAATTCCCTGAACGATGAGCCGAACTGCCCCCTAGGTGGCACTAGCAGGTTCTCTATCACGGTCATCTCCCTCCAGAGATTGGTGTGCTGGAAGGTCCTCGTCATCCCTAGTTTCTGGATCTGGTCTGGCCTTAGTTCGGAGGCGTCCTCTCCGAATATCTCGATACTGCCTGAGGTCTGCTCCAGGAGGCCGCTGATGCAGTTGAAGGTCGTGGACTTCCCACACCCGTTGGGTCCGATCAGGCCGACGAACTCCCCTTCTATGACAGTGAAAGAGACGTCGCTCACGGCAACCAAGCCACCGAATTCCTTCCTGAGGCCTGAGACCTCGAGGGCTTTACTCACTGCCTGACACCCCCCTCTGGCCTGGATGGCCTCACGGGCACCTCTGGTAGCAGTCCCTTCGGATTGTACTTGAGGGAGAAGAGCATCAGGCACCCGATTAGAAGCAGTTTGACGTATAGCATATCGGCGGTGACGTTACCCCCGAAGTAAGACTCGTCGATTGACCTCTGGCCGAGCGCAATGGCCGTGAATGCGAATATCGCGGCTCCGGACGCACCGATTTCCAGGAGCCTCTCCGACCTAGTGGCTAGGCCGGCTAGCGCAATTGCGGCGAAGATGCGGAATACTTCCCACTGGCTCGTTACGAGCCACTCGAATAGGCTGTCAATTCTGTCTGCCGTGGCGTGTAGCGGGAGGTCGGATGAGCCTTGTCCCGCCACAAGTACGTTGAAGACGAATTCCATCAGGACGATGATGAAAGCGCCAACGACCATCCCCCTGTTGTTGGACCTCCCCCCGATGACGAATGCGGCCCAGACAAGGAACGTGGAGCGTGCTGGTGACATGAAGGTGGGCTCGAAGCCAGTCAGCTTCCAAGCCCAGAATGCGCCGGCTAGTCCTGCTATAGCGGCCCCCAAGGCCAGACTTGCTGCTTTGTGCGTCAGGACGTCGTGACCATGGTGCTGGGCTACCTCTTCGTCCTCCCTGATTGCCTTGAGGACGCGTCCCCAAGGAGAGGAAATGAGCACAGAGAGGAGTCTCCAGACCACGAGTACGGAGACCACTGACAGAATCATCAGTAGGAACATGTAGGGGGCTGGTTCGCCTAAACCGAGGAGGTCTCCAATGTTGGCTGCCGCCGAGTCTAATATGGCTGTGTCATCCCTGCAGTCGTCTGGTCCTGCCCAAGTAGAGTCTGGTCCCGGAGTCCTGGATCCGCAGAACCACCAGTTCTCCAATGGGAGGGGGTACGAGGAGATCCCTATGGCCGACCCAACGGATCCGACCCTCAGCAGGGGCTCACCTGCGAGGAGGACCCTGACGATCTCACCCAATGAGATGGTGACGATTGCGAAGTAATCCGTCCTGAGTCTGGCTGTGGGATAGGCCAGAGCCCACCCAAAGGCGCCGGCTAGAGCTACGCCGAATATCGTGGCTGGGAGGATCCCCCACTCATACCCATGGAGCCTCTCAGGGGCTGTCAGAATTCCCACCGTAATCGCCCCGACAGAGACGAAGAAGATGACTCCGAAGTTGACCATTCCCGTGTAGCCAGTATGCAGGTTGAGGGAGAATGACATCAGGATGAATACGGATAGAGACAGGAGGACGTTGGAAACCTGCAGGGTCTTCTTGAATCGGAAGTCGTCGGATTCTGCGATCGGCAACCAAACCAGGAACATGATCAGTATGGACATCAGGACGAAGAAGAGGGCCCATGAGCCGAAGGTGCTCTCCCGGCCGTACAACCCGGCCTTTCGTCTCTCTTCGGAGAACTTTGGTCCGAGTAGCCTGCTGGAGGTGTCAGAGACTGATGAAAGCAGGGCGGCGGGTTTTTCCCGGCTTACTGCATTTCGTGCTATTTCCGAAGCCCTCCCATATAGCCCCTCTAGGAACTTTAGGGCCTTCGATGAGGCGTCTTCCACAGCAATCTTGTGCCTCATATTCAATTCTGACCATTTCCTCCTCACCTGCAAAATTGCCCCGGATATCGAAGAGGAAACATGGTCCCGTGCTCTCTGGAAGGCGGGCCACTCGATGGGCTCATCCGAGCCCGATAGCATCCTGAAACCCTCGTATGCAGAGTAGAGCCAGAGTGCCACTATCGCAGCGGGCCAGATTACGTCACCTAGGTCGACGATGAGGTTGACGAAGTCGATCTCGAGACTCATCATGTCGAACCACGAAGAGTCGATTTCCGACACTTCGGTGTCGAAGTGAGGGGAGTCCTCCACAAGCAGCGTGCCGTCGTTCCTTCCCGTCAGGACAGCTAGGTTCGTCTCTGCCGAGGGGCTGGCATCACAGGCTTCGGAGCATGAGCCGTCGGCGAACGAGTTCTCCCCCACGAATCCACTGAATCTGTGGAATGCATAGGCGGCGAAGGCGGCTATGGAGAAGTTCTGCATCCTGCTCACGCGATTCCTCCACCAATGGTGGAGGCCTAGGATGCCGGTAGGCAGGATGGCCAATACCACTGCCGTCTTGATGTTCCGATCGGAGTCGTCGGCCTCCCTCTTCCTCAGCCTCTCTATCTTCCACTTCTCGTAAGCATCCCCAATCCCCTGGGGCATGATCATCAGGATGGCGATTAGGAAAATGTACGGCATCATTGAGTCGAGCGTCGTGAGTGCCGGCCTCCCTAGGGGGTATCCTATCCCGATTGTCACCGGCCCAGAGAGGGCCCTTACGAATCCCACTACAATGGAGCCCACCAATGCACCCGGGACGGATCCTATCGTCCCTAGGACGATGATCGCGAATGAAGGCAGGAGGAGGGTGAAGGCCGTTTCCGCGCTGAATCTCAGAGTCATAGCGAATATGGCCCCTCCGATTCCCGACAGACCGGCCGAAAGGAAGGCGCTGGTCATGTGGACCCTCTCTACGTTGATTCCGCTGCTTGCTGCCAGCTCGGGGTTATCGGCCACCGCCCTCATCCTCCTACCCAGCCTAGTCTTGTTCAGGAGCAGGATCAACAGTAAAACGGATGAGAAAACGACGAATGGCACCGCTCCCTTGTAGTAGACATAGTTGGTAGTGGCCTGGGTGACGCAGTCGGCAGTGGTGTCGTAGATCTCCATTGCGGGCTTGGATGACTCGCTGACGATTCTGGAGAGGATAGGTTCGCCTGTGGCTTCATCCAGTCCCGTCTGCTCGCATTCGTAGTAGGTGTACGATCTGCCCTCGGCCAGGGACCTATCGCCTAGGTTGAATCGCATCTTTGTCGTCGGAATCTCCCATGATAGGCTCGGGAGCCTCCAATCCCCTTCGGGCTCGAATAGTTGCCTCCCGGCTCCGAACCGTAGGTAGGTCAGAGCACGGAGGATCAGCGCTACCCCGAGAGATGCTATCATCATGACCTGCGGGCTTGCCTCCTTCTTCCGGAAGCCCCGGTAAACGAGTCTGTCGATGATGATGCCGGCAAACCCGGTTAGGACGAACGCTGCAATGAGGATGAATGCGAGTACAGACCAAGTTAGAACCCCGTCCTTGGATGTTGGGAGATCCGACATGGGGAACAATTCGTCAGTCCAAGCCATGACCACGGCAAGGTACATCCCCAGCATGAAGAGCTCTGATTGGGCGAAGTTTCCGTACCTCTGGACCCTGTAGGTGAGTGTGAGGCCAATTGCTATCGCCAGATAGGTGGATGACCATGTCAGGGTTCCTGAGGCAATGGACACCGAATCGAGAGTGAAGGTGGCGCCGACATCAAGACCCCGCATCAGAATATCGAGGGTGAGGAATGTCAGGGCCACCATGAACAGTGGCGACAGTATCAGTCCGATCGTTCTAGGGATCCCACTGGGGGCGTCATCGAAGAGGGCCTTCACTACTACGAACCCAGCGGTTATTGACTGCACGACTTGCAATATCCAGACCATGTCATTGGGTAGCCCTCCCCCCAGGATCGTGTCTAGTATGTTCAGGGAGCCGAATCCGTTCAGTAATCCTAGCAAATTCGCATCCAGGAAAAGGGCGGTGGCGATAATGAGTCTCCTAACCCCCCTTGGAAGCTCGTTGAAGCCGTCTAAGAATTGAAGCCGGCCCCGCACCGTATGAAATTGGTCTGATCTGGAGCGTTTCTGGCGGTCCTCGCGGTCCGCCCCCACCTCTGCTCCAGACACCGGGTCAACCCGGCCTTGCTCCTCTGACTCTTCCTGACTCATGCTCCTTTCGGAACCGATGCAAGGAATGGCATAACTGTTGGGGCAGTGCGGCGGGCATTACCCGCCGCACTGCTTTTCGTAATCCCTGATCAAGCGGTCGTGATGCCGTTGACTGGGTCCCAGCTTCTTGCACAGTCGTAGGAGACCGTGCCGTCAGTTGCAGTTGAGAACTCGCCGATGCAGAATCCTGCAGCAGGCACGTCGCCGTTTGCCAGGAAGCTGATGGTGCCGCTGGCACCGTTCCATCCTTGGCCTGTTCCCATGACTGCCGAACCGGCATCTAGGCCGGGTGTCGCCAGTGCTGTGAAGGCTGCGAACGCAACGATGGTCACTGCGTCGAATGCCTCAGCGGTGTAGATCCCGCCTGCGCAATCGGCAGACTGGGCGCATAGGGCTGCGAAGACCAATGCCACCGTTCCGGGGTCTCCGGCTGCAGCGGGCTTGGTTGCGATTATGCCGTCCACCAGAGTGGTGTCGGACATGCCTGCAGCCAGTCCCTCTTCTGCGATGCCGTCAGCGCCGTATATTGCGCCGTCGTATCCCAGACCTGCCAGCTCCTCGATGATTCCAGCGCCATCGGAGGCGTAGGAGACGAGTAGCACGGATGTGCATCCATCATTCATCACGCTCGTGGCTATGACGCTGAAGTCTGTCGAGGTCTCCTCGTAACCAATCTGGGTGCAGACGTGAGCCGCATCCATGTTAGCCACGAAAGCGTCAGCCAGACCAGCACCGTATGCGTTGGTCATATGGACCACAGCGACGTTGTTCTGTGAGTCAGCCGTCATGACGTCTGCGACCACTGCGCCCTGGAAGGCGTCGCTTGGTACCACCCTGAAGAATCCGGGGTAGGCCGTTGCGTCAGTTAGCGCTGGGCTGGTGCTCGCGTAGGACACCTGTGGGATGCCTGCTGCGGAAAGAATCGCGTTGGCACCCATTGATGCGCCGGAGCAAGCTGCTCCGACCGCTCCCCAAACGCCAGCGTCGACCAGTGCCTGTGCGGCGTCGCCGCCCATGTCGCCGTCGCAACCAGAGTCAGCGTAGACTAACTCGAACTGCACGCCACTGCTGAATCCGATGGTGTTGGCTAGTCCCAGAGCGATCTGGGATGCTGCCACGAATCCGGAGCCGTATACGGCTATTGGGCCTGTGGCGTCGTTCAGGAAGCCGATCTTGACGGTGGCTCCTGCCCATGCAATGTCTGCGAGGCCGCCAGCAGCGTCCCACATCCTGTCGCAGTTGAAGTACTCGCCATAGGTTGGCACGTGGTGGAAGGTGCACACATCGTATCCCGAGCCACCGACATCGCCGTTGGCCAGGAAGGTGTGGGTGCCGCTGTCTCCAGCGTAACCGTTGCCCACCATCTCGATGTGCGTAGCCATGTTCTCTCCATCCTCGTGCATAGCAGCGTGTCCGATCATCATGACCGTGTCGTACGCCTCGGACTGGTAGATTCCAGTCGAGCAGACTGCGTCTGCTGCACAGGCGGCCGTGAAGACGCCTGCGCCTGCGGCTGCTGCCCTAGGCTTGGTGACCTGTAGCCCGTTGGCTGCTGCTGGTGCCGAGTAGTCGTTCAGAGCTGCCTCGCCGGCCATTCCGTCTGCGCTGAAGGTCGGGATAGCAGCGCCAAGCCCTGCCATGGTCTCGACGATCATAGCGCCGTCAGCGGAGTAAGAGGCCAGGAAAGCGGAGTCGCATCCTGCATCGATCACAGACTGAACTGCTGCTGCGAAATCGGTCGCGGTCTCCTCGTAGCCTGCCTGTAGGCACACGTTTGCTGCACCCAGGTTCTCCACCGTTGCGTCGGCTAGTCCTGCACCGTAGCTGTTCGTCATGTGGATGACGGCGGTGTTGCTGACTCCAGAAGCTGCGATCATGTCCGCAGCTGCCTGTCCTTGCAGGGCATCGCTCGGAACGATCCTGTAGAAGTGCGGGTGGTCTGCGTCGCTCGAAAGCGCAGGTGATGTGCTCGCGTAGGAGATCATCGGGATCCCTGCGGCGGAGAGCACTGCGTTTGCGCCCATCGATGCACCGGAGCAAGCTGCACCGGCTACTGCCACTACGCCTGCGTCAATCAGTGACTGAGCAGCCGTCTGGCCCATGGTACCGTCGCATCCGGAGTCTGCCTCGATTACCTCGAAGACGTAGTTTGCAGAGTCAACAGCGTTCAGGTCATCCTGAGCCTGTGTCCATGCCCATGTGAAGGGTGCTGCGAACTGG
>Ga0208276_1000042_pt1 | contig 18032 bp, 20 predicted proteins | sample ETNtaG_21_FD_185767 | JGI IMG/M metagenome (GOLD analysis project Ga0208276, IMG submission 185767) | Marine microbial and viral communities from oxygen minimum zone, Eastern Pacific Ocean - ETNP201302PF91A (SPAdes) (version 2) | ecosystem: Environmental > Aquatic > Marine > Oceanic ...
TCGCTTCCCACGTTCCATCACATCACGGCAACAATATAGTCTTGAATAGGAACCAAGGACTCCAGAGAGACTTCTGAGCCTCTTTGTCCGCAATCATGCCCGTCAGCATATCACCCATCTCCTTCTTCCTGGATGACTTACCGACGAACCAATTCATCATCCTCTTCCACTTGACCACCTTCTGCAGTCTGTAAGAATTGGTCAACTCCTTCCCCAGAGTGTCCCACAGGTCGGTCATGTACTCAATCGCTTGCTCCTCGGGAAAGCCGTCTGCATGGGCATCCTTGTCGAAGTGCTTCGCCGCCATCTTCGCGGAGAGTAGACCGTTCCCGATTCCCTCGCCGCTGAATGGATCGACCAGGCTAGCCGCATCTCCCACGCACATCACACCGGCTCCCGCGGTCCTCCTCGGTTGATAGGAGGGGGGATTCTTCCTAGGGGAACCGAACGGCAGCTGCCATCCCTTCTGGGAACCCTCGACAATCTTTGCATCCCTGAACCGCTCCTTGAATACAGGATGGTCCTCGATTACCCAGCGCTGCTTCTTCTTCAGTGACTTGCTAGCTCCAGTCTGCTTCCTCTGCTCTGAGATGACCATCCCGATCCCGACGTTAACCACTCCTTCTTGGACGGGGAACAGCCAGAAGTATCCGGGGATGACCCCATCAATGAAGTGAATCTCAATCGGCCCCTGGCTCCCTTCGAAACCGCCAACTCCCTCCCAGTACTCTCTGTAACCACCACAATAGTGGTCATCATCCCTCATCGGCTCTCCGTGAATTCCCTCCACAAGCTTCGTAGCAACTGGGCACCTGTAACCACCAGCGCCAATCGTCAGAGACGAAGAGAAACTCAATGCTGGACCCTCAGAGGACCTCCCACCGAAACTCCCGGAGACACCGGTTATTTTCCCGCCTTCCTCCAGGACCTCCCTAACGTTGAATCCCTGGATCACCGATCCCCCGGCTTCAGTGACTATCTCTGTGGCCCTCTTGAACATCATGTAGTCGAATTGCTTCCTGGGTAGCGAGTAGCCAGCCATCTTCTTCTCTAATTCGTCTTGTGGCAGCATCACCTTCACGGTGTTTCCATTGGCTGAGCCGAATACGATCGAGTCGACCGTGAAGTGAGGGGTCTCTTCGACCATCTCCTTCACGCCGAGCTCCTTGACGTGAGACAGCGACTTCCCTCCGACGGCATCCCCGCAAACCTTGTCCCTGGGCCAAATTTCCTTCTCAATCAGAAGCACCTTGCACCCATTCATTGCATTGTAAGAGGCGGCTGCAGAGCCACTCGGGCCGCCTCCAACCACAATTACATCGAAGGAGGAACCATCCTCTGGGACCTCTCCTGTGTCTATCGGGCCTTCCCAAGCTTCCATCTTGGTTTCTATGGGGGAGGCACCATCATTCAAACTATGCCATGGGGTTCTTCCGCAACCGATACTACGGGGCGTCATGAGCGGAACTGTGTGGATAGTGCAGACGACCCTCCCCGGCGAACTGAATGAAGCCGAGGTGGGCGTGTGGTGCCAATCAATAATCGACTCGAATCTAGCTGCTTGCGTAGACATAAAGAGAACAAACTCAGTTTTTCGATGGGAAGGAGAGATCCGGAATACTCCCGAATGGGATATACAAATTAGGACCTCTGAATCCAAGAAAAATGATTTAATTTCCAAAATAAAATCCGAACACTCCTATGACGTTCCAGAAATCATTTGGTGGTCCGTTGAATCTACGAAAGAATACTACGATTGGGTTCAAGGCTGAGATGCTCTTCGTGGCCCATGGGGCTAGTGGAAAACCTTCGACCGGCAAAGAAGGTGCCCACCGTCTGGTGGAGTTCCCCAGACCCAATGTCATTGAGGCCAAAGTGGTACACAATGGCCATACTGATAATTGGGGAATTTCTGTTCGGACTCGGGGACTCACTTCTGATCGCAGCTGGTATTGGAAATACCCCGTGGACGGTCTTAGCCGAAGGAATCTCCATCATTGTAGAAAATTGGACTATAGGGGAGGCAACGTTCTTCGTAAGCGCCGCAGTAATGCTTCTCTGGGTCCCCATCAAGGAGATCCCCGGAATCGGAACAATCCTGAATGCCATCATAATCGCTCTCACAATTCACGTCATGGTGCCAATATTGCCTCAGCCTGAGCGCTTCGCCGGCTCTTTCCTCATGGCTTCCTCCGGAATAATCCTCGTTGGAATCGGGAGCTCGATGTACCTGACAGCAAATCTGGGACCCGGGCCGAGGGACGGGTGGATGACTGGTCTGCAGAGGGTCACTGGAGTCCCAATCGGAAGGGTCCGAATCACCTTGGAAGTCTCAGTACTAATTATCGGCGTAATCCTCGGTGGAACCTTCGGGTTCGGGACGATCCTATTCGCAGTAGCAATCGGGCCTGTCGTGGCAACCTGTCTGGCCATAGCCGGCAGAATAGGCTCAACATAGGACGCACACTCCTTGTTGTCTTCCCCCATAGGGAGGTTCATGGAGTATTCACCGACAGCCACAAGCATGGGAGGGCACGGGGTCATTCAGAGGTACAGGGAGTTCCTACCGGTTTCCGAAGACACCTGCATCATCTCCCTAAACGAGGGAAACACACCCCTCATCCAATCCTACAATCTTGTCCAGGCAATAGGCGGGGGCTTCAGGTTGTTCGTAAAATACGAGGGACTCAATCCCACAGCCTCGTTCAAGGATCGGGGGATGACCATGGCCGTGACCAAAGCCGTCGAGAATGGCGTCCGGGCAATAGTCTGCGCCAGTACTGGCAATACCAGCGCTTCTGCAGCAGCCTACGCCTCTCGAGCTGGATTGACATGCGTGGTTCTGATTCCTGAGGGAAAGATATCCTATGGAAAGATGGCCCAAGCACTAATCCACGGTGCAAAGACGATTGAGATCAGAGGGAATTTCGACGATGCGTTGGAGTTGGTAAGGGAGTTGGGAATGAGGGACGACATCGAGATCGTCAACAGCATCAATCCCTTCAGAATACAGGGCCAGAAGACAGCGGCCTTCGAGATTTGTGATGAGCTTGGAGATGCCCCCGACTTGCACTTCCTGCCCGTTGGAAACGCTGGAAACATCACATCATACTGGATGGGGTACAACGAGTACAGGGGTGCTGGCAAATCCACGTCGCTACCGAGGATGATGGGTTGGCAGGCAGAGGGCTCAGCCCCTATCGTCAAGGGCCATGTGGTCACCTCTCCAGAGACCGTGGCAACGGCAATCAGAATAGGAAACCCAGCGAGTTGGGAGCAAGCGGTGAGGGCCTCAGAAGAATCATCGGGAGCGATTGACAGTGTCTCCGATGATGAGATTCTAGATGCCCACAGGATGCTTGCCAGAACAGAGGGGATTTTCGTCGAACCTGCATCGGCCGCTGGTATCGCTGGCGTCGTCAAGAGCCATGCAAGGGGGGAGATTCCACAAGACTCGACCGTAGTGGTCACAGTTACAGGGCACGGTCTGAAGGATCCGGGCATTGCGATTGAGAACGCCAGGGCGAGGTCCGTAGTGGTCGAACCTAATATCCAATCCGTCCTTGGTGCCATAGGTATGGAATGAGCACAATTATTGCTAACCGGCCAATCGCGTGCCATGGCCGACAAGTTCTCTGAACGCAAGTTTCCCACCAAGGTTGTTTGGTCCGGAACCAATAATTTGGAGGGCTCGGCTGTAACACCAATTTTCACCACCTCCACCTATCAGCTTTCGGATGAGAGATATCGAAAGTGGGCCGAGGGTGCCCAACACACTCTGATGTATAGCCGATACTCTAGTGTAAACTCTGAGGCCGTGGCCGCCAAGGTGGCATCTCTTGAGGGTGCAGAGGACGGTGAGACATTTGGTAGTGGGATGGCAGCGATATCTTCCACGCTACTCTCGCTGTTATCCAAAGGAGACCACATTGTGACGTCAGCCGACATATATGGTGGGACCTATGGTCTGATGACCTCTTACTTCCCTAGGTTCGGGATTGACGTAACCATGGCAGATATCAGAGACCCCAACTCCTTTGAGGCGGCAATTAACGAGAATACAAAGTTGCTCTATGTCGAGACCATCACCAATCCAGTCCTCAAGGTCTGTGATCTAGAGGCGATGGCCTCACTCGCAAAGAAGCACGGACTAATTGCCGTCGTCGACAACACATTCGCGACTCCTTGGTCCTGCCGCCCAATCTCAATGGGCTTCGATCTCGTCATCCACTCCGGAACAAAGTTCCTCAATGGCCACACCGATCTAACAGCCGGCATCGTTGTCGGTAGAGCGGATTTAATCAAGACCGTCTTCGAAGCCAAAACCAAACTCGGAGGGGCGGCAGATCCGCAGATGTGCTACCTATTGGAGAGGGGCATGAGGACACTTCACGCTAGGATGCCTATCCACGCCTCGAACTCTTCTGAGATTGCACGAAGATTGGAGAGCCACCCCGCTGTAGTTAGCGTCAACCACCCATCCCTTCCGAGCTTCGCTGATTACGACGTCGCTAAGAGAATAGCACCAAACGGAACAGGAATGCTGTCTTTCGCCGTCAAGGGGGGCGATGAGAGCGCAATGAGATTCATCCGAGCCCTCGAGATTATCTTCGAGGCAACAAGCCTTGGTGGGATTGAGAGCCTAGTCACCTGTCCCTTCAACACGAGCCACATGTTCGTTCCCGAGGAAGTCAGGCTCGAGGCGGGAATCGTTCCAGGATTCGTCAGGATGAGCGTCGGGATAGAGGACGTAGAAGACCTTTGGTCGGACATCGATCAGGCTCTGAAAGAAAGCCAATCGTGAATGGGTTATTTGCATGGACGACGCACTTCTGATCGCGACCCTCGTGTTCATCATCCCGATGTGCTTTAGCCCAGGACCCAACAACGTGCTATGCGCGGCCCATGGCTCTCAGCATGGATTCAAGGGAACGCTAACCCTAATCTCAGGCATGGCTGTCGGTTGGTCAATCCTTGGCCTATTCGTTGGTGGGGCAACCGTCTTCATTGAGGATAACAAGGAGTTCTTCGATCTCCTGACATACATCGGAGCCGGATACATAGCCTACCTCTCATTCAAGATCGCAACATCCGACCCGTTGGCGGAGGAATCAGAAGAGAACGAGCGCCTCGGGTTCTCCACTGGTGTCGCCATCCAGTTCGTGAACGGCAAGGCATGGATCCACTTCCTCGTCCTGATGACCACATTCGGAGCCCTATTCGGGACAGGCTTCGCGGGAAAGGCACTGCTAGTACTCCTCAACGTGATGTTCGGCCTTCCCGCTGTGATGTCATGGGCAGCGTTTGGAACTGTTCTGAGGAGAGCATTCTCAACTCCGAGTTCCGCTATCGCACTCAACAGGGTAATGGGGGCCTCGCTATTCACAGTGGCGGTTTGGATTGTCATCCATTAATGGTGCAGAGGGCAGGATTCGAACCTGCGAAGCACTACGCACTGGGACCTCATCCCAGCCCCTTTGACCGCTCGGGTACCTCTGCTCGTGAGTCACCGGGCTTACGAAGGCCTATTTCAGAGGTATCCTAACTTCCACATCACCAGGTATCCGATGGGGAGCAAGGGCAAGCAGACTGCAAAGGCCCTTCGGAAGGCCCTCCACACGCCGTCTTCGTGTCCTTCAGGGATATTATCAGCGACCACTACAACCAACTCCTCGATTAGATCCGCGCCCGGGGATCCGCTATTGGCCAAACTACTCACTCAGAACCTTATCCCGACCTTGGCAGCCATCGGTGGCATCTGACCCGTCTTCGCATAGTAGAACAGCGACGCCCGATTCACCGCTTCGACGGTCGAGAAGAATAGAACTGCAAAAAGGATCCCCACAGCAAGGATCACTATTCCAAGGATCACGCCTAAATCACCTAACATCATGAGAGGAACAGAAATGCAAAACAATAGGAGTATGCACAAAGTCATCAGTATCCCGGTCGATACATGAGATGTCACGTCTTCCCCCCAAGTCCTCTCGAACAGCTCCGTGCTCTTACCCATGCTATCTAGCACCCCTGCCTTCTCCAGTACGATCATGGGTATAACGAAGAATGTGGCAATCCACCAAGCGATGCCTATGATGAAACTAGCAATTCCTGCAACAAACCTGAGTGCCAAAGGCGCGTCGCCGTCGCGAGCAAGACCCTCTAGGATTTTGATGAATAGTCCGACCGTGCCTGCAATTACCCCCCAGACCAGAATCTGAGGCAGGCACCTCATGGCTTGCCCTATGCCATAGGAGAAGCTTGGGTTCGTCCCCGAGCTGAGGCGCTCGTAGGCGCTTGCGATGATAGCAGCGTTCCAGAAAACTGTGATTACGGACACTATCATGTAGAATACGAACCAAATTGCCATGTGACCAACAGCCAACTCGCTGCCGCAGTCTTCACCCACGCACTCTGGGTCTGAGAAGATCACGTCCAGACCGACCGACCCGGAGATCGCCGCACCGATTGCTATGAGAGAAAATAGGGCCGAAAGAAAGGTGTACACCATCAGTTCTGGGTCAGCTCTGACCACCGCCACCCCAAGTTTCGTCATCTTCCAGCCTCGGGAGATCCTCTCACCAATACCTATCCTTCGCCCGCCTCTGAGCAACATCCACCCAGTCGGCCTATGTCTGTCCGTCACCGTCGTCATGGTGGAATTCTAGCGGTTTGGAGTAATAACGATATTCACGGAATCACCAACCGAGACTCTACCTTCTCGTACAACGCGTGCTAACCATCTCGACCAACCAAACTCCTGTTCGTGGTCGACTCTGCCGTACCGCCTACCAATGAACGACTCACCGATCTTTGAGCAAGGGGCACAAGGCTCACTGAGCTCCATCACGACGTCACCAACCTCCAGCCTCGACCCCTCTACCAGGGAATCCCACTCCACACCCCGAATTGTTAGGTTCTCCCCGGTCGACCCGACCTCTATCGGATGACCCTCCTGCTTCAGTTCCTCGATTCGCTCGAGGGAGAAGATGCAGACCGCTCTATCGGGATCCCCCCCTCGTCCATCTCGGAATCTGTTGAAGTCCCCCTCGACCCCTTTCTTCCCTATATTGGCGGAATCAACCGTTCTCTTGGGTACCCCGCCGGAACTGATATTGATAGAGTGAACCAAGCCCTTCATCCAATGACCTCGGAAAAATCAATCTCCACACTTAGCCTATCAACCATTTCCACATACCTGTCCGAGAGAAACTCGTCAGGCTCGCTAAGATTGTGCTTCCAGAATCTCCAGGCGGCTATGGACAGTGTGGCAAAATAGTGAAGGAATGGGAGGGAATCCACCTCGTCCTGTGTGAGCTTTCTGACACTCTGGTACCCATCGAACAGGGCCTTCCACCGCTCCCACGCCGGAACAGTGCCATCCCATCCGAATCCTACGCACGCCATTGCAAGGTCGAATGCCATCGGTCCGGTCCATGCTTCTTCCAAATCGAGGATAGCAGATACTCGACCCCCGCTCCCAATCACGTTGTCCGGGAACAAATCTCCATGGAGGATTCCCATTGGTAGATTTGAGGGGAAATCACGCCTAATACCAGCAATCTGTGAATCCAGCATTTCGACGAATGGATCCGACACACCCATCCTGGAAGAGAGTGAGGCCACCTCTTCGAATAGATCGAACCCCATCCTGTAACTATCTGGAAAGCAGTCTGCAGGAGGGATCGAACCCATTTTACCCATAACCTCTCCAAGACTTCTCAGAGAATCCCCATCACACCCAAGCATTCCTCCAGGAACGAAGGGCAATATCGTCCAGGCGACACCATTTCTTTCTGCAATATGGCCTCCGTCGGATAGTCGAAGCGGTACTGTAGTCGGGATACCATGTGAGTCGAGGTGGATGTGCCGCTGCACCACCCTACCCACTTCTTCTACACTGTTTGCGAACCATGCCTTCAGAACAACCTCGCTTCCATCTTTGAGCCTTAGTAGGAAGTTCGAATTGTCCCATCCCCCCTCGAGAGGCTCCATCGACTCCAAGACTGGTAACTCGGCCAAAGTTAGAAGCCACTCTACTTCAGCAGGACCAACTTCGTTATTCACAATTCACCACCCTCTCCTTCCTATATTGCCCCTTCTCTTAGGTTAGGACTTAACTTGTCTTCTCTTGCGCGTCATATGGATTCGGACAGGGTGACTGAGTCACATGCATTCCTCATCGGGGTCCCAAAGGCCGGAACAACATGGCTGGCCAGCACATTGTCTCAGAACCCGTCAATCTGCTTATCAGATCCGAAGGAGCCAAACATCATAACTTCCCACAAGGGGACTTTTAGAAGGTCTACAGAGGAACCCGATTGGGCAGAATACTCCAGATTGTTCAAAGGAGACGGAATAAAGCTGGATGGATCCATCCACACATTCTCCTGCCCCATCTCCCCATCTAGGATTTCGGAGAAGTTCGAGAATCCAAAATTCATCATTTCTCTCCGAGAACCAGTTGGCAGAGCATTTAGCCACTGGAGAATGATTACCGATATAGGATCAGACAAAAGATGGGGAGCCGACTGGGACGACTTCCAGGTCGCATGGGAGGATCCTAGACTGAAGGAAGACTCACTATATGGAAAATCAATGGCCCACTGGCTGGAGTTTTTCCCCCTATCTGAGTTCTATATTTTCGACAGCTCGAGGATGAGAGAGTCACCGGAGGTGGTGCTGAGTGAAATTGAGGAATTCCTAGGGGCAAGCAACCACAATTATTCAATAAACCAATTAGCCAACTCAAACAGCGCAACTACGCGGAGAAGAATTACCCCTTTCGGGAAACTCATCAGAATAATCTTCTCTTTAGTCCCCAAATTCTTGAAGAAACCAATTGTAAACTTCCTTGTATTGAGGGGCATCAACATCTACTATCTTCCACTATTGGGTAGACGAGCCGACCCAAGCAAGCCGAAGCACATCGGCCAACTTCATTTTTCAACCTGCAGAGATGAAGTGTCCAAAGATCTAGCACAATTGCAAGAAATGACCAACTTCGATACAACTGAGTGGATAGAAACCATCAACAATAATGCAGCAAAATAGCACCATCTGTACTTATCAGTTGACGATATATCCCAGTGAGGAATGAGAGCGATAGAACCTGCTCCCAACCTCCTCCTGGTGGGAGGCCCCAAATGTGGGACCACGTCTCTCCTTTTTTGGCTAAGAAAGCACAAGGACGTGTATCACCCATGGGGGAGAATAAACTCCGGCGCAATAGAGAGCGGGTTCTTACTTGGCGGTGTTGTGGAAAATCCATACGATTTGAGTAAGCCAAGGGGTACTCTCTTCCTCCCTCATGAGGCGGATATGGATTATTATAGAGGCGAAAAGATGGTTATCGACAAGTCCCCACAGCACCTATACTCCAAGAGAGCCTTGGAGACAGTCAGGGACCTCATGCCGGAAGCAAGAGTGATAATTACTCTCAGAGATCCGTATGACCTGCTGATCAGCATGTTCCACCAGATGAAGAAAACAGTCCAGTTCGATACATCCTTCGAGAGTCTGATCTCTAAGATGGACAGGCAGAATTGGGTTGCTGACAATGAAGACCCGGAGACATGGGGGTTCCTGACGTACCCCCGCTTCTCATCGCATGTCAAAAATTGGGTCGATGAGCTTGGTCCAGACAGAGTCAGAGTAATCACACTGAGTTCGATTGCATCCAATCCCAGGGATGTCCTCGATCAAATCGGTAACTGGCTCGACATCGATGAAAAAGAAATGCCCAGAAATCTGAATGTAAAGAACCCCAGAGGGGAGTTGTCAAAATCTAGACTCAGAAAATTCCTGAGGAGCCCCCCGGATTGGGCCTTTTCACTGGCGAAGATAATATTTCCAACCAGGAGTCTGAGGAAGGCATTATTGGATCCGATTAGGTCTAGAGGATGGAAATATGTGCCCTCTGAAAAGCAGACTATTCCAGATGAAACAAGCGAAAAAATAAGACTCAAATTGAGCGAGGATATAGAGTTCTTCGAGAACCTAGAGAAGCACATCCCAAAATCTGTAATCATTTAGGTGACTAAATTCATTGGTGGTAATGTGAGGTTTTCTTTCAGGAATTGTTACCAGTTTGTTAGAGATATCATACACGTGATTATTCACGGAAACCTCGACTCTTCGGATTTCTTAATCCTCGATGAATCCGAAGTCATTTTTGCCAGTGTTGCAAAATCTGGTAGCTCGTCCATAAAGACCTCAATGTTTGGCGAATTCTCCAAGGATAGGTCGATTCATCACCATACACGTGACTTTTCCCATAAGAGAATACCAAAAAAGAAGCGACCGTACTTTTCATTCGCTTACGTTAGGAATCCATACGGCAGAATTGTGTCATGTTACAAAAACAAGTTCAATATGGAAGACGGGTCTCAGTTCCTATACTCAAATTACCTCTTTGGGTATCTAAAAAACGACGACTCGTTCGAAGATTTCGTCAAGAAAACATCTAAAATTCCTAATTTTCTTTGTGACAGGCATTTCAAGACCCAATACAGCATTATTCACTCCAGGGGAGCAAGAATGAACCATATTGGACGAATGGAGGACCTTCCTGAAGATTATGAGAATATTCGACAGCGGCATAATTTCGATGAACTGAGAATTCTGAACAAGACCCGTGGCTCGGGGGAAGAAATATTGCTCAGCGATGAAACGAAAGACATAATCTATGATAAATTTGAGATTGATTTCAAAGAGTTCGGATACAGCAAATGATCCAGTCCGACTATTCTATCGAAAGATTTGAGCTCTTCGGCTCACCGACTGTTACTTTCCTGGTTACCCAGAATACAGCCAATAACCACGCCCTAGACCAAAGAGACCACGATTGAAACCTGCTCAGCGGCTTCACATCTGGCGGATCTTGTAGGGTTCGCAACTGCCTCTGGAGCTTCCAAAGAGAACCATCAAAAACGCTCTCCCTTGAAATCAAACTTGCAGCACTTTCGACGAATTTCTTCCTGTTGCAGTGGTATAGAAGTTGCTCGGATCGGGGGTAAGCCCCGAACTTTGAGGAACCGGGTATTCCATCTTCGTGCCACCCCAATGGCTCCGGATGGTGAACTCTGCATTGAGGGACCCATGCCATCTTGAATCCCGCATCGATGACCCTCCATGCTAAGTCTGTATCTTCTCTGTGCATATGGTACCTCTCGTCGAAACCACCAATTTCCTCTAAGACATCCCTCCTTACTGCTAAATTTGCCGTCTTGAATCGATTCCATCTGAATCTATTGGGGGGGTTGAAATCAATTTTCTCACCATTCTCGTCAGTGGTCGTAATTCCTCCTTCGATACCACCAATTTCATTCTCCGAGAACACCTTTTGTAGGCTTTCGATCCAATCCTGTTCTGCTAAACAATCATCATCGATAAACGCAACATATCTCCCTGAGCCCCTTTTCCACCCTATGTTTCTCGAAACCCCCGGGCCGTAGTCGGTCTCCGAGTCGTCAATAACCTCTATCGATGCGGGAGCCATGGTCTGTTTCTCCAGCGATTTTAGACAGGAAGCAAGTGCCTCCGGTCGCCTGAAGGTTGGAATAACTACGTCCACTTCTGACCTCACGTATATCGCACTATAGCGATGCTAATTAGTGTGTGTCTCGATATTTATTGCCGAAGCGACGAAATATTTCTTCGACCACACTCTTTTCGAAATCAGGTGAATTTTACGAAAGAATTGATATCATAGGTCCGACCATTTTCTCATTGTTCGGGCTTGTTTCTTATGGGGTGGGGAGGATTATTTTCGTTTATCACAGATCATAGGAAGCGTCTTCTGAAGATGATGCCAAAGGGGTCAGTATGTGCCGAGATAGGTGTCTGGAAGGGAGACTTCTCTCAGAGGATTCTCGAAATTAACAGTCCTTCAGAGCTCCATCTGATTGACCCTTGGATGTTCCAGCCCTCCTTTCCCTCTAGGTGGTACGGCGGTGTGAAGGCTGCGAATCAAAGTGATATGGACGATATCTTTGAATCCGTCAGAGAAAGATTCGCAGGTTCTCCAGAGGTTCGCTTTCACAGAAGACCCTCCGAGGAAGCGTACTCTGAGTTCCCGAACGAGTTCTTCGATTGGGTGTATGTGGATGGAAGCCATGACTATGATTCCGTGAAGGCTGACCTTGAGCTATATTTCCCCAAGGTAAAGCCCAATGGATTCCTTACGGGGGACGACTATTTTCTTCCCTCCCAGGAAACAGGGGGATCTGCCCCCGTGAAAGAGGCCGTACAAGACTTCGTAAACGAAAACCAAGCCTCCATCCTGAAAATCATTGGCGGGCAGTTCATTATTCAGAAGAACTGAGTCGCGCCCCTCGCACACTTCAAGAATATCCGCTCTCCCGCTAGTTTTGTGTTCGACCTCGCCTCCATCATGCTCGGCACGTTCCAGGGTGAACTAGTCTCAGTTTTCGGCTCCTCCATCGGTTGGTTCGTCGGCCACGCCATCTTGTTGGCGGCGCTAGTGGCCGTGGTTTTCGCAATCAGGGAGAGGGACCACGTCATCAAGCACTCTGGCCTCGGAAGGAGTCAGGCAAACGATTTCGGCTTCTTTCTGTTGCTAACTCTCTCCCTCTTCTACTTCTATAGCGCAGTATGCGGCTTCGCATCGGGCCCGTCCCTTGTCGTCGGAGCGATCTCGGCGCTTTTCCTCAGGTGGATGGTCACCATCCTAGGTTAACGACGCCTCAAGAAAACCACCAGAGAGATGAGCAGGGCAACTAGGACCCCCCCTCCCCCGATGAAGTAAACCTGGTTCTCCTCAGTGACACCTAGGTCCTCCAGCACCGTCCCATTCACATCAATCCCAACTGAGGGGACCAGGGTCTCCTTCTCGTTCACAGTTAGAGGGAAAGCGAATTCACTCGAGCACGACCATCCCGGATCAGTCATTTCGTCAACCACAATCAGGCAACCCTCCCACTTCTCCTGGAGGTTGGAGGGAGTGGTCAGGAGGAAATCGCAGTTGGCCGAACCCATCGGGTTTTGGATACTGCAACCACCCACGGACATGTCATTGAAACCGGATGGCCACATGCTCTCCTGGGAACTGCCCTTCTCCAGCAGGTGAAGGGAGATTGCCATGCTGCTATCCTCGTTGCTATCACAATTGTACACCACGGAGAACGCCACGTCTTCACCAGCCTCAGCGAAGATAGCCGAAGGACGGGACGAAGAGCACGAAGTGTAGGGGAGAACCTCCACCTCGATCCCCTCTTCATCCGAGAATCCGAAAATACTCACTGGGACCCCGTTCCACTCGGTTACCACCGCACTCACGTTGACCTCGTATGTCCCTGCCGACTGACCTGTGGGGGAAGCCAGCACAACCTGGAACGATTCGGTCTCCCCGGCTCCAACAGTCACGCTCCCTGGTCCCGCCGAATCCAGATCCCCCGCTTGATAGGTCAACTCCACCTTTTGGGGAAGAGAGGTTGGATTCGTCAATTCGCAATTAACCAGAGAACTGCCAGCCCCACTGGAGAGATCTATTTCGATAGAGTCATCACATTCCAGATCCGTATCAGGCAGAAGTTGGGCCGAAGCGCTGGAAGAAATACCACAAACCATCAGCATACTGGCAATGAAAACGACCGAGAATGATCGCCTAATCACGAATCTTCCTGACTTGTGACCGTCATAGACATTCGTATGGTTTGCTATCTAACTCTTCGAATTGCCCCCTCAAAGCATTCATGTCAACCACTCACGCCGAAAGCAATCATGGGCGAGGGTTCGGACAAGCCGAGGGTCGAAATCGCCTCCCAGAGTACCAAGGTGACTAGTGGCACTGATGTCCAGGAGAAGCTAATCGTAGCAGCTAGGGTTTTCTCAGACCTCCTGAAGCCTACATATGGGCCTCGAGGACTCGACAAGATGCTCTACAAGACCGATGGGACCACGGCCGTCACTAACGACGGAGCGAAGATCGTCGCTGAGCTATTGGTGAGGCACCCTGCGGCGAAAATGATGGTCTCAATGGCGGAATCCCAGGAGGAGGATTGCGGGGACGGGGTCACCACTGGAATGCTGCTATGCGGGTCACTATTGATAGAGGCGAACAACCTCTTCAGAAAGGGAATGCACCCCCTCACTCTAGTGGAGGGATACGGAATCTCCCTACAAGCAGCAGTCTCACAGATTGAGAAAGACGCATCCGGAACAGACGACGACAAACTCCTGGCAGTTGCAGAAACCTCACTCCGAGGGAAGGTGGCGGAATCTGCCCTCGAAGTATTCTCCCCGTTAATCGTTGAGGCCCTAAAAACGGTCTTCGAGAACCGGGGCGAGGCCCTTGCGCAACACGTATCCATGTTCAAGGCCGGAACTGGTGGAGCGAGGGACACTCGCTTGGTCAGGGGGGTAATAATTCGAAGGAGGGTGCTGATGAACGACCTACCGAACGGTATCCGTGATGCGAAAGTAATTTGCTTTGATGGGGACATCAAGATCAGAGAAATGGTCAGGGACGCGGAATTGAAGATTACCAATGCAGACGATCTGGACTCGTTCATCGGAGCGGAGCGTGACAGAAAGCAGGAGATTTTCAATGGCATAAGTGAGCTAGGAGCCAGAGTGGTACTATGCTCGGGAGAGATTGACAAGGACATCCTTCACATGCTGTGCGACAGCAGTATCCTAGCCGTGGAGAAACTGGACTCGGCAGAGCTGAGGAACGCCTCAGAGGCAACTAGTTCACGAATCGTCGAAAACCCCCTCGATATCGAAGAGACAGACCTGGGATTCTGTGGACACGCCTCATGGGTCAGGAAGGAATCTACCGACGAGGTGGAAGACGTGATCAGAATCGAGGGTTGCAGGAGCCCATCCGTTGTCACGATTGAGGTTGGGGGAGCAGGTGAGACCGGAACCGAGGAGGTCATTAGAGGGCTTCATGACTCTCTGAGGGCAACCTCATTGGCATTGGCAGAGGACGTGCTGCCAGGAGCAGGGTCCACACACAGCCGCATTGCCCATGCGGTTAGAGAAGCAGCTGAGAGCCAAGGAGGAAGGGAGCGGCTTGCGATGGAGGCATTCGCCAGAGCGATGGAGACGATCCCGGCCACCCTCGTCGAGAATGCGGGAGGAGAACCACTGGACCGGGTTCTGGAGCTCAGATCCACCTCGCTAAGTGAGCCCCCAGTCGGCATTTCCCAAGATGGGAAGATTTGGGAGGTAGATGGAGTATGGCACCCCCGGTCAGTAATAGAGAACTCTCTCGAAGCAGCCACAGAGACGGCAATGGGGATGCTGCGGATAGATCAGGTCATTTCAGCGAGAGGCGAATAGCCAACCGCGAAACTTCAAGCCTCTCACACACACGCATTCGTCATGGAGCGACCAAGGGCGCTAATCAGCGTCTGGGACAAAACAGGAATCGGGGAGTTAGCCGCATCCTTGAATTCGATGGATTGGGAGATACTCTCCACAGGGGGGACCGCCTCGAGACTCAGGGAGACAGGAATCGAAGTCACAGACGTATCAGAGGTCACCGGACACCCAGAGATTTTCGACGGCCGTGTGAAAACGCTCCATCCAGCCGTTCATGGGGGCATACTTGTCAGACGCGATTCTGACGAGGACATGCAGACTCTGTCCAAGCTTGGCTATGCCGGTATCGATCTTGTGTGCGTCAACCTGTATCCCTTCGAGGACACAGCCGCTAGAGACCCCCCAGCTAGCGATCAGGAACTCATCGAGATGATTGACATCGGAGGTCCAACCATGGTTAGGTCAGCAGCGAAGAACCATGCGGATGTCATCATAGTAACATCACCGGAGCAGTACGCCCTGGTCTTAGACGCCCTTTCGGAATCCAATGGAAAACCATCCGGGGTAGGACTGGAAATGAGAAAGGAACTCGCCCTTTCTGCATTCCAATCCACGGCAGCGTATGACAGCGCCGTTTCCAACGAGTTATGGCGCAGGTTCTCCGAGAACAGGATCCCCAATAGGATCCACGCATCGACCGGAGAGGGCCGAGAATTGAGGTATGGTGAGAATCCTCACCAACCAGCCTCATTCTTCCCAGACTCTGGAGCCCCAACAGGGCTCTCAGCGGCAGTCCAACACGGGGGTAAGCCGCTTTCCTACAACAACTACCTCGATCTCGATGCCGCACTCAGACTCGCTCGTTCCCTTACTCAGACCTGCGACTTCGCATCACACTCCTGTGTGGTGATAAAGCACACAAACCCCTGTGGTGCCGCGGTTGCAGAGAGTCAGGTTTCCGCGTGGGAAAACGCTCTGGCAAGCGATCCGGAGAGCGCGTTCGGTTGCGTAATCGCGTTCGATCGGGTTGTAGGCAAAGAGACCGCAGAAGCAATCGGCAAGCACTTCTTCGAATGCATCATCGCCCCTGGATATGAGCCCGAGGCATTGGACCTGCTCGCCGAAAGCAAGAACCGCAGAATGCTATCCCTAGAAGCGTTTGGAGAATACTCTGAGGAACCAAAGATCCGACAAGTGCAAGGAGGGTGGCTGTCCCAGATCCAAGGTCCTCCCAGCATAGACTGGGAGAAAGCACGATCCGTCACCACCAGATCCCTAGATGAAGAGGGACTCAAACTTGCGCGATTCGGAACCTCAGTCATAGCAGAAGTCCAGTCCAACGCCATCATCCTGGTTAGCAAGACAGAAACAGGATTCGCAACGGTTGGTGTTGGCCCAGGACAGACCAGCCGAGTGGAGGCTGTGAGAATCGCTGCGAGGAGGGCTGGGGGCAGAGCGCAGGGATCCATGATGATTTCAGACGCCTTCTTCCCGTTCCGTGACGGTATCGACACATCAAACGAGATCGGGGTTACCAGCGTAGTGCAGCCGGGCGGCTCAATTCGCGACGATGAGGTAATCGAGGCCGCCAATGAGTTCGGGATGGCAATGCTATTTACAGGGACGAGGCTCTTCAGGCACTAGGTAGGATGATGGATTGGAAACAAACTTTGGCCGCCGGTGCTGGGACTGGAGCAGTTTTGGGCACGTTAGTGTCACTGATTATGATCAAGATCGGGCTCGAACCGCCTTCGTTTGAAGCGGCAATCGCCGTCTTCATCGGGATGATTTTTCTTTCTGCATTCTCAGTCAAGAAAATCTCACAATCCATGGGTTGGTTTGACCCGAGTCTTAAGGCCTTGACCTCAGTCTCTTTAATGACGTTCATTTTACCACTCCTAGGTGCATCCTTCGGAGCACCAAACTCAGATTTGACAACACTTGCATTCTTGGTTTTACTAGGATTGCTTGGAGGGACGTTCTGGAGTCTCCCCATTGCTGGCTGGATCTACTACAGCTCCACACGAAACCCTTAGTGAAAACCATCATACAGCGGGCCTCGATGCCCCATTGTGACCAACCCCGCCAGACCTCGTTCGAATACCTATGAGGACTTGGTCTCAGCCATTGGCAACACCCCTCTGATTCGGTTGAATAGAATCACAGAGGGGTTGGAGAGGTCCTCCGTCTGGGTCAAGCTAGAGAGGTGCAACCCAGGCGGCTCGATAAAGGACAGAATCGGTTTGCAGATGGTTCTGGATGCGGAGGCGAAGGGCCTCCTGAAACCAGGGGGGACGATCGTGGAAGGAACGTCCGGCAACACCGGAATCGGACTTGCGATGGTTGCAGCGCAGAGGGGGTACCGTTGCATATTCACCATGTCAGACAAGATGAGCAAGGAGAAGATAGACCTCCTCAGGGCTATGGGGGCCGAGGTCCACGTGTGTCCCACCGCGGTAGAGAAGGAGGACCCCCGTTCTTACTACGAGGTAGCGGCCAGACTGGCACGAGAGATTCCCGGGGCATGGTACCCCGACCAATACTCGCACGAGGCAAACCCATTGACCCACTATCTCTCAACCGGGCCAGAGATTTGGGATCAGACCGAGGGGAAGATCACACACTTCGTAGCGACAATGGGGACGGGGGGGACGATATCTGGCACCTCCAAGGCACTCAAGGAGATGGCCGAGTCAAATGGCTCGGCCCCGCCCACGATTGTTGGTGTAGACGCTGTCGGATCT
>Ga0208276_1000058_pt1 | contig 15547 bp, 11 predicted proteins | sample ETNtaG_21_FD_185767 | JGI IMG/M metagenome (GOLD analysis project Ga0208276, IMG submission 185767) | Marine microbial and viral communities from oxygen minimum zone, Eastern Pacific Ocean - ETNP201302PF91A (SPAdes) (version 2) | ecosystem: Environmental > Aquatic > Marine > Oceanic ...
ACGCTACAGCTTTCCCTCGCCTGAAAGTGTGGCCGAAAACAGTCTTGAATTCTTACGTATGCCACAGGCGAGAAAAGAGGCCGTACGTCATTTTGCTCGTTTATTCATAAACGGCAACATGCCAAGCCACGAAGACATACTCGCCATTAAAGGCGTGGGCCCGTGGACGCTCGACTATCTAAAAATGCGGGGGGAGAGAAACCCTGATATTTACCTTGGCGGTGATTTAATCGTTCGTAAAATGGCGCAGCAGTACCCCATAGCGCCCGAAAAAGCGGCACCTTGGCGCAGCTATTTAACCCTTCAATTGTGGCAGTTAAGCAATCAGTAAAGAGAGTCGTAAGTATGAAATATACAGATTTCGTGAACAGCATACAGGGGCTTGTTAAAGTTGAAGCCACTGATGAAGGCATAACGGCTATCGAGTTCGTGAGTGCCGCTGAATCAGGTAATACGGCCAACGCGAAGCAGGGTGGCATAGGCAGAAAAACTGCAGCGCAAGAAAGCGCGCTAAGCAACGACCTTCATTCGCAAAAAAACGCCATCACCGAAGCAGCGTGCAGTCAGTTACAAGCATACTTTGACGGTACGTTACGCGAGTTTGACCTACCGCTTTGCCCTAAAGGTACGGCGTTTCAGAATCAGGTGTGGGATGCCTTGCAGCACGTTAAATACGGCGAAACCGCTAGCTATTTAGATATCGCAAAAGCCATTGGCAACCCACAAGCTGTCCGCGCCGTGGGTATGGCAAATGGTCGTAACCCTATTGCTATTGTTGTGCCTTGCCATCGTATAATCGGAAGTAATAAAACCCTAACGGGCTATGCAGGTGGTTTACCGCGTAAGCAGTATTTACTTAATTTAGAAGGAGCCCAAGGGGTGCTGGGGCTATAAAAGAATGGGTGATAAGAAAATGGTGATAAAAGAATGGCAATAAGAGACATTATCTCGCTGCTGGTGTTAGCCGGTATCTGGGGCGGTTCATTTATTTTCATGCGTGTTGCCGCACCAGAATTTGGTATTTATGTATTAGTAGCCATTCGTACCGTGCTTGCTACAGCGGTATTGCTACCATTGCTGTTAATACGAGGGTCGGTAAAAGACATAAAGCGCCACTGGTTGGCTATTGCGCTGGTGGGCATGGCTAACACGGCGGTGCCTTTCGTCCTGTTTAATTACAGCAGCCTGCATTTAGAGGCAGGCGTTAATGCCATTTTAAATGCCACGGCTCCCATGTTTGGCGCCATTGTCGCTTGGCTGTGGTTAGGTGACAAACTAACAAAGTCAGCAGTAGCGGGGCTTTTTGTAGGCTTTGTAGGCGTAACCGTTATTAGTCAGCAAAAGCTTGGCGAGGGCGATATTAGTTTTCTTCCTATTTTGACTGCATTATTAGCCACCACTGGCTATGGCATAGCGGCGTGTATGATGAAGAAATGGTTGCAGGGGGTTAAACCTCTGGTTGTCGCTACAGGTAGTCAGGCTATGGCCAGCGTGATGCTAGCACCATTCGCGCTTGCGACTTTGCCAGAAACAATGCCAAGCGTTAATGCATGGGTAAATGCGGTAGCGCTGGCTGTCGGTGGCACGGGTATAGCGTATATCTTATATTTCAAACTCATAGCTGACATCGGCCCAGCCAAAGCCATTACTGTAGCCTACTTGGTACCACTATTTGGCATTATTTGGGGTGTACTGTTCTTGCAAGAGCACTTATCAATTCAAACCATTGTGGGTGGTTTAATGATTTTATTCGGTGTGGCGTTAACCACAGGCGTTCTCAAAAGAAAACGCCTTAAGGTTAAACCTGCTTAGATTGAATTAAACCTGGGCTAGTCTATTAGCTGCATTCTTACTAAGTTGCTGCCGTCGCGCTTGGCTTGATAAAGCGCGTCTTCCGCGTGCGCGGTTACTTCGTGCATAGCGCGCGGTGACGCAGTGTAAGAAATACCAATAGAAGCGGTAATCACAATTTCCGGTAACTCTTGCAATGGTGAAAGCGTAGCTATGCCATGTCGAAGGTTTTGCGCTATATCAAAGGCTACATGGGGGCCCGTGTGTGGCAACAAGATTATAAACTCTGCGCTACTCCATCTACCCAATATATCCTGGTCGCGCATATGTTCAGCTAAGTAAGAGACCACTTTATCAAGAATGTCATCTCCCGCATTACGGCCGTGGGCGTCTACAATATCTGAAAATTCGTCAACGCTTAGCAACATTACGCTGAGTGATTTGTGCTCGGCTAACAGCGTTTTATAAATAAGCTGCAAGTTATCTTTTTCAGGAAGTCGGTTGCTGTGACGTACCACCAAGTCTGGCTGCATATCTTTTCTGAAATAGTACAGTAGATTGTAGATAAGTAAGAACAGCGAGAAGACAACAACCAGCAGCGTTACCACGCTAAAAATAAACGCTTGAGAAATCTCTGCTTGGCGGTCTTCAAGCGGACTTAAAAGAAACACAGTCCAACCAAATTGATTCAGCTTAACTTCCGCAATCAGAAAGTCTTTTTGGTCAATAGTGACCAGCTTGTTATTCAGCGCCTGCTCGCTTTGAATTGTTACTGGCAAACTCGCGTACCAAGGCAACTCGGACAAGTTGGTGAATTCTGAGTAAGAGGCGATAAGACTTGGATCTGAAGACAACATAATATCGCCTTCACTATCCACGAATAAGAAGTCATAGCCGTATTCTTGTTTGTAGGTATCGAACACTTCGATAAAGCTGCGCAGGCTTTTTCCTACACCGAAAAAACCTAAAAAGCGGCCATTTTTGTCGTGAATTTTAATATCAATATAAAAGTGTGTGTCTTCCCATTTACCAATATCGGCAACGGCATCAGCGGGATAATCGCGATATTTGAAGTACCAGCTTACTTCACCTTCGATAAGGTTGATAATACTGCCGTCAGAATTATATTGCTTTCTGTCTGCCTCGCTGGCGATAAAGAAAGATAAACCAAACTCATTTTCAAGGCGATCCAATGTCTTAAAAACAGCATCTTGATCAATTGTTTCTCCATCCATCAAGTCTACCAACTCAGTGGAATGCCCTAATGCTTCAGAAATATGTAGAGGCTTAAGAAGTTGCTCGACGATAAGCGATATTGCAGGCGACAGTGACTGCTGCTGTGCGCGACTTTGTTCGGCAACGATTTTTGAAATACTGAAATGAACCAGTGTCACAATAGCGATAACCACTACCGCAAATAACACCAGAATACTTCTATGTAGTGTACGAAATGTGTTCACAGACTGCGCATGCTCCCTTGCCTGACTGAACCTAACCTAAGTGTTGAGTATACCTGTTGCAATAATGAACTACTAGGCGGTTTCTTTTAACTTAGACTAAATAACGAAGAGCAAAAGCGCAATGTGAAGTCGTCCGGTCAGACCTCAAAGTGAATCAATCGCTGACATATTGTTGGGCCTTGGTTACACTATACTCCGATTTTCATTCTCTTTGCGAAATAAAGGAATTATATGGCTTTCTCAGTGGTTGTATTAGCAGCGGGTAAAGGTACCCGTATGAAATCGTCGTTACCGAAGGTATTACACAAAGTAGCTGGTGTGCCTATGGTGCAGCGCATTATCAACACAGTAAAATCACTGGGTGCTGACAATATTCATTTGGTCTACGGCCATGGCGGCGACCAGCTAAAGGCAACGGTTGTTGAAGACAATCTAAACTGGTGCTTACAGGCCGAACAGTTAGGTACAGGCCACGCTGTTCAACAAGCTGCACCCCACATTAAAGATGATGAAGACGTGCTTGTACTTGTTGGCGACGCACCACTTATTCGCGAAGAAACACTAAGTGCATTAAAAGCAGCAAAGGAAAGCTGTGATTTAGCACTGCTCACTGTAAATTTAGACGACCCCACAGGTATGGGCCGCATTATTCGCGAAAATGACAATATTACCGCGATAGTCGAGCACAAAGACGCCACTGATGCTCAGCGTGAAATCAAAGAAATTAACACTGGCATGATGATGATGTCTGGCGCTGATCTTAAGCGCTGGTTGGGTGAGTTAAGCAATGATAACGCGCAAGGCGAGTATTATCTTACCGACGTTATTGCCATGGCAGCGGCCGAAGGCAAGCGAATTCAGTCAGCACAGCCACAGTCTGCGGTAGAAGTGGAAGGCGTTAATAATCGTTTGCAGTTAGCTAACCTAGAACGCGCGCTTCAGCGTCGCCAAGCCAAAGAGCTAATGACCAATGGCGTAACCTTGCTGGACCCCGCTCGCTTTGACCTACGTGGTCAGCTTGAAACCGGTAACGACGTCATTATCGACGTTAACGTTATTATTGAAGGTAAGGTTACGCTTGGTAGCAACGTCAACATTGGTGCAAACTGTATTCTGCGCAACTGTACTATTGCCGATAACGCTGTAATTGAAGCTAATTCTATTGTTGAAGAAGCCAGTGTGGGTGAAGCCTGTACGGTCGGGCCTTTCGCTCGACTACGCCCAGGTGCAGTAATGCAGAAAAATGCCAAAGTGGGTAACTTCGTTGAAATGAAGAAGGCTATTTTAGGTGAAGGCGCCAAAGCGAATCACTTAACCTACCTTGGCGACGCTGAAGTGGGTGCTAAAGCGAACATTGGCGCAGGCACAATTACCTGTAACTACGACGGTGTGAACAAGTCCAAAACCGTCATCGGCGAAAATGCCTTTATCGGCTCAAACTCGTCGCTTGTCGCGCCTGTAAGCATTGGCAAAGGGGCTACCGTAGGTGCTGGTTCCGTGATCACGTCAACCGTAGACGAAGACGCGCTAGCCGTTGCCCGCGGTAAGCAGCGCAATATTCCAAATTGGCCGCGCCCGACCAAAAAATAAAGACGTATCCTTATTAAAGTTCGCTAACGGGTTACATGGTGAGATAGGGCTGGCAAACACAAATAGTGATTAGCTAGCCCAGTTTCTTCTTCAGTCCCATCAAACTATCGCCCAGTCAGAAAGATGACAAAATCAGAGGGCTTAAATTAACGTCTACTGTGTCGCTGTAAACGCAACTCATTCAGCTATCTGTCTTCTAAATAATGAACTATCTAAGGTTTCCCCTATCTATCATTACTGATAGTGTGTGTTTACTTACCTCTTAATTCTCGTTACACAAGGATATGCGATGATATCTACACTTCTGGTTGGCTTTGGGTTTTCCGCCACAACCTTTCATTTGCCATTTCTAAATTATCTACCGCAGTTCTCTGTCGATGTGGTTATCTCTTCAAAACCTGATGTGGTTAACGCAGTTTTACCCCATGCTGAAGTGTATGGCTCGTTGGAAGAAGCGCTTAAAATTCACGATGTAGATTTGGTGGTTATTACAACCCCAAATCACCTTCATGGGCCACAGGCGAAACTGGCATTAGAGCACAGCTGTCACGTATTGGTAGAAAAGCCATTTACATTAGATAGTGAAGAAGCAGAAGCTTTAGTAGAGCTTGCACATTCTCAAAATAAACAGCTTTGTGTTTATCACAACAGACGTTTTGATGGCGATTTTCTTACGATTAAGCAGCTAATTAACGATGGAAAACTTGGCGACATTAAACGTTTGGAAAGCCGCTTCGATCGATTTCGCCCGGTACCACGAGACAGGTGGCGTGAAAATGCAGGGCCAGGAAGCGGTATCTTCTGGGATTTGGGTCCCCACTTAATCGACCAAGCGCTACAGCTTTTCGGCGAGCCGGAAGAAGTGTCGGCAAACATACAGGCCTTGCGTGAAAATGGGCAGTCAGACGACACGTTCGATGTAACTCTTCACTATGTTGATAAAGTTGTAAAACTAGGTAGTTCAGCCTTTCAGGGAGGAGCAACATTGCGCTACGACTTGCAAGGCACAAAAGGCAGCTTTCGAAAGTTCTATTTAGATCCGCAAGAAGATCAATTGCGTGGAGAGCTATCCTTTGATGATGAACACTGGGCGATTACAAAAGATAACGAGCATGGCGTGCTAGCTGTGGTCAATGAAAGCGGCCAGCTAGTTGAAGAGACGGTGACAACATTGAAGGGTGAATATCTCACGTTTTTCAATCGCCTTGCTCACGCTATTGAAGACGGTAAATTCTCGCCGGCTGACGCAAGTACGGTCGTACCTGTTATCAAAGTCATTGAGCTAGCCATAAAAGCGAGTGCTCAAAAGAAATCGCTGGCGTTTAATTAAACAATTACCTTGATCGTCGTTTCAATTTAACTTACGATACTTTCACTTTAAAACTAATATCTTTCGTTTTGAAAGTTATGGTTGAATGTTGAAGATGTGTTTGCGGACTGTTTTGCAGACTTTTCATGGCTTGTTCTCAATTGGAACAAGGCGTACAGGAAGGTTTAGCGAGAAGGCAGCAAGAGCATGAGGTTATATTGAAAAGTAGTAAATCAGTTGAACAGCGCCGCCAGCAGATAGTGGCGTGGGTGAAAGAGCATGGTCAATCACAAGTTGAAGATTTGGCTGTGCGTTTTGCTACGTCTGAAGTCACCATTAGAAAAGATCTCGCAGCCCTTTCGCAGCAAGGTTTACTGATTCGACAGTTTGGTGGCGCAGTGCCTGTACCATCATCTACCAACTCAAATGCTGGGCCATCTCAGTTTATTACCAGTGACCCTTTCGCGAATTCAACTACTAGCCCAGCAATTAACGCTATAGGCCAACTTGCAGCGAGCTTGGTCAAACCGGGCAATAAGCTCGTTATAGACTGCGGGTCTACCACCGCATCCATCTTACCCCATTTATCACATGCCGATGATTTAGTGGTAATGACCAACACATTATCAACCGCCAATTACCTTACCCAAAGTGAAAAAGAGCCGACGGTGTTAATGGTAGGGGGCACATGGGATGCCCAATCTCAGTCGTTTCAAGGCGCTATGGCTGAACAGTTGGTTAGTGCCTATAGTTTTGACTTTGCGTTTATTGGTGCCGCGGGCATAGATGTCAATAGAGGCACCACCACCTTTAACGAGCTTATTGGTGTAACCCGCGCCATGGCTGTGGCGGCGAGTAAGGTGGTTATAGTAGCCAGCTCAAAGAAATTAACGCATAAAATGCCTAACCTAGAGCTAAGCTGGAAAAACATTTCTGTTTTGATCACTGATGAAGGCATTTGTGAACAAGACAAACTTAATATTGAAAATCAGGGCGTGACAGTACTTATTGCAGCGCCGAGTGGAGAATAATTATGTGTGGAATAGTTGGCGCTGTAGCTGAGCGTAACGTGGTTGAAATCCTATTAGAAGGTTTAAAAAGACTGGAGTATCGCGGCTATGATTCAGCTGGCGTAGCGCTATTGCAAGGCGACGGCACGCTTACGCGTATTCGCCGTACAGGCAAAGTACAAGAGCTTGCTGATGCGGTGGCAGAAGGTGAAGCTTTGGGTACAACTGGAATTGCTCATACCCGTTGGGCAACGCACGGTGGTGTGACTGAAGCGAACGCGCACCCACACTTTTCAACTGAACGTGTAGCTGTTGTTCACAATGGTATTATTGAAAACTACGTTAACTTAAAAGCACAGTTAAAAGAGCAGGGCTATACCTTTACCAGCGACACCGACACAGAAACTATTGCTCACACCGTACACGAAGAGCTTAAGTCAGGTAAGACTTTACTAGACGCTGTGCAAAGTGCCGTTAAAACCTTCCACGGTGCGTATGGCACCGTCATCATGGATAAAGAAGATCCTAGTCGCGTAGTGGTTGCACGTTCGGGCAGCCCGCTTGTAATTGGTTTGGGGCTTGGCGAAAACTTCATTGCGTCAGATCAAATGGCATTATTGCCAGTGACACGCCGCTTTATCTTTTTAGAAGAAGGCGATGTGGCAGAGATTACTCGTCGCGACGTTAAAATCTTCGATAAAGACGGCAATGCCGTTGAACGCGAAGTGATTGAGTCGAATATCGAGCACGACGCGGGTGACAAAGCGGGTTACCGCCACTACATGCTTAAGGAAATTCACGAGCAGCCAACCGTTGTTCGTAATGCGCTTAAAGATCGTATTGACGAAAACGGACTTACTGCTGACATATTTGGTAAAGGTGCTGACGAGATATTCAAAAAAGTACAGCATGTACAAATTATTGCCTGTGGTACCAGCTACCATGCGGGTATGACGGCGCGCTATTGGCTAGAACAATATGCAAATGTGTCGTGCAACGTAGAAATTGCATCAGAATTCCGTTACCGCAAGTCAGTAGTGCACCCAAACAGCCTGCTTATTACTATCTCTCAATCAGGTGAGACAGCCGATACGTTAGCTGCCCTTCGCTTAGCAAAAGAGCTGGGCTATATGTCTAGTTTGACTATCTGTAACGTTCAGGGTTCGTCATTAGTACGCGAGTCAGACCTTGCATTTATGACCCGCGCTGGCGCGGAAATTGGCGTTGCGTCTACCAAAGCTTTCACTACTCAGCTCACTGCGTTCTTAATGCTTACCCTAGCACTGGGCAAAGAAAACGGCATGACAGACGCTGACAGCAAAGCTATTGTCTCTGCGCTTCATAGTCTACCTGCAAAGCTTGAAGAGACCTTAGCGATAACTGGTGGCATTGAAGATTTAGCTGAAGAATTTGCAGATAAGAACCACAGCTTGTTCCTAGGTCGTGGCGATCAATACCCTATTGCCATGGAAGGAGCGCTTAAGCTTAAAGAGATTTCTTATATTCATGCGGAAGCGTATGCGTCTGGTGAATTGAAACACGGCCCACTTGCGCTTATTGATGACGAAATGCCCGTTATTGTGGTTGCACCGAACAACGAACTCCTCGAGAAGCTAAAGTCGAACGTTGAAGAAGTACGTGCCCGTGGCGGCATCATGTATGTATTTGCGGATAAAGATGCGGCGTTTGAAGGTGATGAAACCATGCGCGTTATCAACGTACCGCACTGCGACGAACCAATCGCACCTATCATTTATACCTTGCCACTACAGCTTTTGAGCTACTACGTAGCGCTAATTAAGGGCACCGACGTTGACCAGCCGCGTAACTTGGCGAAGTCGGTTACGGTGGAATAAAGCACACTGCTGAAGCACTTATTCGTGCTCACAAACAAAGCCTGCGGCTGACAAAAGCGCAGGCTTTTTTATTTTCAATAGGCGAGTATTGGCTGCTAATTAAGTGGCTTTTCTGCAAGCCCATGACTCACTATTATTTCACTTCTCTTTCCACCACTCTCACTTTATCGATAAACCTTCTCCATCCGTCTTACTTTGTCAGGTAAGGCAGTTGTAAAACGAGGAGTAAGGTCATACCTATAAGTCATACCAAGTTTCAACATTGCGAGGCAACATGGCTATCCCATACTCACTGCTAGATTTAGCGCCAATATCTGAAGGGTTTGGCGTAAAAGACGCGTTAAACAATTCGAAGTTAATGGCTGTGGAAGCTGAGCGCTGTGGCTATGAACGTGTGTGGTTAGCCGAGCATCACGGCATGCATGGCGTTGCCAGTTCTGCCACCTCAGTAGTGTTAACGCACATTGCTAACGCCACCGCTACCATTAAAGTTGGTGCGGGCGGTATTATGCTGCCTAACCATGCACCTTTGGTCATTGCTGAACAGTTTGGCACCTTGGCTGAATTATTTCCCAATCGCATAGAGCTTGGACTTGGCCGTGCACCAGGCACTGATATGGCGACCGCACGCGCGCTTCGTCGTAATTTCCAAAGCGATGTGGACAGTTACCCAGAAGATATTCAAGAACTTCAGCACTACTTGGGTACACCGCAAGACGGGCAGCCAATTGTTGCAGTACCTGGGGCGAATACACACGTCCCCCTGTGGTTGCTTGGCTCTAGCTTATACAGTGCCCAAGTGGCGGCAAAGATGGGGCTGCCATATTCGTTCGCCTCGCATTTTGCGCCCGATGCGCTATTCGATGCGCTTCATGTGTACCGCAATATGTTTAAACCGTCGCCTCAGTTATCAGCGCCAAAAGCGATGGCTGGGGTAATGGTGGTGATTGCTGAAACCGATGAAGAGGCTGAACTCCTATTCACGTCAGTGAAGCAGCAATTTATGAACATGCGACGTGGTCTTAATAGGCCTTTCGCTAAGCCTATGCCTAACTTTGACGAATATTGTACGGCGACTGACGAAGCAATGTTATCGAATGTATTGAGGTATGCGTTGGTAGGGTCGAAAGAGACGGTGCAAAACAAGCTAGCTCAGTTTGTTGAAGCGACGGAGGTTGATGAAATTATCGTGTCGATGCCGATTTACGATATAGAAGCGCGCCTGTTTAGTGTTAACGCATTTGCGGAAATCGCATCTTAGTTTTAAGAAAGCTATTCCCAGTATTGAATATTTGGTTATAACTTCCACTATGAATGACCTTCGAATAACTTTATGATACGTCTATATGTGCGTATTTTCAGTTAGTTGTGTTAGGTTCACAGTCATGACAAAGGTCTGGTTTTCCCTTCTTTTAGCTTTATCATCTTTGATGTGGGGCGCTAGTGCTGCTTTTGCGAAAGAAACCCTGGACCTAATTGTTCTTGAAACACTGCCTGTTCCCATTGTCGCTGATTCGCGGGCCGAGTTCGAAAAGGAACTTGCGCGGATTATGCCCGAACACGAGATTAACGTAACATCGTATAACGCCGAAGGCTCTGAAGTTCGTGCTAAGGAGATACTTACCGAGCTTGCAAAAAAACCAGCGCCTGACCTTATTGTATCGGTGGCGACCCTTGCCACCAGAGCGCTGAATGCGTCTGAAGCGTTTGTTGATGTACCTAAGCTGTTTATGGCGGTCTCAGCACCGGTTGAAGAAGGAATAGTTTCTGCTATTGGTGCGGTTAGTGAACGCAACATGACGGGCGAGTCACACGTGCTAGACGCAAAGGTAAAGCTAGATATGTTAGAGGGCGTGCTCAGAGCGTCTAAGCCCTCATCGCTTTTTACCATCGGTCTAGTCCATTCTACATACCCATCGTCAAGTAACTTGGTTAATCAACTTCTGGCACTGAATGGTGACTACGAGAACATAAATCTTGTTGCTGTTAGTACACCGTATATAGAAGGCGATGATGGACTGGTTGAAATGACTGACAGCATCATCAACAGCTTGCAGCAAAAAACAAACGAGCTGGATGGTTACTGGCTTTCATCTGGGCCGCTCGCGGAATCGAATGGCTTAGTAACAAAGGTAAAAGAAGCTACGGGACTGCTTCCTTTATTTGCAGAAAGCATTTCCTCTGTGAAAGAAGGTGCGCTTCTTGGCGTAGTATCTGAGCCAGCGAGTATTGGCAAATCAGCTGCAAGAAAAGCCAAGCTAATTCTTGAGAAAAAATCGGCGAGGGACATTCCCGTTGATAAAATGGATACGTACACTGTAGCGGTAAATGTGTCTACAGCAATCAAACTGCAGTTGCCCATTCCTTCAAACTACTTGAAGCTGTCGAAAAAACATGTGTATCAATAAGGCCTAATTAGAAGTAAGTATGCGGATTAAATCGAAACTGCTGGTTATCTACATTCCAATTTTATTAATTGGTATGGCACTTACTGGGTATTGGGCTTATTTGACGGCGTACGATTCAGTACGCGAAAGAGAATATCAGCTCCTCACTCAGACGCTTACATTAAACGTTTTAGAGATCATTGACGAAAGACGTGAACTGCTTATTGAGTCGGGCCTAGAGAATGTGCCTGTGTTTCGCGAGGCCTATCAAAAGGAAGTGTTTGAAGAGCTAAAGTCGTTGCAGCAAGCCACCGACCGCCACTTTGCGATCAGTGACAAGAGTGCCGATACTGTGGTGTTTAGTACGATGGAGCACACTGTGGTTCCTAATGTCGAAGATGCGACAATCGCAACCATTGCCAGTCGTAAGGTCGCCTTTGGTGAGTCGAATATTAACGATGCTGACGTGTTATTTGCGTGTGCGGAATTTGCGCCATGGAATTGGAAAGTTACCGTATTACAGCCTGCTGACGCACTGCAATCTTTCCTATCTACTATTGCGTGGCTAACGTCATTAGTGACGCTATTTGCTGTCGTTATTGTCAGTTTGCTTATGGGAAGAGTCACACAGGTGTTTGTTGTTTCTCCTATCGAAAAAATAAAATCAGCAGCAAGTCGCATTGCCCTTGACCATAAGAAGGTCAGTATAGACTTACAGCAAAACGACGAGTTAGGTAGTTTAGCGCGAGACGTTGAGGCAATGTCTGGTGAAATAGAGCAATACGTTGCTCAAGCTCAGCAAGCAAACCGCGCAAAAACGGATTTTCTTGCAGTAATGAGTCATGAAATTCGCACCCCACTGAACGGTATTCAGGGATTAGCAACGCTACTTCTTGATACGCAACTGTCGGATAAACAGCATCAGTATGCCAGCGATTTGAAATCATCGGCGTCTATTCTAGCGACCGTTATCAACGATGTTCTGGATCTCTCAAAAATTGAATCAGGTATGTCAGAAGTTGACGTTACAGAGTTCGATCTTGACGCAATGCTGAATGACCTTATTACGCTACTGGGTACCAATGCTAGCGCCAATAGTACGCGTTTGGTTTACAAAAGTAAGAACATGGAATCGGTGGCAGTAACCAGTGATATTACGAAGTTACGCCAGATAATCATTAACTTGGTGAGTAACGCAATTAAGTTTACTCATAAGGGCACGGTGACTATTTCCGCCAAACTCAAACAGCCTTCACAGGATACCGTGAGCGAGAACCATTTGGTAATTGCGGTTAAAGATACCGGTATTGGTATTGAGCCAGACAGACTCGAGCATATTTTTGATAAGTTTACGCAGTCCGATTCATCAATTACGCGTAAATACGGTGGCACTGGGCTAGGTCTTGCTATTGCAAAGCAGCTTGCACAAATATTAGGTGGTGATATTAAGGTGGTGAGCAAAGTAGGCGAAGGTTCATGTTTCACCGTTACCGCCAAGGTGCAGAGTCGTCGCGTGGTGGAGTCGTCGGCCGATTCGGATTCCGCGCGACAAGCAGAGCGCGCTAGCTTACCAGAAGGTATTAAAGTTCTGTTGGCTGAAGATAATGCCATTAATGCTGTGGTAGCACAGGCACTCTTAGAGCAGCTGAAATGTGATGTTGAGCACGTTGATAATGGACTGAAAGCCGCTGCACGAGTAGAAGAGGGCGGTATTGATGTTGTTTTCATGGATGTGCACATGCCAGTGATGGACGGCATTGAAGCGACAAAACGCATTCGAAAGCTTGATGGAGAGCTTAGCAAAATCCCAGTTATAGGGCTTACCGCCGAAGCATTCAAAGAGCGTCACGTGTCATTTAAGGAAGCGGGGATGGACGACATCGTTACCAAACCTGTCACCGTTGAGGCACTGCAAGAAAGTTTGTCAAAACTGGCGCTTAATCAAGAAGTCACTGATAATAGTTAAAGTGATGCAGCTTCAGTAATTTGAAGTTGTAAGAGCCCGTGGGTGATTTCACCATGGGCTAATATATAGATGCTTTAACAGTAACTTATTGCTTAAGGTGGCGTGTGCAAATCAATAAACCCCGCGAGCTACTTCGGCTGAGAATTGCGCTGATCATTGGTGCTCTACTTGTGCTTGCCTTTATGGCTGCTGACTTGATGCTATTACCAAGCAGCATGTACGAGCTGTACATATTCGATCGCTTACTTCTTCAATTCCCTATTATACTCGTCGTTGTTGTACTCTCCTTCTGGCGCAGGTTCATTCAGCATCGAGCCTACATTTTCGCAGGGTTACTTATTGCGCTTTCTTACAGCAACTACTGGTTAATATGGGTTTGCTGGGAAGAGCACAGCTTCATTTTCCCCTACGAGGGCACCATTTTATATGCTTTCTTCTGTGTGTTTGCGCTGGGCATTGCCTTTAAATTAGCGCTAGCAGCCAACGTCATCAACATTCTGGGTTTTTTGGGGTTAATGTGGGTTGCGCCGGTTTATGGTGACAGAGTTCCAATTTCAATGGCATTTGTATCTGGGTCTTTGTTTATTTGTGTCTATGCCCGTTATCGGTTAGATCGCAGCGTACGCATGTTAAAAGAAACCAATGACAGGCTACTTAAACTTAGCAAATTTGACCCCTTATCTGATTTATTGAATCGGCGTGCGTTACGAGAGCAGAGTGAAAAACTGTTGGCGTTGAGTAAGCGTCATAAAGTGTCGATGGCCGTGATGATGCTCGACTTAGACGACTTTAAAAAATATAACGACTGTTTTGGTCATCAGCAGGGGGATGAAGCCATAAAAATACAAGCCCGCATTATGAAGCAGGTCTTTAAGCGAGAGACAGACATATTAGGTCGGTACGGTGGGGAAGAGTTTATTGTTGTATTGAGCGACATTCAGAAAGAACAAGTTGAGAAGCACTGTGATGCACTTTTGAACAAGTGGACAGAAGCAGCACTAGAACATGCACAAGATGCAAAGCATCCTTTAATGAGTTGTTCCATTGGTGTGGTGTTTGCCAAGTCGGCCGAGAACATGTCTATTGATTGCCTTATTGACGAAGCAGATAAAGCACTTTACGAAGCAAAAGAAAAAGGTAAAGCCCAGTTTGTATTAAATCAGGCGCAGTGCTTAGAATAACACTGCGCTTTTTCACGATTGGCTTACAGCTTCACAATCATCTTGCCGGTGTTCTTGCCTTCAAACAACATATTTAGGCCCTTCTCGGCGTTCTCTAAGCCTTTCACAGTGTGTGCACGGTACTTGATTTTACCTTGTTGAACATAAGGTGAAAGCTTTTGCAGTAGTTGTGGAATTTCACCCCAGTGATCAGGCATAGCAAAACCGCGAATGTTAATTCGCTTTTTAATCAGGGGGATCCAGTTCGGGCCCGGTGACGGCTTTTCAGACTGGTAATCGGCAATCATTCCACATACCACAATTCGGCCATGGGCATTCATTCTGTTAAAAATGTGCTGCTGAATAGGACCGCCCGTATTTTCAAAGAAGACGTCTATTTTATTTGGTGTTAGTTCGACTAACTTTTCTTCTAAATTGTCGGTTTTGTAGTTTATAGCGCCATCAAACCCAAGCTCGTTAACAATCCAATCGGCTTTGTCTTTGCTTCCTACTACGCCAATTACACGCAGCCCGTCTGCTTTAGCAAGCTGACCTACAATTGAGCCTACAGAACCTGCTGCACCCGTAACAATAAGTGTCTCACCTTCTTTGGGCTCGCCAAAGTTATATAAACCTGTTGTGGCCGTTAGGCCTGGTAGTGCAAAAACACAAAGAGCCATTTCCTCAGTAATGCCAGGCTGAAGCTTGTTAAAACCAGAGCCGTCACTGAGCACATATTCACTCCAGCCAGTCATTCCCATAACTTTGTCGCCAACCGAAAAATTAGGGTTGTTAGACTCAACCACTTCGCCCACACCGCTTGAGCGCATTACATCGCCAAGCTCCACAGGTGGAATATAGCTCTCTCTGTCTTCACTCATCCAACCTAACATCGCAGGGTCTAAAGACATGTGAGTTTGCTTTATCAAAATTTGACCGTCTTTAGGCGTGGGAATTTCGAGCTCTTTGCTTTCAAATAAATGTGGCCCAATTTTTCTGTCATGGGGGCGATTAACGA
>Ga0208276_1000064_pt1 | contig 14986 bp, 16 predicted proteins | sample ETNtaG_21_FD_185767 | JGI IMG/M metagenome (GOLD analysis project Ga0208276, IMG submission 185767) | Marine microbial and viral communities from oxygen minimum zone, Eastern Pacific Ocean - ETNP201302PF91A (SPAdes) (version 2) | ecosystem: Environmental > Aquatic > Marine > Oceanic ...
GAGTTCCATCAGAATAAGTAGCCCATTGACCATCTGGTGTGTAATTAATATCACAGTTTGTGATAGCACACATTTTATATTGTGGTACGTTACGGTTGAGATCACCACCAGTCATAAAAGTAACTTGACATAGGTTAGGTACAGCAATGAATCCAGTTTCTAATCCTAAGTTTATTTCTCTTCCATTTACTGAGTTACTTCTTCCCCAAGTAAATGGGTTGTACCAGTCCTTATGTTGTATATTATCTTCTGCACCACCACCTTGTCCAAATACTTGTACATCAGCATTAGCGATACTATGTGATGGTAGCATTGCTCTTTTAAATGTAGTTATAATGTTTTTAATATTTCTTGATTCTTTATCATTACGTGGGACTAGTTTGTAATTTAAACTGATAGTTCTAAATTCTGAACCACCAAATAACATTTCTGCGTTGGGGTTCATTACAGCACCACTTATAGTACTAAAGATATCATCGTTAGTTAAACTATCACCAGTAATCTTTTGAGTTGCTGCTCTTATTGCTTGTGCTCCTGCCAAAGCTTTAGTTCTTTCAGCAGCATTAGTAAGTGTTTCACCAGCACCTTTTAATTTATCCCAACCCGTATTACCTGATGAAGCTAATAATGTATCCCTTGTCATACTACCAAATGCTTTACCAGTCCAGTTTGATTTATAAGAAGCTGATACATCTTCTGGCATGTATAATAAAATAGGTGATAATGTTTCTGCTCTAGAATACATTGCACTTCTATTATAATTAGTCAGATCGTTATCAAAATCAGATGATCGGGTTGCATAATTTTCTCTAATTTGAGTTCCCCCACCTGCTGATTTGAATGGTGGTGTGTAACGATAGAAATTAAACATTACATAATCAGAATCTGTGGCAACATGATCCTGTGGATACCTTAGAGAAGTTGTTCCACCAGTAGGTCCCACTCTACTCATTTGAGTGTAAGCATTGTCCTCTTCTCTTGGAGAAGAGTCCATGTTATTCTCAAGCATGTCTGCTACTGAATTCCCACCAACGGAATATGTTTCAGGTCTGGTACTCATGATTGTATTGCCATTTCTTTACTTGCTACAGTCCCGTAACCTTTCACAACTCTACGTGCTTTGAATTTATCATAGAACACGTCGTTCGTATCTTCCCACACATCCTCTCTAGAAATATTAAATTCTTTCATGGATGGTTTAACAAAATGGTCTATAGGTAATAGGATAGAAGTATCCCATTCAACTAGTGCAAGGTCGAGATATAATCCCTGCACATGACTATGTAGATATTTATGGAGACAACGCTTAGGAAAATCAATTGTACCCTTCATCAATTTACCTGTTGCTATTACTCGTTTCTTTATTGGTAGATAGTGTAGGTTCAATCCCCAGAATTCATTCTTAGTTGACTTAATAACATATACAAGCGGAAATTTATCATAGTAAGGAAGATATTTCATCTTTGCTTTGTACTCAAACATGTACATGTGACCTTGAATGACAAACTTACGAAGTTCGTTTGCATCTTGATCTTCAGCAGGGTCTGCTCTATCTTTCTTTTCGTCTCTTATATACCTATCAAAATTTTTATTGTATCCAGTTGATAATCTTTTGACAGTCGTTCTATACCAGGAGAGTGATTTCTTCTCTCCACCTGCTTCTACCTTTACCTTTTCAAATAATGTTTGGTATCCAGTTGCTTTTTTAATTGCGGGGGTTTGTTCCCCAAATCCAGTTGCCATTTCTCTATACTGCTAAGTGGTCCTCAGTTAGTATCAAGAACTTCATTTGCCTATCTTCACAGAAGTCCTGAGCAGCATCCCATTTAGCACGGTTTTTAGCGAATGTCAGTACAGCGTTTCTATAAGCTTTCGTTCTTTTATCCTTATCATATGGTGGTTTAGTTTGTTTCTTAGGTTTGATTTCAACAATATACTTTGATGTTTGTCCCGTTTTTTCATGAACTTTGATGTAAAAGTCTGGATAATATCTCCTTACTTTCCCATCTGGAGCACGATAAGGTATTATTACCTCTTCGCTTCCCCATTCTAATATTCCAGGAGTATTGTCGCAGTACACCATGAACTTCCGTTCCCATAGTGATCGATAAACGATCTTGGTTGGGTTGCCGCGATACTTTCTTGGATGTATGGGTCTATACAATCCAGAGTATGCCATAAATATAATAGTACCAACTCAGGTATTTAGTGTGTCAGTAAGAAATTTTATAGAATTAATCGCCAAGAACGGCGGTATGGCGACGAGTAATAACTTTATAGTGAAGTTTATTAATCCTCCTGTCAGCATACCAGAATTGGATGCGATGTCAGAACACTTCTGTAGTGAGGCTCAGTTACCTAATATTAACACTGCACAGGGAAATGTTAATGGAGTGTATGTTGGTTCTGGATCAGTACCATATGCACATACTCGTGTGTTTACGGAAATGCAGTTAGGATTTCAACTTGATGCTAACTTGGGTATGTTAAAGTTTTTGAATAAGTGGAACGATTATATTTTTGATGGATCTTATAGAGATTCATCTATGCCACAAGAAAGAGAGAATGCAACTGTAGAAACTGCACAGACATCCTACAAACCTAAGAATAGGACTGTTAGGTTGAATTATCCTCAACAGTATATGTGTGATATTGCGATCAGTAAGCAAGAATTGGCAGTAGGTCAGAGACCGAGATCCGCAATAACATATATTTTAGAGAATGCTTATCCATATGCAGTAGATGCTGTACCACTACAATTTGGATCAACTCAGATTGCCAGTGTAACAGCACAATTTGCATACATGCGTCATTACACGGTAAATAATGACATCAAAAATCTTGCTGGATTTGAGGAATAGACAGGAAATTCAACTTTTTGATCACACAAATCGGGCAAAATTTACTCGGCAAAAAATCGCCTTGAAAAGTCGAGCTAAATAAATATACGATTTGAATTACATTTTATGGCATTACCAAAGGTCGCGTTACCAACGTATGAGTTGGTAGTACCCTCAAACGGCAAAAAGATAAAATATCGCCCATTTGTCGTAAAAGAAGAAAAACTACTCTTACTTGCTTTAGAGACAGAAGATGAAAAGCAAATAGAAGCGGCGATAAGGACTTTACTTAAAAACTGTATTCAGTCAAGGATCAAGGTTGATGACTTGACTATGTTTGACTTGGAGCTAATTTTTCTGAATATTCGTGCCGTTTCTGTTGGTGAAGTGGTAGAATTGCAAATAGTATGTAAAGACGATAATGAGACTAAGGTTCCGTATCAGTTAAATCTAGGTGATGTTGAGGTTATCTATCCAAAAGGGCATAATAAGAAAATTGAGATTGGTGATAAAATGGGTATAATTATGAAATATCCTGGTTATAATCAATTTGTTGCAGGATCTATTGTTGGGAAAGAAGCAGACGCAGATAATGTGATTCATATTCTTGCAGATTGTATAGATCAGATATATGACGGTGAAGAGGTGTATGATTCTTCTACTACCACTAAGAAAGAATTTATTGAATTTATAGAGGGTCTTACCACATCACAGTTCGAGAAAGTGACTGCTTTCTTTGAAACAGCTCCAAGAGTGGAACATAGATTTAAAGTTAAAAATCCAAATACAGGAGTGGAATCGGATTATACGATAACGGGGCTAAACAATTTTTTCGGATAGGACTCTTCCATAATAGTCTGGAGGGGTACTATAAAACTAATTTTGCTTTGATGCAACACCATAAATATAATTTGAGTGATATTGAGCAAATGATGCCTTGGGAGAGGCAAGTATATTGCAGTTTAATCATGCAACATCTTGAACAAGTGAAACAAGCACAAAAAGCACAACAACAGAGTCAAAAACATGGCTAGTGGAACCGTAGGATATGAAGACACCAGAGGCGATAAGAGCTGGTTGGGTTTTGTAGCCAAAAAATTGAAAGAATATTGGGATGGAAGAGAGAAAAAGGAAAAAGAAAAAGGTGGTGCAATTGTAGCAGCGGGTGATAATAATTCTTTAACCCAACAAATAACTAACGTATTTGTAACAGTAGAATCGCCTACTGGTGGTGGTTTAGGAAATAATTTCTTCAGTAAAGGTATGCTGAGGGATATGAATCCTCGTAATCCTGATGTGATGGGACCTACCATTGCAAATTATCAGCCACCAACTACACGTAATATGATCAATATTACTGATACTGGTGAAGATGAGGTTGTAGATGTACTTGCAGTTCAAACTGAGGTAATTGACAATAAACTTGAAGCACTTATCGGTAGTGTTGATCAAGTTGCTAAAATACAAAAAGCAGGGATTGATAAACAGATTAGTCTTGCTCAAAAGGCATCAGCACGAGAAAAATCTACACTTGAAAAGAATAAACTTGCAGAAATAAAAGACCTTAGTAAGACAACTGGTTATAAGAGGGCAGGTCAGAAAGGAGGTGCTGCTGGAGGTGGCGGCGGTGGTGTAATGGGAAGCCTACTAGGTGCAGCAGCAGTAGGTGGTAGAGCTGGTAGATTGGGTTTGGGTATTGGTGTTAAGAATCTTGCTAATCAAGTTGGAAGAAGAGGTATTAGGCGAGTAGGTACTAGAGCTGTTAGTGCTATAGGTGGAAGAACAGGTGCGAGGATAGCAAGAAGATTAGGAATGAGATTCGCACAAAAAGCTGGAAAAGGATTTCTGGGTAAGACACTTGCTAAGAAAGTTCCGTTTCTTGGACTTGGATTGGGTGGATTATTTGCTATTCAAAGATTGGCTAAAGGAGATTGGGGCGGTGCTTTATTAGAACTAGGTTCTGGTATTGCTTCAACATTCCCTGGAGTTGGAACTGCTATATCTGCTGGTCTTGATACAGCATTATTGGCTAAGGACATGATGGGTGGTGAGGGTTTTCGTACTGGTGGATCATTCATTACCGATGCTCCTGAATCTGGAGGGTTGTTAGGTGGTATTGGAAATGTACATGGTAGAGAAAAAGTAACTATTCAACCATTGAATAGTGGTCAGGGTAAGAAGAGTGCTATTCAACAGGCAAAATGGACACTTCAAGGTTGGAAAGAATCAGGAACAGATTGGGCTAAACTTCAAGCAAAAGGATTATCGCAGTTTTGGAATGCAGAAGGTGGGTTAAGTAGTCTTGGTAGTTTGTTCTCTAGCATTGGTGATGGTGCTGGAAATATCATTGAAGGTGTGACAAATAGGGTAAAGGATGCTGTATCAGCTATTAACCAAAATGTTATACAACCAGTTAGAGAGTTTGTGCAGAATAAAGCAGAAGGAGTTAAAAATTGGGTAGTAGAGGGAACACAGTCAAATATAGAAAAGGTTGGAAATTTTCTTTCTAATACTCGTGATGGTGCTGTAGATGTCTTTAATAATGCTGCTTCAGCTATTAATAATTCAGGAGCAGCGAATTTCATTAGGCAAAACGTTCTAGGTGAAGAAGGTGATGGTTTTATTGGAAATCCAGCTTGGGGGATAAAACTTCCTAGTTGGTTGGGAGGGGGAAATGATCAAAGTAGTGTATCAGATTCTTCAATGTCATTTGCTCAAGCTGCAAATCTTGGTGAACAACTAAATCTTAGTAATTTATCCACTGATGCGGCATTAGGAGCATTTAGTACAAATGCTGGTACTGTTAATAATTTCTATAGTACTAGTTCTTCTGGTGGAGAAAATGTTCCAACATCTAATGAGGCATTCCCTGCTGAAGGGCATGGTAATTCTTTATCTGCATTCTCTGCTCTAACACTAGGTACACTTTAAATGTCTCAACCATCTTCAGCACAAGACTTTGAATTACGAAGTTGTAAGATATTTCCTAATGATGGAAGACCACCTATCAAGGTAGGATTGAGTCTTATTAACTTTTTTGTCTATTCTGAGTGTATCACAACACCGTTTATAGCATCAAGGATGGAAATAGTTGATGGAGGTGGGTTGTTGAATGCTGTTCCTATTCAAGGGATGGAAAAGGTCGAGATCATTTGTAAGAGTGTTATTTCAGACGTACCAGAAGTATATGTGGCGTATATATTTACCGTTCAGGGTAGATATGCACAGAATAATGTTCAGACTTATACTATTGGAATGATTTCTAAGGAAGCCTTAGTTAATGAGACTATTCGATTGAATGAACCTTTACAAGGTAAAGGCGATCATATTATGAAGAAATTGTTAGTAGAGAAATTAGAAACTGATAAGGAAGTATTCTCAGAACCCACATTATTTGAAAATAAGATATTACCAGGTAGAAGAAGACCATTTGATATCATAGCATCATTAGCACAGAAAGGAGTTTCGCATAAAGCAACCTATACAGCACCAGTAACATCAGAGGATGATGGAAGTGAAATTACTCAAGAATCTGTAAAGGGTAGTGCTGGATATTATTTCTGGGAAAATAAACGAGGATATAATTTCTTTTCATTAGATGCATTAGCAGATGTTGAAGGGAATGATTTTGCTGCACCAGATTTAAAATCTGAAGTATGGGGACCATATGCAGAACAGATAGCTGGTGATGAGAATGCAGACAACCAGTTTAATATTCAGTATTCTATGTTTGGATCTGATATGAACCTTATGGAGTCTCTTAGAAAAGGTAAGTATGCTTCTACTGTAGCACTATTCAATATTTCTACTGGATTCTATGAAGAGGCAACATATAAGATAGGAGAGTCGTGGGATAATATGGCACATTTGGGTGGACAAGAATCTCATCCAAGTTTACCAGCAGGTATGTCAGATTTATCTAAAAATGCATCACGAGTAATTTCTGCTGTAATAGATCATGAAACATGGTATAATGGAGGTAATCCAGCATCTCCAGAGGATAAGGATGGGGCAACTGATCCAAATCCTTATGCTGACTGGGCAAAATACTTTGTTGCTCAGAGTATTACCAGATATGAATTGATGAAGCAGCAGATAGTGACTATAGTCATTAGTGGTAATGCTGAAATATGTGCAGGTGATAAGATTGATATTAGGTTGAAGAGTAAATTGCCAGATGAGCAATCTCAAACACAACCTTACGATCCAGAGAGTAGCGGTGTATACTTAGTATATGAGGTTGCTCATAACTACTCACTTTTACCACCTTCTACAGGTAATGGTAGATTTAATTCTACCTTGACTCTTGTTCGAGATTCTTATGGTATACATGGTGAGATGACATCTCATGATTTCTGAATAAATAAGAAGGAGATTGTTTAAATCTATTATGACCGAAAAAACACACGACTTAAACCATGAAGTTTATATTGATCCAAAGGATCATAAAGAACATATCAATCATGGTATGTTAGAATATACGGAAGAGGATTTAAAGACTGCTCATGCATATTATGATGAGTATCACAAGAATGATGAACCTGAGACTGGTATCAATGATTATCATCTAAGACATCAGGATAAGCAGTTAGATCAATATTGTGATAATCATCCAGATGCACTAGAATGTAGGGTATACGACGAATAAATGGATCAGTTATTCTCACAATTGAAACCCACCTTAAGAGTCGGTAATGACGGCTTTAATTGGTGGATGGGACAAATTGAAGGAACCGCCCGTGATGAAATAAACAACAAGGGTGGATATCGTTTCAAAGTAAGGATTATCGGGGATCATCCAAAAGATTCTGAGATTGTCTCTACTGCTGATTTACCATGGGCAAATGTAATGATGCCTGTGAATGTCCCGTTTCTTCCTGGGAATACTGGTGGTGCTCATCCACAGTTACAAATAGGTTGTTTTGTTGTTGGTTTCTACCTTGATAATGAGAGGCAGAAACCAATAATAATGGGGTCTGTTGGACATACTCCTCGTGCTACAACTGTTGTTAATTTTGAGCGTCCAGATGAAATAGATAGTCTCACAAGAAAGATTCCAGCAGATCGCATGTTTGCTGGAACTGAGGGAGCAGTAGGTTTAGTTGAAAATAAAGAAGGTGGTGTACAATCTGATTATAGTGCTAATCCATGGGGTGCGGGACAAGCAACTGGTAAGAAGACATCTATAAATCCTATTTTAGATGCTGTTCCAATACCAAAGAACATGTCTAATACTGCTAGATTGGAATGGTGTCAATCAAGTGCAAATCCTTGTACTGATCTTAAGACTAAAGGTGCTTTGGTTCTCAGTGAATTCTTGGCAGAGATTCAAAATAATGATGGTAAGATAGGAACGTATTATGTTGGTAAGGTAACTGGTAAATTATATGATGGATTATATGTTGCCAAGAAATATACTAACAAATTCATGGCTCTTGTTCGTACTCTTATTGCGAATGTAAAGGGATTTATTAATGGTCAGGTGACTCTTGCTGGTAAAGCATTGATTAATGCAACTCTACGACCTACTAAGAAAGGTAATGCATTATCAAATATAATGAAATGGATCAATAAGATACTTGCCAACATTGGATGTAAGATGGCAGATATTGGTGAGCGCATTGCAAAGTGGCTTACTAATCTCTTGATGAGTTATATTGATAAGATATATCGTGCAGTTGCTTGTCAGATTGATGAGTTGATAGGTGGTATCTTAAGTAAAATTATGTCCTTGATGGAGAGTTTATTGCAAGATATTCTCGGTCCTTTACAGGATATATTGGGTGCTATAGCAGTTCCACTTAACATAATTGGTGGTGCTATCAACTATGTTTTAAAATTACTTGGTATTCAATGCTCTGGTTCTGATTTAGATTGTAAGAAGATAGATAAGTATTGCACAAATGGAGAGCAATCGGTTATTACAACTGATGATGAAGAGGAGTTGGATCCTTTAGATGAACTTTTAGCGCAGATTGAAAAGACATTTGATGGTACTACAGCAGATTATAATCAGTACATTTGTGAAGATGCATTTAAAGGGAAACCATTACTATTGAATACTGTTGGATTTACTGGTGGTGTACCAAAGCCAACAGATGAGACGATAATCTATGATATTGATAATATCGAGGTTACTGAAGGTGAAGAAGCAATATTTACTATAACAAGAGAAGGAGTTACTGACATAGCTTCATCTTTAACATTTAAAACTTTAAAGAAAGGTACTGCTACAGCAGATGTAGATTATGTTGTTAGAGATGGTATAGTTGGATTTGCTCCAAATGAAACATCTAAGCAACTTATCATAGAAACTATATTTAATCCAGAGAAAGAAACTGATGAGTATTTCTATGTTAAATTGGATTTGAATAGTCCAGATAAGAGTAGTGGTTACGGAACAAAGTATGTCAAAAATATTGGAAGATGTACTATTAAGGAACAAGATATACAACAACCAGTTAATCCATACATACCACCATCAGATGATCCTCTTGGACCTGTAGATGACGAGTTTCCTGATTCAGTAGTTGATCCAGTACCCGGAGATGGCGAAGATAATGATCCTAATGGTCAGATTGGTATAACAGACGTGTGGAAGGTAACTAGTGATAGGACAACAGTAAAAGAAGGAGAGTTTATTATCTACACAATTACAACAACTAATGTTGCTAATGGAACGGCTGCTTATTATAATTTAAGTGGTAATGGTATAACAGGTGATGATATTCTTGGTGGTCAGTTGACGGGAGAATTTGTTGTTAATAATAACAAAGCCAATATAACAATTGGTATTGAAGAAGATGGTGCTAAGGAAGATGATGAGACTTTAACGCTTACCATTCATAGTAAAGGAGCATCATGTGATGTATTAATTGAAGCACCTACTGATCAAACTGTAGATGACTTTGATCTAGGAGAAGGTGATACACCAGAAACAGATCCTGGTTTAGGTATTGTACCACCAATTGTAGATCCAGCAGAAGTTATTACTGATGAAAATGGGTCTATCATAGATATTCCAATTAAGAATCCTGGAACTCCATGGGAATCACCACCATTTGTGGTTGTTAAAGGAGAAGGAATTGGTGCTAATGCTTTCGGATTACTTGATGGTGATGGATATCTTACAGAGATTCGTGTTATAAGTGGTGGATATGGATATAAGAAGAATCTTGCTTCAGGTAATGGTAAACGTTGTATTATAGACACGTTTACTGTTCTTAGACCTGGCATTGGATATATTGAGAAACCAGAAGTTTATGTTAATGGTGTTAAAGGTATTGCTGAGGCAGTCATTAATGAGGATGGTTTTGTTATTGGTGCTAGAGTATTGGATAGAGCAGTTACTTTTACAGAAACTCCAGAGGTTAGAGTTATTGGTAAATATGGTAACGGTGCTCAATTAATACCATCAATGATTTGTTTAGGTACTCAAGCACTTGCTGATGTTGGTGCTACTAAGATTGGTACTGGTCGTTACGTGGATTGCCCATAATGACATTACCTATTACCCCCAACGAAACTCAAGAACTAAAGGATAATCCCAAGTATAATGTAGTATACAAGGGTCACATGACTCGTTCAGTTATATACGAAACTGAATTACCAGATGGGGAAGGTTTAAGATTAAGTATTGATGGTCCTGGTGATAACTTCATTTGTATGGAGTCTAATAATCGTATGACTGTTAGGACAGGACCAAGAAACCCATTGTTGGGTTCTGGTTCTGGATTTCTTAATGTTCGTGCAGGTGGTGGAGGACATTTATTCTTTGAAGAATCACTTAAGATAGAAGTCAATCAGGGAGCAGATTCAAAAGCTGATGCAATGGAACTTGCTGCCAATGGTAATGTAGTAGTTACAAGCACAGGAAATTCAGTAGTAGTTACTGCAAATAAAATTAGTTTAAATGCTACAGAAACTTTATCATTGGTAGGTGGTGATATTTTACTCCAAGCAGGGAAAAATGGTGATGGTCCGTTGAAGATCAATGCAGGATCGATAGAGAGTAAGGTGGAGACTTACTGGGAACAGAAGATGATGAAGTTGGAGAGGTGGGTTAAAGAGATTAATACTAACACAAGAGATCCAAGAGGAACAGTAGCATTTGCTTCTACTGGTCATTTTAGTCTTGAGATTAAAGGTGACCTTAATGAAAGGATTGGTGGTATTAAGACTGCTACTTATGGTGGTAAGATTCTATTCCCATTGCTTACCAATAGACTGATGACATATAAATGTACAACTTCTCGTGGTGGTATGAAAATTGATAGTGCAGGGAAGTATCTTGTTGATGCTAAGCTCAATATAGAACAGAAAGCAACAACCACTGCAAAATATGAATCCACAGGAAAAACAACCATTGAAGGTAAAGGTGGAGTGGATGTTAAGGCAGCTGGAGCTATTAACGTTAAGGCGACTGCTGGTAACATAGATATTGAAGCAACTGCTGGTACGGCGAAACTTAAGGCTGCCACTAGCGTCTTTATTGAAGGTGCTAATATATTCTTAAACTAGTGTGACAGTTCACAAACTGGCACAAGGGGGCTTTACGGTTCTTAGATAATGAAGTATTATAAATACTGAAGTGAAGCATAATCTTCACAAAAATATACAAAGGACTCGAAAGATCGTAACCCTGCGTAGATGTACAAAAGTTCCCCATGTCGGGGGAATTATCATCCGTGGGGTTTTTTCCTTGCGAGATATCTAAAAACAAACATGTCAATCAAATCAACAATCGCTGCTGTAGCAGCATCACCTTTCCTTCTCGCTGGAGCCGCTTTTGCTGGTCCTTACGTGAATGTCGAAAGCAATCTCTCATATCCTGATGGAGATTATTCTGGAGCAACAACTGATCTTCATATAGGTTATGAAGGCGATGCTTCTGAGAAAGTTAGTTTCTATGTTCAAGGCGGTCCTGCTTTCACAGCAGTTGACGGTACAGACGGATCTGAAGGAGAAATCTCTGGTAAGGCTGGTCTTAACATCGCCGCTACTGATACTCTTGGTATCTACGGTGAGCTTTCAGGCATCACTGACGAAGTAAGCAACGAAGACGTTGTTAACTGGGGTGCTAAGGTCGGAGCTAAGTTCGTATTCTGATCTCTAATCAGATAAATTCAAAGAGGGTGCTTGACACCCTCTTTTTTTATGCTATAATATTTTGTATGAGTCCATTTAAAGATCCTGAGTATGCAAAGGAGTACTCCAGAGCATATTATCAGAAGAATAAAGAAAAGAGAAAGAGAACTACAAGAGAGTGGTGTGCAAATAATAAAGATAGAAAGAAAGCATACGACAAAGAATATGCTGAGAAGAACAAGGACAAACGGAGAGAACAAAAACTTGCTTATAGAAAGAAGAATAAAGAAAAAATCAAGCAACAGAATAAAGAGTATTACTCTAGACCAGAAATTATAGAAAAAAAGAAAGCATACGACAAAAAATATCGTGAAGAGAATAAAGAAAGAATCGCTGCTGTGAAGGCAGAGCATTATCAAACTAATAGAGAGAGATTTTTAGAAAAAGGAAGAGTTTTCCGCGAAGAGAATAGAGAAAAACTTAGACAACGTGCCAAGGAACTCTATACTCCAGAACAAGCAGCAAAACGGAAAGCATATAGACAAAGACCTGATGTTAAAGAGAGACAGAGGGGACTGTTTAATGAGTGGAGGAAAAAAAATTATCAAAATAATATACAGTATAAGTTAGCTTACAGACTGAGAGGTAGAATGCGTGATGCTGTCAAAGGCAATTATAAATCTGGTAGTGCTGTTGATGATTTGGGTTGCACGATAGAAGAGTTTAAAGATCATATAGAAAGTCAATTTAAAGAAGGAATGACTTGGGATAATTGGACCCATGATGGATGGCATCTAGATCATAAGAAACAATTATCAAAATTTGATTTAACTGATAGAAAACAATTCAAAGAGGCAGCACACTATTCAAACCTACAACCTTTATGGTGGTGGGAGAATCTTGAAAAAAGAGAATATTAATAGGGTTGACAACCTCTTTTTTTATGCTATAATTTTAAGGTCAAGGCATCGCTACCTATGACTGCTCTGGATTAATCTTTTAGGGTTTCTATACCAGGGGCGAAGAAACCCTAACCATATATACTGTATCTTAAAGAGAACATTATGAAACTTAGAGATGATGCTGTAATCAAAAGATCTTTTGAAACAGTTGACAAGAAGGGTCGTAAGTCTCTCTGGGAATGGGAGGAAGGACCAGAACTACGTGAGTTCATAAGAAAGCAAAGGAATCAACCTGAAGCAACACCCCCTAATAGACCACAGGACAATGAGGTATCCGAATTGGCAAAAACATAGTAAAAAAGAAGCAAAGCGTACCCTGAAGCCACAGGCGTTACGTTCTGCTAAGAAGAGGGTGAAATTTTTAAAGAGGAAACTTATGCGATGAAAATTATACCATTATTTCCTTCTACTCTACATGCATATGATGTAAAGGATTTTGATAAAGAAGAATTGGTAGATTATATCTATGGGGAATATGACAGTGATCCAAAGGGTAGAGTTATATCAAATAGAGGAGGTTGGCAATCTTCATTTGATTACACATATGGTCCCAATCCTATATTGGATGCAGTAGAAAGAACATTGCGTCATGAGTTCTTTTCTATAACTTTAAAGTATGGACAAGAATTTCATATAGAAGATCTCTGGATCAATATAAACAAACCAGGATCATTCAACCACAAGCATGATCATCCTGGATCTGTATTTTCTGGTGTCTTTTGGATTAACGCACCAAAGGATTCTGGTCAGTTAGTTTTTGATAATCCCAATACATTTACTATGTGGGATGAAATGAGTTCTTATTCAGATCAATTTCAAAAGATACTACCTGTGCATCCAGCATATTATATGACACCAACAGAGGGGATGATAATATTATTCCCATCTTCACTGTACCATAAGGTAGACGTAAATCAATCAGAAGAAGATAGGATTTCGGTATCTTTCAACATTGGTCGGTAGTTAAATAGTAGTAGTAGATTGAAGGTCATGACAAGACCATATAGAGTGTCAAGACGGTATGTTTTCCTTGACAAAGAACCAGTTTTGCTGTATTATATTGAGAACATCCCCTTTGCGTTTGATTCTCTTGAGAAGGCAGACAAAGAAGATAAGTGGGTTCTCACTGAGTGTGCCTCTAATCCAGAATATACCTTACAGGATATTCTTAGGTTTGGAGATTATTTAACTCAGGAAGAGTGTCATCCAGTTCTATTCGATTTAGATTTATATAATCCTGACGTTATACCAACATGAGTGAATTTCTTACATTATTGGAAGGACAATTTTCAAATAAGAGACAAGCACAGTCTCATCCGACACGCTATGCTCACATTTGGATTACCTATAAACGTATTGGTGACAATCGTTTTTATGGAGAACAGGCATATAACTATCTAAGGAATAGACCATACCTACAGTACGTCATTGATGTAATTGAGGGTATAGATGAGATTCGTACTCATAATTATGAGATTGATGGTGATCAAGAGCAACGGTTCTTACAAGGAACTAATCTAGAATTACTAACAGACGATCTTCTTACTTATAGAGATGGATGTGATTTGGTCTTTAAGAAGACAGGTGATAAGAGGTATGAAGGTGGTACTGATCCAGAATGCCAATGTTTCATTGAATGGAATGGTAAGAGCACATATCTCAGGAACAGTATTATTCTAAACACCGAAGGGTTAGATGTTATGGATGAAGGTTTAGATCCTGTAACTCATCAGAAGATATGGGGATCTAATTACGGTCATCTTAATTTTAAAAGACAGTGATGGGATGTAGTTCAGTGGTAGAACAATTGACTGTTAATCAATTTGTCGCTGGTTCGAGCCCAGCCATCCCAGTTTGCCATCATAGCACAGTGGTAGTGCAGGGCTTTTGTAAAGCCAAGGTCGGAGGTTCAAATCCCCCTGATGGCATTGGGGTAGTAGTTCAGTTGGTTAGAACGCTTGCCTGTCACGCAAGAGGTCGTGGGTTCGAGTCCCATCTATCCCGTAGATCATGAAAATAATAAAAAATGCCTTAAGTGATACTCTCTTTCAGAAATGTAAGGAGGAGATCAATGAGAAACTGCCAAAGAATGTATGG
>Ga0208276_1000079_pt1 | contig 13428 bp, 11 predicted proteins | sample ETNtaG_21_FD_185767 | JGI IMG/M metagenome (GOLD analysis project Ga0208276, IMG submission 185767) | Marine microbial and viral communities from oxygen minimum zone, Eastern Pacific Ocean - ETNP201302PF91A (SPAdes) (version 2) | ecosystem: Environmental > Aquatic > Marine > Oceanic ...
GATTACGAATCAATGCAAGAACCCCCATGAGTGTTCTGCATTTCCATGAATCCACTGGTAATCATCCAGCGTCCTAGTTCCCTCTTTGTCCTTTATGGTGATTGAGAACACCTCGAATGGATACTCATTGTATGTCAGGTGACTAACCAAGCCCCCCCTTGTTGGCTGATCAAATGTCCATCTTGCCCGACTAACTGCCCTTATTCCTAGGGAAACTTCGGCATTCTCGTTCCATACTCTAATACTGAAATTTGGAAGCAAGTTGCCCTGAGAGTCCAACAGCCCTTGATCTGACTTCTGCAAATCGACCTCGCAATTATCGAACTCCTCCGTCCTCCCTCGAACTCTGTCATGGAATACGCCGGCGGTCTTCAGAGGGACTCTGAAGGTGTCTCTCTTGCGCCATGGCTTGTCATCCTTAGCAGTAGAGAGGGGGGTGATGTGAGGCATGAACCAATCGAGGTATGAGCCATCGTCGAAGTGCACCATGCCCCAGAACCAGGGTACCGATGGTGCCTGAACAGTTACCTTCTGGAAGTATGCAGTACCTTCGTACTCCTCTCCATCTATTACCAGACTAGACTTCATTCCCTGAAGACGGAGGATATCGTAACCCATTCCAAGGGCTATCTCGTTGTTCCTGTATGTTAGTTCACTAGGAGGACCCCACCATGGAGTTAGATGAGCCTCGAATCTGGAGGGTGCCCCGCGAGAGCGGGCTTCCTTGTCGCTTGAAAGGCTGAGCCACATCGACTCGTTGCCTGGATTCATCCCCATTGAGAGGTCCTCCCTGTCTATCGGGACGACAGCCCCCGCTCCGAGGCCTTCCCCTTTTCCTGGCCAGAGGGAATGCTCGTCGCTAACGACCGCCATTCGACACTCTCGCATGGTCAGGGGCTCGTGCATCTTTGTGCCATCGTACCACCAAGCGCAGACCATCCCGGGTATTACGAAGCCCCCCTGGTCATCCTTGTGCATCCTCGAGCCGGGTTTCCACCAATGACCACTGACACGAACAGCATTCGTCTCCTTTGTAGACCAGAGAGTCATTAGCTGTCGAGATCTCTTCGGATTTTCAGGATCTGGGATGAGAATCAAGACCCAGTACCACCACCATGAGAGGCCATGTATGGGGGGCATCACGTCCAGACGCCATAAGGAAGAGAAATCTCCCTCGAACTTGCTCGGGTTCTCCTGCATCGAAATCACATTATCTCCCTGCGACTGAAGACTGACTTGGCGATGAAGACCCATGCCACAGTAACGAGGAGAAGTACCAGTGTGCTGTTTAAGAGTGCGATTCCAGCAGAAGCGGTCCCTAGTGTATGGACCGGCGGTTGCCAGAATATCGAGAGTCCGGAACCGATCCCGAACGCGTTATCCATCTCGGCCCACTGGATGGTGTCCGGCCAGGAGAGTAGGACGACTGCATCTATCATCTGGAGGGCCCAGTGCGAGATCGAGACGCTTGCCACAGTCCAATTGGGGTTGACTATTGAGAAGCTCCCCATCATGAACTCCCATATTCCGAAGACTATGCAGAGGTATACGCCATACTTAGGGGAGATAAGGCCCATTGCATTGAACATCGAGCCGTACGCAGCCAGGACCAGTGTAGTGGCAACCCCTATCCCTATCCAGACGGGGACGTCCGAGAGGCGTATCAGCTGGTCTCCAGGTCCCAGTATGGATGAAATCAGACCCACAATGAGGGAGAGAGCTATCACATAGCTTCCGGAGATTGCAAGATAGCCGGACAAACGGTAGACGATGAACTCAGCACGATGGATGGGCTTCGAGAGAAGTAGATGCAAGGTCCCATTCTCGGTCTCGTCCCTGACCAGTCCGAGGGAGAGGAACAGCGGGATGAAAAGCCCCAGTAGGATGACGAATGCCATCTTTCCGACGGCTATGACGAACGTCCTATGTCCTAGCTCACCTATGTACTCCTGCTCGTCGGGATCCTCGTCGACTAGTCTGTCCGCCTCTATCCAGGTCACGACGCCGTTCGATGAGATCCACTGGACGTCGCAGGCAATGCCATTCCCGTTGTCGTCGTTTCCTTTCCCATCATCGAGCGCTAGGCAGTCGCCGTCGTTGTCGAACCCATGGCTTCCTGAGAGCCTTGTCTCGGATGGGCAGTCGACCCTGCTCCCCTCCCAGTCCTCGCCCCCGAGTAAGAACGAGCTGAAGCAGTCAATTCCGTCTTCGTTGATGTACATCTCTGGCGGGTCTGGCTCGATGTAAATCTCCTCCGTCCAGTACCCCCAGAGAAGGTAGTAATTCTCAGGCACGGTGGCAGTTCCAGCCCCCTTCCACTTTCCTGCCACATAGTATGTGTTCATCCCATCGCCGTCGCCATCCCCCATATCACAGGCCTCGGACCAGATGGTGCCGATGATTTCGTCCAATTCCCAATCGGAGCAATCGGTTAGTTCCGGGATCCCTTCTTGGTTCAGATTCCAGTCAACATGGCTATCCCACCACTCTCCGGAGTATTGGTCATCAACCCATGAGGCCTCGAAGAATGCGCTTCCCTCCCATGACTTGTTGCCGAATACAGTCCTGTCTGCGTCGTTCCAGTCAATGTCGCTTTCGGGGACGAAGGCGCTTGCTCCGGGATACGAAGACGAGTCGTAGTCCTCGGTCCCGTACTTCCTCTCCTGTCCCTCTGGATACCCATCGCCGTCCTTATCCTCACTGTCGCCATCGTTATCTATGGGTTCGAAGGACTCCCTAACCGAATCGACGTAGAAAGTCAGGAGCAGGGCCATCAGTAGCACGCCGACCCCAAGTACCACCCATGTCGAAACGCGATGCCTGAGTTGCCTCATGGTGAGCTCGATGATGGCCCCGGCCTTCCTGTCCATCCTAGTCCATACAGTCTCCGAGAGGGCCTTGCCCTTGCTATCCATCAGCTTCCCTCCTTGATCAAGTAGCTAAGTAGCGATTCAAGGTTGTCATCCGGGTTCTCTATACTGGAAATCTTCTGCTTTGAGCTCACGACTATCGAGGGGAGGAGCGCATGCGCTGCCGAGAGGTCGTTAGTCTGAATCTCCAATTGTCCCTCCCGAGGGAACCTAACTCCGAAAACCGGCTCCTGTGAGACGAATAGGTTAGCCAGGCTCCTGGGGTCCTCGCACTTTATCAGAATCCTATGTGGGTGCTTGTCGAGAAGACCTCGAATAGCATGCAAATTGCCTATTGCGAGAAGCCGCCCGTTGTGGAGGATTACAATCTGCTCGGTTATTCTCTCTATCTCCTCGAGGATGTGGCTGGATACGAGAATCGTCTTCCCCTGCTCGCCCATCTCTCGGATTACGCTCATGATACTGGTTCTCGCAAGGGGATCGCACCCATGCAGTGGCTCGTCCAGGATAATCAGGTCGGGGTCGTGTACAAGTGCGTGTGCGATCTTGACCCTCTGCCTCATCCCCTTGCTGAACTTGCCCAGCTCCTTGTGCATGACATCCGTCAATCCCACGAATTCCAGGACGTGCGCGGATCTCTCGGTCGCTTCCTCCCTGGTCATCCCATGCAGTCTGGCCAGAGTGGTTACGAAGTCAAGTGCAGTCATCCACTCGTAGAGTTTCTCAGACTCGCTGACGTAGCCGACCCTGCGATAGGGGGCCGTATTGTTCCAGGGGTCGGCCCCGAAGAGCCGGACAGACCCCTGACTGGGCCTGATCCTCCCCATCATCAGCTTGAACAGAGTGGATTTGCCTGCACCATTGGGCCCGAGGACACCTGTTACGCCCCCGTCAATTGCTAATGAGAGGTCGTTGATTCCGATCACCTGGCCGTACCACTTCGAGACCTGGTCGATCAGGACCGCCGGGGGGTCTTGGTTCTCCATCGTCATTCCCTAGTCACCTCCAGTGAGGTCACACGGGAAATGAGAAGCCAGACTGAGGCTGCGTTCATGATGATGAGCGAGACTATGGAGATTGAGACCGGGTGCTCATAGTTGGAGGGGATTCCCAGAAGGAACTGCCCCATGTGGGCAAGACAATCGTAGGGGCTGGTTGCATACATGAATGTGGTATCAAATTGTAGCTCTATGAGAAGAGAGACCAGTTTAGTCCCATAGATTATGCTTAGGAAGCCTATGGCTGCAAAGAATCGGCTCTGGCTGATGCTTGAGAGTGCTAGTCCGATTGATGTGTAGGTGATTACCAGGATGATTCCAGCGAGCATGCCCCCGAGGAAAATAGGGAGTGTGTCAGCCAGATACGCCCATCCCTCCGATTTGAACACGATTGCGCTCGTGTAGTATGCGAAATACGAGAAGACGATCACGAATCCTAGTATTACTGCAACGCTCAGGTACTTCATGGAAGTGTAGTCTAACCTGGAGATTGGCCTTGAGAAGTAGATTGCGCTCGTGCCATGCTGCCTGTCGTCGGAGATCATGCCCCCTACGACGACTGCGGTTAGGAGCGGCCACATGCATAGGTTCCGTGGGAAGTATCCGAGGACCTGGCCCCACAGGTTGTATCGGTTGATTCCCCACATCTTCTCGAAGAAGCCTCCCTGGTCACCGGTGAATGATGACAGGAAGAGCATTGGTATTGGAGTCAGGGAGGCTAGGAAGATGATTAGTATCAGGAGTCTGACCATGGGATGGTATTGCCTGTGCCCTTTGCTGGTGAATACCCCGTAGACATGGTGTCTGAAGATGGCATAGTTCCTCATCCACCTAGGCCCTAGTATTCCGTTCCATGGGCGGTACTTCTGCTCGAAAATCTGGCCGAGGGAGGCTTCGGACTTCGCAACCACGGCTGTTGCTTCCTCGTCCCCGTCTCCCGAGCCGAATGCTGCTTCCATTCGAGTAACTCCTCCTTCTATGCCCACTTGCTCTTCGGACACTCAGTCACCCCCTGTGTGCTCGGAAGTCATCAGGTCATCAGTTCCCTTGATTTGCGCCCCCAGCTTATCCATCACCAGGAGGAAGATATCTTCCAGGTCTGGTTCGTATTCCTTCATCTGACGAACTTGGACGCCAGCCGAAACTGCTGCCTGAAGGGCTTTGTCAACTGTTGATTCGTCCTCCACCTTGATTCGAATCACCCTCCCGAGCCTCCTGTTCTCTAGGCCCATGGAAGATAGCTGTGACTCCATCTTGCTGGCTCCGCCCCATATCACCATCTCGACCTCCTTGTCTACTTGCTCGACGAGGTCCTCGATAGAGCTCTGTACCACTATCCTGCCCTTGTGGATCATCACAATGCTGTCACATAGATCCTCGACGTCATCCATTACGTGGCTGCTCATCAGAACTGATCTGTTGCCCTCCTTGACGGTTCTGTTTAGGGTCTGCAGCATGAATGACCGTGCCCTCTGGTCGAGGCCGTTCGTAGGCTCGTCGCAGATCAGGATATCGGGGTCGTGGACAAGGGCGCAAGCTAGCTTTGTTGCCTGTAGCATCCCTGTACTGAATGTCTCTATCTTCCGGTACCTCTGATCCTTTAGTCCGACGTACTCGAGGACTTCATGTGCCCTCTGGGTGGCGTTCTTCGAATTCATCCCCAGCAGTTCTCCGGCGTATCTTACCTGGTCCACGGCGAAGAGGTTCGGGTCGAGTGCGTTGTACTCGGGCATGTAGCCTATCTTCGACCTGATCTGCTCTCCCTGGGTTCGGATATCGAGCCCGAGCACCGAACCCTCTCCTGAGGTGGTGGTGATTAGTCCCAACAGGCATTTGAAGAGGGTTGACTTCCCTGCTCCATTAGGTCCTAGGATTCCTACTGCTCCCCTTTGAATCTCCAGGTTGATGTCATCGAGGGCCAAATGGGGGCCGTACATCTTCCTCAGGCCCTTGGCGGTGATGACCGGGGCTTGGGAGAATGGGTCTTCTTCGGTCATGGTGTGTCACCGACTCCCTACGGGAGTCGTGCCGTGGTCGTACCCCAATCACTTGAATGAATCCCCGGAGCGTGCCACTCAGGAGTCCTGCTTCATCGCGCCTTCCCTGACCTTCACGGCGACTCCCTTCCTCAAGAAAGACATCTCAAGATGAGTGGTAATTGGGATCCCATGGGCGACCAGTGCTCCTGTTGAGTCGACGACTATGCAAGGCTGCCCTGGAGTCAGGTGCGAATCGGCTCCGGAGATGTAACCGTGCATCACGTTCCTCCCCTTGCCCACGAATGGAACGGCATCGTCGATGATGCAGACCCTCGGGATGCCAGGGAAGTCAGAGTCATCCTCGCTAGACCCGAAATCAGGAACTGGAGAGGTGTTCAGGCCATTCGCGATGGAGGCCCCGTGCGTTGTGAGTGATACTCCACCGTCAGTTAGCCTGGGAGAAAGGATGTGATTCCCCTCGGAGCTTACATTCACCAGGCGGTCAGTCCGTGACTTCCGGCTTGTCATTCCGTCGGTCATCTTGCAACCGTCTGATGGGTTGATCGCACAGAGAAGTGCCAATTTGTCGACGACTGAGCAACGATCTAGCCACTCCCTGACCTCCGGTGCCCTGGCCTGGTCTTCCTCTCCCTCGCTTGGTATCGCCCGAATGAGCGGAACCCCGGAGATGCCGAACTCCTCGAGTGCTTCGAGAACCTCATCATCGTCGAAAATCGGGTCCCATATCTCATCTGGGCCTGTCAGGTGGCACCAGGGGGAGACGTCCTCAATGGAGAATGGGATTGGGCCGATTGGCGTGGAAATCATCACGACCGTCCTGGGCTCCTCCACAAGGTGCTCGATCACCGAAGCCAAAGCGGTGGTTCGCCAAGGCGGGGGCGCTCCCTCGATCAACAGGACTCTCTCGGGAGGTCCCGTTGTCGAGTCCCACCAGGATCCGGGGACTCTCCACCTCGTGGCAAGAAGCGCTTGGATGTGGAGGATGTGTGGGCGGTATTCGATTTCGTCACCAAGCCCCTCACCACCGCCTCTGAGTGGGTTCGTGGATGCAATCATCCGAAGTACGGAGTCTCCGATGGGTCCGTCGTCGGGGTCGTCCAACTGCTCCTGCAGCCAGAGGAAAGCCCCTCTCAGGTACGGTGATGCGTGACTCCTCTTCTCGGCCAGCTCCCATATGGTGCCATTTCGGATTGCCTCTCGGCATCTTGCTAGTTCGCACTGTGTGACTTCCAGGTTGTGCTTGGCGAGGATAGTCGACCTCTCGTCCCTATCCATCTCCCTGACTCCCTGAGGAGTAGTTCCGAATAGGGCATGCGAGTTGAACGGCCACTCCTGTATGTCACCCAGCTTCACGGTCCCCTCAGGAGTCAGTAGGCGATCGTCTCTGGCGAATATCGCGTAAGCAGCGCTATCGAACAAGTCAACCCCGAGGGCGATTGCCAACGGGAAAAGCATAGGATGTCCGCAGCCAAAAAAGTGGACTGGCCTATCTGGTGGTAGGTTGGACTTGGAGGCGAGTAGTATCTCGAATAGCTCCTGGTACCTCTGCTGCTCCATGAGAGGAACTATGCCGCCGATTGGGTGCACTGCGAAACCCCTTCCCTCGCTCTCGACTGAGCCCATCAGGAGCGATGACTCCGCCCTTAGGTCGGCATGCGTCCCCCCTTGGATCGGGCCATTCAGTAGCATCTCCGAGCCAGCCACAGAGAGCGATGGTTTGGCACGTTCCGCAGTCTCCTGTACCGAGTTCTCCAACTGCTCCCTGGTCATATCCGGCCTTCCGAAGACGTCGAGCATCGTCCCTATGTCGACCCCCATTTCCCTCTGGAAGGTCACTATCTCCTCTGGTCCGACCTCGACGTCGCCGTAAACGTAGGACTGGAAGGTCCCGGAGTCCGTCACCACTGCTCCTGGGAAGTCAATCAGCGAGTGTATCCCATCCGAAAGTGCCGTGGTTCGTAGGTCTTCGTGCTTCCAAATGACGTACGAGTTTGTTATCAGGGCCTCGACTCCGTATTTCTCCCACATCTCCCGTGGCTCGATCGTCCTCAGGTTGGGGTTGATGACGGGGAGCAGCATTGGGGTTGTGATTGCACCGTGCTTTGTGTGAATTCTCCCGATTCTAGCTGCACCGTCCCTGTTTGTGATCTCGAAGAGGCCCCAGTCCTGTTCCCTGCAGGGTTCGGGATCATTGCGTCCGGCCATGGCCCTTGCAGGGAGTAGATGCCATCAATCCTCGGTAGAGCGTGCCTCTACCCGGAGTGACACTTCGCCGTCCGAAAGTGATAGCGAGACGTCGTCCCCCGTGTTTACTCGGATAGTCGGGTCGTCTCTGAATCCGTGAGCGTAGGGGACGCCCAAGAGGGATGCTGCAGGTAGCGTGAGTGGGCAAACGTCACGATTCACTATGGCCATGGGTCCGAATCCAGTGTAGATCAGTCCCATCAGGACGAAGGGTGCGACTGTGGAGCCTGATCCCTTCGGGTAGATCAGGACCGTGTCCTTGATCGGGATGCCATCGAGCGGGTGTCCTGGTTCCTCGATCACCCCTGTGTCCCTGTTCACGTACCCGAGGTACGTAATTGGCACGTCCGTGACCAAGGCCTTGCCGGAGACCTCCCACTGGGTCTGGCTTGGTATCCCCCTCCCCATTGACTCGAAGGGGGATTCCTGATGGGTCTTGGCTGTGTGAATTGAGGATGCTGAATGGCCATTCAACTCGGGCTTAGGACCATCGGCAAGTGAGTCGTCAAACGCATGGGCCACGCAATCGATTATGGTCGCGACACTGGTGGGAATTCGGTTCAGACCACTGGTTAGGTAGTGTTCCGCCTTTAGGGAGTTGGTCAGGAGGTGATTGTACTTCGAACGATTGTACGGGGTTACTTCTGGGCAGGTGTCCTTGAGAACGAGGGCGCCTGCCTCTTCTAGCAGGTCTAGCGTCCCATCAGCGGAAATCAGGTCGTAGTTGTGGGAACTCATGAACAACCAAAGCCTGTGATCGGGGATTGCCTCGCCCAATTCCATCCTTGCTCGGACTGCTGCAGCTGTTTCCCTAGCCTCTCCGACGCTGGCCTGGGGGCATCCGATTACCACCAGATCGACCGTGCCCCTCGGAGAGAGGTCCCTGTATCTCTGTTCGAGGTCCCCCTCGGTGAACGTCACCTTGCCCTGGTATGATCCCACTTCAGGTGCATCCTGAGTTATCCCATCCGCCCAGAGCATCGGACACCCGTAGTTCGCTGCTGATGCAGTCAAAGCCTTCTGCATCTCGAAGCTGGCCCTTGGGAGTCCGACGAACCTTGGCATGGGGCCCCATGGGAGGTCCCAGGTGGGGAGTATCTGCTTGCCTATCCAATCACCAAGGATACTCCAATCGGTAAGGTTTGACATCTGGGCCTCGACATTTACTAGGATGTTGGGAATCCTGTTTGACTCGATGTGCAGGCCCCATCTAGGAGCCCAGCCCGTAAGAGCGGTTGCAAGCGCAGAGAGGCCTGATTCCCTATTCGTGATTAGCGATGTGTAGGAGTTGGAGAAGCAAACGGCGTTAGACTCGGCCCAGGACCCTATGCCTTCAGGGCTCTCGATACCACGATCATATGGCGTGCATGAGAGAGTTGCCTCGATCCCCAACTCGGAGTATGCGTGAACTATCTCGAACTGCTGCTCCAGGAAGTCGGGGTAATCAATCCCCATCTCATCCATCTTCTCATGATCGCAACCTGCAGAATTCAGAGTAGTGGGGATGGACACCACCCCCTGCTCATCGCCGGAGAGGTCTGAGAGGAATCTCCTGAGCCCGTGCCCCCCGGTAATCACACTGACTCCAGAGACATGGGCATTTCCGACTTGGATGAACTCTGAGGCCCCTGCCGTGGAAGCCAGGTCGACGACGAGCCTAGCCGCCTTCTGCTTGGTTGGGCCCATTGAGCCATCCAGCATCGAGCTTAGTTCGGAGGGGATTCGCACAGTGACCGGTCGAAGCGCCGCACCTTGAATGCCACGCTCAAATGTCGGGAAAGTGCACTAGTAAGTGATTTAGTTCCCACAGCCGCAACCAGGAGTATCGCAAGATTCCTGGACGTCCTTCTGGGACTTTTCCTTCTTCTTGCTACTCATCTTCATGACTGGAACCTTGATCTTCCTCTGACCCTTTAGTGTTCTTCTATTCATGATAATTCCAAAACAAGGACACTCTTGAACATTATCTCCACGATTAGAAATCTGGAGCGCCCTTCTGCATGGTCAAAACGCCGAGTCTTGAATGCCACACTGAAATCTCGATAGAGCCCCAATCAGCAGCAGCCTGCTTCTCGAATAGGAGCAGGTACGAAGGACACTCGGTCTACGTCATTTGTGCTCCTCAATCTCGATACGATGTCCCTCAACGAGCTAACTTGCCCTCTGATTTGCAGAGTGTCTACACAAGTATGGCTCTCCGTCAGGCAGTTGTGGTGGAATGAGGACACTTCGACAGAATTTGAGTGCCGGATGTCCAGGATCTTTGATTCCACCCCATGTTGGTAGAAAATCACCATTACCCCCTCTGTTTCAGAGTCATCTTCCATATTGCCGAGATCGCCACGGCTGATATCTGCGAAGTGAAAACTAGCGTCTCTAAGGAACATACTCCTGTTTTTGTATCCTGTTTCCTCGACCATTGAATCTAGCGAATCTAGGAATTCATTGTCTCCACTGAATGAAATTATCCTGCTCATGGCTCTCGTATGAACAAGGAATTAATAACATTTCTTAAATATGTAATAATTTCCGGCCAGTCTCATGTCCGATGCGAGTCTGCCGACTGAATTGATTGCACTAACTCTGATATTAGCCCTGATTGGAGGTTTGGCCCCAATATTAAGTGGAATGAATGCGAATAAGGACAGTCTACGAAAAATCACAGGTGTGGCTTCCGGGATTCTATTGGCGTCTGCAGTACTCGTAGTTATTCCAGAGGGTTTCGATTTGGCTTCTGGAGGCCATGAAGAGCATGGTCACGAGGAGCACGTCGACGAGGGGGCTTTGGCTGGTGCTACGGCCCTGGTAATACTCGAATTGGAACATGGTGATATCTCGGCTTCCGAGGCGATCGAAGAGATAGAGGAGCTTCTCGGGGGTCATGAAGAGCACTCTGATGATGACCATGACGAGGATGCCCATGAGGGAGAAGGTGAGGCGTCACTATCCGAAAGCATTGAGCACGTCATCGAAGAAGTAGAGTCAGGAGAGATAAACGCCTCGACTGGAATCGAGGAGATCGAGGGGATTGTTACCTCGCATGCTCACGAAGAAGGGCATGGGGCTGAGGAGGAGGAAGCTCTGGAGAATCTGGCAATTGGATTAGCAGTACTAGCTGGCTTCGTGCTTATGCTAGTTCTCGAGGGCTCCGGGATAGGTCATGCCGTTCACGAGGAGCACCACGACCACGAGGACGAGCATGGTCACCAGCACATCCATCATGGTGTTGCTCCCTTTTTACTGGTTCTGGGACTCTCGCTGCACTCTGCCGCAGATGGCCTCGCGATAGGCTCTGCTGCAGCCGGGTCCTCAGAAGCAGTCACTGCTGCAGTGGCGCTGGCTGTACTAATCCACAAGGTCCCAGCGGCATTCAGCCTAGGGGTGTTCTCGATGCACGAGAGAGAAGATAGGAATGACTCCATCAGGGACGTCGTCTTGTTCTCAATCGCAACTCCCTTGATGATCGTTGTTTCGTTCTATGCGCTCGAGGGGTTGGACGAACATATGATCGCCCTAGCTATGCTTTTCTCTGCGGGCACTTTCCTGTATGTGGCGGCCGTAGACACCCTCCCTGACATACACAACCCGGAGACGGGGCGAGAAGCCATGATCAATGTTCTAGTTGGGGTGATTTTCATGGTCGTAATACTATTCGGAGCCGATGCTGCGGGCCTAATAGAACATGGGCACTAATTGGCAATGTAATGTGTTGGATGCTGTTAAGTCACGACTAAGTGTTGTGAATGACTGCTTGTCCCTGAGCATATGGGAGAGTCAGCGAACACTTCATTGAAGGAGAGGGTGCTGGAGAGCAAAGCGTTCCGGGCTTTCTTGGTCTTCTCGGCATTTCGTGCGGTCTACGGGGCCGGGATTCTGGTTGTCACCTACCTCCTCGCGACTAGTGGGGAGGCTCCCGCTTGGGCATCTGTGGCCTTCCTACTCACTTCCATGGTGGTCTCGAGGATGATCTTCAGAGGAATGAAGCGAAAGTGGCCCGGTTTGTTCTCATAGTGCCTCGCCGAGTCTCCTCATTATCGTGGTTGCAGACTCAACGCTTTCGATCGTTCCGACGCTCTTTCCTGCTGACCAGATGTCGGATGACTTCTTCCCGCTGGACATCCGCCTCCATCTCCTGAATGAGATTGTGTTCATCAGCCACCGAGTCCGGTGCTTGAATCGGCCTGAGAGGAGGGCGCGGACGATCCATGGGTTCTCCCTGCGGTAGTTTGGTGTCTTGATCACCGATACTGGGATTCCAGTGAGCTTGACTGTCCAGTCGATATCCCCTTCGCTTGCTCCCACTATGGCCTGCTTGTATCCTTCTGGCATCGAGCACTCCTCGGTAGCGATGAATCGAGTTCCCATCTGGACTCCATCATAGCCTATCTTGAGAGCATCGCTCAACTCTCTCTCGCTGCCGATACCTCCCGCGCAAATCAGAGGCAGCCCCAGGTCGGAGAGGGATGCGTGCATCTCCTCCATGCTGTCGGTACCCAGATGCCCTCCTGCCCTGTTGTTAACGCAAATCAGACCATCTACGCCGCACTCGACTCCCTTCTCGGCATGGAATCGGGTTGTTACGTCATGATAGACGAATCCCCCTCTTGAGTGCACCTTATCGCAGACCCAGTCTGGTTTTCCAAGAGAGGTCACGAAGAACCTGATTCCCTCGTCCAGTGCTATGTCTATCCACTCGGACATCCTCTGCAGGTACTTGTCGTTGCCCTTCTCTATCAGGGCGTTGAACCCTATCGGACTATCTGTCTTCGACCTGATGTAACGGATGCCGTCGATCAGGCCCTGATTCAGGTCGGGCTTGTCAAAGCCGTGGACTACAGTCAAAGAGACTGGTTGAATGATGGCCATCCCCCCACCATTCGCTGCTGCTGCGACCAGTTCGGGGTTGGAACATGGGTACATCGCCCCACAGATTATCGGGAACTCGGTCCCAGTATGCTCGATTAGCCTGTTTTCCACCATGCGAATCAAATTCCGGAAGAAAGGATGAGAAATAACAGTTGATGTGGGCGGGCGCCTCCCGAAACTACTCAAATAGTGCCATTCGCTGGATGTCGCATGGTCGACTTCCGTCTCAGTGAAGAGCAGATGATGATACGTGATATGGCAAGGGAATTCTGTGACGAGGAAGTGATTCCCAATGCGGAGGAATGGGACAAGAGCGGGACATATCCACTGGATGCGATTTCGAAGGCCCATGAGTTGGGTCTGCTGAATGTTACCATCCCCGAGAAGTACGGCGGAGCAGGCATGTCAACTGTTGACGAGATGATCATCTGCGAGGAGCTCTCCAGAGGG
>Ga0208276_1000085_pt1 | contig 13106 bp, 10 predicted proteins | sample ETNtaG_21_FD_185767 | JGI IMG/M metagenome (GOLD analysis project Ga0208276, IMG submission 185767) | Marine microbial and viral communities from oxygen minimum zone, Eastern Pacific Ocean - ETNP201302PF91A (SPAdes) (version 2) | ecosystem: Environmental > Aquatic > Marine > Oceanic ...
ATTGTAAGCGTCAATCGGCATTTGCGGGTTAGACTGGCGAAAGATAACACGCCCTCCAAACTCTTCATACATCGCTTTTTCTGTTTGAAACTGTATAACCTGCTTGGCCGCTATCTCTTTAATGGGTTTCGTTGCCGTTTCACTTGAAACCTGGCCTTCAAACTTCTCGATAAACTTGCTTACCAGTGTTTGATTAACAGTTATGCCTTTTTGTTTTGCATAGTCCTCTAAAACAAGCTCATAAATTCTGTTAGACGCATTTACACGGACCACATAATCAAGCATACCTGCGTAATTGTCTTTCGCTTGCTGCTTCAAGTTTTTACGTTCTTCTTCACTAGGCACGACGTCTGCCATACGGATTTCGGCATTAAGCACCATTGCTAAAACACCCTGTTCATCGACTTGTCCATTTGCCTGAGCAGCATAAGCAAGGTTTGAAATTAGAATAAGTAGCGCGGTGGCCAATGAAGATCGAATAGTTGATGTCATGCGCATTTAGCACTCCATGTAGACGTATTTATCGCAGCGATTACGAACACTTTGAGTCTCGCTGAGTGGGTAATTAACTGTGCGGACTAGTATTACCCAAATGGGCGTTGTAATGAGTAAAGCATTAAACGCTATGACTACGCAATACCGTGGCGTACTGATATTAGGAATATGCTGCGAGCTTCAAATTTATTGGGGTGAACGAGTGCTTATGTGGTGTAGCCGAGAGAGGATGGCGATAGCGACGCAGTAGACTAGCTATTGGTGAAAGCGTTATTCGTTAGAAATGATATATACCAAAAGCGGTATGGACTAAAAGCTTTGTCGCGCGTTTAGCGTGGGTGTGGAAATACAGACATTAGAAAGAAAAACGGCGGTCAAATGACCGCCGTTTTTGAATTCTTAGATAGCTTGCACGTTAGCAGCTTGAAGACCTTTTTGACCTTCTTCAACTTCAAATTCTACTCGCTGACCTTCTGGAAGCGTTTTGTAACCGTCAGAGATGATCGCACGGAAATGAACGAATACGTCCTTACCGCCGTTATCTTGAGTTAGAAAACCGTAACCTTTATCAGCGTTGAACCACTTAACTGTGCCTGTAACTTTAGACATGTCGTATAGACCTCAAATATCGTATTAAATTGCGCATAAGCGCGTGTAACTAAGTTCTTTAGAGTCTTTAAATTGGCGGAGTATTGGGTCTTACTTACGAATGGACAAACAACTTACAACAAATTACCGGGTAACTCGAGTGGTTTAACATATAGCAAATAATACAAAATCGCGTCTCTTTAAAGACTTTGGCTAAAAGCCAAAGCCACTATAACACTCTTCGGGACGATTAATATACAAATTAATTGATAAACTACGGATTTCATAAATATTTCACCGCAGCGTAACAAAAATTAATGCCCTTTCCGCCAGGCTAAATACCAGCAAATTGCGCCAATTACGCCTGTACTTGCAGGGAAATACCATGATAAATCGTACATTGGCAGTATTGCTGTCATTAACACAAAAGTGGCGCCCACTACGCTTAAATGAGTGGTCTGAGTTGTTTTCTTTTGCTCTTGGAGCAGTGCCAAATGGGCCCTTTGTTGTTGCAATGGCAAGCGCTTCATTTGCTGTAAACTGTCGTACAGCAGGTCTGGCATTTCAGGTAGTTTTTCAGACCAGAAAGGTAAATTGTCTTTCACCTTCCCCATCATGGCGGTAAAGCCAATCTGCTCTTTCATCCAGTTTTCAAGAAACGGCTTAGCGGTTTTCCAAAGGTCGAGCTGAGGATACAACTGACGGCCTAAGCCTTCGATATACAGCAATGTTTTTTGCAGTAGCACAAGCTGTGGCTGCACGACCATATTGAAACGACGTGCCGTATTAAATAGCTGCAGCAGCACGTTGCCAAAGGAAATTTCAGCAAGTGGCTTTTGAAATATAGGTTCGCATACCGTGCGAATAGCCATCTCGAACTCATCGATATTGGTATCTTGCGGTACCCAGCCTGAGTCGGCGTGAAGCTGGGCGACTTTGCGATAGTCGCGGTTGAAGAAGGCAATAAAGTTCTCAGCCAGATAGCGCTTATCTTCACGATTGAGCGTACCCACAATGCCAAAATCGATAGCGATATATTTGGGGTTTTCAGGGTGTTCGGTAGAAACAAAGATATTGCCCGGGTGCATGTCTGCATGGAAAAAACTGTCGCGAAATACCTGAGTGAAGAATACTTCCACACCGCGCTCGGCCAATTTTTTCATATTGGTATTTTGGGTAAGTAATGCGTCTATATTTGAAATTGGCAGACCGTAAATACGCTCCATAACCAACACATTGCTGCGACAGTAGTCACTGTAAATTTTAGGTACGTATAAGGCGTCTGAGCCTTCAAAGTTCCGCCCTAACTGAATACCATTTGCAGATTCACGCAGTAAATCAAGCTCATCAACAATGGTCTTGCGGTATTCCACAACCACTTCGACAGGACGCAGCCGTTTGCCATCAGGAAGCCAGCGTTGAAGCACGTTAGCCAAGCTAAATAAAAGCTCCATGTCCGCCACGATGGTATCGCGAATATCTGGGCGCAATACCTTTACCACGACGTCTTCGTTGTTATGCTTCAACTTTGCCGCGTGAACTTGGGCTATAGAGGCAGACGCCAGCGGCGCTTTTTCAAATTCACTGAATAATTCGCTTAAATCAGAAAGTCCTAGCGCTTGCTTGATAATGTCTTGTGCAGCGTCAGATGAAAACGGCGGAACTTTGTCTTGCAAACGAGCAAGTTCGTTAGCAATGGCAGGAGGAAGCAAGTCTCGGCGGGTAGAGAGCATCTGGCCGAATTTAATAAAAACAGGCCCAAGGTTTTGTAGTGCAAGGGTAATACGCTCGCCGGCTGACTTGCCCTTATGCTTGTTTCGCACCCAAAAAATGGTATGACGCATAGCCCGCGCGTACCAGGGTAACCACTTTGCTGGAATAAGTTCGTCTAAGCCGTGTTCCAACAATACCTTGTTAATTCGGTATAACCTAACAATACGCATTTATGAGCCTGTTTCTCTCAATCTTACTTAAATTTTTCTTCTAGGCGGCGCAGTCTCGCATCGGCACTTTCTGTTCTATCGCGAAGCGCATTAACTTCGTCACTAAAGTGCATAACCGCCAGCTTGTGTGCAGCAAGCTGCTTTTCTTCTACTAAGGCGTTGCCGAATACTTTTGCCACGGACGCTAGCGCTGACATGGATTTTTCATGCACGGCTTTCACCGTTTTCACGGTCTGATGGGCAATAACATCGTTAGTCTTTTGTGCCAGCAACTCTTCAATGTCGATATCGAGCTGCTGAAACAAGGCACTGACCTGCTGAGCAACATTGAGCTCTCCTTCCAAAAAGAGGGCCTTTTGCTGAATAAGACGAGTCAACTGGCTGGTTTCTTTTAACTCTGGCAAGGTTTGTAGCGACGTTTTAATACAACAGTCTTTCGGCCCAAGGGACGCGACGGCGTCTTCAAACGAGCCTTGTTCGCTGAGTACGTCAATACGGTCAGAAAACGACAGCGTAATACCATAAGGAAGCGGTGAAATGAACGCGGTAAGCCTGGCGCCAGCAAGCGCTTTTAGCCTTACTTCGCTGTCTTCGTCTAAAGACAGCAACTTGTTTAAAACCGATTCAGCCGTTGCGGTAACCAGCGCAGAAGTAGGCATTAAAACTTATAACCTCTATGTAGCGCTACAATACCGCCAGTCAGGTTTTGGTAATCACATTGCTCAAAGCCAGCCTGCTCGAACATCCCCTTCAAGGTTTCTTGATCTGGGTGCATACGTATGCTTTCCGCAAGGTATTGGTAGCTTTCTGCATCGTTCGCCACTAGCTGACCCATTTTTGGCAAAATGTGAAACGAGTACATATCGTAAAGTTTGCTGAGCTGCTCTGACGTAGGCTTAGAAAATTCTAATACCAGTAAACGGCCGCCTGGTTTTAACACGCGAAAAATAGAATTAAGCGCGTTTTGCTTTTCCGTTACGTTGCGAAGGCCGAATGCCATGGTCACCACATCAAAATGGTTGTCGGGGAAAGGCAGTGCTTCCGCATCAGCTTGCACATAGTCGATATTGCTTACCAAGCCGCGATCGCGCAGCTTATCACGGCCTACTTTCAGCATAGACAAGTTGATATCGGCAAGGGTTACGCGTCCTGTCGGCCCTACCAAACGTGAAAACTTAGCGGTTAAATCGCCAGTACCACCGGCAATATCCAATACTTTATTGCCCGTGCGAACACCGCTGCAGTCTATTGTGAAACGCTTCCATAAACGATGCACTCCCATCGACATAAGGTCGTTCATTACGTCGTACTTTGCTGCAACAGAGTCAAAAACATTAGCAACTAAAGAGGCTTTTTGCCCTTTATCCACCTGTTTGAAACCAAAGTGCGTTGTATGCTCAGTAGCATTGTCGATTGCAGAGTCTGCTTGCGTAGCGGGAGTTTGATTGTCGCTCATGACAGTCCTGTAATTTGAATATTTTTATTAATGCCGAAGTGTATAGGATTGTGTGCTCAAGCAAAAGCTTTATGCCTGACTGTCTCCTGATGTAAATCAAGCCTTTGACCTTTACAAAAGCGGAGCCTGCAAGGCACAAGCTCGCATGTTTAGAAAACTAGAGCAGCTTGCTCTACGCTACCTGATTGTTTGTGCCCCAACTATAGGCAACAATGGCACTGATCTCTTGCAAAGAACGGCCGCTTTCCTCATGCCATTGCGCAAATGCCGCATTGGCCGCCGACAGCGACTTTTTCGAGGTTAAGCCACCGTCGATAATTTCATTCTTTCGCAAGTAATCTTCCACGTCACGAGAGAATAAAAACGTGTCTATGCCTAGTGCACGAAGCATGTAGGGGCCGGTGTTGCCACCTAATCGCGCACCGCGTTTTTTCAAAAACGCCCAAAGCTCTGTGATATTGTCTTTTTCAAAGCCTGCTACGAACTTACCAAAGCTACCGTGCTCCAGGGCTACGTCTTTGATCATCATGGCATTGTCACGCACTGTCATCACTTTTTTATAGTTGCGAACAATGCGCTTATCTGACGCTTTTTGCTCTAGCATTTCATCGGGCATCAACAACACTTTATCAATGTCGAACCCGAAAAATACGGTTTCAAAGTCGGGCCATTTTTGCTCGATAACTCGCCACACGAAGCCCGACTGGAACACTTTTTTGGTCATCGCCGCTAAAAAACGGTCATCAGGAATTGCTTCAATTTGCGCTTTAGAAAGTGGTGCTTGGAGCATGGCTTCAAGCACCCTTTCACCGCCTTTGCGCTCGCACGCTCGGCGGTAGATAGATTGAAAAGACTCTAACTTAGACTCTTTCATGTGTGCCTAGCCTTTAATACCGCTGTGACGAAGCAAAGCGTCAACTTGCGGCTCGCGCCCTCTAAAAGCAACAAACAAGTCCATAGGAGGCTTACTGCCGCCCATTTCTAAAATGTTTTCTAAGAACGCTTTGCCCGTATCGCGGTTAAAAATGCCATCCTCTTCAAACTTGCTGTACGCGTCGGCAGAAAGCACCTCGGCCCACTTATAGCTGTAATAGCCCGCTGCATATCCACCAGCAAATATGTGACCAAAGCCGTTTTGGAAACGGTTAAACGATGGAGGAATGACCACGGCCACCTCTTCACGCACTTTATCCAATGTGCCCTGTACGTCTACCTCACTGCTCTTTTCGCTATGCAGTAAGAAATCGAAAAGACTGAATTCAAGCTGGCGTACCATCTGCATCGCTGACTGGTAATCCCGTGCAGCAAGCATACGCTCCAGTAAATCAGCAGGAAGCGGTTCGCCAGTTTCATAGTGACCAGAGATAAAGTTAAGCGCGTCTTCTTCCCAGCACCAGTTTTCTAAAAACTGACTTGGCAGTTCAACCGCATCCCATGGCACACCGTTAATACCGGATACACCCGCTACGCGCATTTTAGTAAGCATGTGATGGATCCCATGACCAAACTCATGGAACATGGTCACCACTTCATCGTGGGTGAATAGCGCTGGCTTATCCCCTACAGGTGCGTTGAAATTACAGGTAAGGTACGCAACGGGTAGCTGCAATTCGCCATTCATTTTTTCACGACGAACTCGACATTCATCCATCCACGCGCCGCCACGCTTTTTAGCTCGTGCGTATAAGTCTAGGTAAAAGCTGCCGCGCATCACATCAGCATCGTCAGTAATGGTGAAGTAACGCACATCTTTATGCCACGTATCAATGCCAGGCTGCTCAATAATTTTTAAGCCGTACAGGCGATGTACAACTTCGAATAAACCAGACAGCACTTTATCTTCAGGGAAATAAGGCCGAAGCATTTCATCAGAAATCGTGTACTTTTCCTGTTTCAGTTTCTCGCTGTAATACGGTAAATCCCATGCCGCTAGCTCGCTGACACCATGCTTGTCTTTCGCGTACGCTCGTACTTCTTCAAGCTCTTTCTCTGCCTGAGGCTTAGACTTAGCCGCCAAATCACGTAAGAAACCGATGACCTGATCGGTAGAGTCTGCCATTTTAGTCGCTAGTGAACGCTCTGCATAACTTGAAAAACCTAACAATTCAGCCAGTTCAGTACGCAGCGTTAAGGTTTCTTTGATTATATCGGTGTTATCCCACTTACCCGCATTAGGGCCTTGATCAGACGCTTTTGTTGCATAGGCGCGATACATTTCTTCGCGAAGTTCGCGATTATCGGCGTAAAGCATGACTGGCAAATAAGACGGAATGTCTAACGTAAACAACCAGCCTTGTAAGTCTTTTTGGTGCGCAGCTTGCGCCGCTGCTTCAAGGGCTGACTCTGGCATACCGGCAAGTTCAGCTTCATCGGTAATGTGTTTAGTCCAGCCCATAGTGGCGTCCATCACATTATTGGAAAAGGTTGATGATAGCTCGCTAAGCTTTGCCTGAATCTCTGCAAAACGCTTCTTTTGCTCTGCGGGAAGCGCTACACCTGACAATGTGAAATCGCGAACGGCGTTTTCAATCACTTTCTGCTGCTCTTCGCTTAAGGTCGCAAATTCGTCAGACGCTTTGAGGGAAGCGTAAGCATTGTAAAGGCCTTCATGCTGGCCTACCCAAGTTCCATATTCAGATAGTAATGGCAAACACGCATCGTGAGCTTCACGCAATTCATCGCTGCTCACTACACTATTCATATGCGAAACGGGTGAAAATATTTTGCTTAAACGATCATCGACCTCTTCAAGGCGCAGCACTAAATTCTGGTAAGAGTAATCTTTCGACGCCACGACCTCATCTATTTCGCTTTTGCACGCCGCAATGGCTTTTTCGATTGCAGGCTTAATAGAGGCAGGTTCAATAGCAGAAAAAATTGGTAGACCATCTACCATTTCAATTGCAGGGGTTGTCATAATCTTTTTCACTCTTAACACTTTGATAGAATAATGATGGGGCTTCGCTGATTAAAAGCAAGCTATTGTTTTAGCCACTGTTGACCTATTTTGAACTTACTAGCCGTTAACGTGCATGGATCATGATTATTGCCTATATTTACGAATTCAATGAATGCCGCTGCACCGTTTTTCTTAATGCCCCTCATAAAAACTGAACAACACAGCCGCCTCCGCCAAGCGCTGTCACAAATGTCACATTTCATCCTTTTGTCTACTTTGTCCCTTCGCTGTTCAGCGTCTATAATTTCGATTAATAAATCTACAAGGCATAGATATGAAAACGTTGACCTCAGGCGAAATAGCCTCGTATTGCGATGTAAATCTGCGCACCGTAATTCGATGGATCGAAAGCGGTAAGCTGAAAGGCTTCAAACTTCCTGGGCGTGGAAACAACAGAGTATTAGTAGAAGATTTTGTCGCCTTTCTTGAACGACACGACATGCCAATTCCCGATTCATTGAAAGGCATTGCCACGCCCTCAATATTGATTGTTGACGATGAAATGCCAGTTGCCAAGTCTATTCAGCGCGTAGCCAGACGGGCGGGTTATGAGTCGTATATCGCTACAGGGGGCTTTCAAGCGGGGATTATGCTAAGCCAATACGAGCCCAAAGTAATGACCCTCGATTTAAGTATGCCAGGCATGGACGGTTACAGCGTTATCGAATTCACGCGAGATCAGAGTAAATATAAAGATCTCAAAATTGTGGTCATATCGGCACTCGATGAAATTAGCCTGGAGCGCGCGCTTGAGATAGGGGCCGATGCCACCTTACAAAAGCCGTTCTCAAATCATGACTTAACAATGGTTCTTGAGCAGTTTATGTCGATGTAAATCGATTTAAAGGGAGTGACATTATGGCTTGGTTATCGCGATTTGCTCTTTTAAGTTTGCTTGTAGGTGTTTGCGCATTACCGACAAATGCTAAACCCCTTACTTTTGCTGTTGTACCGCAGCAGTCTGCCAAGAAAATGGCTGAAACATGGCAACCCTTAATCGACTACGTGAGCAATTACACCGGTTTTGAGATTGATTTTAAAACTGCAAAAGACATTCCCACTTTTGAGGCGAATCTCGCCGACGGCAAATATGATATTGCCTATATGAACCCCTATCACTTTGTGGTTTTTAATGAATCTGCAGACTACCGCGCGCTTGCGCGCCAACGCGACAAAGAAATTCGCGGCTTACTTGTTGTACATAAAGACAGCCCCATACGCTCTCTGGAAGACTTAAGCGGTACTGAAGTAGCCTTCCCATCGCCAGCTTCGTTTGCTGCCACAATTATCACACGCGCTCACTTGCGGATGAAAAGCATTGCTTTTGTACCGCGCTACGTCAATTCTCATGACTCTGTGTACCTCGCAGTACAACGGGGCTTTTTCAATGCTGGGGGTGGCATTGTCCGTACGCTTAACAGTTCACCTGACGACGTTAAACAAGAATTACGTGTCCTTTGGAAGAGCAAAGGTTATACGCCTCATGCTATCGCAACCCGTCCAAATATGGCACTCGCTGACAGACAAGCTATTCTTAATGCATTACTTGCTTTGTCGAACGACACAAGTAAGTCTTGGATTTTAAAAGGTATTGGGTTTAACGGCTTTATAGCGTCAAACGACAGTGATTGGGACGATGTGAGAGCATTGGGAATAGCATCGCTATCGAGGCCGCATTTATGAGTAGACTCGTATGAAACGGTCGTTGCGTATAAAAACAATAACAGGCATCGCATCAATAGCAGCGCTTTTGCTGCTAGTGCTCATTGTGACGGTGTTTCAGCTACTTAATGACCTTGTCGATAGTAACATAAAGAAGTCAGCCGACACCACGGTTGCCCTTTTTGTTTCGACGACAAAAAATGCCTTTTTAAGCTACGACCTTGCAGCTCTAGATGCCGACGTCTCAGAAATCCTTACCAACCCCAATATTGCTTACGTCAAAGTTAAAGACAAATTAGGCAGAGTTTTCGTAGAAAAGGGGAACACCAACGCACTAAACCGCCCTTTTACTGCCGACACAAGCGTTTCGGACGCTGATGATGGTATTTACGACACCCGAGCCCCCATCATGGTGAACAGGACTTTGTACGGCTATGTAGAGATTGGGCTTAACATTGCTTCAGTAACTGAATCAGTATCGAGGGTGAGAAACTGGACAGTTACACTGGCTTTTCTAGAATTTATTTTGGTCGGATTGTGCTCTTACTTACTTGGTTCTTACCTGATGTCGCAACTTCATCAATTACACGAAGGCGCTAAACGTTTAGGTGATGCAGTGAAAAACAACAGCTATCAAGATGTTTTTGTTCCCGTGCGCGGCACTGATGAGTTAAGCGAACTGGCAGAGGCATTTAATCAACTGGTTGAGCGTTTAAAAGAAGAACATGCGCAGCGTCAATACGCGCAAGATGAGCTTAAAGAGCTTAACACGCTACTTGAAGAAAAGGTTCAGGATAGAACCGCATTGCTGCATCAGAAAAACTATCAACTCCAAGAGGCCAATAAAGATCTAAAAGAGACCCAGGTACAACTACTTCAAGCTGAGAAAATGGCGTCAGTTGGCCAGCTAGCAGCGGGTGTCGCCCATGAAATTAACAACCCTGTCGGTTTTGTCAGCAGCAACATATCCACCTTAAGCGAGTACGTTGCTACCTACCAAATGATATTCTCACAAATTAACGCGGTACTTAATGAACAAGACGAGGGTAAGCGTGCTTCTGCCTTATCAGAACTAGAAAAAATGTTAGCTAATCAGGATATGGCGTTTATCAATGAAGATATCACCGACCTTCTCAGCGATTCGAGAGACGGTTTAAGTCGGGTTGCTGAAATTGTAAAAGGGTTAAAGCTATTCTCTCGTGTAGACAGTGACCACATGCAGCAGCACAACATTAATGATTGTGTACGCACTACCCTTGCCATGGTGAACAACCAATTAAAGTATATTTGTACTGTTGAAACGCATTTGGGCAAAGTCCCTGACGTTGCCATGAATGTAGGCAAGGTTTCTCAAGTTGTTACCAACTTACTCATTAACGCGGGGCAGGCGATAGAGAGCACGGGTAAGAACGGTAAGGTAACTATTACCACCTGTACTGCGGGCAAGTTTGTCGAGCTTCGTGTAGAAGACACTGGCTGCGGTATTCCATCAAGTCATTTAGACAAACTCTTCAATCCATTTTTTACAACTAAACCTGAAGGGCAAGGCACTGGCTTAGGTCTTTCAATTTCCTTTGGCATTGCTCAGGAGCATGGCGGCACGCTCTCAGCCACCAGCAAAGAGGGGGAAGGAAGCGTATTCACCTTAGCGCTCCCCATTGATTCAGACTCAGATAAAAAGTCAGAGAGCGAAGGATGAAGCAAGTAATAGTGTTATCAAGCAGCATTGCGTGTAATAGTTGTAACGTCGCTTATAAGGATAATAATTCATGACAGAGCCTACTACAGAACAAGCCACGATCTACACGGTTCTATTTGTCGACGACGAACCGAATATCCTTCGCGCTATTAAGCGTGCGCTGTTCACTATGGATATCACCTTACTGCTTACTGATAGTGGTGCCAAAGCGTTAGATTTAATGAGTAAACATGATGTTCACGTTGTTATTTCTGACATGAAAATGCCGCAGATGTCAGGTGCGGAATTCCTCGAACAGGTCGCTACCAATTATCCTGAAACCTTTAGAGTTGTACTAACGGGCTATGCCGACATTGAATCGACCATTAAGGCTGTAAACCAAGGCAAGATACACCGTTACCTGCAAAAGCCATGGGACAACCAAGAGCTTATCGCTGTTGTAGAAGAAGGCTTAGAACGAGTTAAGTTAAAGGCGGAAAACCTTCGTCTTCAAAAACTAACACGACTGCAAAATAAAAAGTTACGCGACGTAAATGCTTCACTAGAACAAGTGGTTAAAAAGCGCACGCGCCAAATAAAAGCGGCGCTAAATAAAATCGAAAAACACAACCTTGCAATGGAGCAGGTGCTGTTCAACGTGATAAGCATTAACCCTGACATTAATGGTAAGTTTGCCATTGAGGTTAGCGAGTTGGCATCAAAACTGGCGCGTATTGCTCGGTTAGAGAAAGAAGAAATCAAACAGGTGCGTTATGCGGGGCTTATCTGCGAGCTTGGGTTACTAGGGCTTGAAAGCGAAGATTTCGAGGCGCCTTTTTCAAAGCTTAAATATCAACAGCAGCAAAACTATCTATCGCAAACCAAGCAGGCTGCGTTAATACTTGCTCCGGCGCACGAACTACATCAAGTTTCTGACATTATTGAATTTCAGTTCGAGCACTATAATGGCTCAGGCTTGTATAACAAAGTTGCAAAAGAAATTCCTGCTGGCGCGCGTATCTTGGCCATAGCCCGAGATTACTGGCGCTTAGTAACCGGCAGAATGAGCGGTATCGAAATGAGCCCTCGCGATGCCAAACTAGAAATGAAAAAGCACAGAAACACCCGCTATGACGGTGAATTTTTGGACCTGTTGCTCGAAGCAGAAGATGTAACGACATCTAAACTGCTTTCTACATCATTGAAAGCCTCGCAGCTCAAAGCAGGCATGGTACTAGCCCAAAATTTGTATAACGATAGTCACATCCTTATCCTTCCCGAGGGACATGTGTTTAGTGATGCCACCATTCAAAAACTCGTACACTTTGAAGAAGAACGTGGAAAAGCGTTTAGTATTCAAATAGAACCAGAAGAGCTTTCTGCTACTATAAGTGAATAAGCTTTAAAGATTACGTGCTGAAAGCAGGATGAGCGATGCATGAATATGCTTCGCTTTGTCTTAGCCTTTTAATTAGGCTGCACTGTCCCCATTGATAAACTAAATGAAATTCCCTAAAGCAAATCTCGGTCTTTTGATTACTCTTTATGACAAGACCGATAGAGAATGATTTGCTGTGCGAACCTTCCGAAGGCATTTATGCTTATCGTTTACGTTCGCCTAACCGACAAAGAAGGCTTTTTGAATGACACATTTTGATTATATATGTATTGGCGGTGGCAGCGGTGGTATCGCATCTGCAAACCGTGCAGCTAAACATGGAAAGAAGGCCGCCATCATTGAAGCGAAAGATATTGGCGGTACTTGCGTGAACGTTGGCTGCGTGCCTAAAAAAGCCATGTGGTACGGAGCACAGGTGGCTGAAGCGATACATCGCTATGCACCTGAATACGGGTTCGATTTGTCGGTAAATCACTTTAGCTGGGACAGCCTAATTGCCAGCCGCCAGGCTTATATTGAGCGTATTCATGCTTCTTACGACCGCGCTCTTACCGCAAATGACGTTACCTTAATTCGCGGTTTCGCGAAGTTTATCGATAACAACACGGTAGAAGTCAACGGCGAAAAGTACACGGCTGATCATATTACGATTGCTGTAGGCGGCCGCCCAATCTTCCCAGATATTGAAGGTGCTGAGTACGGTATTGATTCTGATGGTTTCTTTGCCTTAAAAGAGCAGCCGAAACGCGCTGTCGTGGTTGGCGCAGGCTACATTGGAGTGGAATTAGCCGGCGTTCTTCACGCCCTTGGTACAGAATCGCATTTGGTAGTTCGCAAACACGCTCCGCTTAGAAATTTCGACCCTATTATTCACGAAACCTTAGTGGATATGATCCACGCTGAAGGTTGCAAATTGCACGACCATG
>Ga0208276_1000091_pt1 | contig 12418 bp, 9 predicted proteins | sample ETNtaG_21_FD_185767 | JGI IMG/M metagenome (GOLD analysis project Ga0208276, IMG submission 185767) | Marine microbial and viral communities from oxygen minimum zone, Eastern Pacific Ocean - ETNP201302PF91A (SPAdes) (version 2) | ecosystem: Environmental > Aquatic > Marine > Oceanic ...
GCATCGAAGCCTCTGTTAAGGCTGAAAAGTCAAAAGAAGCTGCAGAAGCTTGGGCGTTTGATATCGCACAAAAAGTGCGTGCTGGAGAAAGCGTTGAAAGCGAGCTAGCTGAAAAGTCTGTGTCTTGGGAGACAGCAGCTGCTGTTCCGAGAGCGGGCGGTACACTTGCACGTGCACTCGTTGACACGCTTTTCTCTCTTGCCCTTGAAGGCGAAGATAAAGTTGATGTTGCAACAACGGTAAACGGTGACGTTGCTGTTGTTATGCTTGAAAACGTTAACGCAGCACCAGAGCTTGAGAATGAGTTGGGTGAAAGCCTGAAGCAGCGCCTTGCTCAGGTACAAGGTCAGCGCGTTTATCAACAATATATTGATGCGCTTCGCGCAAATGCAGAAGTGACTATCTCACAGACGCTATAAGCACTGCTGAATAAAAGCTGTCGCTGCGACTAACAGTGACACCCGCAAATACTAAAAAGCCAGCCTCTTTCATAGATGCTGGCTTTTTTTACAACGCAGTGATTGGCTATTTATTTGAAGTGCGTTAGTTCGTTAAGAACAGCATCAGTGTATAAAATGCCGCAATAACACCAGATAACACGAATATGTACAGAAACCCTTGCTTGCCTTGCTCCAGAGTGTATTTATTGGCTTGTAAATAGCCAAACCAGAGTAGTGACAAAATAAGGGGTATTAAAACAATGATTTTTAACACAGTAATGCCTTTCTTTAAGTTATGTTCTAGTTATAACAACGCGCGTTGATTTAGACAAATCTTAACGAGCCAGTCCTAGTCGCCAACTCACCCATTGTCGCCTTCCTTGTTATCACCCTTTATTATTTTTAGCTTCAGGTTACTTTGTCCGCTGTCATGGCATTGTCGTAAATCTGTTATTGCCGTGTCACTTTACATTTGTGTAATAGACTCACGTTTCATAAAGGTTTCTTATGCATGTCAATTCAGCCTTTACCTTCCATAGCGCCAGCTCGCAGTATTTATTTTGCCGAAGTGCTTATGGCAAGAGCGTCGATTACCCCACAGGACGCTGGTTGCCAAAGTTACCTGATATACAAGCTCGAAAAGCTCGGTTTCTTTTGTGAAAAATACACAATTAATGGCGTGAGCAACCTCGTCGCCAGGTGGGGGCAGGGCCCGAATCACTTTGCATTTAGCGGCCATACTGATGTTGTGCCCCCAGGTCCTCTTGATAAGTGGAAGTCACCGCCTTTTAGTCCCGTAATTAGCAAAAATAAATTATATGGACGTGGTGCTGCCGATATGAAAACAGGCATCGCAGCCATGCTAGCGGCAACAGAGCGAACCATTACCTCGTTAGATAAGGAAAAGGTCTCTTTCTGGTGGCTAATCACCAGTGATGAAGAAGGGGAGGCGGAGTGGGGCTCTAAATGGATAGCTGAGTATTTGGCATCTAAAAATGTCCAGCTTGATATGTGCCTAGTAGGTGAACCTTCTGCATCTGCATCAACCGGCGATACGATTAAGATTGGACGCAGAGGCTCACTTTCCGGCACTATCCATATTGCAGGAAAGCAAGGTCACGTGGCTTATCCAAAGACAGCGGTAAATGCTATCCACAAAGCGAGTAACGTGATTAATGCGCTAACACAGTACCCATTTGACGAGGGGAGTGATGATTTCCCTGGTACTTCGCTTCAAATAACACATATGGACACGGGAAGCTTCACTGATAACATAGTGCCTAGTGCTGTTCGTATAGAGTTTAATGTCAGATATTCGTGGCAGTTTAATCAAAACAGTTTATCGGTATTGCTGCGCAGTATTATCAATAGTATTGATACAGAAGCCGAAGTTAGCTTTTCAAGACCCTGTGAAGCTTACTTGAGCAAGCCTAACAGTAATGCGGAGCACTGCTTAATTGCCTGCGTAGAAAAAGCGATAAAGGGCGCTACAGGGCGTTACCCTGTTATCAGTACATCTGGTGGTACTTCTGACGGGCGTTTTTTTGCTAGTGAGCACACACAAGTAGTTGAAGTGGGTGTGCCAAACACCACCATTCACCAAATAAACGAACACATTCATGTGTCTGATTTGCTCACTCTTGAAGATATTTATACCGACATTCTTAAGTATGTTGGCGAGCGATAACGACTTCTGAAATTTTCAGTAAAGCGGAAGGCCGTAGAATGAGAAAGGGAGCGTTTGTCATATGCTCCCCCCTCGCTTAGGCTGTGGCTTTAAGCTGAATATCGGTTAGATAGCGTTTGCGCTTTTTCTCAGTAAGTGTTTGCATGTCAACCACCACCAGTCCGTCGATACAGTCGTTAAAATCTGGGTCGACATTAAAGCCTAAAAATGCCACCCCGCCGTCTTTAGCCACTTCAGAATACTGCTTATACAGCGTTGGTACGTTTACGCCCATGTTAGCCAGTAAATGCTTTAGCTGCGTAAATTCTGCCTTGTAATCGTTACCTGTAAATTGATGTAACGCGTCGTTCGCCATTTGATAAGGTCGCTTGCAGGTCGCTTCGCCAAACTTGGCAGGGAAGTACGTGGAATAGAATTGTACCAATAAATCTTTAGCGGGTTCAGGGTAGGCATTACTGAGTGACACCGCACCAAACAGATAGCGATACTTTGGGTAGCGGCTTAAAAATGCCCCGATACCAAACCACAAATAATCTAAACTACGCTTTCCCCAATAGCGAGGCTGGACAAAGCTTCGCCCTAGCTCTAAGCCTTCTTTGAAGAGTTTATCGTTGTCCTTACCGTAATTAAATAAGGTGGCAGAGTAGAGCCCGGTAGGGTGGTCTGGCGCTGTCAAAAGCTCAGCATCGCCAAAGCGGTAGGCACCCACAATTTCTAAATCGTTGTCATCCCAAAGTACAAGGTGATAATAGTGGGGGTCGTATTGATCGATGTCTCTACGCTTGTTGGTACCTTCGCCCACGGCTCGAAACGCCACTTCGCGCAGGCGGCCAATCTCTCGCATAATCGGTGAACAGCTTTTGTGTTGGTATAGGTAAATAGATTTTCCGTCGCCAGTTTCACCTAAATGTTCGCAGTCTCGCATAGCGCGGGCCAGTTCTTTTCTGTCTTCTGGCATGGCAATAGAAGCCTGGGTTTCAAATACGCCTTTCTTGTTACTGCCAATGCGATACAGATGGCGCTTAAACAGCTTTACCTGCTCTTTTAGCGGTATATTGGTTTGCTGGTACGCTTCAAATGGAATAAGTTCGCCAATGCGCATAGGTAAATGCTTCTTACGCTGTTTGAACATCTCTTTGACGAGCAGCGCGGTGGCTAATGGCTTGTACACCATGGACACGCCGTAAAAAAGCGGGCTATTTTTCGCGTCTATATAAACCGGCAATATCGGTGCTTTTGCTTGCTTTGCAATGCGTAAAAAACCTGTGTGCCATCTGGTGTCGCGAACACCTTGTGGGCGTAATCGAGACACTTCACCGGCAGGAAAAATCAATATGGCGCCGTCGCTGTTAAGGTGTTTTTGAATTGCCGATAAATGCTGTTTTGGTGTGCCTCCCTGCATATTGTTTACAGGTAACAGCATATCGTGAAGCGGTTCAATGGCCATAAGCATTTCATTGGCGACCACTTTCAAGTCGTGACGTACTTCACTAACCAGCTTTATAAGCGCAAGTGCGTCGAGTGAGCCAATCGGATGGTTAGCAATAATCACCACTCTACCTTCACTTGGAATGCGTTCTTTTTCTACATCGCGGGTGGAGTAGCTGATATTAAAATATTCAAGCACTTGCTCTACGAAATCGATATCTTCGTAATGCGGATAGGTTTCACCAAATTCGGTAATTTCACGTTCGTGAAGAAGGTGCCTTAATACGAAAGACAGCGACTTAAATAGAATGGGGTTATTTGCTACTTGAGGGTAATGCTTGTTCAGTACGTCGTTTACAGTAAACATAGAACCTGTTTCTCTTCCGGTTTTGGCGAACAATAGCAGGGCAATGTGACGCTTTTCACACAGTTTCATGGCAGTTATTTGACAGTGTTAAAAAGTTGTAACTATGACCTGTTAATCTATGATATGAGGCACAGGTCAGCAGGCTCTAACCTTGATGGATGGGGTTGGAATTAACCTGTTGCTTGGTGAATAGCAATAGTCAGGGGCCGTTACAGCCCCATTTGTGTAATGCCAGCTATGCTGCTTCTGAGCGAGAGGTTTTGGTTGTAATTGGTGTTACGGTGGCTGACTCTAATGAATCAAGGTAATGAATAAGAGATAAGTTACCGTTCACGTCTTCTGACAGTGCACTGCAGTTTTCTATCCAGTCCCCATCATTAATGTAGTGAATGCCGTTTTCAAAGCTGCTTTCAAAGCTGCTTTCAGGATGGTGAATATGGCCACACACAACACCGTCGAGCCCCATTTCATCGGCGCGCCTACAGCATGCTTCTCGATAACGAGCAATGGCTTCATTCGCACCCTTAATGTGCTTTTTAATATAGCCCGCAAGTGACCAGTATTCGCGCTTGCGCCAAGCGCGTAGGCGATTAAACTCTCTATTTAGAAAAAGCAAAAGGTCGTAACCTTTATCGCCAATCCACGCATGGAATTTGCCCATAGTCACATCGCCATCGAACTGATCGCCATGTAAGACTAAATAACGCTTTCCTTGTGCGGTGGTGTGTACCAACTCTCGCTCTATTTCTATATCACCGAAGGCCATACCAGAATAAGACTGAATTGGCTCATCATGGTTTCCGGGTAAGTACACCACACGCGTACCATCTTGGCTCATTTGCATGAATTTATGCATGACTTGATTGTGGGCCTTTGGCCAGCGAAATTGCTTGGTCATTTGCCACATATCAACAATATCACCCACCAAATAGAGGGTATCTACGGTTATGCTATCCAGAAAGGAAAGTAAGTATTCAGCTTTGCAGTCGCGATTACCCAAATGGATATCTGAAAGCCAAAGTGTTCGATAGTGTGTCTTTTTCATAGCGGTTTCCCAAAGCGATGCCTTGGATCGTCACTATAGGTTTGCAAATTGACACTACCGTGACGCTTGCTTGACCATTGTGTTACAGCAACACAAATACGCGCTATAACCCCAACTTATTCGCCACGTCTAAAAGCCTATCTCGCATCCATACATTCACTAAGTCTTCATCGGCGTGTTTGTGCCAGTACATGTGTACGGGGAGTGGGGGGACGTCAAATGGAAGGGGCAGAATTTCGATATCGAATTTATTACTGAATTGTTGGGCGAATCGCGTTGGCATGGTCAGCAAAAGATCGCATTGGCTAACTACGTTAACGGCGGCAAAGTAGTGTTCACACTGCAATGCGATGTTGCGATGTAAATTGTGCTGAGCAAGGGCTAGATCTACCGTATCTAATTTAGAGTCTTTTAAAGATACAAGCGCATGCTGTGCAACTGAGTAGCTCTTGATACACGGGTTATCTACGTAGCTATTGCTAGGCGCGCATACCACGACAAACGTTTCTTCGCAGATAAACTGTGAACGAATGTCACGGCTGGTGGGAACTAACGCGTCAATTACGATATCAAGCTCTTTAGCGGCTAACGCGGGAGCAAGCTCGGGCCAGGTAACCTGTCTACTATTCACCGTGATATTGGGAGTATGTTTAACAAGCTGAGGAATAAGCACGGGAAAAAATATAGATTCTAAAACATCTCTTAAGCCAAGGTTCACCTGACGGGGTTTATCACTTATATCAAAGCCCACTTTACCTTTTAACGTACTTTCAAGGGTTTCGATTGATTTCACAACCGATGCAATAATGCCTTGGCAAAATGGGGTAGGCACGACTTGTCGTCCATGACGAATAAACAGCGGATCATCAAATTTCTCTCGTAGACGACCTAAGGCGTGACTCACCGCAGGTTGAGTAATATGCAGTGCGTTGGCGGCTTTCGTAATGCTGCCCTGATCGTAGACCGCGCGCAGCACAACAAACAAATTTAGGTCTAATTTTCCATGCATATCATTTATGGGTTTCCATAATAAGGCATCATTTTTATTTATTATTAAACAGGGTACACTGGCTTAAATGTTAATAAAAGGTTTCTTTTATAGAGGCTTCTTTTGTAAGGGGCGTGTGCATGCAGGCATCTGTACTTACCGAGGTGTTGTTACCTCTAGCGTTGGCATTTGTTATGTTTGGCATGGGGCTAACGCTAACCCTTGCAGACTTTGCCCGACTACTTAAAGCACCTAAAGCAGTAATAACGGGTTTTATAGGGCAAATTATATTGCTGCCTATGTTGGCGCTAGGACTGTGCTTTGTTTTTGGTCTACCCGATTATATTGCGGTTGGTGTCATGGTTTTAGCGGCATGCCCAGGCGGCACGACCAGTAATTTAATCAGCCACATCGCAAAAGCAAATCTGGCCCTTTCAGTAAGCTTAACTGCTATTTCTACCATCGCTTGCGTTTTCTCAACGCCCTTTATCATTCAATTTGCTCTTGATTACTTTGTAAAAGAAAACGCGCCAGACTTTTCTATTATTCAAACAGTGATCGGGCTGGTTGGTATATCAATTGTACCGGTCACGTTAGGCATGACCATTCGTCGCTTTAACAGCAGGTTTGCCACTAAAACTGAAAACTTCTTTCGGAAGTTTTCTATGTACTTCATGTTGCTCATGATTGTGGGCGTGCTGGTTTCAGAAAGAAACAATTTAGCCGCGTCCTTTGAAAGCGCATTTTTGGTTTGCTTAACGTTAAATTTATCATCGGTATTGCTAGGGCTCGGGCTTGCTAAGCTTTCAAACCTAGCATTTAAAGACTCGCTCACGCTGGCCATTGAAATAGGCGTGCAAAACGCGGCGCTTGCAATGCTGATATGTATTACCTTTTTAGATGCGCCTGATTACGCGATTGCACCTGGTGTATATGGCGTAGCAATGTACATCGGGCCCGCACTATTGGCCCTGTGGGCAAAACGAAAAATGCGTAACGAACAGCCATCAGTGTCACTGCAAAAGACGGAATCAGTTTGATTGGATTGATAAGGCGGTCAATTAGAGAGAATAGTGAAGTACTGATTAGCGCTTAACACAATAAAGCGCAACTAAACATAAACGCCGATACAAGAAAAATGAAACAAGAACAGTTAGGAAACACATCATGCGCGTATTGATTACCGGTGGCGCTACCGGCTTAGGTCAGGCCATTGCCCTTAAGTGGGCGGAAAAGTGGGCAGGCAAAGACGAGGGGTTAGATATTTGCATTGCCGACATTAACCAAGAAAGAGGCGAAGAAACAGTAAATACGCTATTCGCCCAAGGTGCCAATGCGTTTTACATCCATTGCGATATAACCTCTGAAAATGATGTTCAAACGTTAGCGAACACCTTGGAAACTCGCTGGGGCGGTGTTGACACTGTGTTTAACAATGCGGGTGTTGCTTCTGGTGGCAGCCTTTTAGATGAGAGCATTGAGCAGTGGCAGTGGGTGTTTGATATTAATGTGTTAGGCATGGTGAGAGTCAGTCGTGCACTCTTACCGTTAATGCGAGAGCAAGGCGGTGGCTATTTCATTAATATTGCATCGCAAGCGGGGCTAACGCCTATTCCTTATATGGGAAGTTATAACGCGGTTAAAGCTGCAGTCGTGTCGTTTTCTGAAACCATGAAGTTGGAATTAGCACCTGACAATATTGACGTTAGTGTAGTTTGTCCAAGCTTCTTCAAAACGAATTTAGATGAGTCGATGCGAAGCAGCAACCCAGCGTCGCACAAGATGCTCAATAAATTCTTTGCCAAAGCAGACATGACGAAAGAAGACGTGGCTGAGTCCATATTTCAGCAAGTCGATAAAAAGCAGTTTCTAATTCTTACCCATAAACTGGGTAAACGCGCTTTTCTGTTAAAGAAGCTGCTGCCAACCCAGCGCTATATCAAAAATATGCTCAATCAAACGAAGATGATGAAGCGTGCAATGGAAAAGCAAATTTAAAGCAAATTTAAAGCAAAATTAGGTAAAACGGAAACGCGCTCACCTGTGTTTGTCGCCAAGCTGTCCGAAGATAATTGTCGAGCTGCTCTTGTACAGGCACAAACAGAAGTATCTTCTAGCCAAAGATTGTGAGTTAGCACTTTGAATAGGCCCTTTGAAACAGAATTACAAGAAGAATGAGATATGCAACAACAGGTCGTAGATAAAGCCGACAGCGTGCGTGCGGGCGAAGAGCTAGACGTGAGCGCTGTACACAATTGGCTTAAGGGAAATATTAGTGCCTCCAGTCCATCATTGGAGGCCACGATACAAAGTAGCGATAACTTGCCTCAAGTCACCCAGTATTCTGGGGGCGCTTCTAATTGGACGTACTGCTTGGACTATCAAGGCAGTAAACAAAACCAGAGCGAAAAAACGTCGTTAATTTTGCGTCGCGCACCAGCAGGTACTAAAGCGAAAGGAGCTCACGATATGGGGCGGGAGTACCGGTTACAGCATGCGTTAAAGCCTGTTTATCGCTATGTGCCAGAGATGCTTGGACTTTGTGAAGACGAGAGCGTTATAGGCACAGAGTTTTACGTAATGGAGAAGTTTACCGGCGTGATACCACGTAAGAACTTACCCAAAGGCTTAAACACGTCTGAGCAGCAAACCAAACAGCTCTGCACTAATGTACTTGATAGCTTAATCGAGCTTCATAAAGTGGATTATAAGAAAGCGGGGCTTGAGCACTTAGGTAAAGGTGCTGGCTACATAGAACGCCAAATAAGCGGGTGGAGCGAACGCTATAGTAAAGCAAAAACCTGGAATGTCCCCTCGGGTAAAAAAATAATGCGCTGGCTAGAAAACCACATGCCCGCTAATGAACGCATTTGTATTACCCACAATGACTTCCGATTCGACAACGTGGTGTTAAAGCCAGATAACTATACGCAAATTATCGGTGTGTTGGACTGGGAACTGGCGACCTTAGGCGACCCGCTTATGGACTTGGGTAATACCTTGGCGTATTGGGTACAACCGGATGATGACTTTTTGGCCCAATCAACGCGCCGCCAGCCTACTCACTTACCCGGTATGCTAACTCGAAAGCAGGTGGTTGCGTACTACTGCAAAGAGATGGAAATAGATGTAGATGATTTTACCTTTTACGAGGTATACGGGCTTTTCCGTTTAGCCGGTATTGCCCAGCAAATCTACTATCGATATCACCACAAGCAAACCAATAATCCAGCGTTTAAAAACTTTTGGATCTTCATTCATTACTTAATGTGGCGTTGTAATAAGGCCATAAAAGCATCAGGAAAACGATAATGACAACAAGACGCAATATTCTGATCACAGGCGCGAGTTCAGGCCTAGGCAAGGGAATGGCGATTGAGTTTGCCAAACAGGGTTGTAACCTAGCCCTATGCGCAAGACGCTTTGAGAATTTAGAAAAATTGAAAGACGAATTGCATTCAATTAACCCAAACATTGATGTGTATATTCGCTCGCTGGATGTCAATGATCACGATGCGGTTTTTGAAGTATTCGACGCATTCAAAGCCGACATGGGAACCCTTGATAGAGTCATTGTAAACGCAGGCATGGGCAAGGGCGCGTCTATTGGCACTGGGTATTTCCACGCTAACAAGCAAACGGCGGTGACTAACTTTGTGTCGGCGCTAGCACAATGTGAAGCGGCAATGGCTATCTTTAGGGCACAAAATAGTGGTCATCTTGTGACGATTTCATCTATAAGCGCGGTGCGCGGGTTTAGACGCGCCATGACTGTATACGCGGCAACAAAAGCAGGGCTTACATCAATGACCGAAGGCATTCGAATGGATGTAATGAATACGCCAATTAACGTCACCTGTATTCACCCCGGTTTTATTCGCAGCGAAATAAACGAAAAAGTAGAGAAAGTACCGTTTATTGTTGATACCGATGTGGGCTGTCGTGCGATGGTCAATGCAATCAATAAAGAAAAAGCGAATGCGTTTGTGCCAAGCTGGCCTTGGGCCATCCTTCACTGGATCATGCGTATTGCACCGGCAAGCTCAATAAGAAAAATGAGCTGATAAGCGGATAGCTGGGATGTGAACACACCGCAAAGACTGTAACAGAGCTCGCCTAGAGGTGGGCTTTATGCCTTTAAGTCTAAATTTGGAATCAGTAACCCATGCTAATTAGCGTCGATTACAGATACAAAAAAAGCGCCGAAGGGCGCTTTTTTAACTACTAATCGTAAAGATTAACCTAGTGCTTTGATTTGTGCAGCTAGACGGCTCTTATGACGAGCAGCTTTGTTCTTGTGAATCAAGCCTTTAGTAGCCATTCTGTCAAGTACTGGAGTAGCAGCAGTAAGTGCAGCTTGTGCCGCTTCTTTGTCACCGCTTGCAATTGCAGCGATAACTTTCTTGATGCTTGTACGAGTCATTGAACGACGGCTAGCGTTGTGCTGACGACGCTTTTCGGCTTGGATTGCACGCTTCTTAGCAGACTTAATGTTAGCCAAGGTGTAACTCCCAAAATAAATTCATGTCAAAAACGAGGGTGCGGATTGTGCCTACCAAACGCCCAAATGTCAAACGATTTAAAACTTAAATCGTTCCGCGTTAAAACGCGCAAGCTATTGAACACAAAGTATGCTCAACACGTTGCACATTCTTTGCGACATTTCTCTGCGACATTTTTTGAAAGAGATTCGTAGTGATATCCTTTCAAGACATTTTAGCGATAGACATGCATAAACGACAGCACCCCATACCGGGCGCGGATTATAACAAGAAAGTTGTTAAAGATGCACAACTATTTTGAAGAAATCGTTTCACCTGCGATAGCCTTTAGTTATTATGGCTCGCTTGCAACCTAGCGTTGCCGCTTTGCGCTTGGCAGACGCCTTTGACTATCTTTCAAATGGCTGATGCAATTCAGCCTATTCTTTACCTCTTATTGGAAGTGTGACGTGTCACGGAAGTTAATAAAATCTGGTCTTATCGTCAGTATTATGACCTTGGTCTCGCGAGTATTAGGCTTGGTACGTGATGTTGTTGTTGCCAAGCTTATGGGGGATGGGGCAGCCGCTGACGTATTTTTCTTTGCTAACAAAATCCCTAATTTTCTTCGTCGTCTATTCGCTGAAGGTGCATTTGCACAAGCGTTTATTCCGGTATTAACCGAAGTCCACGAGAACGACGATAAAAAGCAGCTTAGAGAGTTCGTTGCAAAAGTCAGCGGTACATTAGGCGCTATTGTTTTTGTAGTTTCTATTATAGGGGTAATAGCATCTCCTGTTTTGGCGGCTTTATTTGGTACAGGCTGGTTTGTGGCGTGGCTCGAAGGGGACGAGGCCGGAGATAAGTTTGTGCTCGCGTCGACCATGTTAAAAATTACCTTTCCTTATTTGGCGTTTATCTCTCTGACTGGGTTGGCAGGGGCGATACTCAATACGCTCAATAAGTTTGCGGTTGCTGCCTTCACCCCCGTTTTACTTAACGTGTGCATTATTGCATGCGCTATATACTTAGCTCCTACGCTTAATCAACCCGCATACGCCCTAGCGTGGGGCGTGTTTATCGGCGGTATCGTACAGTTCTTGTTTCAACTGCCGTTTTTGTTCAGGGCAGGGCTCTTGGTAAAGCCAAAGTGGGGCTGGCATGACGAAAACGTGGTAAAAGTACGCACCCTGATGATCCCTGCCTTATTCGGTGTGTCAGTAGGGCAAATCAATTTGTTGTTTGATACCTTCATCGCCAGCTTTTTAGTTACCGGTTCTATTAGCTGGTTATACTATTCAGACAGGCTGCTTGAATTTCCCCTAGGGTTGTTTGGTATTGCCATCGCAACAGTCATTTTACCTACGCTATCCCGAAACCACGTTAGTAATAACCCCAAAGCGTTTGCTGCGAATATCGATTGGGCGTTTCGCATGGTGTGTTTATTAGGCATACCTGCTGCAGTGGGGCTTGGCGTGATGGCAAGGCCTATTTTGACCGTTATTTTTCAGCGCGGCGCGTTTACTGCAGAAACCGCCATTATGGCGTCTTACTCGCTTACCGCGTACTCGTTTGGCTTGCTCAGCTTTATGCTGGTAAAAATTCTTGCACCAGGGTTTTATTCCCGCCAAGACACCAAGACGCCAGTGAAATTTGGTATTTGGTGTATGGTCGCAAACATGGTGTTTAACCTTATTTTAGCGATTCCGTTTGGTTATGTAGGGCTTGCTGTCGCTACCAGTATGTCAGCTACGCTTAACGCCGCTTTGCTTTATATTACGCTGCATAAACAAGGCGTATTTGCGTTAAGCCGCACATCGGTTTTGTTTATTGCCCGTGTGGTTATTGCAAGTGCTGCCATGGGCGGGCTTATTTATTATCGCGATCAAGGCTTAGGTTTTTTTGAATTGTCTCTTCCCGCCCAAATGGTAGAGGTAGGAATAACCATTTCGCTGTCGGTTATACTGTTTGTAACCACCATG
>Ga0208276_1000094_pt1 | contig 12313 bp, 8 predicted proteins | sample ETNtaG_21_FD_185767 | JGI IMG/M metagenome (GOLD analysis project Ga0208276, IMG submission 185767) | Marine microbial and viral communities from oxygen minimum zone, Eastern Pacific Ocean - ETNP201302PF91A (SPAdes) (version 2) | ecosystem: Environmental > Aquatic > Marine > Oceanic ...
GTGCCGTAAAGCGGTTGGGCATAAGGCGCCGTGAGCGAAATGTGTAGGTGGCCTCTATCCCAAAATGGCATAGTGAATTCTTCTATGCTGACTTTATCAAAACCTAGACGCTCTCCTACCACTACGCCCCAATCTCTAGCTCGCTTTTCTGCTTCAGAGCCGCCCAAGCGAGGGCCAATCTCAGTGGTTAGCGATTCAACAATGCTATAGCCTAAATCACTTTTCAGGGCTTTTTGAATTAATGCTTCCGCATTTTTCTTTTGCTCGTCAGTAATGGGGGAAGTTTCTGCAAAAACACCAAAACTGCATGCACTTACTAATGCACCAAACGCTAGCCTTCTAGCGATAGTATTCAATCGAGACATGTGTTCTCCATGGATTTATTTTTATATTTCTTTTTTATTTGCGCGAGCAAAACTCTAACCCATCCATCATAGCCAATTTGGTTGTCCCTTTCGAGGCAAACCACAAGCGTAAGTCGTGTGTTAGTCGCAAAATTCCTCTTGAGAGAAAATAAATGGAGAATAAAAAAGGAGCCTAAGGCTCCTTTCTGAAAGTTTCTATTTACGCTTCTTCTTAAGCGCCAACTTTTGCTTTTTCTCTTGTTCTTTCAGTACTTCGTTAATAAAACTCTTTCTGCCGAACTCACGTGTGATAACACACTTGTTTAAGTCGAAACCGCGGGCAGGGCAGTATTCTCTGCCATATAGAATGATTTGCAGATGCAAATCGTTCCACCTTTCTTTTGGGAATAAGCGTTTTGCGTCACGCTCTGTCTGCTCAACACTCTTTCCGTTCGACAAACCCCAGCGATACATTAATCGGTGGATATGAGTATCTACGGGAAAAGCAGGAATGCCAAAGCCTTGAGACATAACCACAGCGGCAGTCTTGTGACCCACTGCGGGCATGGCTTCCAGCGCTTCAAAGTTTGCAGGCACTTCACCGTTGTGCTGCTTGATGATCATGTCAGACAAATGCCAAATGCCTTTGGACTTCATGGGAGATAAACCACAAGGACGGATAATGTCTTGAATTTCTTCAATACTCATCAATACCATGTCGTAAGGGTTATCTGCCCGAGCAAAGAGCTTTGGCGTAATTTGGTTAACGCGCTCGTCTGTACATTGCGCCGATAGGAGAACCGCAATGAGTAACGTATATGGGTCTTTATGATCTAAAAAGATAGGAATTTCCGGATAAAGGTCATCCAGTATTCGCATGATTTCTTTTACTTTTTCCTGCTTAGAAAGCGGCTTGGCCGGCTTAACTACATCATTCATTTCTAAATACTTTTTTGTTTTTGATTTTTAGCGTTTAGCTTTCAGCTGTAACGCGTACCCGTTCAGCCTTCACTGCAGGCGATGTTTGCTTAGCGGCTAACTTTGCATCAATACTGTTTTTGATAGCAATGAGAAGACCCATACCTAAAAAGGCACCAGGCGGCAGTATCGCAAGCAAAAACGGATTTTCAGTGTTGAAAAGCGTTATGGTCCAGTTCTCAGCAATTGAGCCAAACAGTCTGTCTGCACCTGCTAGCAATGTACCTGCACCCAATATCTCACGCATACCACCTAAAATGACCAGCACTGCGGTAAAACCCAGTCCCATCATGAATCCGTCGTAGGCAGAGGCGAGCGGCCCGTTTTTCGACGCAAAGGCTTCTGCGCGGCCTATGATGGCGCAGTTAGTTACAATCAGCGGAATGAAAATACCTAGCGCTAAGTAAAGGTCATAGGTGTATGCATTCATTAATAGCTGAACAATGGTAACGAACGCAGCAATGATCATAACAAAAACGGGAATGCGGATTTCGTTTCTTACCACATTACGAACGAGTGAAACGGTAACGTTACTGCCAATGAGTACCAACATGGTAGCAAGGCCTAACCCGAGACCATTGATAAACGTCGCGGTAACGGCCAATAGCGGGCACAAACCTAACAGTTGTACCAGCGCAGGATTGTTCTTCCAAAGCCCTTGTAAAGACAGGTCGCGAAAATCAGTCACGTTATAGCTCCTCTACACTATGAGGTTGAGCCTCATTCACGTTAATCGCATCAATTGTTTCAACGGAATCTGTAATTGCGCAGGTGTTAGGAGCGTTGAAAAGTGCAGATTGGTTGGCCTGTGCATAAAGCAAGGCTTCGCGTACTGCTCTTACTACTGCTCTCGGCGTAATGGTAGCGCCAGTGAACTGATCGAACTCACCACCGTCCTTTTTGACCTGCCAAGGCGCCAAATTGTCGGGTGAAAAAGGCTTGTCACTGAACGTCGTTATCCAGTTGCTAACGGCAAGCTCTATTTTATCGCCAAGCCCAGGGGTTTCTTTGTGTTCGATAACGCGTACGCCAAGCACCCTCATACTGATTCTATTAGTGTTGGGCGCAGAAATATCGGACGCATTCTCGTCTTGCTCAGATGACTTCTGAGGTGTTGAGTCAAGCTCGGCCAACTCCGAGAGCGCTAACGCGGTGATATTGAGATTTTCGCTCTCACCGTCGAGCGAGTCAGTACTCGAGCTGCCTTGTGTGTTTCCACCAACGTGTGCATCCACTTTTACACCAACAACGATATCGATATCTCCACTGTATCCGTCTGGAGCAGTGGCTTCTAATACTAATGCGCTAGGTTGGCCGTTTAACGTCGCACGATATATTTTGTGGGCTTTTTTGTTGCCAAGTTCAGGTGCATTGACCTCTGTGCAGTTGGCGTAAAGGGCATTGTCGTGGAATTCGCTAGGCACGACTTCATTAAGTACGCTTAGCAGTTTTTGCTGCTTTTGTTGCTCAATTTTATCTTGGGTGCCAAAAAAAGTGAGTGCTATTAATGCTGTGGTAACAACGGCAAACGCACCTAACATAAGGCCGTTTTTGGCCAGGCTTTCTTTCATCATTAGTGTTTACCTCGACCTTTAACGTTTTTGCCGTACACGCGAGGACGGGTATAGTAATCAATCAAAGGCACCGCCATATTCATAATAATAACCGCAAACGCTACAGCATCAGGGTAACCACCAAAAGTACGGATTATTACCACCCAAAAGCCAATCGCTGCACCAAATATAATGCGGCCTCTTGGTGTTGTTGACGCTGAAACCGGGTCGGTGGCGATAAAGAAGGCGCCTACCATTACTGCACCGTTAAACAGGTGAAATAGCGGTGAAGCGTAGTAATCGGCGTTTGCTAAATGAAGCAGTGATGCACAAACAAAAACGCTTAGCAGCATACCTCCCGGGATATGCCAGCTGATAACGCGGGTCTTCCAAAGGTAGAGGCCACCAAGTAAATACGCAAGACTCACCATTCCCCACCCTGCACCAGCAGCTTCGAATACCCCGCCATCAAAGATTGGCTTCGCTAATGACTCTGAGTATGTTACGCCTTGCGTTAGGTCGGTTTTCAATGTGTCTAACGGTGTAGCCATGGTTACACCATCGGCAATGGTTTTGAGTTGAGTGACATCGTATCCGCTAGTAGTAAAACCAGTAAATATAAGTGATACCGAATCAAAGAAACTTGGCGTAATGCCAGCGTGAGTCGCAGGAGGCAGCCATAGGCTCATAGCCGCAGGGAATGAAATAAGCAGCACCACATACGCTATCATGGCAGGGTTGAAAATATTAAAGCCAAGCCCGCCGTAAACCTGTTTAGCCACCGCAATAGCGAAGAAAACACCCGTTACCGTCATCCACCAAGGTAGGGTAGGAGGAATACTAATTGCGATGAGTAAGCCGGTTAATACTGCGCTGTAATCTGTTAATGTGCGCTCGATGGGGCGATTTCTTAAAAATAAAATCACGCCTTCAATGACCAGTGCACTCACTACTGCAATGATGGCTTGAATGAGCATTCCCCAGCCAAAAAAGAAGGATTGTGCAATCATGCCAGGGAGCATGGCATAAATAACCATACGCATGACTTGGCCAGTATCGCGTTTAACCCGTTGGTGTGGTGAACTCGATAAACTTAACTTCATTATGATTCTTTCTCTTGTTCAGCTGCTGCTTTTTTTGCTTTAGCCTTTGCTACCGCAGCAGCAATGCGCGCTTTTTTTTCATCTTGTGCCGTCGGTTGAGAAGGCGCTTGCGTGCTTGTTGCTTGACCTACACGGCTAGACGATTCGCTCTGCTCATGTGCTTTACTACTTTCCTGTTCAGCAGTATTTGATGAGGTCGCTAAATTGCCATTACTGTCTTGAGCAAGTTTCTTTGCTTTAGCCTTTGCCACTGCTGCAGCAATGCGCGCCTTTTTCTCGTCAGCTTCATTTGTCGAGGCAGCGTCGTTAGCATCAGTTTGCTCGCTTCCTTGATGTTCTTCCTGCTTAGCCGCTTTTTTGGCTTTCGCTTTCGCCACCGCAGCAGCAATGCGCGCTTTTTTTTCATCCGCTTCGCTCAAGTTGTTAGCAGGATCTGATGCGCTATCACTCTGAGCACTATTATTTTGATCGCTGACGCTCTGAAAACTGGCTTCTTCTGGCGAGTTACCGTCTTGATTCTCAATACCAGCCTCGCCATCAGGGCCAGATGCTTGCGCTTTTTGCGAAGCGGCCTTTTTAGCTTTCGCTTTCGCTACCGCCGCTGCGATCCTAGCCTGCTTTTCATCTAGCGGTTCTTTGGAGTGACTGTCTGGTTGCTCATCTAATTGAGTTGGCGCACCTTGCTCTGAAACTGACTTATCAGGCTGCCCGTCTTCGCTATTTTTAGCAGCTTTTTGCGCTTTAGCTTTAGCGATTGCCGCGGCAATACGCGCTTTTTTCTGCGCTTCAGCGTTTAGCTCTGAATTAGCTTCAGTATCGGAAAGTTCAGTATGCTTTTCTCCTTGAGAGCCCGCAGGTTTTTCTGCTGAAGATGCTTCAGACTGGCTGGCTTGCGCGGCTTTTTTCGCTTTTGCTCTAGCGATAGCGGCTGCTACCTGCGCTTTTTTATCGTCTGCCACAATGCGCGGTTCGTCGGTATTTGTTGTATTACTTTCACCCTTTGCGTTGGCCTGCATAGCCGCTTTCTTTGCTTTCGCCCGTGCAAGTGCTGCCGCTACTTTGTCTTTCGCTTCCGTTGCACCAGCATCAACAGCGCTATTTGCATTATCGGCATCAGCATTTTGCTCTTTGGCTTTGTTGGCGGCTAATCGTGCTTCTTTTGCTTTTCTATGTTTTTCTTCGCGCTCAAGTTTTTCGCGCTCTAAACGTTCTTTACGTGCTTCAAAACGCTGTTTAGCTTTCTCGGCCTTGTTCTTTTCATCACGCTGAATGCGTATTTCGGATTTAGCCTGGCGGTAGTAATGCACCAGTGGGATTTCACTGGGGCAAACGTAAGCACATGCGCCGCACTCTATACAGTCGAAAAGGTCGTATTCTTCGGCTTTATCGTATTCTTTTGCTTTGGCGTGCCAAAACATTTGTTGGGGGAGCAACGACGCAGGGCATGCGTCGGCGCATGCGCTACAGCGAATACAGGGGCGCTCTGCATTGTCGTCTACCAGCTCTTTTTTTGCAGGAACCAGCAAACAGTTTGTGGTTTTAACCACGGGGATCGTAGCGTCTGATAAGGTAAAGCCCATCATAGGCCCGCCCATAATCACTTTAGGTGCTTTCTGTTTTTTCGGGTTGTAGTTTGCTTCATCCAATAGATGAGAGACGGGCGTACCCAACAACGCTCTAAAATTGCTTGGTGATTCAACGGCTTCACCAGTTACGGTAACAACCCGTTCAATCAGTGGCTTGCCGTGTAAAATAGCATCTGCAATGGCATAGCAGGTACCCACGTTGAACATCATCACGCCTACGTCGGCAGGCAATCCATTTCTTGGAACTTCTCGGCCAGTCAGTACCTGAATCAGCTGTTTTTCGCCGCCGGCAGGGTATTTAGTCTCAACGCTAACAACGCGATAGTCTTTCTTATCCTGACAGGCAATATTAAGTGCTTCGAAAGCCTCGGGCTTGTTGTCTTCAACCGCAACTACAATGGCCTTCGGCCCAATAAGGTGAGTAAGAATGTCTAGACCCTGGCGTATTTGCCAGGCGTGCTCACGCATCAATCGATCATCAGAAGTAATGTAAGGCTCGCACTCAATCCCATTTAAAATAAGAAACTCAACAGGTTTAGACGTTGAGGTTTTTATATGGGTAGGGAAGCCGGCACCACCCATTCCTGAAATTCCCGCTTGGCAAATAGCTTCTATAAGCTTGTTCTTATCTATGTCGCTATAATTTGCTATTGGAGATAGGTCGCACCATGTGTCTTTACCGTCAGGACGTATCGAAATACACATTTCTGTTAGGCCGCTAGGATGCGCTACAACATGCGGAGCAATCGCAACAACCTCGCCCGAGGTTGGCGCATGAACTGGCACAGAAAAAGGCGATGAGCTTTGCGAAAGAATTTGGCCTTTCAATACGGTATCGCCAACTTCTACGCAGCAGATACCGTCTGAGCCAATGTGCTGCCTTAAAGGAACAATCAATAATTCGGGTAACGACGGTTTCTTTATTACTGATGTATTAGATAGAGATTTCTTATCGTCGGGATGTACGCCACCTGGAAATGAGTACATCTTTCCCGCTTCAAGGGTTTCTATAATTGAATCAAAACTTGGGTACATCACAATTACGACACCATTTTGATGGGGATATCACCTTTAGGCGATGATTCAAAATCCCACTTCCATGTAGAAGTTGTTTGAGCAATTGGCACCATGTCGATACAGTCGACAGGGCAGGGATCTACACATAGGTCACACCCTGTACATTCATCAGTAATAACCGTGTGCATGTGTTTGGCGGCACCTAAAATGGCATCGACAGGGCAGGCCTGAATACATTTGGTACAGCCGATACATTCGTCTTCGCGTATAAACGCGACTTTTTTAACGTCTTCTTCGCCATGAGCTGCATCAAGGGGTTTAGGTTCAACTCCCATCAAGTCTGCGAGTTTTTTAATCGTTGCTTCGCCACCGGGTGGGCACTTATTAATATCATCACCTTCAGCAATTGCCTCAGCATAAGGCTTACAGCCCGGATATCCGCATTGGCCACATTGAGTTTGTGGTAGTACAGCATCTATTTGCTCAACAAGCGGGTCGCCCTCAACTTTAAAGCGAATGCTCGCGTAGCCCAGAACCAAGCCAAAAATAAGCGCAAGTACGCCAATGGCAACAACGGCGAATATAATTGCGGTAGATATCGTCATTACACTTTCACCAGTCCACTAAAGCCCATAAATGCTAGGGACATGAGACCAGCGGTTATCATAGCGATTGAGGCACCTTTAAAAGATACAGGTACATCAGCAGCAGCTAAACGCTCACGCATGGCCGCAAATAACACCAGTACAAGAGAGAACCCCACAGCAGCGCCGAAACCATAAATAAGACTCTGCATGAAATTATGCTGTTCGGTAAGGTTTAATAGCGCTACACCAAGCACTGCACAGTTGGTTGTGATAAGAGGAAGGAATATACCTAACAATCTATATAAGGTAGGGCTGGTTTTGTGCACGACCATTTCTGTGAACTGAACCACTACCGCGATAACAAGAATAAAGGCAAGCGTTCTAAGGTAACCGATGCCCAGTGGAGCAAGTAAATAGGTTTCCACTAGGTAGCTCGATGCAGAGGCAAGGGTGAGAACAAATGTGGTGGCCATAGACATGCCCATGGCAGTTTCAAGTTTGCCAGACACACCCATAAACGGGCATAAGCCGAGAAACTTAACCAACACAAAATTGTTAACCAGTACTGTACCAATCAATAGCAGTAAAAATTCAGTCATGAATAACGCAATTCCTTCGAGGAATTTTGACGGACAATGCCCGCGAATTAAAAAGAAAAACAGATTAGGTCTATTATCCCTTTTTAGAACGGGTTTAACAACTTGATTGAATTAGGGTTATTTAATGTCTAAACGCGTTGTTTTAGGAATTAAAATAGAATGAAGTGGGTGAGGCGATTAAGAGCCAACTAAGTGGCTCCCCCTCCCCGACTCGAACGGGGGACCTGCGGATTAACAGTCCGTCGCTCTAACCAACTGAGCTAAGGGGGAATCGACACCTAAGTTGTTTGCTGAAGTTGGCTCCCCCTCCCCGACTCGAACGGGGGACCTGCGGATTAACAGTCCGTCGCTCTAACCAACTGAGCTAAGGGGGACCTGTGCTTCAACGGAGGCGAATATTAAAGACGTACTTAGGAACTGTCAACAACATAAATGAAATATTTGTGCTGACTGCGCAAAAAATAGCTTTTTACGGCTTTTATGTTCATTTTGTCGTCAATGCTGAGAAAATGATGGTTAATAACTGCACATTATTCCCTCATTGCTTATGAACAAGAGGTTGTTTTAGTAATTGATAGTTTTACCCATCTCGTTTTCTTATATATCTCACTAAAGTTAAAGGGTATAACTAAATAGAATAAAAAAGCGCTTCCATACTGGTATTATGTACAGGCTTTAATAAATCTGTAACCTGTACCTGAGGATTAAAAGGTTAGTCACCACTTACGTGCTGAGAAATTAATCGAGCACGAAATCGCGCCGAATATGGTCTGGCGTTAGTTATCCACTAAATCTGTGGATAACTATGTTGATAGCTTAGAATCGCTGTTGTTATTTACGAGATCGCGTACGTATTGATCTAATCAGGTTATGGCGTTATTGAGTGGATAATCTTTTTAATACAGAGGGTTAGGGTGTATTTTTTGATCTTGTTTCCCGATTAGCATAGATCGGTTGAACAAAAAGTAACTTGTGTGTTAATTCAACGAATGCCTAAATGCTATTCAATGAAATCCATCTTAATTCTCAATGCCTTACATTTTGTTAACATTTTTGTGTGTCTTTTAAACGCTCTATTTGGATAGCTAGATGCGCCCGAGACGTTTTGCCTGCATATTAAAAGTGAAACAGGATAGAAATTAAACTGTAATGAACACATACGCACGTGTTTTGATTTATTTTTACAAAAAACTCGTAGTTTTGTGGCGTAGCCAGCGAAATGGGTCATCGCACGTACTTTTGTCAAAAACATCGCTTTTCATACAACCCTCTTATGCTTTGTTTTGTTTGTCGAATACGCATAGCTAAATAGTGTTCACTCTTTTACACTAACGCGCAATTGATGAGGGGATTTTAGTTTGCCGGAGCTCAAGTGATAAAAAGTAACGCTAAACAACGTACTTCCGACTTATTGGAAGGAGATATAGGTACTACGTTAAAGCGTATGACTATTCCCATGATACTGGGAATGGTAATGATGATGAGCTTTGGACTTATCGATACCTTTTTTGTGAGCTTGTTGGGCACCGACCCTTTAGCCGCTATTAGTTTTACCTTTCCCGTTACTTTTACCGTAATAAGCCTAAACATAGGTTTAGGTATTGGTACCTCTGCAATTATAGGCAAGTTACAGGGCAGTAAAGAAATAACCAAGTCTCAACATTATGCGACGGGTTCATTAATGCTGTCCGTTTTGCTTGTGGGTGCATTAGCTGCAATTGGCTTTTTCACCATAGAGCCTGTGTTTAAGTTGCTTAATGCAACAGACAATCTAATGCCGTACATATCTGACTATATGGGGCTATGGTACTTGTCGAGCATCTTTCTTGCTATGCCTATGGTTGGTAATAGTGTGCTGCGAGCGTGTGGCGATACCCGCACACCCAGTATTGTTATGGCGGCAGGCGGCGGATTAAACGCGTTGCTTGATCCTATTTTCATTTTCGGACTTGGACCCATTCCGGCAATGGGAATAAAAGGTGCGGCACTCGCTACCTTTATAGCGTGGATAGTTGGTGCATTATGGATTCTTTATATTTTAGCCGTTCGTCGAAAGTTGATGTTGCCTCGACTGCTGACACTTGCCGAGTTGCGTGATAGCAGCCGTGAAATTCTCAAAATAGGACTACCTGCGGCGGGTGCAAATATGCTTACTCCCGTTGCCGGTGGCGTGATGACAGCTGTAGTTGCTGGTTACGGCGCCGAAGCGGTTGCAGCGTGGGGAGTGGGAAATAGAATGGAGTCTATTGCAAGTATTGTTGTGCTAGCACTTTCCATGACACTGCCTCCATTTATCAGTCAAAACGTTGGAGCAGGCCAAGTAGAACGGGTAAAAACGGCATATTCGCTTACATTGAAATTTGTTCTGGTTTGGCAGTTCGCCATTTTTCTTGTCATGTGGGGACTATCTAGCTGGATAGCCGTCGCCTTTGCTAATGAAGCAGAGGTAAGCGTACTAATACAGCTGTTTCTTATGATTGTACCGCTGGGTTATGGCATGCAAGGCATTATCATTCTGACTAACTCATCGTTGAATGCCATGCATCGCCCAATGACGGCATTAACGTTAAGTGTCATCCGCTTATTTGTTTTCTTCGTACCTATCAGCGTTGCGGGTAGTTTTCTATTTGAACTAAAAGGGTTATTTGCAGGAACGGTCATTGCCAATATTGCAATGGCGTGTGTTTCATTTGTTGTTTTCAAACGTGCGATTACTCAGTTTGAATTAGATAAAGAAACGTCTGAGCACAGCTAATACCAGAGCGGCTATCTAAGGCTGTGCGTTTTTAATGTTGAGTAGTTTGACCGCAAGCAAGATGTTAAGCAGTAAGCTAAAGAAAAGGTTAAGTAAATGAGTAGAGGGTTTGAGCTTCATTCTAAATACAAGCCAGCAGGCGACCAGCCAAAAGCAATAGAAGCTTTGGTGGACGGCCTAGAAAGTGGCTTGGCCGGCCAAACACTGCTTGGTGTTACGGGGTCGGGTAAAACCTTTACCATGGCTAATGTCATTAAAGAAGTGCAGAGACCAACGCTTATTCTTGCACACAACAAAACATTAGCGGCTCAGCTTTACGGTGAGATGAAAGAATTCTTCCCCAATAACGCCGTAGAGTACTTCGTTTCATATTATGATTATTATCAGCCAGAAGCCTACGTTCCAAGTACAGATACCTTTATTGAGAAAGACGCGTCAATCAATGATCATATTGAACAAATGCGACTGTCCGCCACTAAAGCGTTGATGGAGCGCAGAGACGTAGTCATTGTAGCGAGTGTGTCGGCTATTTATGGTTTGGGTGACCCTGAATCCTACATGAAGATGCTATTGCACCTTCGCCAGGGCGACACCATGGACCAACGTGACATTTTACGTCGCCTTGCAGAACTGCAGTACAAGCGTAACGATTTAGCGTTTGAAAGGGGTACGTTCCGTGTTCGTGGCGATGTTATAGATATTTTCCCTGCGGACTCTGAAAAGCAAGCCGTAAGGGTCGAGCTTTTTGACGATGAAATAGATAAAATTAGTCTGTTCGACCCGCTAACCGGGGCTGTCGATAAGTCAGTTATTCGAGCAACGGTTTTTCCTAAAACGCACTATGTAACCCCTCGAGAGAAAATCCTCAATGCTATTGAGCATATCAAGGAAGAACTTGGCGATCGCAAAAAGCAACTTCAAGAGGCGAATAAGCTGATTGAAGAGCAGCGTATTTCACAGCGCACCCAGTTCGATATCGAAATGATGATGGAGCTTGGCTATTGTTCTGGGATCGAGAATTACTCTCGCTATCTTTCAGGAAGAGCACCGGGCGAACCACCTCCAACCTTATTGGACTATTTTCCAGCAGATGGCCTAATGTTTATCGATGAGTCTCACGTAACTGTCTCTCAAGTAGGGGCAATGTATCGCGGGGATCGTTCTAGAAAAGAGACCTTGGTGGAATTTGGTTTCAGGCTGCCGTCGGCGTTGGACAATCGTCCGCTTAAGTTTGAAGAATTTGAACAGATTTGCCCCCAAACCATCTATGTTTCTGCGACGCCAGGCGATTATGAATTAAAGAAAACTGACGGTGAGATAGTAGAGCAGGTTGTGCGTCCAACGGGCCTGCTAGACCCTGTTATTGAAGTACGTCCTGTAGCCACTCAAGTTGATGATGTCCTGTCTGAAATACAAAAACGGGTAGAGCTTGACGAACGTGTGCTTATTACTACCTTAACCAAGCGTATGGCTGAAGATTTAAGCGAGTATTTAAATGAGCACGGCGTTAAAGTTCGTTATCTGCATTCGGATATCGATACCGTAGAGCGAATTGAAATAATCCGAGACTTGCGACTGGGTAAATTCGACGTGTTGGTAGGTATTAACCTTTTACGTGAAGGTTTAGATATGCCGGAAGTGTCGCTGGTGGCGATTTTAGATGCCGATAAAGAAGGCTTTTTGCGAGCCGAGCGTTCATTAATTCAGACTATTGGTAGAGCCGCGCGTCACGTGAATGGTAAAGCTATTTTGTACGCTGACAGTATTACCAAGTCGATGAAAAAAGCGATG
>Ga0208276_1000114_pt1 | contig 11496 bp, 8 predicted proteins | sample ETNtaG_21_FD_185767 | JGI IMG/M metagenome (GOLD analysis project Ga0208276, IMG submission 185767) | Marine microbial and viral communities from oxygen minimum zone, Eastern Pacific Ocean - ETNP201302PF91A (SPAdes) (version 2) | ecosystem: Environmental > Aquatic > Marine > Oceanic ...
TCTGAGGAACATCCATTGAGAAATGGACTTTTGTTCAGAATAATGACACGATGCCCACTGCCAAACGGGGGAGTACGCACTTCTTCAAGAGATTGGAGAGCTTGGGCATGGTTTTGACCATCTAAGCGACTAAGGTTAATACTTATCCAATTAGGATCTATTGCTTGATTAATGAAGGCATTCAATGATCTATCAATGGCACCAATATCATCTCCCCAAAATAAATGAATTGGCATGCTTAGTAGATTGGTGTTTCTTTATAAATCATGCCTTAAATAATTCCATTGCATATAGAAACAGTGACTGGAATTGACCACCCAATTTTTTCTGAAAGTCTTCAATATATTCGCGCGAGACTTCATTGTCCGGAATTGAATTACTTGGAGCAACAAGTGCTTGAGAGATTAATTCATTCAAGTGGTGATTTCTCTATTCAAGATTACTTGAGATTCTCTCCTAATGCATGCCATATAGGCCTTTCTGCATTGCAATCTGGCGCTACGATATTGACTGATACGCATATGGCTGCTGCTGCCATCACACCAATGGCCGCTCGTACATTGCAATCATCTGTGCAATGTGTTTTAGATTGGGCTCCAATTGGAGATCAATCAGGTTTAACTCGTACAGCTATAGGTATAAAAAATGCTTGGATTGATCTAACAGGTAAGTGCTCGAATGATAATAAACCCTTGGTTTTGTTTGGAAGTGCTCCAAAAGCATTAGAAGTTTTGTTGGACTTAATTTCTCAAGGGTCGATTGAACCAAGTTTGATTGTTGGTATGCCTGTTGGTTTTATCAGAGTACTTGAAAGTAAGAATTTATTGGCTCAAACTGATTTGCCACAGATAAGAATTGATGGTCATAGAGGTGGAGCTGCGATGGGAGCTGCAACAGTAAATGCGTTATTAAGGGCTGCTATAATTCAATAATTTTAAATCTCTTTGGGGAATTAATAATTAAGACTTATTTTTTTGTTCAAGACGTTGAAGTATTTTTTTTGCGTTATGAATAACCCCTTCTGGAACTCCTGCTAGACGAGCAGCTTCAATTCCATAACTTTTATTTGCACCCCCAGGAACTACTTTGTGAAGGAAAGATATAGTATTCCCATTTTCTTTTACTAGGACTTGAAAGTTCACTACATTCTTAATTTCTTTAGAAAGTTCATTTAACTCGTGATAATGAGTTGCAAAAATTGTCCGACTTTTAATAGTATTTGCAAGAAATTCACTGACTGACCATGCTATTGATAGTCCATCAAATGTAGATGTGCCTCGACCAATTTCATCTAAAAGAACGACAGAGTACTTAGTCGCTTGATTTAATATATAAGCAGTTTCAGCCATTTCTACCATAAATGTTGATTGTCCTGCAGCTAAATCATCTACTGCTCCTACCCTAGTAAATATTCTGTCAGCTATACTTAATGAAGCTTCTGCTGCTGGTACCCAACTCCCAGTCTGTGCCAGTAATTGAATTAATCCAATTTGACGTAAATAGCAACTTTTACCACTAGCATTAGGACCTGTAAGTATTATTAGATCTTTCTCTTCACCCAGATTTATATCATTTGGCTCAAAACTCTCTTCCACTAGCATTTGTTCAACTACAGGATGTCTACAAGCCTTAAGTCTAATTTTTCTTGATCTTTTACCATCAACGTTATCTAAGATTACTGGTGCACAATAGTTATTTGTAGCTGCTAATTCTCCTAGTCCAAGAAGTGCATCTAAGCCTGAAACTGCTCTAGCAGTTTTTCGAATCATACTTGCATAAGTACCAACTATTTCTCTAAGATCACAAAATAATTCATATTCACGATTTGCTGATCTTACTTTTAGTTGAAAGATTTTACCTTCTCTTGCTTTTAAATCAGGTGTGATGAACCTTTCTTCATTTGCTAAAGTTTGCCTTCTTATCCAATGTGACGGCACTTCAAGAGACTTAGATTTGCTAACTGCTAGAAAATAACCAAAAGTTCTATGGTTTTGAAGCCTAAGATTATTATTACCACTTGCTTTCCTTTCTTTTACTTCTTGCTCTTTTAGCCATTGATCTTGATCTTCTAGTTGATTTCTTAGCCCATCAAGAATTTGATCTACTCCATCATTTATTAAATTCCCTTCAGTAATGCTGAGTGGAGGGTTGTCTATTAATCTATCTTTGATTTTTGATGCTAGTTTTATTAGATCTGGGTTAATAGTTTGAAGCTCTTCAAACCATTTTGGAAGTCCAACTGGAAGATTCTGCAAACTTGCTGATAATTGAGGAATTCTTTGCAAGCTATCTGCAATTGCTACAAGCTCTCTTGCTCCAGCTTGACCTGCACTTGCTCGGCTAGAGAGTCGTTCAAGATCTCCCATTGCTCTTAATAAGTTGCGCAATCTTTTCCGAAGAGACCTTTTCTGAACAAGAAAGCTCACAACATTTTGTCTTTCAACAATATGTTTGGAATTAATCAGAGGCTGTTCTATCCATCTTCGCAAACATCTCCCTCCCATGGCTGTGAGGGTTCTATCAATGGCCCATAAGAGAGAACCTTGAAATTGTCCGTCTCGTTGTGTCTTTGTTATTTCAAGATTTCTCCTGGTTTGTGCATCAATGATTAATGAGTCATTAGAAAAATCTACTTTAGGAAAATCAAGTTTTAAAATAGAAATCTTATTTTTTTTAGACTCTATTCTTACTATTGGATTAGTTTCATTTAGGTAGCTTAATAGACCCCCTGAAGCTCTAAGAGCTAATTTAAATTCACTTATACCAAGGCCATTAATTGTTTTAAGTTGGTAATGCTTTTTGAGAATGTCATTTGCTTCGGGAAGACTAAAAGAAGTCTTAGACTGTTTTGTTATGTTGATTCGCTTAGATTTCCATCCCTCATAGATATCCTCATCTAATTCCTCGCAGATTATTTCTGAGGCTTCAATATTTAATAACTCTTGTTCAAGAGTATTAATTCCATTCCCTTCTTGGATTTTAAATTCACCAGTACTTATATCAGCTTTAGCTAAACCCCATTTATAAGAGGACTGGTTTTCATCTCTATTAATTAATATTGCTGCCAACCAGTTATTTCTTTTGGCTGAAAGCATTCCTTCTTCAAGGACTGTTCCAGGTGTCAGTATTCTAGTAATACCTCTTTTGAGTAGTTTTCCTTCTTTGTTTTGTACACTTTCAAGTTGATCACAGATAGCTATAGAAAGTCCTTTTTGTACCAGTATTGAACAATAACGATTTGCAGCATGATGAGGTATTCCAGCCATTGGAACCCTACCTATGCTTTTACCAGCTTCTTTTCCGGTAAGAGTTAATTCTAATATTTGCGATAAATTTATTGCATCTTCAAAGAAACACTCAAAAAAGTCTCCAAGCCTATAGAGCAATATCCTCCCGGGATTTTGTTCTTTGAGATCTACATAATGCCTTAGAACAGGTGTTAGCTCATCTTTATCAACCAAGCTGTGATGAGACCATGAAGGCTGATTTTCATCTGAATTAGTTTCTTGCTTTCCTAAGTTCTGACTATTTACTTTTGTTTTGGTTTTCTTTTTTCTGGGTCTTTGTTCAGCGTCTTTCGTTAGAGCTTCGTCATTTAGCTCGGAATCTTCGAGGTTTTGTGACTTTTGTAACGAATTGAGGCTGACTGACTCTTCATCAGCTTCTTTAAACAAACTCCCTTGTAAAGGCATACTTTCGGGCGTCATAGATAGTTTTCTGCCCAGTTGTTTGTTGGCATGGTAAAGGGGTTTTTCACTTTTGGATGTGAAGCCTCGCGACAACCCTTGTCATCTTTGTAAAAAATGTCGTTTCTCATGTGACAATTATGTGATTTAAGAGAGCTCTCGTTGCTCCATTGCTCCGGTTCCCATGCATTTAATTAATTCAGTTGCTGTTGAAGCACTTCTGTTTTGCTCATTATTATTAGTGATAGGTGTTCCTGTGCTTTATATGACACAGTCTGATCGCAGTGATCGCCGTAATCCAGAGATTAAAAAAATTGAGATTATCGGTGGAGTTTGGTTCCATTTAGTATTGCTCAACGGTCTTCTTAGCTCTTTTGTTTGAAACTGAACACGTTGCATGCGATGGTGGGTATATAGGGAATTTCGCGATTAACAAATGGTTTCCATTGAAGGACGCTTTACTAATGCGTCTAATTTAAAAGTAGCCATCGTTGTAGCTCGATTTAACGATTTGGTAACTAATAAACTTTTAAGTGGTTGTATTGATTGCTTAAAACGTCATGGCATTGATACTTCAGAAACGAGCTCTCAATTAGATGTGGCTTGGGTTCCAGGCTCTATGGAGCTTCCATTGGTTTCTCAATCTTTGGCTAGAACCGGTCGATACCAAGTTTTAATTACTCTTGGAGCTGTGATCAGAGGAGATACACCTCATTTTGATGTTGTTATCAATGAATCTAGTAAAGGAATAGCAGCGGTATCTAGAGAAACTGGCGTACCAATTATTTTTGGAGTTCTCACAACCGATACCATGCAACAAGCTTTGGAAAGAGCAGGTGTGAAAAGCAATCTTGGCTGGAGCTTTGCTTTGCAAGCGCTTGAGATGGGCTCTTTGATGAAGTCTTTGAATTAATCAACCCATGTCAATTAGAAGAATTTATTGACCGTGGTCCCTTTTTTAAGGCATGCTGCTTTGGTAAAAAGAAAAGTTTTTCTTTTTGCGGATGTAGCTCAGTGGTAGAGCATCTCCTTGCCAAGGAGAATGTCGAGAGTTCGAATCTCTTCATCCGCTTCCCGAAATTTCTGCTTTGCATATCATTTGTATTCCCGTTATTAAAAATCTTTTGATGATCTAATGAATAAATTTTGCTTGGCGCATTTTTCAAATCCAAGTTGCCTATAAAACTCTGAACTATTAGTTGTCATTAGATACACTCTCTCAACTTTGTTGATCTTTGGACTTGCCAGAAGAGCTTCTACAACTTTCCTACCTAACCCTTGTCTTTGTAATTCGTCTGCAACAATAATGTCCCACAAAACTGCTCTGTAGATTCCATCGCTAGTTGCGCGACCAAATCCGATTATGTCACCATTTCTCCAAAGTGTTATAGCAACTGTGCTTCCGGCTAATAATCGCCGAATACTTTTGTAGTTTCTATTCTTTGTCCAGAAAGCATGCTGATCAAATAAGAGCTTTAATTTTGATAATCCTTTAGAAGGCAAATAATTTGGCCCAAGGCCAAACATGCGCAGCCCAGGTGCTCCTGCTGCGTGCTGAATAAGCTTTAAACCTTGCATTTTAAAAACGTCATGAACTAATTTCAGGCATCTAGTTTTGAAGAGATTTATATATTTCATTTATAGCGCTTAATCCTTTAGTGACGTCTAGGTGGATTGGTCGTTAGGCTGACAAGGTCTTTGTATTTGTTGTAATTATTATGCTCAAGCTTTTGCTGGGAGATCCAAATGCTCGCAAGCTGAAGCGCTATCAGCCAATTCTGACTGATATCAATCTTCTAGAAGAGGACATAACCTCTTTAACTGACGATGAATTGAGATCTAAAACAGCAGATTTTCGATCCCAATTGGAAAATACTTCCGAGAATTTGCTACAAGATTGTTTGGATGATTTGCTCCCTGAAGCCTTTGCAGTTGTTAGAGAAGCGAGCAAGAGGGTTTTGGGGATGCGCCATTTTGATGTCCAATTGATTGGCGGAATGGTTTTACATGAGGGGCAAATTGCTGAAATGAAAACTGGTGAAGGCAAGACGTTAGTAGCAACATTGCCAAGCTATCTGAATGCTCTTACCGGTCGAGGTGTTCATGTGGTTACTGTCAATGATTACTTGGCTCGTCGAGATGCTGAATGGATGGGCCAAGTCCATAGATTTCTAGGATTGTCTGTGGGCTTAATTCAACAGGACATGAGTCCTTTAGAAAGACGTAAAAACTATGAGTGTGACATCACTTATGCAACTAACTCTGAACTTGGTTTTGATTATTTAAGAGATAATATGGCTAGTGATATGAATGAAATTGTTCAAAGAAATTTTCAATTTTGCATTATTGATGAAGTTGATTCTATTTTGATAGATGAAGCCAGGACACCTTTAATTATTTCTGGACAAGTTGAGCGTCCGCAGGAGAAATATCAGAAAGCAGCACAAGTTGTGTCTTCTTTAGCAAGAGCGGCAGAGATGGGTAAAGATGGTATAGATCCTGAGGGAGATTATGAAGTTGATGAAAAGCAAAGAACATGCACTCTCACTGATGAAGGCTTTACTAAATCTGAGAACTTATTAAAAGTAAATGATCTATTTGATCCACAAGACCCATGGGCTCATTATATAACTAATGCTCTAAAGGCCAAAGAATTATTTGTCAAGGATGTCAATTATATTGTGAGAAATGATGAAGCTGTGATTGTAGATGAATTTACTGGTCGTGTTATGCCGGGAAGAAGATGGAGTGATGGACAGCATCAAGCAATAGAAGCAAAAGAAGAACTATCAATTCAACCTGAGACACAAACACTTGCTTCAATTACTTATCAGAATTTCTTTCTTTTATATCCACGACTTGCAGGAATGACTGGTACTGCGAAAACAGAAGAAGTCGAATTTGAAAAAACTTATAAGCTCGAAACAACTGTAATTCCAACGAATCGACCACGTTCAAGACAAGATTGGGTAGACCAAGTGTTTAAAACTGAAGTCGCTAAATGGAGAGCTGTTGCAAATGAAACTGTAGAGATTCATAAGCAAGGCAGACCTGTTTTAGTTGGTACTACTAGTGTTGAGAAGAGTGAGGTTTTAAGTGCTTTGCTTTCTGAGCAAGAAGTTCCTCATAACCTTCTCAATGCAAAACCAGAAAATGTAGAAAGAGAAGCTGAGATTATTGCTCAAGCTGGTCGAGCAGGTGCAGTGACTATTGCAACGAATATGGCTGGTCGAGGAACAGACATTATTCTTGGTGGTAATAGTGATTACATGGCTCGTTTAAAGCTGAGAGAGGTATTGTTGCCAAAATTAGTTAAACCAGAAGAAGGCCATAAGCCTCCTGTTCCTCTTCAAAGAACTAAGGGATCATCTGCGGGTTTTGGTCAAGAAATTGAAAAAATAAAATCTAAAAGATCAAATGGGTCTAAGAAAACAAGTTTTGTTGAGACTCTTTATCCTTGTGTTTTAACAGATGAAACTGAAGAAGTTCTGATTTCTTTAGAGAGAGAGTTAATAAGAGAATGGGGAGATAGGACATTAAGCTCTATAGAATTAGAGGATCGCATTTCTACAGCTGCTGAAAAAGCTCCAACTAATGATTCTTTGATTCAATCATTGAGATCAGCTATTGCATTAGTTAAGAATGAGTACGATGTTGTTGTTAATCAGGAAGAAGTTCATGTGCGAGAAGCGGGAGGATTGCATGTTATTGGAACTGAGCGACATGAATCACGTAGGGTTGATAACCAACTAAGAGGAAGAGCTGGGCGCCAAGGGGACTTAGGTAGTACTCGCTTTTTCTTATCTTTAGGAGATAACTTGTTGCGTATATTTGGAGGAGAAAGAGTTGCTGCTTTAATGAATGCTTTCAGAGTTGATGAAGATATGCCAATTGAATCTGGGATGCTTACTCGGTCTCTTGAAAGTGCTCAGAAGAAAGTAGAGACTTATTATTTTGATATAAGAAAACAAGTTTTTGAATATGATGAGGTTATGAATAATCAAAGACGTGCTGTTTATTCTGAAAGGCGGAGAGTGTTAGAAGGAATTGGTCTGAAAAAGCAGGTAATTGGCTATGGAGAAAGGACTATGAAGGAAATTATTTATGCTTATGTGAATTCGGATTTACCGTCTGAAGAGTGGAACCTTAAGCAATTGGTTGGTAAAGTCCAGGAATTTGTTTACTTGTTAAATGATTTAAAACCTAAGGATCTTGAAGGATTAGATATAGATGAACTTCAGGCATTTCTTCAAGAACAATTACGCAATGCTTATGATCTTAAAGAATCTAAAATTGAAGAACAGCGGCCAGGACTTATGAGAGAGGCAGAAAGATTCTTCATCCTTCAGCAAATTGATACTTTATGGCGTGAGCATTTGCAATCTATGGATGCTTTAAGAGAATCGGTTGGTTTAAGAGGCTATGGTCAAAAAGATCCACTTATTGAATATAAGAACGAAGGATATGACATGTTCCTTGAAATGATGACGAACATGAGAAGAAATGTTATTTACTCTATGTTTATGTTTCAACCGGCAGCTGCTTCAGATGAAAAATAAACCTGACTTAATTTTCTTGTAAATCATCGCCTAGAAATTCAATAATTTCTCTATCTTTAAGATTTTGTGCTTCTCCAGGCAATATCTTTTTAGGAATATTTCCTTGTCTAATTTCTTGAAGAGAGCTATTTAAAATGCGTACTTGGCTTTCTAAGTAATCAATTCTTTCCATAAGATTTCGGATTATAGTTGCTTCAGCATCTGGCAGTGCTGAATGAGCTAAGGGGTTTATACGAGCACCACTTTGATGAATTATTCGCCCAGGTACTCCTACTACGGTGCTATTTGCTTCTACGTCTCTTACTACAACGGATCCAGCACCGATTCTAGTGTTGGCTCCCACTGTAATTGCTCCTAATACTTTGGCCCCAGCGCCTACTACAACATTTTCCGATAAGGTTGGATGTCTTTTCCCATGACTTTTCCCGGTGCCGCCCAAGGTAACGCCTTGATATAGAAGGCAATGGTTTCCAATTTCAGTAGTTTCGCCTATTACTACACCCATTCCATGGTCTATAAAAACCCCTTTTCCTATTTGAGCACCAGGATGAATTTCTATTCCAGTTAATGATCGATTGAGTTGGCTTAGTACTCGGGGAAAAAGAGGTAAGCCGATATTCCAGAGTTTATGGCTGATCCTGTGAAGGGTTAAGGCTTGGAAACCTGGATAGCAAAGAAGTATTTCTAAAAGACCCCTTGCTGCTGGATCTCTTTCACGAATGATTGCTAAGTCTGAATAGAAAGCCTTAAGCATTTGCTCAAAGGAATGAATGAGTTATTTAAGTAGACCGATTTCTTTTTGCAGTCTCTCAAGCGTAGATTCGCTCAGGTACTTTTCAGCACAATGTACTTGAGGCATTCTAATAAGTTGGGACCGATTTTGACGCAGGGTATGCTCAACCAAAGGAAGACTGGGACTATCACATAAAACATAATTAGCTGCTCTTAATAGTGCTAGCAAGCGACTTCCTATATCAGGATTGGCAGTCATCAGTAATAACTCGTTACCCCTCATGCTGTGCAATATAACCTCAGCTGCTCGAAGGATACCTGGGCTAATGCTAACTATCCCTACACAACTTCCAGGACGTAATTCTTTAAGCATTGCAAGCTCTTTACTGAAATCACTCAGGTCCACTGCAATTGCTCTAACGCGATGCTTTTTCGCAACTTCTTCTAGCGGTTGCAGGAAATATCTACTAGTTACAACAGTTCCTATGTTTGAGCTTTCTAAAACGCCTTCAAGCTCTTCCATGGGGACTACTTCGATTGGTACGTCAAGGTTTGGTTCAAGCTCTTCGGCGATTAACATTGATGCACCTAAGTCTTCTCTAGGAGTACTTACCAATACACGTGCTCCGCATCGAAGCCTCCAGTCAATTTCTTTAATAAATAATTCTCTTGTTTGTTGAAGAGTACATCCAGCATTCAATAGTTCATCCACGCTTTTTCTAACTTCGTGGTCTAGATCTGTGATTTCTTTTTTTCTGAAGTTGCTAGGGTTTTGTGGCTCTCGCTTTTTTTGTTGATTCCGAACATAAATTCCTGACCCTGCAATTGCTTCAACTACCCCATCAGTTTCTAATTGGCGATAAACCTTACTTATTGTGTTTCTGTGTAAGCCGGTCTGCATTGCTAGTTGCCGTGTGCTTGGTAGCCGATGGCTTGGTGGAAAATGCCTTGCTGCAATAGCAAAACAGATTTGGTTATAAAGTTGAGTTGAGGCAGGGATATCGCTCTCCTGCTGAATATGGAACTTCACGCCTTTGTGCCAGGTTTCAATGTGACCACAATAGTGAATGCTTGATGAGGTGACAATTGTTTGTTTGTCCCAAGCTTATGTGACAGGTCGGCGAATGCCTTGCTTATAAAAAAAGATTTTAATGAAAGATGATTTTCTAAATTCTCTAAATAGTTCTTTTTGCCTTTGAGATCGTTTCTATTTCTTTTTCTTTTTTTAATAAAGGCGTCTTGCGAGGAGTTAAGAACATGATCATATTTCTCCCTTCCCTTTTTGCAGCTTGTTGAATTTCAGCTTGCTCTTCTAGGTCTTTAGCCATTCGAGCTAGCAATGATTCTGCAAGGTTTGTATGTTGGATTTCTCTACCTCTAAAAATAACTGTGCATTTAACTTTATCCCCTGCTTTTAGAAAACGTGTTGCTTGTCCAATGCGAACTTGATAATCATGTTGGTCAATCTTGTATCGCATTTTCACTTCTTTGACTTCGGTTTGGTGGGATTTTTTCTTAGCTTCCTTTGCTTTCTTTTCTTGTTCAAATTTGAATTTCCCATAATTCATTATTCTGCAAACTGGAGGGTCTGCCTTTTCACTTACTAAAACTAGATCCAGCTCTCTATCTTGAGCTACTTCTAATGCTTCTTCACGGGTAATTACTCCAAGTTGTGCTCCATCAGAATCAACTACCCTTAGTTTGGGATATTTGATACGATCATTAATGTTTGGAAGCTCTCTTACAGGAGCGCGACGATCAAACCGGGGACGTGGTGGCATTCAGTGTGTTGAGGTTATAAAGCAGAACAAGAGTGGTAGGAACCAATTCTAAATCTACTTGCTTCACCCTATAACGTTTTGGATCAAAGAGAGAGCTTCATCTAGTGAGTTTTTTTCATTTAGCCATTTTGGATTATGTTGCCTTCTAAACCAAGTCCTTTGTTTTTTGGCAAATTGATTAGTTCTTTGGATGGTGGATTCTAGCGCTTCTGCTAAAGAATAATTTCCTTGGATCACTTCAAGTGACTCTTTATATCCAATGGTTTGCAGTAAAGATAGTTCCTTCCCATATTTCCTAATTAGTTGTTGTGTTTCTTCAATGAGACCATTCTCAAATAATTTTGTATCAGACGAGCTCCAAAGGCAGAAAGACCACTTCAATAGGGAGATATAGTTTTTTTTTTCCTGACGACTTGACGACTTTTTGGGAGGCAGATTTTGGGCAGGCAAATTTTCGCGCCGGAGGCGCGAAAAAAAGTGGAATTAGGAGGCGCCGCAGGCGATCCTAGAGGCAAAAAGAGACAGATTTCGGGCGCCGAGGGCGCCTAAAAGCAAAAGAGGCAGATTTGGAGGCGTAGGAGGCCGTTTCACATCATCATGTACGATCTATCGAGATCAAATTGGGTATTTCTTGTTGCTTTTTGTTCTCTCGCCCGGAGGGCGAAAATTTTTGGGAGGCAAAATCATGTTTTTATTGGTAAAACGCCGCCCGAAGGGCGGCGAAAATTTTGGGAGGCA
>Ga0208276_1000117_pt1 | contig 11387 bp, 13 predicted proteins | sample ETNtaG_21_FD_185767 | JGI IMG/M metagenome (GOLD analysis project Ga0208276, IMG submission 185767) | Marine microbial and viral communities from oxygen minimum zone, Eastern Pacific Ocean - ETNP201302PF91A (SPAdes) (version 2) | ecosystem: Environmental > Aquatic > Marine > Oceanic ...
TGATTGGGATAAAGATTGGCAAGCTGGAGCTGCTGATGTAGTCTCTGGAGTAGGAGACTTTCAGGATAAACTTCCTGATGGTTTTAAAGATCGACTTCGCAATGTTAAGAAACATCACCCTTACGCACGATTCGAGGCACCTTAGCCTATGACAGTTACTAAAGTCAAGAAGAAACCAAGCATGGTCGGTTTGACCAGGAGACAAATGAAAAGAAAACCCATAGGAACCCAACATCTAGTACCAGTAAAACCTCTTACTCCAAGTCAAGAGAAGGTATTTGATGCCTATGCAAAGGACAAGAATCTTTTCATGTATGGATCTGCTGGAACGGGAAAAACGTTCATAGCAATACACCTCGCTCTAAAGGAGATACTTGATGAAAAGTCACCTTATGATAAACTGTATATTGTAAGGTCTTTAGTACCTACAAGAGAAATTGGTTTCCTACCAGGAGACCATGAAGACAAATCTGAACTATATCAGATACCATATCAGAATATGGTAAGATATATGTTTGAGATGCCAGACGATGCGTCCTTTGACATGTTGTATGGCAACCTAAAAGCACAGAAGACAATATCTTTCTGGAGTACCTCATTTATACGTGGTACTACTCTTGACAATGCTATTGTGTTAGTGGATGAGTGTCAAAACTTGAATTTCCACGAATTAGATAGTATAATAACAAGACTTGGTGTTAACACCAAAATCATGTTCGCTGGTGATATTAATCAGACTGACCTAACCCGTACCAATGAAAGGAACGGTATATTAGAGTTCATGAAGATTATTGAAAACATGAGTGAATTCGCCTCTATAGAGTTCGGTATCGATGATATCATCCGATCTGGACTTGTGAAATCTTACCTTATATCAAAGCATAATCTTGGACTTCAAGCACCTTAACGAACATACTTTTACTGAAATAAAAGCTAGTACAACGGTTAACGGAAGGAAGTACGCTGTCGGTGACGACGTGTGGTACCCTTCCGTTACTACTGTAATAGGAGAGATGAAGAAGAAGTCCATCATGGACTGGCGTAGGAGAGTAGGAGAGGAGGAAGCAAATAAAATCAGCAAACGTGCTACTACTCGTGGTAACAAGTGCCATAAGTTAGCAGAAGAGTATTTACTCAATAAGAGTCTTAGTAAGTATAAGGATGATGTCTTGTCCCTAGGGATGTTTCATCAAATCAAGCCTTATATCGACAAGATAAATAATATACACGCACTTGAAGCACCCTTATATTCTCATACGTTGAAGCTCGCTGGTAGAGTAGACTGTATAGCAGAGTATGAAGGTGAGCTTGCGATCATAGATTTTAAGACATCAACTAAGACAAAACGTGAAGAGTGGATACAAGACTACTTTTCACAAGAGACAGCGTATGCTATAATGTTTCAAGAACTAACTGGCCAAAAGGTCAAGAAGTTGGTAACAATCATCGCTGTTGAGACTGGTACTCCTCAGATCTTTGTTGTTCGTGACAAATTAAAGTACGTTCACAAACTAAAAGAGTACATTGACTACTATAGGAGTGTTCATGGCGACTGGTAAAAAAGTAAATGATGTCCTTGAGGAGAATTTTATGACTGCTGCTAAGTTTTCATTAGAAATAGAGAACATAGTAAAGGATGGAGAACTCAATTATATTGAGTCCATTGTCATGTTCTGCGAGGAGAGGAATATTGAAATTGAGAACGTTAATAAACTTATTAACAAACCTCTTAAAGAAAAAGTTAAGTATGAGGCACAGAAATTAAACTATATCAAGAAAGGAAGTCGAGGTTTCCTTGCCCTATGAATGGGCTAGAAGCATATCGCATGTACCTCGGAATGAGGAACCATTTCAAATCAAAGACTTACGATTTCGTCAGAAGTCCTTACGGCAAAGCAAAACAAGAGACTTACGACAAGAGAAAGGACAAATATTTTTTCGTGAAATTATCACGCAAATATGATGAAGAACAATTGACTAACTTCTATCTTGCTAATTTTGTAGCAGATAATTGTGAGTGGATTGGTGCTATGAGTGCCAAAGGTGAGAAGAACTATCAGGAATATATAAAAAAGATTCAGTCACTATCATATGTCTTTAAGACAGATGCTCAGGTGATGAAGGAGTCATGTGATGACTTTGAAGAGTTATTTGAAGGAAAACCACATCCGACCTTGATAAAATTGTGGTTAGGTGGTAAAATTAATTTAGAGTCCGTTGTTATTATGGACAAGATCTTTGGTTTTGTTAGTAAGGTACCTGCTACTGACCCAGTGTGGGAAACCGCAAAGACAAAGATCCTTAAATATAAGCCCCTTCTCAAGATACAATTTGAGAAGCATAGAGTAGTATTAAAGGAGTTATTCTTATGAAATTCTTCGAGTCTGAAGTAGTTCAGAATGAGTTAAAGCGTATGCAAGAACTCTATGTGGATATAAACCGCATGGGGATTATCCTTAGCATTGATCAGAAGATCCAACAACTTATTAAACTACTTGAACTCATTGATATTCAGCAGACTATGTTTATGCGTGTTACCTTATCTGAGGATGAACATGCTAAACGTATCCTTCAACAAGTACGTGAGGCAGCAGGATTATTAGGTATGAAACCTGAGAATGTGAACCCTCTCTTCTATGATCAACTTAAAGATCAAGTCAACAAGATGATTAAAGACCTGGAGCAATCTAAATGATGTTTTTAAATGTGATGGCTATTGCTGCTATCTTAGTAGTAGTCTGGTTTGTTATAGTTTTTATGAGTGATCCTAACGCATGAAAAGAGCATGGAGGATTTGGAAGTATGCACTGGGTAGTTTCTCTGACGAAAAGACTAAACGATACGACAACTACATTGTTCTGGTACGTACTTTTATTTTCGTATCTTATCTCGTCACTAACTGTTTTATTATTAGCGGAGTAATCCGTCACTGGAATTAATATGAAAGATTTATGGAATGGTTACAAGAAGGCTCTATATGAGACCTTCCCCGACCTAGAATATGACCATACATGGGGTGAGTGGGAAGGTAAAGGTACCAACCTTACAGCCCAGATATGGAAGAATAAATGGTTTATTAAGTCTAGAGCAGTAGATATTTGGTCTGACAAAACTAACATATACAATAATATAATTTACCCTAAAACTGGGTCTAACCTGCCTTGCTTTGGTATGGATCTTATGGGGTTCTCACCTAAGAAGGTGATTATAGTATTTGATTTCCAGCACCCTGTAGAGAATTTACTCTTTGAAGTTGCTGGTCTACCTGAGGGAAGAGGTGACTATAGGTTCTTTGAGCCTGGTAACCACTTCTCCAAGAATATCTACATAGCATACTGTGAACCAGAGAAGGTTGATGAGCATTTACCCATGTTCAGGAAATACTTGACAAAATACCAGAGTATGATAGAATTTAATCAACCGACTGGGACCGACATTTCGGTGTATAAGGATTTCGATACTTATATGACGAAACTAGATCCAGTCGGAGCATACCTAAAGGGTAAGTTCGGGGAGAAAAAAGCAGAAAGTCTAGTCCACGACTTCCTTTTCTGTTATAAATAGTTCGTACGAACACATAGTACAATACACAAAATACGGAGAATACGTATGTCTTTTGCTTCACTAAAGAAGTCCAATTTCGCTGACCTGCTATCAAAAGCTGAGTCACTCAACAAGACTGAGGTTCGAGGTGCTGATGAGCGTCTTTGGAAACCTGAAGTAGACAAGGCTGGTAACGGTTACGCAGTAATCAGATTCCTACCAGCACCCGATGGAGAAGACCTTCCATGGGCACAAGTTTGGAGTCATGCCTTCCAAGGTCCAGGTGGATGGTATATTGAGAACTCTCTCACAACTTTAGGCAAGAAAGATCCTGTTTCTGACCTCAACAGGCAATTATGGAACAGTGGTGCTGATTCCGACAAAGACGTAGCACGTAAGCAGAAGCGTAAGCTTTCTTACTACAGCAACATCTATGTTGTATCAGATCCTACTAACCCACAAAATGAAGGAAGAGTATTCCTTTATAAGTTTGGTAAGAAGATTTTTGATAAACTTACCGAAGCAATGCAACCAGCATTTGCTGATGAAACACCTATCAATCCTTTTGATTTTTGGAAGGGTGCGGACTTTAAGGTTAAGATCCGTAAGGTAGAAGGTTACTGGAACTATGATAAGTCAGAGTTCGCAGAACCCGCAACTCTTGGAGATCTCTCTGATAAAGAATTAGAGGGTATCTGGAAGAAGGAGTATAGTCTCGCTTCCTTCACTGGTGAAGACCAGTTCAAGACCTATGAACAGTTAGCAGAACGCCTTAACAGTGTTCTTAGTCCTGCTGCTCCCACTCGTCGTGTAGATACTGAAGATGTTGAACCATCTGTAGGTGATCCTTTACCAGAGATTCATCAAGCAGTATCAGCACCACCAGCATTCAAGACCGCTGGTGCTCCTTCACAAGATGAAGATGATACACTATCCTACTTCGCTAAATTAGCCGCTGAATAAATGAAGATTTTCCTAGACACCGCTGATACGGATATTATCCGTAAGCACTTTAAAACTGGACTAATTGATGGGGTTACAACTAACCCTAGTCTTATTATGAAGTCTGGTCGTGATCCTGAAGAAGTCTACCAAGACCTCAAGGACATCGGTGTCCAGGACATCTCCATGGAAGTCGTGGGTGATGCAGACAATATGATCTCTGAAGGTCGTAGACTGCATAACAAGTTTGGCCCTGTTGCTACGATCAAGGTTCCGTGTACACCAGACGGACTCCTTGCTTGTAGAGAACTCAGTAGGGGTGTTATTAATGTTAATGTGACGTTGATATTCTCAGCAGCACAAGCTATCCTTGCTGCTAAGGCAGGTGCTAAGTATGTCTCACCTTTCGTAGGTAGACTAGATGATAATTCTATTGCTGGATTAGAGGTTGTTCGCTCTATCGCATCAGTATATAAAGAACAAAAGGTAGGGCATACAAAGATCCTTGCTGCTTCTATTCGTGAAGTTAATAGAGTAACAAGAGCATTCTGGAATGGTGCTAAGATATGTACGATGCCACCAAAAGTATTCGAGGACATGTACAATCATATCCTCACAGATAAAGGTTTAGAAATATTTGACAGAGATTGGGCTGCTGCTCACCCTACAGAAAGAGCAGGTGGAGACTTAGATAAACTTGATATTCCTGATGGACTGACCATTTCTATAAATGATAATGGTGGAATTGTTACTCCAATTCCTGGCACTGACATATCTGGTGGATATAGTGGACTATACCCAGAAGAAATTGGTACAGACGGTACTATTAATCTATCTTGACGTTAAACGAAGCTTGACCAGTAACCAGTGATCCACCCTTATGTAAGGATTTGGTATACAGGCTAACAAATTCTCTAATATATGATGGTCTAATTAACTTAATTTTCTCCTTCTCATCATTCAAACGCTGCTCATACTGATAGTATGTAACTCCTTCCGTTGGGTTTACTGTTACACCAGCAGACGCTGTACCATCATAGTAAGTCACCTGATAGTTTGAAGGTACTCTTAATCCAGCAGGAACGATTTTTCGTTGTAATGCATCAATAACCTCGGTTGTCTCGTACATCATTACGGCATCGGGGTTATCGTATTTTGCATACACATACTCATATAGTTCTTGTTGTGATCTTGGCCATGACTCATGGTAGTTGGTCTTGTCATTAGCAACTAGGATAGTCCATCCAAAGAAGACACTATCATATTGGTTGAATGAAATTATCTCTGGGGTTTCACCAGGTTTGATTATATACTCATTAAATATGGTGGCATCTCCTAGATATCTGTCTATGATATCGTTTCTACGCCATAAATTTTTTACCAGATATATCTTTGGATCTAGTACAGCATCTGAATAGTTGTAGACAACATCTGGAGATTTTTTGAATAACATTAGTATACTCCTGACTCGAAGTCCATTTGTGTGAGAGCAGTTGTCTCACTGAAGTTCATACGCATTGTTTGTAATGGTAGTTGACCAGTAGTTGTAGTGGTGAATTGGTTAGCTGGCGTTGTGTTAACGCTCATTTTCGTCAAAGCACATAGTTTTGTTTTTGGCATTTGAGGATGTGCTCCTGGTTTTAATGAACCTTCGTCATAGAAATTAAATTGTGGTTCAATTACAAATACATCGGGGAATCCTAGTACACCACCTGTACCTGACTTATTAGCATATGGGTGCATACCAGTTTTGAAGTTATTGATTAACTCGTCTATCAATTCTGCTTCCTCTTGATTACGTGCCATCAATTCAAAGGACATATCAAACTCTCTCATCGACATATTCTCAAAGAGTTGGATAGCATTTTCATTTGGTGCTAGACCTGCTAGACCAATAAGGTTTTTTGGTTGAAATGTGTCTGCTGTTCCAATATTAAATGGATCTACAGCACCCTTTCCAAATTCTTGTGCCATAGAACCGAAATCGGCACCAGATGAATCCTTCATACCTTTTCCAAATTGCCCACCTAGTTGACGTAGACCGTCTGCGCCCATTTGTGCTGTTCCAGTTGTTGCCATTTGTGAAATACCATCACCCATGGAATCAAGAACTCTAGCCATAGCACCCAATTTGATTGAGTTATTCCACCCTGCTGTATATCCATAGGTATACTCATTAGGCATAGGAAGATAATAGCAACTCTCTAATGAATCAGCGTGCTTCTGAGCATCTTTTCTTATTTCTTCTAACTCACTTGCGCTATTAACTGTAGTACCATCTTGTAATTTTATACCATCTTCTCCAAAATCTATTTGACTATAGTCGTGTCCCTTTTGTGCCGTATCCATGGCATTTACATTATCTTTACGACCATTAAACCATCCTGGCTTATATGCTTTTTTGAATGAATCCTGAATCTGCCCACTATTCTCTAAAGTCTCTTCCATCCTCTTATTAACACCATCAAATAACATTTGAGTGGTAGAATTAATGCCATCAGACAGCATTTTACCCTGACCCCTTCCTAGAAGAGCAGCAGCATCTCTATGCCCATACTCGTTAGAAGCTTCTTCTAATGCTCTTTTATACTCCCATCTTGTTATCTTAAAATAAGAAGCATATGGTATTGATGTCAAGGCATTAGGATACATCAGAGTTTCACCAAGCAATTTTCTATTGCTCTTAAACTTCTTTGGTTTTTTCTTCTCCTCTGCCATTTAATTTCTATTCCTATGGAACTTCTCAACTGGAAGTTGACTTAATATTTCAACGTCATTGTCAGGAACCTCAAAGAAGATGTTATCAGCACGCTTTGGGATGTAATAATGTAGAGTAGACGTAGGTACACTGTCTTTATTTATAGCACCTAATCTGGCATTGACATTTAAGTAATGTAAGTTGGCACCTAGTATGACTTTACCCTTGATCTCTAATAGTCTGATGAGTGGATATTGATCCCATTGTTTTAATTGATCTCTAAATTTGGGGTCATATTCAAAGAAATACCACTTACCTTCTTCGGGTGCGTCTGTAGCACCATCATATAGTGTATTAAATACTTCTTCTCGTAATTTTGGCTTGCTTATCTTAGACCCCCTCAACCTTTCCATGAGTTCACTAAATCCTGAGCTCTCTTTCTGTGATGATTTTGAAGTCCCAAACCCTGTCCCTGCAGTACTCACGAGCTGCTTTCCACTTCGCTTGGTTTTTGGCATAAGTCGCTACCTCTGTTATATAACGCTTGGATTTACGTTTCGAGTGTTTTGGTTCAGAGCATTGTGCTTTGGGCTTAACCTCTACTAAGTATTCTTTAACTCCACCTGGTTCCTTTACTTTCATATAGAAATCTGGGAAATATAGATGGTACCTATTGTCTAATGGAGACTTATAAGGTATAACAATTTCTTCTGATGACCACTTGATTACAGTTTTAGTGGTATCGCAAAAATTCATGAACTTGAGTTCCCAAAGGGATCGGTATACTATCTGGGTTGGATCTCCCTTATATTTCCGATAATTCTTTGGCTTAAACTTTCCTTTATAACTGGGCATAAATAAAAATGTCACCCCTGTGTAATATTTATGACAACTCTTAGTAAATCACAGCAATCGGTCACAACATTCGTTTCACGGATCCTTGGGGATGGTGGTATTTCATCATCTAACCAATATCATGTTGAGTTTTCAGATCCATTGTCAAAAGATGGTGTAGTACGTCCATTGACAGCTCATCTTGATTTTCACTATGGTGTTCATTTGAATACTGGTGGGGATTCTGATTCTGTCACTAAGGTTGTTATGCTTGCTAATGAAGTTCAGATACCTGGTGTATCTATGACTGCTCAAGATGTTAGAGGAGTATATAAAGGTATAAATATGAAGCCAGCAATGGCAAAAGTATACAATGAGCTGGATATGTCATTCATCTTGGATGTCAACTCTATGCCTTTTAGAATGTTTAAGGGATGGCAGGATTTCATTGTAGGTGATCAAGTCACTGACATTAGAGATGGATCAGCAAGTGCTCAGACACATGTTCAACGTTTTTATGATGATTATACTATGAATATAAAGATAACTAAATTAGAGAAGCAGTGGCCTGGTCAGTACGATGTAGTAATCCCTCCTGAGATTGAACATTGGGCACCATGGAGTATAACGCTACATAAAGCATATCCATATATGGTATCTTCTATACCATATAGTTCTGGATCTTCTCAAGTCGTTAAGTTATCTGTTGGAATGTACTATGAACGCTCTTACTTTGTTGATCCAGATAAGGAGTCAGGAAAAGTATCCAAACGAGTAGATCAAGATGCCCTTAAAAAATAAATTGTAATTAACTATGCCATTACCTGAAATTGTTACACCAGTCTATGAACTGGTGGTGCCCTCTACTAAAAAGAAAATCAAATATCGTCCTTTCTTAGTAAAAGAGCAGAAGATTCTTATCATTGCTTTAGAGAGTAATGATACCAAGCAAATTATTGATGCTATAGAGCAGATATTTAAGAACTGTATAAAGTCACGCTTTAAGATGGATGATCTTGCCATCTTTGACGTAGAATATATTTTCTTACAACTACGTGGTAGATCTGTTCAGGAGACTATTGATATTCAAGTACCTTGTGATGATGATCCAGAGGTTAAAGTAGATGTTAAATTCCCTGTTAATATGGTTGAAGTGTCTTTCCCAGAAGGACATGAGTCAACTATAAAATTAACGGATGAGATTACAGTTCAGATGAAGTATCCTAACATGGAATACTTTGCTAAGGTTAACTTCCTTGAAGAAGAACCTAATCCTTTTGAATTGATATCAACGTGTATTGATAGGGTATATAATGGTGCTGAAGACTGTGGATCATTCACTGCTGATGAGGCACAAGAGTGGTTAGAGAGTTTGACTACTGAACAGTTCGAGAAGATTCAAAAATTCTTTGACACTTTACCTAGTCTTAAGCATGAAGTTAATGTCACTAATCCTAAAACAGGGGTTAAGACTGTAGCAACGATTGAAGGTCTAGTTAATTTTTTCGGATAGCCCTCTTTCAGGAGGGCATTGAGAGGTTTTATACTACAAACTTTTCATTGGTACAACACCATAAATACACTTTGAGTGACATTGATAATATGATCCCGTGGGAACGGGACATTTACGTTAACATGCTAGCTAGATGGTTAAAGGAAGAACGAGATCGTTTGGAAGAACAACGTCGTAAACAACGTAGATGAGTACAGTAAAGGCAACTAGGAGAGCAAGACTCTCAGCAATGCTAGGCACTAAGTTAGGTAGACCCTCACTTAAGGTCAAGAAGTCTGCTGAGAAGATGCTTGATGCTGAGCTGGATTATATTAATTATTTGAGGGGTCGGAAGAAGTTATTCTTCATGACTCAGATCCAACAGACACGTGTTCAAGTTGGTAAAAAACAATTTGGGGAAGATGATAATATAGATTATGGTAAACGTGGTCGTTTCTGGAGACCCCGTAGGAATAAAAAGGTCAAGACTAAGGGATTGGGTAAGGGTAATAGAATTGGTAGGTTCTTCCGTAATGTTAGAGCTAGTGGGTTAAAATGGGGTAGAAAGATCAAGTATAGTCTTCCAGGGAGACTTGTTCGTGGTGGTGCCAGGAACGTAAGAAATGCTGGACAGTTTATAGGTAGACAACCAGGTAGATTGTGGAGAAGTGTCACGAGAGTTGGTACTAAGGTCAAAAATAAAATTGGTGATGGTCTAAACTTTGTCAAAAGAGCTGGTGTGAACGTAATGCGTTCTATTAACACCAGTATAGGTAATGCGTTTAATTGGGGTAAGAGACATGTAGGTAATGCGTTTAATTGGGGTAAGAGACAAGGTACCAATGCTGTAGACTTCGTTAGGAGAAAGGGTGGAGAAGGTCTTAGTTTCGCAATGAAACAAATCAATAGAATTGGGAATACTCCAGCAGCGAAATCATTTAAGACATGGTTAAGTAATCCTGCTGTACAGAAGAAGTTAGCAAAGCTTTCTTTGAAGAATGGTGGTAGAATGATTCCTATTGCTAGTACAGGACTAGCAGTGGCAGATATGGAACATTATGCTAATAGAGGGGATTGGCTTAAAGTCATACTTGCTACCATAGATGCTGGTGCTTCTGGTACTGAAGCTGCGTACACTACTGGTGTGGGAGCACCTATTGGTGGTGTTGCTTCTGTTATTGCTAATGCTGCTGGTTGGTCACTTACTGCTCTAGAGTTGATTGATATCCTTAGGGGTAAGGATCCATTTGCCAGGAAAGTCCAGAACAAACACCTTGAAAAGTTGGCTGAAGGTGCTCAGGTTTCATCTCCAACGAAAGCATTGATTGGTGAAGGCGGTGAGTCTGAATTTGTCATACCTCAGAGTAAGTTAGGTAGTTCTTATCAGAAACTATTAGAACATGTTATTGGAATTATTACAGGTGCTGCTCGTGGGTTCTTGGAGAAACTTCCTGTTAGTTCTATAACAGCACAGGGATTGCTTGGTGAGATTACTCGGATTGAAGCACAACTTGGTATTACACCTAAGCCTATATCTGAATTTAAAGGTGGTAAGATATCTAAAACACTTAAAGGTTTTGGTAAGAAAGGTAGTGATATAATTTACAATACTATTAATAGGATAGAGGATGTAGTGAGTAGTGTAATAAGTCAGGTAGCACCAAATCCTCAATTAGATCCTGTAACTGTTGGTACTGGTGGACCATCTAAGGAAGGTAGTTCTAATAATGAACCACCACAGCTGACTCAGAGTATGATCTCTGGTTATCCAGTTACATCTTATTATGGTGCTACTGCGGGTAGGAGTAGACCTCACGGTGGTGTTGATGTTGGTACTCCCGTTGGTACTCCCGTATCCTTCGCAGTTCCAGGTCAGAT
>Ga0208276_1000125_pt1 | contig 11033 bp, 10 predicted proteins | sample ETNtaG_21_FD_185767 | JGI IMG/M metagenome (GOLD analysis project Ga0208276, IMG submission 185767) | Marine microbial and viral communities from oxygen minimum zone, Eastern Pacific Ocean - ETNP201302PF91A (SPAdes) (version 2) | ecosystem: Environmental > Aquatic > Marine > Oceanic ...
CTACATACCGCCTTTAATATAAGGCTTTAATGTGTAGTTGGGTGGACTGTTTAATAACGAAAAAAAGGAAAAAACATGTTTCATTTTTATCAATATTGGGAGGGTGATAATGACAGTATGGCTTAGTGCAGGCATTATTTTCACTCTACTTTCTGTAGCCTATATTTTGTTTAAATGGGGCAACATGAAAGTGGTCGGCGTAACGCCAGTTAGAACCTTTACCTTTATTGCCATTCTCTTTACCTCAGGTTTGGACGTGGGCCTTATTATGTTCCCGCTCACTGAATTTGCTGGTTATGCTGACATAAGCGCAAGTCCTGAATATGCCTTCACCAATCCGCTCGCCATTGAGTTTGGGTTCTGGGGATTCTTAATTTGGGGATTCTACTTTCTTACTTGTTTTTATTTCTGCGTAATCGAACCGAAAGTAAAGTTCTTCGAGCTTCCCGTTGTTAAGTTCGTAAACAACGTTGTAATCATCGGAACCTGTGCTTTCACGGCGTTTCTATTACTGTCTAACCTTCCGTGGTATTTACCGTCGATAGGCGACGGAGAATCTGTCGTGCCTGCGTTCTACCTGATTGTGTTTGCAGCCATTGCTTTTGCCGTATATTCGAGCACTAGCATTAAATACGTGCGTATTTTAAGCCTTACAACCACATGGGTATTCATCGCACTCATTGTTGGCATGTGGGCGGCAGCATTTGTATTTGGCGAAAGTGAGATAACGGCTTATTTTACCAACCTAGGTCTTATTGGTGGGTACTTTGCGAACATCGATAACTTCGTATTACCCATTAATGAGTATCACGAGTTCTATCTATTCTGGTGGTTCAGCTGGAGCATCATGATTGGTCAGTTTACGTCTCGTTTCGTGGGCGGTCTTAAAACTTATCAAGTCATGTTGGCTATGATGGTCATTCCATCTATCCCGATTGCGGCTTGGTTTTCGGTACTGTACCACTATCACAGTGCAGGTATTCCTACTGAGGGGATAACCAATTTAGCCATGGTGTGTGTGGGTGTCGTCTTTGTGATCAACTCACTTGATTCACTGATTAGACTGTACACAGATAATCTAAACATGACCGTTGAACGCATCGGTAAAGGCAATTACATTGCTCTCAATATCGTGGCGCTTTCGCTACTCACGCTGCTGTTCAAACTAGACTTCTTGCAAATTCAGTGGGTGGGTGCGTTAGTTATCGCTATCTTCTTTAGCTGCTTTGCTTTCATTCTAAGTCAGAAGTTTAAATCGGTGACGGCCATCAAAACATCGCCGAAAGAAAACAAAATCGACTTTACCAAGATAGAAAATCTCAACTAATTAAATCAATCACTTCTTACCTCATTAACATTGGCTCACTTTGAGCCAATAGGGGTAAGTGTTGCCCGAAACCGGCGTAAAAGCGCATTAACTAGGAAGCGGGCCAAATAAAACAACGATAAAAACAGGTGTTTAACAATGAAAAATTTGAATTCTTTTTTTACATCCACGCATATTTTCACAGTGGCTATTGTCGCAGCGTTATATTCTTCAGCTTCATTCGCTGATTGGAGCGCCAATATCTCTGCGGTTTCAGATTATACCTTCAACGGCGTTAGCCAAACGCAAAACGACCCTGCACTACAAGGCGGTGTTGATAAAGCATTTGATAACGGCACTTATGCAGGCACGTGGGCATCAAATGTAGATTTTGGTGGAGATACAAACCTTGAATGGGATTTTTACGTAGGTCGTTACCAAATGCTAACCGAAACGGTGAGTTTGGACTACGGCATCGCTTATTATTCTTATCACGGTGGCGATGATTCAAGTGATGGCAATTACCCAGAGGTGTATACCAAGTTTGGTTATGCCAGTGACTACGGTAGCTCAGAACTAAACTTCTGGTACACGTGGGATTACTTTGGAACCGGCGCAAAACACGCTATCGCAATGGTAGCTCATACCTTTGAACTCGCACCCAACCATCATTTACGTGCAAGCTTTGACGTATCTAACTCACTAGACAGTGACAAGTGGCTATGGAATGGTGATGACACCTCTTTCTACCACTACCGTTTGGCTTACCAAACGAGTTATGAAGGGTTCGATTTCGAAATTGCTGCTGAAAACACAAATCTTGATTTTGATACCGCCGATGAGCGCATTGTGTTTGGTGTATCAAAAACCTTCAGCTTCTAAACGTTGAATTGGAAAGTGGTTCTTCAGAACAAGAACCACTTTTCTTAGCAAATGCTATGCGTGCTCGCACTATGCTGCTTCAACTGTACTCGGTCAATTTAACTTAGCGATACGACGGTTAAAAAGTCCACGCAACAAAACGACTCAATTTACTTCCCTGTCCCATATCAATCACTTTACACTGCGCAGCACCGTAATAATCAATACTGGTTTTAATTGGTTTCAAGTGGGCGCTCTTTGACACCAAGCAAGTGAACCATTTCACGTTGTCTTTCACCGCAACACTTTCTTGAACCATGCGCTGGATGAAGGCAAGTTCGCCCCCTTCGCACCATAGTTCATTCGCTTGGCCCGCAAAGTTTAAGTTTGCGTCCTTACCTTGGTAAGCGGCATTTTTACCTTGTAGCTTGGATGTACGATGCCCAAAACCTTGCTCACGATTATCGGTGAACTTCGCACCACTTCTTTTCTGTTTATTACGGGTTAAATTAGATGTCTTCCTTCGCGTGCCTGACAGTGCCTCTTGCGCAGACTTATGAAACGGAGGATTGCACATAGTAAACGTAAATCGTTCATTTGCTTCAATCACGCCGTTGAAAATACTTGCTCTATTCGCTTGTTTACGCACTTGGAATTTATGGGCTAACACACTATTTTTACTAGCAATAGCTTTAGCACTTTTTACTGCGACGTCGTCAACGTCACTCCCTACGAACGACCAGTCATAGGATGTAACGCCGATGATAGGATAGATAGCATTTGCGCCCACGCCTATATCAAGCCCACGAACGTTTTGATCTTTCCCCTGTTGACTCTGCTCACCCTGCGCACTGCTGCTCGTTGATTTTAATAAATCAGCAATACCGTGGATATAATCTGCTCTTCCAGGTACTGGGGGGCATAAGTAGCCATCAGGAATATCCCAATATTCAAGGCGGTAGTAGTGATGAAGTAAGGCCGCATTAAGCACCCTCACCGCTTTTGGGCTGGTGAAATCTATACTGGTATTGCCGCTTTTAGCACGAACGAGAAAAGACTTGAGCGCTGGGTATGTCTGACACAGCGTATCCATAGGATAGCCGTTCTTGTGAAGATTTTTTGGGTGCATGAAGCGCTACTTTTTGTGTGAAACTAAGAACTGGGATTGCACGTTTTCATCGAGCAACTGGGCACCGCTACCTTGGGCTGCCACTTTATCGTCGGTATTGTAAAGCCTACAGCGGTCTAATGACAAACACCCACAGCCAATACAGCCCTCTAACGACGCCTTTAAACTGGTCAGCGCGGCTATTTTTGCTTCTATATGCTTATTAAAAACCCTGCTTAATTTTGCCCAATCAGCTTGTGTGGGTGTTCTGTTGTCGGGAAGTGTAGACAACAGACTCTTTATCTCAGTAAGGGAATACCCCATATTTTGCGCAATCAAAATAAAGGAAACTCTGCGAATGACTGAGCGAGGAAATGCTCTATTTCCGCCATTTGTGCGCACAGAAGGAATTAGTCCTTCGTTGGCATAATAGCGAATTAATGAAACAGCATTGCCAGTACGTTTAGCAATAAAGCCAATGCTTACCATAGGTTCTGGTGCCATAACGCCCCTTTTCCAATTTCGAAATAGCGGTAAAAAAACGCTTGATCTAAAGTTAGCTTTAGATATTAAGCTGTTTTTCGTTGATTATCTACACAAGGAAAAACACATGACAACTGCATACTTAGAGCACGCGAATATCACCGTTGAAAACCCAGATGAGCTAGCCAGCTTACTTTGTACGCTATTTGGTTGGAAAGTACGGTGGAGCGGCGGCGCCAAAAATGACGGCTACACGGTGCACGTAGGAAACGATAAAGACTACCTAGCCCTTTACAGACCTAAAGCTATCAATGATATTGAAAGCGATTATAAAACCCTCGCCAATATCAACCATATCGGTATTGTTGTGCCTAATTTAGACGAAACAGAGCAGCGGGTTCTGGCACTAAATTTCAATACTTTTAGCCATGGCGATTATGAACCAGGTAGACGCTTTTATTTCATGGCTCAGCAAAACATAGAGATTGAAGTCGTTTCATATAACTAGGGCTATTAAGTGATACGCCTAGCTGAACTTTCAAATTTAGTGTTAGATTAACGTTACCTCACTCGTGCGCGTTTTACTTTGTATTTTTGTTTGCTAAGTTTGTTTACTAAAAATGAACGCGCACTGTGATCATTTTAATAATAATAGACAGGAAACATGGATGAGAAAGTTACTAGCGATAAGTTTAGGTTTAGTAATGTTGTCCCTATCGGCAAACGCATGGGCGAATAACATTCTTAGTATGAAACAGCGAAGCGAGCTGATTGATAAGATCACCGTTGAACGCTTCAATTCTGTGCTGCCCCAAATTATGGAGCGTGAAGGCATCGACATGTGGGTGTTAATGTCCCGGGAATACAACGAAGATCCCGTTTTAAAAACCATGTTACCTTCTACTTGGATTTCCGCACGACGTCATACCATGTTAGTCATTTATAACCCCGGCAATGGTCAACCGCTAGAACGTTTGGCCGTTGCAAGATATGCGGTAGGGTCACTATTTAAAAAAGCGTGGGATAAGGAAGCACAACCCGACCAGTGGAAGGCATTGAAGCACGTTATCGAAGCCCGGAATCCCGCTAAAATTGCCATTAATACGTCTGATTCATTTGCCCTCGCTGATGGCATGACCTCTACCGAACACGATAAATTTATGGCCGTACTTCCTGAAGCGCTGAAAAGCCGCGTTGTAAGTGGCGAAAGACTCTCAATCGGTTGGCTGGAAACGCGCAGTGACCTTGAAATGCAATATTATCCGGTACTTACTCAAATTGGTCATTCACTAATAGCAACGGCATTTTCAAATGAAGTTATAACCCCTAACGTGACAACTACAGACGATGTGGTGTGGTGGCTGCGTGATCAAACGCGCGCTTTAGGGCTGACCAACTGGTTTCATCCTACTGTCTCAATTCAACGTAAAGACAGTGAAGTCTTCGACCAAATTACCGCGTTTAGCAAGCGTCCTGGTGAAAACATCATTCGGCCGGGCGATCTCATTCATGTCGATTTCGGCATTACTTACCTTCGACTTAATACTGATCAACAGCAGCATGCTTACGTGTTAAAGCCTGGTGAAAAAGACGCGCCAGCTTCACTTAAGGAAGCACTTAAATCTGGAAACCAGTTGCAGGACATTCTGACCGGTAATTTTAAAGTAGGCAGAACAGGTAACACTATTTTGAGTATGTCGCGACAGCAGGCTATCGAACAAGGCATTACGCCCGCTATTTACACCCACCCGCTTGGTTTTCATGGGCACGCGGCAGGTCCAACGATAGGAATGTGGGATGCACAGGAAGGAGTACCAGTTCAAGGTGACTATCCAGTGTTTGCACAAACGGCTTATTCGATAGAACTCAATGCAGCAAGCTTTATTAAAGAGTGGAACAAAGAAATTAGAATTATGCTGGAAGAAGATGCATTTTTTGACGGTCAGTCAGTAACCTATTTAGATGGCAGGCAAACTGAGTTTCATTTGATTCATTCAGATGAAAACCAATAACTATAGGTGGAGCGTTACGCCTATTTTAAGGCCTATACAAAATGAAAAAACTGAACGGTGCGGCTAAAGGTTGGCCGATGCGAGAAGACTTACGTAGAATTAAATCAAGCGAAGCGTAAAGTGTCAGGCCTTTCGCCCTTTCAAGCGAAAGGCCATGAAACTGTACTAAGTATTAGCAGTAGGTTGCTATCCTAAAACGCAGTCTTATTCAGCAGCAGTGCGAACAACTACGTTCTCTGCACTGTATTCGCGAACAAAATCAGACATTGTTTTGTGGTTACAAATAATGTTCTCACCTTCCAAACCAAACTTCGCTAGTGCCGCTTCTTTACCTACTGAAAGCGCTTCTAGACAAGCCTGTGACGCAACATCTTGGTTTTTAGCAACAAGTGCTACAGTTTTCGCGTTTTCAGTCGCCTTGTTGTTTTTGTACATGTAAGCAAAAGTGCGAAGTGATTCGCCGTTGCAACGTACAGATGCACTGAACTCTTCTGCGTTAAAACCTTTTGAACGGATAAGACGCAATGCAGGACCAAAACCATCTTCAGCAGCAGTTAAACATGCTTGTGTTTCGATGTTGTCGTTAATTGGCTTTAGTACGACATCTTTTGCGAAAGATTGAGTGGCAGCAACAGATAATGTTAGAGCAATAGCGAAAGTAGACAGTTTCATTTTTGAATTCCTATTTTGTAACTAAATTAGATATCACCTGAGTGATGAATACATTATGAACAATACTTTCAAAAAATAAAGCAATTTTCGTAATTTAATTACAGAAATAGCAATATAAACAGACAGATCACGACAAAACTGAAAGTTATTTACAAAAACAAACATATTTTATATAAAATTTTACATATAAGTCTTTTTAGTTACAGAATGACTTCAGAAGGAATATAAAAAAGCGCGCATGAAATTGCTTTCAGCGCGCCTAGCCTTGTGAACGATATGAAATAAAATTGGACAGTAGAGTAATCTTAAAAGTTTAAACCTATAAAATAAGATCGTGCATCCAATTTAGTGAAGGCAACTGCTGCTCTGGTTGGTAAAAGAGTCGATTTAGTCTACCTAATAAATTAACCGAACGGCTGGGATCGTGCGCTTTAACCCTATGCTCACTTTCGGTTAGCATGAACTCCCAAGGCTGAAGATTGAGTTCGTCTACTTCTTCCTGCCTAACGCCCAGTGATTGCAATGTTGACAAAATTCGCTCCGTTTTACTTTCGGCAATAGGAATGATTTCGTTGCCGTATAAATCATCGAGCGGCGCATTGATAGCTTCTAACGTGTGATTTATTGCTGCCCACACTTCATCGTGGTCAAACGCCCAGCCTCGCGGAGCATAGTACCCCTCTATTTCCCACTCAAACTCTGCGTTGCTTACAGCAATAGAGCTTTCTGCTTCAGGAGAATAAGCTAGATCAGGTTTAGCGCCAATGTTGTAGGCGTCTACACTCATGGCGACGCAAATGATCAAATCACCACAATGTTGCTTGTTTGTGTAAAGCGCTTCAAATGCTGCCCGCTTAACCCCCATCCAACCGTGTACTCTTGAGGGTTGTTCAACAAAGTGTCTTACATCATCGGGTAAGTCTTCGCCATAGGCATTGATGAGCAAAGGAAGCGGATTTTGATCTGGCGCTTCATCTGGCATCCACACTTCGTATTCTTGTCGGTTGTCAGCTTTTCCGCGACTTTTAATTCCGAACGACAAATTCACAGGGCGGCAAATACTTCTATCTTCATCCACTTTGTGAAAATACTCAGAACGCATACGTTTAATAAATGGCGCGTCTAGCCCAGCCAACGCTGCCGTTGGGTAGCGATAGCCTATTTCGCTATGCTCAACCATATGTAACGTGGGAATAGCCTGTGTCAGCTTATTCTTCAAGCCCGACAACGCATGAACTTTAGGCAGTACAATGCTTCTCTCTGGCTCTATGGTAAGCCGACTTCCATCTTCGGTTACGAACTTTGGCGTTTTATGAAATTCATACCCCGTAAACCCTAAGGTATCTACAGCGGCGTTTCGATACTGAGAAAGCTCATTGAAAAGCGCTGTATGATTGCGAATATGCTTAAATAACGGTCTTGATGCGGTCATCTTCTCTCCATTTACGCTACTTCCATTAGAGCTAATTACACTTAGCGTTCTATGCGGCCAAATAATTACTTACCGTCTCATCTTTCTGACTGTTCTTACACAATACATCTATATGTGAAATTTACGCTCAACTGTGTGTAACGTATCTGTAACCCTCTTTTTGAGCTGTTTACCTTTAATCTCGCTTAGTTTTGATTTAAAAAGCGGTGCCAAATTTGTGCGCCAGCATCATCGTACCGTTTTACTAGATTACGGTAGCGCTCACGCATTGCTACATCTGCAAGTGGCGATGGCAATAAGGGGTCAAACACCAAGTGGTATAACGCCCTGTCTCCTATCACATAAGATTCTTTGGTTGCTTCTTCAAGGGGTAAAGACGTTAATCGAGCAAGAGATTCCTCTATTTCGATGCATCCGTCTTTATAAAGTGCCTCTAATTTTAGGTGGCTCCATAATCCCATCGCCTTGCTGTGTGCTTTAGTGTCAAAGTCGCTGGCACTAAACACGAGCGCCTTTCTTGATAGACCAAGTGTGTAAAGTTTGTCTCTTACTTCGCCTGCTCCGCCTGAGAAATTGTTCGGTCTGAGGTAAACGTCGTTTGTCAGCTTTCTCATCCCCAAAAGCTTCAGCGCTCGTTCATTATTTCTGAGCTGCTTTTTATCACTTTTAGGAAGCGTGCTGGTTTGAGCGACAACCCAATCGTTTTGCCAGGGTACAAGCCCATCCTCATCCTCTCGCCACTGATGAATTTCCTTTGCAAAACGAATGCCTTTGTCGCCCAGCTTGTAAAAACCGCGTTCAACCAAGGTAATAAGCTGTGCAGACTGTAAACGCGTGAGCGTCACTCGAATGTTATTTTCAGAAATACCAAACAGCGCCCCTACGCGAACAGCTGCGCTGGCATTCATTTGAATATTGTCACGGGAGCCCAATAGCTTTAGCAGTAGCTTTCTTGCATTGGGCTTTTTCTGTTTTTCTAATTGCAAACTCTATTTACTTCTTTGTCTCAGATAGGACGTAATTTTAATTAAAATATAAATTGGCTTAAGGCCAAACATATACGCATTCATCATTATATAAACACGCGCCGCGCACAAACATTACATAAAATATCAATTTACAACTATTAATGTAATGTTTTAAGGTAGTACTTGGAGATAGTGCTTTAACGTAGCCCTTTAACGTAAAAGCCCAGTTCAAAGGTACACCTTGTATATTCACCAAGTGGAAATGCCATGACTTCATCAAATCGATTTGTTACGCACGTTGTAGAAAACCAACCCACCATTTCCACGCCCTATAATTTGTGGCGTGATGACACCTTACTGCGCGTGTTAGTCGATCAGCATTTGCCATCATCCCACCAGCATGACGAAGGGTTATTAGGCCAGTATGGTCAAATCGCGGGGGGTGCACTTATGGCTCACGGAGAGCTTGCTAATAAGAATAAGCCAACTCTCCACACATTCGATCGCTATGGCCGCCGCATTGACGATGTTGAATTTCATCCCAGCTATCACGCGCTTATGGAAAGTGCGATGCAGCACAATGTACACAACTATTCGTGGAAGCATGAAGGCATTGAAGGCGCACACACCTTCAGGGCGGCGCTAATGTATATGCATTATCAGGCTGAGTCTGGCACGTCTTGCCCGCTTACCATGACCCACGCAGCTATTCCGGCCATGCGGTATGGAAAACAGCTGCCGCCCGTATACCTAGAGAAAACCATTAATGGTGTTTATGATCCTCGTTCCCTGCCAGCTAGTCAGAAACATGGACTGACTATTGGTATGGGGATGACTGAGAAACAAGGTGGGTCGGATGTTAGGCGTAATACCACTACAGCGGTTAAACAGGCTGATGGAAGTTACCATATCGTAGGGCATAAATTCTTTTTCTCAGCCCCCATGTGCGACGCTCATCTTATACTTGCGCAAGCCGAAGGCGGACTAAGCTGTTTTTTGCTACCAAGGTTGTTGGAAAATGGTGCACTCAATAACGTGCGAATTCAGCGTTTGAAAGACAAGCTGGGTGACTGGAGCAATGCATCGTCTGAAGTTGAATTTCAGGAAGCCACGGCATATTTGATTGGCGAAGAAGGCCGTGGTGTGCCGGTGATCATAGATATGGTGTCGCTTACGCGGTTAGACTGTATGATTGGCTCATCAGCACTTATGCGACAATCACTGATTCACGCCTTACACCACGTAAGTCATCGCGACGCATTCGGCAAGACCTTAGTCAATCAGCCTTTAATGCAAAATGTGTTGGCAGACCTCACCATTGAATGTGCGGCTGCTACTGCGCTCACTATGCGCGTTGCCAAAGCGGTTGATAGTGCATCGAGCAATAATCATGAAGCTGCACTGGCAAGGCTGGCCACCGCCATTGGAAAATACTGGGTTTGTAAACGCACGCCTATGTTTGTTAACGAAGCTCAAGAGTGTTTAGGCGGTATTGGTTACGTTGAAGAAAACCCCATGCCACGATACTATCGCCAAGCGCCTCTGAACTCTATTTGGGAAGGAAGCGGAAACGTACAATGTTTAGATGTACTGCGCGCACTCGCCAAAGAGCCCAATGTTAAAGAGGCTTTGTTTAGTGAGCTTAAAACACAAGCAGGCAAAAACAGGCACTATGATATTCATCTTAGTAAGCTATTCGACGAGCTATCAAACACGCAGAATATGGAAACGCGCAGCCGATATTTAACAGAACAAATGGCGCTAGCGCTACAAGCATGTTCACTTCTTGCTACGTCACTTAATAACGACAACGCCCTTATCGACATTGCCCACACCTTCTGTGAATCAAGGCTTGGCAATGCATGTTGTTTTGCCTTGGGTACATTACCCGACACCACACCGTTTGAGAAAATTATTGCGTTTGGGCAGGTATCGTCTAGGGCCTGTTGACCTTTGGTGTACGAATTTTGGTCTAAATGGAAGCCTTTTAATCGCGAAACAGTCCTGCAAGCCTAGCGGGCTAAGTTAAAGGACTGTGACAAAGAGTAAAAGGCTTCCATAACGACCCCTTCGGGCAGCGCCTTTGTGCCATCTATACTGCGTTGAATGTTCTCGATTTAGAACCACTAAACCGTCAAACATTCGCCTTGTCTAGATGGCACACAGACCGCTGCAAAAATGTACAACAAAG
>Ga0208276_1000127_pt1 | contig 10964 bp, 9 predicted proteins | sample ETNtaG_21_FD_185767 | JGI IMG/M metagenome (GOLD analysis project Ga0208276, IMG submission 185767) | Marine microbial and viral communities from oxygen minimum zone, Eastern Pacific Ocean - ETNP201302PF91A (SPAdes) (version 2) | ecosystem: Environmental > Aquatic > Marine > Oceanic ...
AGTTCATGTCAGCGTACAAGAAGAGGTTTTGGGATGGGAAAATTAAATTATTCTCCCCAGGTACAGGCGAGATTTATGTTGGTCTTCTCCCTTATATTACTTCGTTTTGCGAAGAAAGGGGGTACGAAGTCATCCATCGGGACAACGAATTTTATGGACTTCCATCGATGGTGGATGAGTTCATTACGCCCGAAGGAGTAGGTGAGTTCGTTAAGTCATTGAATCTGCCACACAAGGTAAGGGACTATCAGTACAAGGGTATCTACGAAGCCCTACGTAATAAGCGTAAGTTACTATTGTCACCTACAGGATCTGGCAAGTCCTTAATGATATATGCACTTACTAGATTTTTTGAGAAGAAGGATTTAAAGACACTCATAGTAGTTCCTACTACATCACTCGTCGAACAGATGTATAAGGACTTTGAAGACTATGGATGGAACTCAGAGTTTCATTGTCACAAAGTATATGCAGGAGCATCTCCTAACTCCAAGAAGAATGTTGTCATAACTACATGGCAGTCAGTATATAAATTACCTAAAAACTATTTCAATGACTTTGGTGCTATCATAGGAGATGAAGCACATCTATTCAAAGCTAAGTCATTGACCAATATAATGAATAAACTATATGACTGTAAGTATCGCGTAGGGTTCACAGGTACCTTAGATGGCACTCAGACTAATCGTTTAGTACTAGAGGGTGTCTTCGGTACGGTTGATAGGGTTACTAAGACAGAGAGGCTTATTGAACAGGGTCATCTCTCTGAGTTTGAGATCAAAGTACTAGTACTCAAACACCCACCACAATTATTTGATACCTATCAGCAAGAGATGGATTATCTTGTTGAGCATGAGGGAAGGAATAGATTCATTCGCAACTTAGTTTGTGATTTGTCTGGGAACACACTTGTCCTGTTCAACTACGTTGAACGGCATGGTATGCCATTATTTGAGTTGATAAATAATAAGGTAGGGAAAGACCGCTTGGTCTTTTTAGTCCATGGAGGAGTGGAAACAGATGACAGAGAAAAGACAAGACAGATCGCTGAAACTACGCAAGATTCAATCATTGTTGCCAGCTATGGGACTTTTAGTACTGGTATCAATATTAGGAATCTCCATAACATCGTGTTCGCTAGCCCCAGCAAGTCCAGAATTAGAAATCTCCAATCCATTGGCAGAGTCCTCAGAAGGGGAGTAGATAAAAAGAAAGCAGTGCTCTATGACATTGCAGACAACATATCTAAAGGAGCACAAAGAAACTATACATTGAACCATCTTGTAGAACGTGTGAAAATATACAATGAAGAAAACTTTAACTATGAGTTCATCGATGTCAGAATCGGAAAGTAAAATGGAACGACCAGAATTTCTCGCCGCTATAAAATTAGTATCGGGTGAGGAAATTCTTGCTGTCTCTACCCATGTACATGATGAAAATGGCGACTATATAATTATAGAGAACCCTATAGAGGTTGAAGAGGTCACACTACAAGGTAATAAACAAGGAGCAAAAGTTTCTCCATGGATGAAATTTTCACGCGAGGAACAATTTATAATTCCTAAAGATAAAGTTATTACTGTTGTCGAAGTAGATACTGAGGTTCAAATATTCTATGCAATGTCTTTAAGGAGACTTAATGGTGACACCATTACAGATGCAGGAAGAATATCTACAGTAGAAGAAGCTCGTATACAACTCAATAAGATATTTAATAAAGGCTAACCCCTTCTGACCTCGCACACTCGTATTGTACAGGGATTTCATAACCTTGTCAAGCCCCCATTGACATTGTGGTGGTTTTGATATAAAATATATGTACACAACCATAAACACATGGCAGTTAGAAAGAAGGTACAGAGTGAGCATTATGTAAATAATAAAGAGTTCCTAGAAGCACTTGTTATTTTCAAAAAGAAGTGTGCTGAAGCGAAGGAAGCGGGTACACCCCGACCTCGCATTAGTAATTACATCGGGGAATGCTTTTTAAAGATTGCTACTCATTTATCATACAAACCAAACTTTGTCAATTACATGTTCCGAGAGGATATGATATGTGATGGCATTGAGAACTGTGTACAATACATAGAGAATTTTAATCCAGCAAAGTCAAACAACCCCTTTGCATACTTTACTCAGATTATATACTACGCATTCCTTAGAAGGATTCAGAAAGAGAAACGTCAGCTAGAGATCAAGAACAAGATTTTAACTAAGTCTGGATATGATCAGGTGTTCCACACCGATGATAAGACAGGTCATTCAGACTATAATACCATCAAGGAGAACGTAGAGATAAGGATTAAGTGACATACCCTGTTACAATTGTAGATGACTTCTTTGAGAATCCTGATCAAATAGTAGAGATGGCAGAGGGGATGAAATACGTCACCCCTGACACAGGTAATTGGCCAGGTACTAGAACAAAGATGATGCACCTGGAGAATGATAGGTTCTTCAATTACTTTGGTGAGAAACTCCATCTATTATTCCATGACCATGCACCTGACTATTGGAACATGCAACTACACTTCCAAAGGATAGAACCTTTTGCGGGTGACAAGTGGGATAGAAGGAATAGAGGATGGATCCATCAAGACATTGACACATTCTTTGGTGGCATAGTATACTTAGGAAAAGATCCTGAACCAGATACAGGAACGTCGATCTATCGTGTCAAGAATGGGTATGCTCTACAGTATGCAGATGAGATATCCATGAAGGAGAAATTATATAGAGGTGAGGAGATTAATATTGATGAGTATAACAGAGCATATGATTCTGCTCATGACCAATACATTGAGACTGTTAAGGTTGAGAATGTATACAATAGGTTTGTAATGTTCAATAACAAAGTTCACCATGGAGTGCAAACTTTTGGAACTAAACCTAGATTAACATTGAATTTCTTTGGTATGGCAATGACTGGTAAGCTCCCACCCCTTTTAAAAGCAAGATGAAGATAGCAATAATAACTGATCAGCATTTTGGTGCAAGGAAATCTAGTCGTACCTTCCATGATTTCTTTAAGAAGTTTTATGATAATGTCTTCTTTCCTACCCTAAAAAAACGCGGGATCGATACTGTCCTTGACCTAGGTGATACTTTTGATAACCGTAGGAACTTAGATCTATGGGCTGCTAAGTGGAGTAAGGATAATTATTTTACTAAGTTGAAAGAGATGGGTATTACAATCCATTCTTTAGTTGGGAATCACACTGCGTATTTTAAAGACACCAATAAGGTCAATACACTTGAGAGTGTCCTTGGTGAGTATGATAATATTAAGATCTATGATAAAGCTACTGAGGTTATGATAGGTGGTTTACCTATCCTATTCATTCCTTGGATCAACAGTGAGAATAGTGATGAGACCTATGCTCTCATTGAACAGAGTGAATGTCCAGTAGCAATGGGTCACCTAGAACTCAATGGGTTTGAGGCACATAGAGGATACATCATGGATCATGGTAATCCTACTTCTCCATATAAGAAATTTGAAAAGGTATTCTCAGGACATTATCATCAGAAGAGTACTAAAGAAAATATAACATACTTAGGTAATCCATATCAGATCTATTGGAATGATTATAACTCTAAACGTGGGTTCCATATCTTCGATACTAATACTCAGAAGCTAGAGTATATACCGAACCCTTATGAGATCTATGCTAAGATCTATTACAATGAAGATAAGTTAAATAGTAGTAGATTTGATTACGCAGATTATACCAATAATTTTATAAAGATTATTGTTGATAAGAAGACAGATTCTAGTAAGTTTGAATTTTTTATTAGTCAGTTATATGCTGCTGGTGTCCATGAGATAAAAGTTATTGAAGACCCTTCCTTTGAACAAGATTTGAACGAAGAGATTGATATCGAAAGGGAAGATACCTTGACTATACTAGAGAAGTATGTTGATGATATTGAACACTCTGATAAACCTGCACTTAAGTCTATTTTAAAATCACTTTATATTGAAGCACTGGAGATAGCATGATGCACATACTGGCGATCAAGGGCAAAGAGAATGAAGGTGCCTATGCCATCAATGCAGAGAATGATAAACAATTAGTCTACATGTTCCTTGACAAAGACGACGCAGTACGCTATGCTGGACTTCTGGAGGCTGATGACTTCCCAGAGATGTCAGTAGTTGAGGTGGATGATAGAGAGATCATTCATGCCTGTGTTACCCATGGTCACGAATACTATGTGGTAACTCCTGATGACATTGTGGTACCGCCTAGAGATTAGATGATCCTTTTTAAATCAATCCGTTGGAAGAATTTTCTATCAACGGGGAATGTATTCAGTGAGATCAAATTAGATTCTAGTCCTGCCACCTTAATCGTTGGTACAAACGGTGCTGGCAAATCCACATTCCTGGATGCCATGTGCTTTGCTTTGTTCAACAAACCTTTTCGTAAAATAACTAAAGGTCAATTGATCAATGCAGTTAATGAAAAGGACTGCTTAGTTGAGGTAGATTTCTCCATTGGTTCCCGTAACTATATGGTACGTCGAGGTATTAAACCTGGAGTATTTGAGATATACCTTAACGATGAGATGCTTAACCAAGAAGCATCTTCCATAGAACAGCAGAAGCATCTGGAACAGAGTATCCTGAGACTGAACTACAAGTCATTTACTCAGGTGGTGGTCTTAGGATCATCTAGTTTTGTTCCTTTCATGCAACTTACACCCCCTAATAGGAGAGAAGTTATTGAAGATCTTCTTGATATTCGTATCTTCTCTACTATGAATAATCTTCTCAAGGAGAAAGCTAAAGGGGTTAAAGAAATTATTAGGGATGCTGAGTATAAGTTTGAACTTATAAAAGAGAAGGTGGAGATGCAGCAAAGGTTTATTGCTGATCTCACAGAACAATCCAGTGCTAATCAAGCAGCAGGTAGAGAAGAGATAGAAGGAATAGAGGGTGAGATATCCCGTCTTATGACTAAGGTTGCTGATGGATTAGAGGTGTCTGCATCACATGAGAAAAGCCTAGATAGTTACGGGAATGTTGAAGAAGAGGTATCACAACTTAGACTATATGAATCTAGGTTTACTGATCGAAAGAAAGCATTCAAAAAAGAACTTAAATTTTTTGAGAAAAATGATAGTTGTCCGACTTGCAAGTCCATCATCACAGAAGATGTTAGAGCTAATAAGAAAGTTGAAATTACTTCGTCCATCGATGAAATAGAGAAAGCATCAGTTGCATTAGATGGTAAGTTAAAATCTATTCTCAACCAAGTGTCTGAGAAGCAATTGGTTATAACTGAACTCATGGGTGTTCAGCAAAAGATTAGTGAATGTAATAAAGAGATTCAGTGGAGAAAGAAAGAGATTAAGAAGATTGAAAAGAAGATGTCTTCTCCTCAGTCTGACAATCTTGATAGAGAGAAGGATACATTAAAAACATTAGCTCATGAAGGGATGGAACTTGGAAGTGAGTTATCTATCAATAAGAGAGTTCGGGATAACCATGATGTAGTTTTTAATATGCTAAAGGATACTGGTATCAAGGCAGGGATTATTAAAAGATACTTACCTGTCATGAATCAGTTAATCAATAGGTATCTTAAGGAACTAGATTTCTATGTGTCCTTTGATCTTGATGAGAATTTTATAGAGACTATCAAGTCTAGGTTCAGAGATGAGTTCTGTTATGCTTCCTTCTCTGAAGGAGAGAAGATGAGGATTGACCTTGCACTTCTCTTTACTTGGAGAACTATTGCTAAGATGAAGAACAGTGCTAACACTAACCTGTTGGTACTTGATGAAATCTTTGACAGTAGTTTGGATACATCTGGTACTGATGACTTCTTAAAGATTTTACATACAGTATCTGATAGTACTAATGTCTTTGTGATATCTCACAAGACTGATGCACTACAAGACAAATTTGCTTCTACTCTTAAAGTTACAAAGCAACAAAACTTCTCAGTTATCACTAGAGAAGAATAAATATAACCACTACCAATTTCTATTATGACATATTCAGGCGGTATCGCTGGTGTTCCAGTACCCAATGGCAATTTAACTTCAGGTAATGCAATACCAGGCAATGATATATCCGATGGTGGACCAGGGTTGGTTCCAGAAAAGATTGAGAATCCAGTACCAGAAGATCAAAGGCATCTATTTGAATCAGGTCACGGAGAAAATCCAACTAAACCCCCAATGAATTATCCTGGTACTGGTGGGTATAATGATCCCAATATGAACCCTGCTACTTCACCTAATGGTGGACTGCATCATCAAAGTTATGTCCAGCATGACTGGAGCAGACAAGACCATCTTGATCTTATTGCAAAGATGGATGCTCTTAATCATAAGTTCGATCACGTTCTTGAGCACTTCCATGCTAATCAAACATGGACTGCTAACCTAGGTGGTGGACACTCTCTCACCTTCAAAAAGGATTCAGCAGGGTAATGTTAATAAATATGACACTGGTGCTACTTGACACAGCCTTGACAGGTGGTGTATTATGGTATGTGTACGCACGTATCTTATGACCCTCAAGTCCCATACGATCGAGAAGAAGAACCCACAGCACAACCAAGAGTGGTCGTGGGAAGAAACACCTGAACTCCTAACTGCTCTGGAGAAGCTCAATGAAAGTTCCCAATTGGCAGCATCACTCAAAGAAGGATGCAAAACGAAAACTAAAACCACAGGCGTTGCGCCAAGCAAGAGCTAGACGCAACCAGTTGATAAAGTGTCTACTCAAGACCTCTTCCAGACGGAAGGGGTCTTATAGTATGTACATACACGAGGAACCCCATGAACTTAGTCAAGGAATCACTAGCAAAATTACTTGCCCAAGAGGACTTGATTGTAGAGCACCGTCAAGTCAGTACCGCCCAGTTCAATGTTGAGACTAGAGTATTAACACTCCCACAATGGTCTCACCGTGATAATTCAGTGGTAGATTCCTTGATTGCCCATGAGGTTGGTCACGCACTCTACACTCCTAATGAGTGGGGGTGGGAAGGTGAGGTTCCAATGCAGTTTGTTAATGTATGTGAGGATATAAGAATTGAGAAGTTGATGAAGCGTAGGTACGGTGGTCTTGCTAAGACCTTCTATAAGGGGTATGAGATCCTCTCTGATGAGGACTTCTTTCAGGTTGAGGGTAAAGACCTTACTGAGTTTAATCTTGCAGATAGACTGAATATACATTTCAAGATTGGTAACTTTGTTACTGTTCCTTTTGATTCAACTGAGCAAGAGTTCCTTGATGCTGCTAACAAGTTAGAGAAGTTTGAAGATGCTATTTCTCTTGCTAAAAGGATCTATGCATACTCTGCTGCAGAGCAAGAAGCAAAGGATAAAGAGAATGCAGAGGAGAAAGGTGTTCAACAGGAGTTGCCCCTTGATGGACAAGAGGGTGGTGGTGATCAAGAACAAGAGCAAGAAGGAAGACCTGATTTAGGTAAGGATGATACTGAGTATGAAGATCAGCAGTCTGAAGTAGAACAGCATTTAGAGCAGCAACTTCAGGAACAAAATCAAAGTGAGGAAGGTCCTAGTGGTGGCAGTCAAGCAGGTAGGAATGATGGTCCTCTTAAATCTGAACCAAAAGTTACGACTGCTGATCATCTTGAGGAAGCACTTAAAGATTTGGTTAAGAAAGATGCACCTGAACTTAACTATGTTGAAATCCCTAAGACAGTTGGTGATGTTGTAATTTCAAATAAAGAAGTATCTGATGTACTAGATAGCTACTACAGTCAGAAGGAAGAATTAGAATCACAGCAAGATTATGCTGATGAGTATGAATTAATGCTCTCTAGGCAGTACACAAGAAACTTAAGAGGGATTGATGATGAGTATAATAAGTATAAAGTTTCAGCAAATAAGGAAGTCAACTATTTGGTTAAGGAGTTTGAGTGTAAGAAAGCAGCTGACAGTTATGCTCGTGCTACTACTAGTCGCACTGGGGTTCTCGATACAGCGAAGCTTCACACTTACAAATATAACGAAGATCTTTTCAGAAAAGTAACTACTCTTCCTGAGGGTAAGAACCATGGATTAATCTTTAACTTAGATTGGTCTGGGTCTATGCACCATAGCATCAGGTCAACCATGAAGCAGTTACTTACATTAGTATCATTCTGTCGTAAGGTTGGAATTGCTTATGATGTATATCTCTTCTCCGATTCTTATAAGAAGCAAGAACATTACATACATGAGGATGCTTCAGCAGAAGGTAAGATTGTATGTCACAACTTTAATATGGTTAACGTATTAACTAGCAGTGCTAATAATCGTAAGCATGATAGACAAGCAAAGAACTTATTCCGTCTTGCATCTGCTTTTGCTGGCGGTGGTGCTGGTGGTCCTTACCAATTACAATTAGGTGGTACTCCTCTTAATGAAGCAATGGTAGCTATGAATGATATTATTCCTGCATTCCAAAAGCGTACAGGTTCTCAGAAAGTTCATGTTATGAATTTAACTGATGGTGAGGGTTATCCTGTAGGTTATGGTAAGAAGGTTAAGCATTATAGAACTGGTGAGTCAACTGTTATCCGTGGTAGAATTGATCACAACACATTCTTACGTGATCGTGTAACTGGACAGTCACATCAATTCCTTGATGGGTATGATCAGACTAATACTTTCATTACTCAACTTCGTAATAGGTTCCCACAATGTGAGATTATGAACATCCGTCTTCTTAATGGTAACGAGTGGAATAGATTCAAGCGTCAGTGCTTAGGTCATAATATATCAGCGTGGGCAGATGCTGACACTGAGTGGAAGAAGTCAAGGTCATTCATTTGCACTTCTTCAGCTTATAGTGTACAATATGCATTGTTCACTGGTGCTCTTGACAATGAAGTGGACTTTGAAGTACAAGAAGATGCTACAAAGGCACAAATCAAGAGAGCATTTGCTAAGACACTCAAGTCTAAGACAATGAATAAGAAAATTCTTACTTCATTCGTTGAACGTATAGCGTGATGTTCGGTTATCCGAACAGCATGGGGTTGCGTAAACAATCCAAATGCTATATAATATTGTCAGATTGATAAAAGTCTCTGGTAACCCCAGTCGCTTTAATCAATCTCCACACTTCTACAGTCCTGGTAACCCCAGATCGCTGCCAAGAAACCAAATTCAAACTTATCCCCAAAAGGAAGTATCATGTCTTATTTAAAGCAACAGGATCGGATTCGCAGTATCCGTGATCTTATCACAGAACTAGAACAAGCCAAAAAATTTACCAAACTTGCTAAAGGAATAGCAGAAGGTAAAGAACCTCTTGTAGAAGAGGAATTAGATCCAAACGATCTAGCAATTAGTCAATTCTATCAGAGACAGTTTTCAGTAAACGCTCTGAATAGTTACAAAATATTCAATCACCAACTCGCTCGTGACGTTGTGGTGGCAGTTAGACCCAAAGCATTAGGTGGTCATAAACTAGTCATCGACGGACAACACACGGCGGGTCTTGCCATTTATAGCGAGGCGGTGGACAAAATCAAATGTAATGTCCTCTATCATCCTGAGGATAGGTCGAAAGAAGAGTGCATCAGAGTTGAAGGTGAACTCTTTCACGCATATAATACACAGCGTAAGAATCCTAGCATGATCGATAAGTATCGTGCTGGTTTGTGCTTTGATGAACCTCAAGCAGTTCAATTCAACAACCGTCTTACATCCTGCAACTTGCAGGTTGATGGACTAGGAGATCTCGATGGAGATAGCTTAGCAACATCAGGTGCAACTCGTTTCGATAAGTGCATTAAGCAATACGATACTGATGAAGTGGACTACGGTGCATTCATCAATAAGGCAGTGAACTTCATTCGTCGTACATGGGGAACACCTTCTAAGTGTAAAACTACGGATGACAAGGGAAATGAAATCGTTTCGGTATTCAAATATCGTGATGATTTGATCCATGGTCTTACCACACTCTTAGTTCTTATTGAGATCGGTGTTGATGCCAATGGTAAGACTCTTTCTACTCAACAGGAGAATGACTTTAAAACCTGGTTAGAGCAGGAGTGTACCAAGAAACCAATTAACTTATATGTTAGTAACACTGGTGGTGGTAATTCTCACTACAAGATAGCACATAGATTCTTGCAAGAGTATAATACTTTTGCAGACTATGCATCTATCTCACACAACTGGGCTCATGAGAATGGTGTCTGGGATGAAGAGGTTCTCCGTGAAAAGTCAGCAAAAGTAAGATCTGAGATCTTAGCTAAACCTGAAACACGTAAGGAGAGACTAGGTAGGGTTGATGGTAAAACAAAAGGAACCTATCGCACTTGCAATTTCCCACAGTATAATACTGACGACTAGACCAGTAAACAAAGTGGCACATACCCCCTTAACAGGGGGTTTTTTATTGCTATACTACGTACATACACAAAAACATTTTCATTATGCCTTTCGAGAGAAAACTATCAGTCAACTTCGTTGATGAACTTCGTGAAGAGTTTGGTAATGAGATAGATGCCTCTCATGTAAGGAAGTTTGCAAGTGCTCGTGATGTAGCATATCCTACAGTGGCACGTAAGTTAAAATCATACCAAGTTAAGCGTGGGTCTTGGAACCTTACCGTAGAGGAAGGTAGAGAGATTCTAGAGAAAGCAATTGCTAGTCCTACTGTTCTACCTAATGTAGAGCAAGATCTAGTTCCAGCAATTGATGAGACTTATGTGAAGTTCGGTAACTTTACTGATCTTAGTAAGATCATTAAGTCTAAAATATTCTATCCAGCATTCATAACTGGACTGTCTGGTAATGGTAAGACCTTCTCTGTAGAGCAAGCATGTGCTCAGGCAGGTAGAGAACTTATCCGAGTAAACATTACTATCGAAACGGATGAAGATGATCTCATTGGCGGCTTCCGTCTTGTTGACGGCGCAACCGTCTGGCACAACGGACCAGTTGTTGAAGCTCTCAACAGAGGGGCTGTCTTG
>Ga0208276_1000145_pt1 | contig 10516 bp, 11 predicted proteins | sample ETNtaG_21_FD_185767 | JGI IMG/M metagenome (GOLD analysis project Ga0208276, IMG submission 185767) | Marine microbial and viral communities from oxygen minimum zone, Eastern Pacific Ocean - ETNP201302PF91A (SPAdes) (version 2) | ecosystem: Environmental > Aquatic > Marine > Oceanic ...
GGTGCTTCTTCAGCAACAACCTCTTCAGCAGGTGCTTCTTCAGCAACAACCTCTTCAGCAGGTGCTTCTTCAGCAACAACCTCTTCAGCAGGTGCTTCTTCAGCAACAGCCTCTTCAGCAGGTGCTTCTTCAGCAACAACCTCTTCAGCAGGTGCTTCTTCAGAAGAATTTTCTTCTCTATTAGATAACGTCTGAATAATTCCGGATAACTTGCTACTGCTAGATTTTAAAGCTGAAATTACATTTCTAGCTGGTGACTGCAATAACAAAATTATATCTCCTATAAGCTCTTCTTTCGATTTTATTGCTACCAATAAATCTAATTGCTCATCACCTAAGTATATATCACTTTCAATAATTGCTCCTTTTAAAATAGGTTTATCAGATTTTTTTCTAAAATCTTTAATCACCTTTGCAGGTGCATTACCTATATCAGAAACCATTACCGAAGTATTACCCTTAAGTGTTTCTAAAAGTTCACCAAAATCTTTTTCAGAAGATGTCATTGCTTTTTCAAGGAGAGTATTCTTCATTACTTCAAGTTTAACTCCTGATTTATAGCATAGTCTTCTTAGATTAGATGTTTCAATAGAGTTAAGTCCAGAAATATCCGTCAAATAAATAATCTCATTTTGAGATAACACATCTGTTATCTCAGTAATTGCTTTAGATTTTTCTTCTCTTGTCATAATTCAATTCTAAATTTTCGGGTCTATTGCTAAACTTGGACTCATAGTTGAAGAAATAAAAATACTCTTCATATATGTTCCCTTAGATGTGTTTGGTTTAAGCTTAACTATTGTTTGAATTAATTCATTAGCATTTCCTGCTATCTTATCAGGAGTAAAAGAAATTTTTCCAATAGATGCATGAATAATTCCTGCTTTATCTACTTTAAAATCTATTTTACCTGATTTAACATCAGAAACTGCTTTACCAATATCCATAGTTACTGTTCCAGTTTTGGGATTTGGCATTAAGCCTCTTGGACCTAAAATTCGTCCTAATGGTCCTAACTTACCCATAACACTAGGCATAGTTACTATAACATCGACGTCAGTCCATCCCTTTTTTATTTTTTCCAGATACTCATTTAAACCTACATAATCTGCCCCAGCTTTTTTCGCTTCATCCTCTTTATCTGGTGTAACAAGTGCTAAAACCTTCATGTCTTTACCTGTACCATGAGGCAAGGAAACGACTCCTCTTACCATTTCATTAGCTTTTTTAGGATCAACTCCTAATCTTATAGCCAAATCAATTGAAGCATCAAACTTTGTAGTAGTTATATCCTTTAAAAGGGCACATGCCTCATCTAGAGTATATAGCTTACTATTATCAATTTTTTCTATTACAGATTTTCTATTCTTAGTTAATTTGCTCATTCTAAATTGAAATTATTTAGGTGGTTGCCCTCCTTTAACATTTATTCCCATTGATCTTGCAGTACCTGCGACCATTTTCATACCTGATTCAACGTTGAATGCATTTAAATCCTGCATTTTATCCTCAGCTATTTTCTTTACCTGATCCCAAGATACCTTTGCAACTTTATTAATATTAGGTTCACCAGATCCTTTCTTTACTTTTGCAGCTTCTTTTAATTGAACTGCTGCAGGTGGAGTTTTAATTACAAACTCAAAAGATTTATCCTTATAAATAGTAATTACAACAGGTAAAACCTTTCCAGGCTTATCCTGAGTTCTTGAATTAAATTGTTTACAAAATTCCATGATATTCACACCAGCTGCTCCTAAGGCCGGACCTACAGGAGGAGAAGGATTTGCGGCACCACCTCTAACTTGTAACTTAATAACTTTACCTATTTCTTTTGCCATAATATTAATTTAAGTTTTTATGATTTTAATATGGAAGCAATAAAATCATAAGCCTCTGTAACATTTATTTTTATAATTTTTCTACTTGCATGTAACTTAATTCTAAAGGAGTTTTTCTCCCAAAAATTCTTACCATTACCTCAAGTTTTCTTTTTTCTTCATTAATTTTTTCAATTGTTCCATCAAATCCATTAAATGGCCCATCAATAACCTTGACATTTTCACCATGAATAAATGGAATAATTATATCTGTTTCATCCTGAAGAGACAATTCATCAACTTTACCTAACATTCTATTTACCTCAGACTGTCTCATAGGAATAGGCTCTCCACCTTTAGTTTCACCTAAAAATCCAATAACATTTGTTACTGATTTTATTATATGAGGGATTTCTCCAGCTAAATTTGCCTTAATCATAATATAACCAGGAAAATATGTTTTATCCTTTGTAACCTTTTTACCATTTCTGATTTGAACAACTTTTTCTTGAGGAACAAGAATTTGCTCTACAAAATTATCCATACCTAATCTAGAAATTTCATTTTCTATATAGGTTTTAATTTTGTTTTCTTGGCCACTTACAGCTCTAACAACATACCACTTATTTTCTGTATTGTTCTCTGGCATTTATAATTAACTTAATAAATTAAAATATTCCTTAATAATTCTGCTAAAAACACTGTCCAATGCCCATATTACTAAAGAAAAAATTATTGAAAAAACTCCAACTAATACTGTTAATTCTAGTCCTTCATTGAAGCCTGGCCAGCTTACATGATTTTTTAGTTCTTCGTATGATTCTTTAAAATATCTTAAAATTCCTAACATATTATTTCTTTAGCACGGGTTGAGAGACTCGAACTCCCGACACCTGGTTTTGGAGACCAGTGCTCTACCAACTGAGCTAAACCCGTAAACATAAGTCAAGGTATTTCGTTTATAAAACAAAATACCTCAACGTTAAATATTTATGGATTTAATTATTCTATAATCTCAGTTACCTGTCCAGCACCTACAGTTCTACCACCTTCACGGATAGCAAAACGTAATCCAACACTCATTGCAATTGGTTGAATTAATTCAACATCAATTGATACATTATCTCCAGGCATAACCATTTCAACTCCATCTTTCAATGAAATTGTTCCTGTTACATCTGTTGTTCTAACATAAAACTGAGGTCTATAGTTATTGTGGAATGGAGTATGTCTTCCTCCTTCTTCTTTCTTTAAAATATAAACTTCCGCTTTAAATTTCTTATGAGGAGTAACAGATCCTCCCTTACAAATTACCATTCCTCTTCTGATATCAGTTTTTTCAATACCTCTTAACAAAATACCAACATTATCTCCAGCTTCACCTCTGTCTAATATTTTTCTAAACATTTCAACACCAGTAACTGTAGAAGTTAGTTTTTCTGCTCCCATACCGATAATATCAACTGAATCTCCAGTATTTGCAACACCAGTTTCAATTCTACCAGTTGCTACTGTTCCTCTACCTGTAATTGAGAAAACGTCCTCAATAGGCATTAAGAAATCTTTTTCAACATCACGTTTTGGTAATTCAATCCATGAGTCAACATGTTTCATTAATTCCATAACTGAATCAACCCATTTTTGCTCACCATTTAAAGCCCCTAATGCAGATCCTGCTATAACAGGACTATTATCTCCATCATACTCATAAAATGATAACAATTCACGAATTTCCATTTCAACTAGTTCTAATAACTCTTCGTCATCAACCATATCAACTTTATTCATAAATACAACAATTCTAGGAATACCAACCTGACGACCTAAAAGGATGTGCTCACGAGTTTGTGGCATTGGACCATCTGTTGCAGCAACAACAAGAATAGCTCCATCCATTTGGGCAGCACCAGTAACCATATTCTTTACATAGTCGGCGTGACCAGGGCAATCAACGTGTGCATAGTGACGGTTTTCCGTCGCATACTCAACGTGAGATGTGTTTATTGTAATACCTCTTTCTTTTTCTTCAGGGGCATTATCAATTGTATCAAAGTCTCTTTTCTCTGATAAACCAGCATTTGCTAATACAGATGTAATAGCAGCAGTAAGTGTAGTTTTTCCGTGATCTACGTGACCAATTGTACCTATATTTAGGTGCGGTTTCGAACGATCAAAATTTTCCTTTGCCATAGTATAGTTTTTTTATTGCTTTTAAAATGAGCGCAAATATAATTTTTTATGGTTAATTAACCAACTATTTTATTGTTTTTTTTTCAGGGAAGTAAAATCAGTAAAAAATATTTGTTTTTTTACTTACTATGCCAATATGCTATTGCTAAAAAAAGTATCTGAAATGGAGCTCTTATAATGGCAGTATTTGTATCAATATTTAACGCTATTTGCGCCTCTTCACTTTGAATTAGAAATAAATTGGCTGGGAAAACAGCAATTAACAGAAAAATTAGACCAATTGCAGATTGTTTTCTATATTTTGTTAGTAAACCAAATCCAAATAAAATTTCAAAAAAACCACTAATAAGCACTAATTCATAATGAAAATTAAAATATGGAGGAACTATACTTAAATAATAATCAGGATTTATAAAGTGATCTACACCAATGATGATATAAAAAAAACACATGATATAAATTGATATTCTCTTGACTATAGTCATTGTATAACAAATAAAAAAAGCCTGCACTTGCAGGCTTTTAATCATATTTTAATATTAAAATCTTATAAAACAGGAATTCCGTTAGAAATTGTAATAGGAGCTACACCATACACGTCTGTTGTAAAATTTACTAAGTTTGGATGAGCAACTACACCCTTCCATAACTCAGATTCTAAATACGAATCAACAGATTCTGGACTTGAAAAATAGTAAACTCCTCCAAAAACTCCAGCTTCTACATTCCCAATAAAGGTCTTACCAATAAGACCATCAACATTCTCTGGTTTAAAGTTTGGAGCTACTTCAGATCCAAGTTTTGCATGATCCTCAAGACTCATGTCCTGTAATTCATAATTCACTACAAGAACCATTTCCTGAATAGAAGATTTTTCTTCAGATTCTTTTTTTTCAGTTTGATTTAAAATACCTTTAATTCTATCTGTTACAAATTTTGTGTCTAATCCATCGATATATTCTCCTTTAGTTGCTTCAGCAATTTTTACTAATACATCCTTATTTAATTTTGTTATGACCACTTCCCCTTTACTATCTTTTTTATAACTCTCTACAATACCATTTCTTTTTATTGGAATTGGAGCGCCCTTATCCATTCCTACTCCAATGGTATAAATAACAATTCCTTTCTCGGCTGCAATTTTTGCCATATCTAATGATATATCATTATGATCTTCCCCATCAGAAATAATTATTAAAATTCTTTCAATTTTATTTTCATCATCAAAATATGTTGTTGCAAGTTGTATTGCTTCATCTATAGCAGTTCCTTGAGATGATATCATGTCCGTGTTCATATTTTGTAAAAACATTTTGCCTGAAGAATAATCTGTGGTAATTGGTAATTGTGGAAATGCCTTGCCAGCATATGCTACAATTCCAATTCTATCTCCACTTAGGGTGTTTATAATTTGATTAACTAGCTGCTTAGATTTCTCTAGTCTACTTGGAGCTACATCCTCAGCTAACATACTTCTTGAAACATCAATTGCAAATACTATATCAACTCCAAATCTTTTAAAAGTCTCCATTTTAGTTCCCATTTGAGGATTAATCATAGCTAATACAAGAAAAATTAAAGAAAAGAGGATCATGAAAATTCTTAGGTAAGGTTTAAATAATGAAATATTTGGGCTAAGCCTTAATATAATCTCATTTGATGCAAATCTATTTTGAATCTTTGATTTCCAAACTCTATCTATAGCAAATAAAATCACTACTAATATTGGGATAATTCCCAACCACAACCATGATATTTCTTCTATTTGATACATTATATAAAACTTCTAAACAAAGTAAATTTTAAAATCATTTCCAATCCAATTAGTATTAATGCAGGCAAAAGAAAAAGTCTGTATTTTTCTTGAACATTATAATATTTAAATTCTTCAATATCTGATCTTTCAAGCTTATCAATATCGTCATATATCTCTATTAATTTACTATTATTCGTTGCTCTAAAATATTTTCCTCCCGTCATGGCAGCAATTTCTTTTAAAAGCTTTTCATCTATTTCAACTTTAGCATTTGCATAGTTAAATTTTCCTCTAGAATCAATGCCTATAGGAGATAGTGCCATCCCATTAGTCCCTAATCCAATTGTATATATTTTAATGCCAAATTCATTAGCAAGTTCTGCTGCTGTTAAAGGGTCTATAAATCCTGAATTATTTACACCATCCGTTAATAAAATAACCACCTTACTTATAGCCTTACTATCTTTTATCCTATTTACAGAAGTTGCCAGGCCCATCCCTATAGCAGTACCTCCTTCAATAATTGTATTATATTCTATTTCCTTTAAAGACCGGAGAATAATTGACTTATCACTAGTTATTGGGGTCTTTGTATAGCTTTCACCAGCATATTCAACAAGGCCAATTCTATCAGTTGTTCTACTTCTAATAAAATTTGCAGCCACATTTTTTAATGCTTCTAGTCTGTTTGGTTTTAAATCTTTTGCCAACATACTTGCTGAAACATCAATAGCCATAACAATATCTATCCCTTGATTATTTTTAACTCTTGTAGACATGTCAGTAACCTGAGGTCTTGCTAATGCAATAATCAGTAACGTTAAAGCAATCATTCTAAAAATTCTAAGAATTGGCTCAAGCAATACAACAAATGATTTTGACTCTGAGAATGCTTCTGAATTAGAAAAATTCAAGGTATTAGATTTGTACTTGCCTGTATAATAATACCATAAAGCTAATAATGGTATGGCCGCCAACAACCATAAAAATTCAATATTTAAAAATTCTATTTTTAAAATCATTATTGTTGCTTTTTAATTAATTCAACTGAAGAAATAACATTGTCTGTGATGTCATTTAAATAAATATCATCCTTCTGAATTATAATTAGCTGTTTAAATTCATTCTCAGTAAAAAATCCTAATATTGAATATTTCCCACTTATTATTTTATCACTATTAGAATCCATAAAATCTGCTGAACCATATACTCTAATGCCTTCAGCCTCATTAGCAGTAGTAAAATTTTCATACTTAACTACAATATTACTCAGACCCATAGTTTCTATTATATCAAGAGAATAATCAATGTATTTTTGAAAATCTTCTGGCTTAATTTTATCATTGAATTTTGTATTTGAGACATAAATCTGCATTGAATTATCAATGTTTTTAAACGAAAATTCAGATAAATTTGTAGAGTTTAAATATTTAAAATTAGGTTCTGATAATTTTCTTGTTAATACCTCTGGTGTTTCAATGGTGATTCCAGGAGCGCCATATTCAGTAGTAACCCAATTTTTTGTCTCTAATAAAATTAAATTATCATTTCTAAGTATAGTGTCCTTAACATATGTAAATCCAAATAAAATACTTGAAATTAAAATACAAGAAACCAGAATCCCCGTAAAGACTATGATGGCTTTTTTGATTTTTTCTCTTCTTTCCTGCTTTAATAATTTTTGATGAAATTCATAGTCTTTTTTTAATTCTTCCATTGTAGGTTCTGGAAGGATATTATTAATCTCATCTACTATAATCTTAATTTTTTCAGTGTCTTTTTTTGCTATATCTTCATCTGGATGATATTTAGCAAATTTTACTAAGTCTGCTGTTTGCAGGATCTGATGTAAATTATTTAATGTTGATGTGGTTAATTTTAACTCACCGCTTGATTTAATTTTTTTTAATTCAAATAATAACTCATTTGTTGTGCTTTCCAGTGAATGATCAAAAACCTTAATTTCTAAAAAGTTTCTTATAATAAAACTTAATTTGGAATAATATCCCTTTGCGCCCTTATCAGCAGCATATCCTGATCTTATTAATACATTTATATCATCCTTAGCATTTTGATACGGAGACTTTTCATATTTAAATTCCTTCTTCCCAAATATTTTATTTCTGTAGATGTATATAAAAACAGTTATTATAAGAACTATTAAATAAGAAATATATCTAAACCAATTATGCTCCCTATTTGTGTTAAAAATTGGTTTTATATCATATAATCCTTGTTTAGATGTGTCAACCTCAACTAATTTAACTTCAATTTTTTTTGAATCTGAAAATAATGTAGTGTCTCCAAAAACAACCTTCTGTTTTGAAAGAATATAGCTTGCTGCATCAAAATTAGTTAGCGCATATTTCTTTGAAACTATATATTTATCATTAGATACTGTTGTGTCTGTATCATAAATTTTCAAAACTTCCATTGGGGTAAAACTCTCAGATTCAGGAAATTTAATTTCTGATAAGCTATCCGAATATATCTCTAATTTATAATTGATTTCTTCTCCAATAAAAATACTAGTACTATCAATTGAAGTCACAAGCTTCTGTGACATTATAGATGTCGTAACTCCTATAAATAAAATTATTAATATTAATTTTCTAAAGTTATTATTGATCATTTTAACTTATCTGTTTCTAAAATATCTTAATAATTTTTTCTGATAACTATCTGTTGTAGAACACTCAATAATCCCTGCGCCAGCCTTCTTGAAATTCTCCTCAAACAATTGGATTCTATTTCTATAATAGTTCTCATATTTTTTCCTAATCTTTTTTGAACCAGTATAAACCAGTTTCATTTTATTTGCCTCATTATCCATTAGATGAACTAATCCTAAATTGGGTATAGTAATTTCACTTTTATCATATACTCTAATTCCTGTTATATCATGTTTAGATGAAATAATTCGAAGTGAATTAGAATAGTCGTCTGAAATAAAATCAGACATTAAAAAAACAATAGCACGATTTTTTAAAATTTTAGATACAAATTGAAGCGGTGCATTTATATCAGTCTTTTTATTAGTGGGTTTAAATTCAATTAATTCCCTTATAATTCTTAAAATATGTGGCTTACCTTTCTTGGGTGGAATGTATAATTCAACTTGGTCAGTAAATAAAATTAATCCTACTTTATCATTATTTTGATTGGCAGAAAAAGCTAATGTTGCTGCTATTTCTATTAAATATTCATTTTTAAATGTTGAAGAGGTTCCATAAAATTCTGAGCCAGAAATATCAACAATCAACATCATTGTAAGCTCTCTTTCTTCCTCAAATACTTTTACAAAAGGTTCATTATATCTAGCTGTCACATTCCAATCAATTGCTCTAACATCATCTCCTATTTGATACTGTCTTACTTCACTAAAGGTCATTCCTCTACCCTTGAAAGTAGAATGGTATTCTCCTCCAAAAATATGATCAGATAATTTTCTTGTTTTTATCTCAATCTTACGAACCTTTTTAAGTAGCTCTTTAGTATTCATTAGAAATTTTTATGAATTAAGGAACTTCAATCTCATTAACTATCTTATTAATGATGTCAATGGATGTTAAATTTTCAGCCTCTGCCTCATAAGTGATTCCGATTCTATGCTGCAACACATCATGCACAACAGCTCTAACATCTTCTGGAATCACATAGCCTCTTCTGTTAATAAATGCATAGCATTTTGATGCTAAAGCTAAATTTATACTTCCTCTTGGAGAGGCTCCAAAAGAAATTAATGGCTCAAGGTCCTGTAAATTATATTTTGCTGGGAATCTGGTTGCAAAAATAATATCAAGAATATAAGATTCTATTTTCTCATCCATATAAACCTCATTAACAAGCTTCTGAGCTTTTAATATTTGTTTAACAGTAACAACTGGTTTAATTTTTTGTTCAACTCCTGAAAGATTAGACCTAATAATAGTTTTTTCATCATCCATTTTAGGATAATCAATAACTGTCTTAAGCATAAATCTATCTACTTGAGCTTCAGGGAGGCTATAAGTTCCCTCTTGATCTATTGGATTCTGGGTAGCCATAACTAAAAATGGTTTATCTAAAATGAATGATTCATCGCCGATTGTAACTTGTTTTTCCTGCATAGCTTCAAGTAAGGCAGATTGTACCTTAGCTGGTGCACGATTGATTTCATCTGCTAAAACAAAGTTTGCAAAAATTGGTCCTTTTTTTACAGAGAACTTAGTCTGTTTCATGTTATAAATTAAAGTCCCAACAACATCTGCTGGTAATAAATCTGGAGTAAATTGTATTCTGCTAAAACTACCACTAATAGCCTTTGAAAGAGTATTTATTGCTAGGGTTTTTGCTAACCCAGGGACACCTTCTAACAATATGTGCCCTTGACCAAGCAGTCCTATTAACAATCTTTCAATCATTACTTTTTGCCCAACAATTACCTTGTTAATTTCAAAAGTTAATATATCAATAAAGGCACTTTCCTTCTTTATTTTTTCATTAATTTTCTTAATATCTACTTTCTTTTCCATGATATTACAATTTTATTAGTTTAATAATCATAAGTTATAACCATGCAAATTCGAAAATCATTGAGTAATAATCTGTTAATAATTGGTTAAAAAAATCAATTTTAACATAATTTTTAACATTTTCTTTGATAATTTAGTTGTAGACAGCAAATATGGAGGCAAAAACAGTTTTAATTACAGGGGCTACCAGTGGAATAGGCAAGGCTACTGCCTACAGGCTTGCACAATCAAAAATGCAA
>Ga0208276_1000150_pt1 | contig 10325 bp, 10 predicted proteins | sample ETNtaG_21_FD_185767 | JGI IMG/M metagenome (GOLD analysis project Ga0208276, IMG submission 185767) | Marine microbial and viral communities from oxygen minimum zone, Eastern Pacific Ocean - ETNP201302PF91A (SPAdes) (version 2) | ecosystem: Environmental > Aquatic > Marine > Oceanic ...
GTGCGAATAATTACCCACCAAGAAGTCAACGCATCCGTGTCAATGGCCCCCATAGTGTCATAACAGGTCCTATACGCCCCGCAGATGGCAAAAATGGCACGAATAGGGGTTCTTGGGCTCGGCAACTGGGGGACGGCGTTGGCACTAGCGTGGTGCAAAGACGGCCACAACGTCCTAGGATGGACAGTCGAACAGGAGGTTTACGAGTCGATGATGACCGTTCACGAGAACAAGAAGTACCTGCCAGGATACCAGATACCAGAGCTGGATTGCACGATGGAGATCTCCGATGTCACAGAGACTTGCGAGATCCTGGTGCTGGCACTCCCGAGCTCGGTCATCCTGGAGGTTGTTGACATGCTGATTCCAAGCCTCAGGCCATCTCACCTGCTTGTTGATCTGGCGAAGGGGCTATCGCCATCAGAAGAGGGCGGTTCCGGGATGATCTCGGATGCTATTGAGAGAAGGTTATCCAGTGCTGGAATGTCCAATCAAGTAGTTGTGATGACTGGGCCGACCATAGCCCCAGAAGTCGCACGTGGCGTGATCACGAACGCTCTGGTGGCTTGCCATGACATTGGAATAGCGGAGAGGGTTTCAGAACGCCTCTCTACTGACTCCCTGATCCTAACGCCCGCAGAGGACCCGATTGGAGCAGAGCTATGGGGGGCGTACAAGAACTGCGTAGCACTGGCATGCGGGCTCGTAGACGGACTCAAGGACACAATAGGGGGTGACAACCTCAAGGCGGCTCTGGTCCTCTCCGGATACAGCGAGGGGATCGGGCTACTCGAGAAGATGGGGGCTGACCCGAAGACTGCATTCGGTCCAGCTGGAATTGGGGATCTGTACGTGACGGCAACCAGTCCTCGGAGCAGGAACCGGACCCTCGGGGAGAAGCTGGGTTCAGGCAAGAGCCTGGAGGAGTCACTCGAAGAGATGCACATGGTTGCAGAGGGCGTCAGAGCAACCAGGATGTTCCTGAACAGGTCCGAGAGGATGGATCACCAGACTCCCTTCCTGAGCACCCTGGGAGACCTGTTGGATGGTGGCATAGAGGTCGAGGACGCAGTCAGGAGAATGGCCGGGGCATACGAAGTGAAGTGAGGTTCTTTCGGCTCAGTTAATCGACTCTCTTCATTATTTCCAGCGTAGTACGAATCCATTCCTCGGCATAGTCATCATAATCCAAGTCACAGTCAATTCTATCATTTACCCTAGTTCCACCCTTCTCCTCGAGAATAACGTCCCACTCCTTTCCCGACTCGCAAAAGAACTCGAATGCGGTGTCCCCCAGAGCGAGTACTGCGTAGTTCACTCCATCCATGCATCCATCTTCTGATTCCTGCACAGAGTCGTAGAGATCCTGTGCGTTTACAGGTTGCTCGCCCTCCCCCCATGTGCTACATATCACAATCAGCCTCGATGCCGTGGAAATAGTTGCCAAGGGAGTATCCTCCATATCCATCACAGTTGGAATGAGGTCGTAGGAACCTGCCAGATGTCCTGCGTCTTCGGCTAACTCCTCGGCATTTCCAGTCTCGGTACCGAAAATCAGTAGTAGGTTTCTATCAGACATTGTCATCCTCGGGCAGAACTGCTTCACAGAACTAAAGTGTCCTATTATTTCCTTGTTTACAAACTTTGAAGGTCGTTGACGGGGGGTCGTTATGATGCCGAAAATGATGCTAAGGGTGATTCGCCCCCCGCCAACTCCTCAATCATTGAAGTGTGCCTATATCTTCAGTAGTTATTCCATAATTTTCCCATGCTGGTTGTAGTGCATCCCTAACTGCTCCTTGGTAATCTTCTCCAGAAATGGGTTCGTTGGCTAGATTATAGATGTCGTTGATTGAAGAGCGGTTTGCGTCGTCTACATACGCTTCAATGACTCTCCAGAAGGAAAGGCCTTCGGATTGGTGTGTCTTAGCTGCATCCGTATTTCCACTTTCCATGTCATCATGCATCTTCTGAGCATAGCGGATTGTCGCCTGCGAGTAAATAATTATCACGTTCTTTAGGACTTCGTCTCTGGCTTGGGTGGCTCCAGCAAGATCCTCCGCTTGGAAAGCGGTGAGTCCGTTGTTCATTGCAACTAGGATTGCAGCGTTCGCCTCAGCAGTTCCTTCTGAATTCTCCGTACCAAAGTTACCTGCTCTCTTATCTCCAGTTGCATAAGGGGAACAACTGGTGTACTCGTCGAGGCCGTGATAAAATGCCCAACCCTCATCCCAAGCATGTTGTGCATCGTTAGTCCCAAAATTTCCTGCTTCGGCTTTGGAAATAGCTGAATTTAGCTCATGAATAGTGTATGCAACCATAATCTGATTCTGTACGCCTTTCTCCACTGCTTGTTCTCTCACTGAGGCAGAGGCTCCTTCGAACATCCCAGTTCCATCCAAGGCGCTGATGAGGAAGTCATCAAGTGGAGTAGCAAGATCGTAGTATGAATCTAGACCGTGTTTCTTACCTGTGGCATCAGCAAACCCGACCAGAGTCCTATAGGAGCCATCACTCTTCTCTGCATGCTTTCCATTCTGGTAGATTTTCTTTACACCCTCCCAGTCATGAGCCTCGGATAGATCCTTAATATCGCATACATCCTCTACAAGCATCCTATGGTTGTCGACATTTGATGCGTATTCGTACCCCCCGTCTGATGGGTCCAGATTGCTCTCTTCCTCTCCAGCGCATCCGGCCATTGCTGCAGAAACTAGTAGTATCGTCATTAGTCCAGTTGTTATTTTTCTATTCATCTTTAGGTCTCCCTAAAAATTCCAAAGGCGAGTATATTATAATTTTTAGGGTACCCTAAACTCTAATTATTTTCTGGCTTGGAATCGTAGACTCGCTGAATTTTATGCCCATCAAACAATCATGTTTGAGAGTAAAGGACGGTTCCAAAGCATGTGCGAAAGGAATTCCTAGCCTTAATTCTGTCAGGATTAGTGCTCCTTGTTGGTGCTTCTGGTTGCATTTTGCCAGAGGCAAATGGAAAAGTGGGAAGTGATGATGAAGTCGCATATCCTTCTATTTGGGATCGTCACATTCTGGAATGGCAGACGAACCACACGCACTCCTTCCTGCTCGAACCTGGGCCATATTATGCTCTAGAAGTTGAAGAGGCATTCATCGAAGTGGATACTAGTGAAGTTTGGGAAACAGGGCCTTCTGTATCAAGTGTTCATCTATCTTATTGGTTACCTAGCAATACAATAGATGACCAGAAAGTGCCTGTAATTGCAGTAATTAGTCCCTACTTCTCATATGGGCAACCGGGAGATGAGTCTGGTGCGACAAATGTAGTAGGCTCCGGTAGAGGGGAGTTTATTTTCGATAATTTCATCCCCCACGGGTATGCATTCGCTCAAGTAAGCGTATTTGGAACAGAGCTCTCGACGGGTTGCTTTGACTACAGGGGATTGGGCGAAGGATTGGGGATTCACCATGCTGTAGAATGGTTGGGGTCCCAAGAGTGGAGCAATGGGAATGTTGGACTCTATGGAAAGTCGTACGAGGGGGCGACGCAATGGGAAGCCGCGGCCATGGGGAGTGAATTCCTCAAGACAATTGTTCCAATCTCGGGAACCACAGCACTCCATCCACTTCTATACAAGAATGGCAGCGCTGAAGCGAGGAGTCAAGTGATGCACATGAACTACTTCTCAAGTACAGTTGACTATGACGAGGATGACTTAGACAACGTTTGTCCAGATATTGCAGAGGGGCTTTTCGCTGGCCCTGTAACATACGTTGGAGGGGAGATGGACCCATACATGCAGAATTACTATGATGATAGGAGCCATATCGACAAGGCGTTCCAGAATTGGAATGGGTCGATATATTGGGTACAAGGTATGCAGGATTGGAATGTCGACCCTCATCAGGTCTTTGGTGGCCCGCCTGGGATAAACTGGTATCAGGACTATATCGATGAAGGGTTCGAGGTAAGGGGCATTCTTGGACAATGGGGGCACCATTACCCAGATCAGGTTTCCAGTCACGACGGTGTCAGCAGTGGTAATGGACTTGAAGCCAGAGACAATATGACTCGGTGGGATTGGGCTCAAGACCTCTTCGAGTGGTTCGAGTACTATCTAAAGGGAATAGGGCCGAAGCCAGAGCAAATTGCACAGATACAGCGTTCGGATGGGCAGTGGAGAATAGAGGAAACATGGCCCCCAAGCGATATCGAGTGGGTTGACATTTCCATGGGAGACTGCACGAACATGGGAAATTCTTGGGTAGGTGGGGCTCCCGTGGTTGGAGGGGTATCTGAGGTGGTTGTTGAGTGCCCCCCCTTCGATCAAGATATCCATATTTCTGGATTGGTGAGGCTGCATCTTCTTGCCTCTGCCGTCTATGACGGTGGTCAGGTGTTCGTAGAAATGCAAGACTCGTCCACAGGAATAAGAATTGGTCACGCAACCATGGACATCCGCTATCACGGAGGAGGGAATGAACCATCAGGGGTGATACCGGGAGACACAGTGACTATGATGATGGAGTTCCAGGGTGTTGATCACTTACTCACTAGCGGTAATGGCATCAAACTCATAATGACGACGACCGGCAAGGACTACCTAGCTCCTGCTTGTGGTTCTTTATGTCCGGTTCACGTCCATATCATCGATGAGAGCATCATTTCTCTGCCGGTAATTGAGAGAGATAGTTCCAGTATTCTGGTTACTCCTCAACGAGAATGAGTGATTTTCACAATTCTCAAGTGAGTGTTGAATATTGCGGGAGAGTACAATTATTACTGAAATGCCAATCACTGGCGCATGGGAAAAAGGGGCGTCCTCCTGATGAACATTGGAACTCCGGATGAGCCCACTATCGGGTCAGTCAGAAAGTACCTGAGGGAATTCCTATTGGATCCCGATGTCATTGATATCCCCCTCGTTCTTAGGCACATTCTGGTCAGAGGAATCATTCTGAGGTTTAGACCCAGGAAAATTGCTCCCAGATATGCCAGCATTTGGATGGAAGGGGGTTCTCCACTTCGAGTGTATACAAACAGAATGGCGGAAAAACTTCAGTTTGCAATGGACGATATTGCGTGTGAGGTTGGGATGAGGTATGGGAATCCAAGCATCGGGTCTGCTTTGGAGGGGCTGAGATCTGAAGGAGTTGAAGAGCTGCTTCTAGCACCTCTATTCCCACATCATGCCCAAGCCACTACTGAATCTTCGATGAAGGAGGCGTTCAAGCAACTCAGCAAGATGGAATGGACTCCAGACCTGTTCGAACTACGTCACTTCGAAGATGACCCAGCCTTCATCAAGCCTCTAGTTAAGTCAATTGGGACCCATTTGACTGAACGAACCCATCTACTTTTCTCATTCCATGGACTACCTATCTCTCATGTCAAGAGATCCGACAAGTCGGGAAAGCACTGTCAAAAGATAGACTCATGTTGCATGCAATCGACTGAGGCTAACTCGATGTGCTATGCCCATCACTGTAATATGACTGCTAAGGCAGTAGCTGAGGAATTGGATCTTTCCGATGACGAATGGTCGATAAGCTACCAGAGTAGGCTAGGACCCGCGAAATGGCTTAGACCGTCGACCCTCTCTGCAGTAGAGGAGTTGGCGAAGAAGGATGTTGACGTCGTGGTCGTTTCACCGGCTTTCCTTGCTGACGGACTAGAGACATTGGAAGAGTTGGATATCGAGGTACGTGAGCATTACATCGAGCAAGGTGGGGATAGTTTCGAGGTAATCAAGTGCCTGAATGATGATCCGGACTGGATTAGGGGGCTGTCTGAACTAGTTGAGAGGAGTTTCTCTAATTCTCAATGCTCGGGATACGTAGGATGAATGCCGTCCCGATGATTGCAAGAACGATAGTGGCAACCTTGGAAACGGCGACATCATCTGGAATGGCGAAGAGCACCGCAAACAAAACAAATGCCCACATTGTTGCTAGGATCATTGGCTTGCTTCTCTTAGGGATCCCATTCCCCTCTCGGTAATTCTTAACATGGCTTCCGAATAACCTGTTATTGATGATCCAATCGTAGAATCTCTGACTAGACTTCGCAAAGCAAGCCGCTGCAAGTATCATGAAAGGGGTCGTCGGCAATCCTGGAACGGGAATGCCAATCAGGCCCAGAATCATTGAGATTAAGCCAAGTCCGAACCAAAAGGCACGACTCAGGCCAGAACGATCTGTATCAGCAATATGGACGCCAGATTCACCCATGTGTTTTCGGTTTGAAAGGGGTCTTAGTATGTTGTTATCAGGTATTCTGGTTCTATTAATGGGGCAGTCTTGATTTCCTTTACCCTATCCGGGGAACATGGCCGTGGCCGATTTGACCGAATTCGAGTCGAGACTGCTGAAGTGGATATCCGCATCTGACTTTGTCGAGGTTGCCTGGTCCACGAAGAGGGCTGCTGAGGCGTTCAAGGTAGAGGAGAAAGATGTGTACGAGGCGTTGGCTTCTCTCACACTCAAGGCCAAGGACCACATTCAGATATTCTATGACGGTGGGGCTATCAGAATCGTCGCAGACTACTAGTTCTCATTTGGATGGCGTTGCTTTCTCAAAATTCTGAGGCAAGAATACCCCTGTCCAAGAGGGCTTGGTGTTTTCGGACTCGTCCGTGAAGAATGAGCGAAGATAGATGGAGACCAAATCAATCAGCATCACTACCAAGAATATTATCAGAAGATAGGCTGCAACCTTATCGTATTGAAGGAACTTCAGATAGAGGTTGATGTAATATCCAATCCCGCCTGCTCCAACTATTCCTATCACAGTCCCGGATCTAACGTTGTATTCGAACATGAATATCATCTGGGCAATTAGGTGATTTGCCGTTTCTGGGATAACAACCCATAGTGACACCTCTGCTTTGGTTAGGCCCATCGCGTTCGCCGCCTCCAGTGGTGCGCTATTCATCCCCTCTATTGCCTCGTACTGCATCTTGCCAAGATAACCTACTGTGTAGATTGTCATTGCCATTATTCCTGCTTTGGGCCCCAGTCCCACCAAGATGACGAAGATAATGGCCCAAATCAGACTTGGGAGGCTCCTACATGCTGAGACTACAGCTCTGGAAGGGTATGTGATGTACTGGGGGAATAGATTTCTTGAGCTCAGTAGACCCATGGGCAATGACAGAATCATGCCGAAGAAGGTTGCGAGAATTGCGATCTTAATTGTTTCAATCATGCCAATCCAAGCTGTTGAGCATGTGAACTCTAGGAACCTGTTTGCTTCACAAGGCGGATAAGACTGTGGTTCGATTACACTCCACCCATTCCAATCCCAGACCATTCCGGAGCTTAGTTTCAGAAGAATCCAGAAACTGAAAATTAGGACAATGACGGAAACCATCAATTCCCTTAGCTCTGAGTTAATTCTTGCCAAAACTACACCTCCATGACCGAAGTATCTGTGATGAACGGGTTAAGTCTCCCATCATCGATAATCAGGAGCCTGTCGGAAATCTCCCTAGCTCTAGAGACGTCGTGTTCAACCAGAATCATGGCAGCTTCATTTGATCTTACATAGTTCAGAACCGAGTTTACCACCCTTTCTGATGTTTCTTCGTCCAACTCACTTAGGAACTCATCAGCCAAAATAAGTCTTGGACGTTGGGCTAGAGTCCTAGCTGTAGCTACTCTCCTCTGTTGGCCTCCTGAAAGTCGTTTGATTGGCTCGTTCTTCTTTTCCCCCAATCCCATCGCTTCGATTGCATTCATCGCGTGTTCCCTGGATGTTGATCTGGGATTTCCTGCTCTCGAACCCAACATCACATTGGCCCAGACACTGGAATGCCTGACCAGTCCTAGTTTCTGTGGGATGTATCCTATGGAGCCTCTTTCTGGCCTCTGTGGAATTGTCGCCCCACAAACCTGAACTGTTCCAGATATTGGTTTCAGCAGACCAGCTATTGTTTTCAAGAGAGATGTTTTTCCAATCCCCGAGGGTCCGGTAATTGCCAGAACTTCACCTGGATTGACATGAAAATCCTCGATAGAAAGCAAGGTATGACTTTGGAAGCCAACTTCCAGATTGCTTATCCTAACTGCCTCTGGCACGTTCTTTCGGGTCCGATTTATCTTTTGATGTTTAGGTAACCCTAAATTTAAGGACAATATGCGTTTCGGGTCAAACTATGAGTTCAGCGATTGACAGAATTAGAGAGGCTTTCCGAGGGAGAAGCATCCCGGTTGCGGTTGCTGGATTGATATTGTCATCTGCCGTTCTATGGGCATTATTCACTGTGAATTATGATGAGTGCGGTGATGATGAAGACTGCATTAGAATTGCTTACGAGGTGAAGGACACATACCTATTCTGGGAGGCAAATCCTCAAGAAATGGCTGACAAGCTCAGCGAATTGACCGGAGAGAAAGTAGTAGTCTACCCAGTGGCTGATGAGGTAGCTGCGATAGAGGCGGTTGCAAATGGCAATGCAGAAATCGCGATGGTAGATGGAGCGGCCGGTTGGTTGGGTTACCAGGTGTACGACTTGGATGTAGTCGCCGTCGAGAAGAAACCTGATGGGCGGGTCTACTACAACGCAGCAGCATGGGTAAAGGCTGACTCCGAAATCGCAACCGCATATCTTGATGATGATCCTGACACGGACCCATTCGCACTGATGCAGGGCAAGAAGTCATGCCATACTGGTTGGTTGAAGAGCGCGGGTATGCTGATACCAATGGGCTACCTGATTGGCAATGGGTACGCTGAAGTGGTTGGTGATCCCGAAGAAATAGAGTCTCTCAGAGCGACGGTAACGAACTTCTTCCATGAGGATTCGGAAATCCCCGAAGGAGGGACGCAGTACTCTGGCTACAAAGGGGCTCTAAAGTGCATGATGACCGGTCATGGGGATGTAGCCCTGGTGAAAGATACGGCATACCGACTATATTGTGATGAGAACGAAGATGACGTGCCCGACGGTCCTGACTGGTGCCTAGATAGGGATGAGATTGTCATGCTTCCGTCTTTCGGTCAAGCACCAAGCCACCCAGTCATGTATGATCCAGCCAGAATGGATGATGAGACGGTGATGCTGATTCAAGATGCCCTGCTGGCTCTTGACGATGACAGCGAGGGGCGAGAGATCCTGAATGATGTTCTGAACACCGCTGGAATGGTTGCTAGCACAGCGGAAGAGCATCTTGGCACCTACTCAGACGCAGTTTCAAATGTTCCCGGCATACGCGCCTACCTAGAGAAGTAGGGACTAGGGATGAGAAGTTGGGCAATTATCTCGCTGCTAGTTGTCACTTCTTCATTTTCTGGATGCCTGGGTGAAGAAGACGGTTTCGTTTGGCCCGAGCCCGAGAGTTGGGATTGCTCTATCCAAGGGAGTTACGATTTGTCCTGTTACAAGTACTTAGATGGCTTCTCCAGCCCTATAGCCTCTATTAATCATCCAATGGGAGGTGAAATCTGGATAGTTGAGCTATCTGGTAAGATTTTTTCTTGGAATGGTGGGGAGGTTTCTGAAATCGGCGATTTGGGACCTAGGATAAGCACTTGTCACTACGAGCAAGGTCTGCTTGGTTTAGCGTTTGATGAAGATTTTGCAAATTCGAGAAAAATCCTTCTTTCCTATGTTGAAAACGGACGTCCTCATGACCTGGATTGGGATTGCGATGGGCCCAATGAATCAGATCTGATTCTTGCTTCTGCCATCATTGGGGATGATGGGGCATTGGACTTGGCATCGATAGAGGTCCTAATGACAATTGAACAACCTCATCGGAACCATAATGGCGGACATATACTGAACATAGGGGACAATCAATTCCTCTGGGGCCTAGGAGATGGCGGTGGAGGTTCGGATCCAGATGGGAACGGACAGGATCAGGGGTCTCGCCTCGGGTCGATTCTCTTATTCTCATTCATTGATGGGTCCATGAGTCCGGTAATTGAAGACCCGACTGGAGACCCTTATGTTCTTCATCATGGATTACGCAACCCATGGAGGTTTGATGTTGATGATCAGAATAGGCTCTGGATAGCTGATGTTGGCCAGAACTGCTGGGAAGAAGTGAATCTAGTTGCCATCGAAGAAAGTGCAAATTTTGGTTGGTCCGATAGAGAAGGCATGCATAGATTTCACGATAATGGATTTACAAATGAAGATGGGACGTGTGATGTTGACGAAGATGAGCCTCCTGTTGCCGAGGGGATGACGAATCCAGTAGGGGTTTATCCCCATCAAGGGGGAAACTGCTCCATCACAGGAGGCTTCTGGATGGATTGGGGGCCGGATGACCTCAGGGGCGGATACCTCTACGGAGACTTCTGCAGTGGATCGATGTGGATCCTGAAAGAGGAGAACGGA
>Ga0208276_1000162_pt1 | contig 10127 bp, 7 predicted proteins | sample ETNtaG_21_FD_185767 | JGI IMG/M metagenome (GOLD analysis project Ga0208276, IMG submission 185767) | Marine microbial and viral communities from oxygen minimum zone, Eastern Pacific Ocean - ETNP201302PF91A (SPAdes) (version 2) | ecosystem: Environmental > Aquatic > Marine > Oceanic ...
TGTTAATCCTTAAAGGACGACCCATCATTTCAGAGCCTTGAAGAGCCTCAATGGCAGCAGATTCAGCTGCCTCATCAGCCATCTCAACAAATGCAAAGCCCCTTTTACGACCTGTATCGCGTTCTAAGGGGAGAGAACAGTTTGCAACCTCTCCAAAAGGTGCAAACAACTGAACGACGTCTTCCTGCTCAGCGCGGAAGGGCAAATTGCCAACAAAAATACTCACTTGACTTTTGGACCGAAAATAAATGGACCTAAATTGGGCCAGAAATAACAATCAGAGTTTATAACTCAACGAAGAATCATTTGACCTCTGTATCAGTAGGGTAAACCCGCCAGAGGCTTTAAGTCACTCTTTTAACAATCCAGTTGACTACCCCAATAAGCCAATTGCTCTTCAACACGGATAAAACCAGTCCCTCCTTGACTAATTCTTGAAGCTACAACTTGCCTGGGAGCCAGAGCTTCATAGATATCTTCATCAATAACCGAGTGAATCTCTCGCCATTCATGAATACTAAGATCTTTCAACAAAATTCCTTTTACTAGAGAATCCTTAACAACCCGACCAACTATTTGATAAGCCTCTCTAAAAGGAACACCTTTCGCTACTAAATAATCAGCTACATCAGTTGCATTAGAAAAATCCGTTGTCACTGCAGCAGCAAGTTTTTCAGGACAAAACTCTAAACCTTCTTCAATAAAGATGGACATTGCCTCCAACGAATTTTGAACAGTCAAAACACTGTCAAAAAGCGCTTCTTTATCTTCCTGAAAGTCTTTATTGTAAGAAAGAGGAAGGCCCTTAATCATTGTCAACAAACATTGAAGATTCCCAAATACTCGCCCACATTTACCTCGTACTAATTCAGGTACATCAGGATTTTTTTTCTGTGGCATTAAGCTGCTACCAGTTGCACATCTATCAGTTAGACAAATAAAAGAAAATTCATCAGAGGCCCACAAAATAACCTCTTCAGATAAACGACTTAAATGAATCATTACTAATGAAATAGCTGAAGCAAACTCAACCGCAAAATCCCTGTCACTAACTGCATCTAAGCTATTTGCATAAACCGAGGTAAAACCTAAAGCTTTTGCAGTCTTCAAACGATCAATTGGAACAGATGTTCCGGCTAATGCAGCAGAGCCCAAAGGAGAGATATTGACTCTTTTTCTAACATCTTTTAAACGGTCTCTATCTCTTTGTGCCATCTCTATATAAGCAAGCAAATGATGAGCCAGAGAGAGAGGTTGTGCTCGCTGAAGATGAGTATAACCTGGGATAAGGGTATATAAATTACTTTCAGCCTTAACCAACAAAGCCTTTTGAAAATGCTTCAGTTTTTGATCTATCTCATCTATATTTTTTCTTAGCCAAAGTCTTAAATCGGTGCCAACTTGATCATTGCGACTACGGCCCGTATGTAATTTTTTTCCAACAGGGCCAAGAAGATCTATCAAACGTCTTTCAACGGCAAAATGTACATCTTCATCATCTATAGATGTTTTAAATTTGCCATCTTTAGCCTCTAACCTAATTCTTTCCAAACCTTCTACAATTTGACTTGCTTCTTCATTCGTAATTACTCCACATTCGCCCAACATCACAGCATGAGCAACTGAACCATCCAAATCTTGCTGTAAGAGTTTTATATCAAAACCTATAGAGGCATTGAATCGCTTAATAAAAGGATTCAAACCTCTCTCAAACCTTTCGCTCCAAGTATTAGCCAAATCAACCTTTAGCAACTATTCATCTAATAAAGCAGCTTTAGGGAAACTTGTCAGTCAATGACTTGCTTGATAGTAGGAAGTAAAAGATCATCTTCAACCTTTAAGAGAACCATCGAGGCATCATCTTCTAACTGATGATCAATTCCAACAAAACGATCTAACCTGAAAAATAGCTTGTGCAAAATTTCTTGTGCTCCGAGACCGCTGCTACAGGCTTCTTCAAGCGTCTTAATTAAGCGAGCTTCATCAAAACGATCGCCAGCGATCCCTGGCGCTTCAGTCACACCATCTGTGTAATACAAAAGGACATCCCCTGGCTGAAGAATGATTGAACCACAACCATAGTTCGCATCAAATTGCAGTCCTATCAACAGTCCGGGAGCATCTAATCTCGACACACTTCTTTGCTCAGCCCTCCACAATAAAGGTGGATTATGTGCTGCATTGGCATAACGTAATCTTCTTGTTCGTGGGTCAAAATCCGAATAAAAAAGAGTGACAAAACGATGAGAATGCTCTAAGTCAACCTGAGCCAACTGATTTAGATCGTGAAGAATTCGATCAGGTGGAAGACCACTTAAAACTTCTGCGCGCAACATCCCACGCAACATCGTCATCAATAAACCAGCGGGTACTCCTTTACCCATAACATCACCCATCACAAGCGCCCATCGTCCTTTCTCTCTACTTTTACCAACAAGCTCTGGTCGAGTAGGCATGAAATCGTAATAATCACCTCCAACCTGAAAAGCTGGTCTGCATCTAGCAGCCAGCTGTATACCTTCAATTATTGGACAACTATCTGGGAGCAATTGTGCTTGTATTTCAGCTCCAATACTTAATTGCCGATCAACCCTTTCATGACGACGAACTTCTTGCATAATTTGATCATTTTCAATTGCAACACCCGTAAGATCTGCAATTAACTGGAGTTCTCTTCGATGAACATCACTCAATGAAAAAGATCCTTTTAAATCAAAGACATACAATCTTCCTCGGTGCCTACCTCGAGAGGAAATGGAAGTCGAAAAAAAGGATGCATTTCCAAAGTAACGATTAATCAATTGATCTAGAGCCATCAAGTGGGCATTATTAGTAGAAAAACCAACACAATTACCTTGCTGAAAATTGGATATTTGACGAATTAAGTTCTCTAAAGTATCTCTAGGTGCAGCTTGAAGCTGATCTATGGATATGCGCCCATCTGGATCAAAAGGAATCAATAAAGATCCACTAACACCTACTAAGCGAGAAGACACAACTGGAATTAGCTCTAGAAATCTATCTAAGTTCGTGAAGCTTCTTAAACTAAATCCAATTGAAGAAATTAGTTCTTGATTTAGCCTTTTCTCATTTGAAAGACTCTCTAATAGATCTCTGAATGACTCATAGGGAGCTGGAGAAGGTGAACCACCTTGAACAAAGTTTGGATGGTTGAAGTTTGAAAAGTTATTGTTCACTGCATTCTTTCTGCAGAGATAAAAACCTAGCAAATTTTCTAGAAAGAATCTTCATAAATCATTTATTTGCCAAAAGAGCTTCAACAAATTCAAAACTGTTAAAAGGTCTTAAATCTCGAATTCCTTCACCCGCACCGATAAAACGGATCGGGAGTTTTGTTTGAGAAGCAACAGCAAAAGCAACCCCACCCCTAGAAGAACCATCAAGCTTAGTAATAACAACCCCTGTAAGGTCAGCTGACTTAGAAAACCCCATTGCTTGACTCAATCCGTTTTGACCCTGAGTGGCATCAAGAACCAATAAGGACTCAACATTCGCTTCTGGGGCTAACCTAGTAATAATTTTTCGAACTTTTGTGAGTTCTTCCATCAAATTATTTTTATTTTGAAGTCGTCCAGCAGTATCAACTAATAATAATTCAACATTTTTAGACTTAGCAGCTCCAATAGCGTCAAATACAATCGAAGCAGGATCAGCATTGGGACTATTATTTGCTATAACAGCAACCCCACTACGATCACCCCATACTTTTACTTGTTCTACTGCTGCTGCACGAAAAGTATCAGCCGCAGCAATTAATGTTGAGAAGCCATTCGATAATGCCAAATTAGCTAATTTACCCAAAGTGGTAGTTTTTCCAACACCATTAACACCAACAAGTAGCCATATATTTAAGATATTCCGTTGCGGAGCTAATGCATTTCCACCAGTATCTGCAATAGGCATATCTAAGATTTGACAAAGTTGCTCTTTGAGAAAACGCAGTCCTTCTTTTGAATCCAAAACTTCTTCATTGAGACGGGTTCTCAAAGCATTAATAATTTGATCAGTAGCAGTAACACCAACATCAGATCTAAGAAGCAAAGTTTCTAATTCATCTAAAGTCTCAGGAGTAAGGGGATCATCCCCAAACTTTTCAAGCAAATCAGTAACCAAGCCCTTCCGAGTCTTCTCTAAGCCTTGCTGAAGTCTTGAAAGCCAATTAATTTCATCTAAAGAAATCTTATCTGCTTTCTTTCCCTGAGCCTCTAAAATCTTTGCAGACCATGCAAAAGTGTCGTCAAATTCTCCCAAGCTAGGTTCTTCTTGTATACCCTGAGAAGACAAGCTTTCTAAAGAAGGCTTGCTTATATCAACTTGTTGTAGTGAATGAAAGGTTTCTTCTAATGAGTTAATGCCTGAATTTTCTGAAGAGGGCTCTTCAATAGATTCCTGGGGAAATGTTTTTTCTAGTAAAATCTGACTTTGAAATTTTTTCTCATCTTGCTGTTGTTTTAATCTTGCGTAAGCTTGTTTAGCCCAATCTAAGTTTTCCTCATTATCAATTGAAGGTTTCTCAATAATTTGGTCATCTGTTTCGTGAGTCATAGCTATTAAAAGAAGAATCTAGAATTTATTGACTATTTATGAAATAAAATTATCAAGAAGATTTAGTTTGCAACCTTCTTAATACTCCATTAATCATTTTACGTCCCTGATCATCACTATATCGGTTTGCAAGGTTAACAGCTTCATTGCATGTAACTGGAATAGGAGTTTTAAGATTATATATATCTACATAAGCTAATCTTAAAATATCTTGATCAATTCTCGGAAGCCTCTTTAGCCTCCATCCTTCCATAACATTATCTAAAGAAGTATTAATTAGGCTAATTTTCTCAATTACTAGTCTCACTCGATTCATTGCTTCGATACGAATTTTCTCTTGATCTCTTAAAGTTAATAAACTTGAAAGTTCAATAGTATCAGACAAAACATTAACAATATCCTCTGATTTTCTCAAACAATTAATGAGCAATTCCCTAGACTTAGCTATAGAGTCCTTGTCAAGATCTTCGCTATCATTGCTCAGCAACTCTTCTTGAGCTAACTCTATCTGAAGTGCACAATCATCTAACTGTTCTCTCCAATGATTAAAAAGAGTATCTAAACCCATGCTAAGCATCTGATCTAAAGAGATAGTATCAAAATTGTTAATTTGATCTTCTGAGATTTGTCCTAAAACTAAAAGGGCAACTTCTCTTGCAAGAGATCTAGATTCCATTAATCAATAAATTAGGATTATTAACTATTATTTGTGAGCGAAGACTGAGAAGAGCGTGCTCTAAACTGCTGAAATAAACTAGAGAAACTTGCATTAGTTGATGACCTTCGTTCATCTGGATTTACAATTCCTGCAGAAATAATCGTTCTAAATGCATCTTCCACAGAAATATTTAAATCTTTAACTGAAGTCTCAGGTACTAGTGTATACCATCCAGTTGTTGGATTTGGAGCAGTTGGAATAAAAACACTTAAAAGTGGCTGATCTAATTCAGGTTGAAGAGAGGGCCCAACTAAACCTGTGACAAAGCCCACGCTAAATAAGCCTTCACGGGGATATTCAACTAAAACTACCCTTCGAAAACGTGTTGAATTGTCACCGAGAAAAGTCTCTAAAAGTTGTTTTAAAGTTTTATAAACAGATCCAGCCAACGGTATTCGGGACAAAGTGCCCTCTCCAAACTCAAGCAACCATCTACCAACAAAATTTCTTGCCATCAAACCAATCAAAAGAATCCCCAACAACGGAACAGTTAATCCTAGGGCAAGATTAATAAGATCTTGAAGAAGGGGATTTAAGGTGATAAATGGATTTAACTGCTTTGGAATAGACGTTAAAAAAGCAAGTACAAAGCGACTAACAATGGTGGACAACCAAATAGTCGTGGCAAGTGGAATAACCACCAAAAGACCTGCAATCAGGTCATTTTTAAGATCTTGCTGAAGCCTCGAGGGTAAAGAAAGATCTTGTCTAGGGGCGGACTGGATCAAGATGAATCAAATACCTTTTTTATTATGTTATAAAACTAAGCTAACAATTTAATAGAATTATCAGTTTTATTAATGGAAATAGTAGAAATAAATACCAAAGAGAATTTTTCAAATTGACCAATCATGGACAAAACGCAAGAATTATTGAGCTCTGATTTAAAACAAAAAGCCAGAAGCAAGGGATTTGATCCTGTAGGAATTGCTCGAATCCCAGGAAGCAATCGACTAAAAATGCGAACTGAATCTTTAACGCGATGGCTAAATGCAGGCCATCATGCTGATATGGAATGGATGAAATCACCTGCAAGACTAGAAATAGAAACGCTCCTCAAAGGAGCACAAAGTGTTCTAGTAGTAGGCTTAAATTATTTCACTCTTCCAAAAAGAATAAAATCAAACAATCTTCTTATTGGTAGATATGCATGGGGTAATGATTATCACAAGGTCATAGAAAAACGGTTAAAAGAAATAGGCCATTGGTTAACAGATCAAAGGCCTAACTCACAATGGAAAGTTTGTGTAGATTCCAAACCCTTACTAGAAAAAGCATGGGCTGAAGAAGCTGGTTTAGGTTGGATTGGTAAAAATAGCAACATAATTAATTCAAAAAGAGGTTCCTGGATGGTCCTTGGGAGTTTGATCTCAACCGAAAAATTAATACCAGATAAACCTGCAAGTTCTTTATGCGGAAAATGTGAAAAATGCATCGAATCTTGTCCCACGAAAGCAATTACGGAACCTTTTGTAATTAATTCTCGTAAATGTATTGCATACCATAATATTGAAAATAGAGCGAATGAAATACCCCATGAAATAGAAAAAGTAATGGGAAATTGGATTGCAGGGTGCGATATATGTCAAGAAGTATGCCCATGGAACCAAAAAGAAATCCCAATTAGCAATGATCCAGATACCAAAGCTAAGGAGTGGATTGTAAATTTAACAATTGAAAAAGCTATGGAAAATAAAGATGAAGACTGGAAACAGATTTTAAAAGGTTCATCATTAAGAAGAATTAAGCCATGGATGTGGCAAAGGAATGTGAATTATATTTTAAAAAATAAAAAGTTAACAACTTTTAAAAAGGAAAAGCGATGAAAAATAATTTCCTCTTCTTGTTTTGTGCAATGTTAAACATAAGTTTATTTTTGCCTGCAAATCCTTCATATTCATTTGTTCCATCTATTTATGAACCAACCAAGAAAACATTAATAGATACAAGTATTGGAATTGGTCGAACTGCTTCTAAGTATATTGAATACGGACACACAAAAGAAGCAATAAACCTTGCAAAGCTTGCCTTAAGTTTAAACCCAAAAGAAGCTAACTTATGGATTATTCTTTCGAGGGCTCAATTATATAGCAACCTATTAAGTGATTCTCTTGTATCTATTAAAAATGCACAAAAAATTGACTCTAAATCTCCTGTTGTATGGTTTACAAGAGCCTCTATAGAAATGCAATTAGGTGATATTGAAGCTGCAATTCAATCTATAAGAAAAAATATAAAACTTGAAAAAAATAATAGTAATTCATATTTTCTTCTGGGAAATGCAAAATTAATGCAAAAAAAATATTCTAATTCATTAGAAGCATTTAAAAAAGCAACCGATATTAATCCAAAATTTTGGCAAGCTATAAATAATCAGGCACTAGTTTATTATGAATTAGGTTTTAAACAAAAAGCAATAAAAACTTGGAAAGAAGTAATTCTTATAAAATCAGACCCAGAACCAAAGCTTGCGTTAGCGATAGCCTTATATGCGCTTGAGCCTAATAATAACGAAGCAATTAAATTGGCTAAGGAAGCCTTAAGTCAAAATCCAAATTACTTTTTTCAACAATTTCAAAAAGAACAGTTATGGGGAGAAAAGCTTCAAACTGCAGGCATAGAGCTTTTCAAAAACCCAAAATTAAAATCAGTAATAAATACAGCTTCTGCAAATTCAAACTTTTCAAATGAAAAAGATCAATAAAACTGGTAAAAACTAAATAAAGTTTGTACTGTGAAGAATCTTTGGATTTTCAGCACTCCTAATGTGAATGGCTAAAGAACGCCTTCAACCTATTTCACTGCATCAAGAAATGCAGCGCTCATACCTCGAATACGCAATGAGCGTAATCGTAGGAAGAGCTTTGCCTGATGCCAGAGATGGACTCAAACCTGTTCAAAGGCGCATTTTATATGCAATGCATGAACTAGGTTTAACTCCTGATAGACCTTATAGGAAATGTGCACGAGTAGTTGGGGACGTCCTAGGCAAATACCATCCACATGGCGATCAAGCTGTATATGACGCGTTAGTAAGACTAGTTCAAAGCTTTTCAAGCAGATATCCGGTACTCAATGGACATGGGAATTTTGGCTCTATAGATGATGATCCCCCTGCTGCAATGAGATATACGGAAACACGACTAGCCCCTATTTCTCACGAAGCACTCCTGAGTGAGATTGATGGAAATACAGTTGATTTCAGTCCAAATTTTGATGGGTCTCAACAAGAACCAGATGTACTGCCCGCACAATTACCATTTCTTATTCTGAATGGGTGCTCAGGAATAGCTGTTGGTATGGCAACCAATATTCCTCCTCATAACATAAATGAAATTATCAATGGCTTAATTGAATTAATTAAAAAACCAGACTTAACCGAAGATAAGTTAATTAATATAATACCAGGACCAGATTTTCCAACAGGAGGGGAAATTCTATTAAGTAGCGGAATTCAAGACACATATTTAAAGGGTAAAGGTAGTATTCCAATGAGGGGTGTAACACATATAGAAGAAATTAATCCAGGAAAAGGAAAACATAAAAAAAAGGGAATCATAATAACTGAACTTCCATATCAAGTTAATAAAGCCGGCTGGATTGAGAAACTTGCTGATCTTGTAAATAATTCTAAAATTGAAGGGATTGCAGATATAAGAGATGAAAGTGATCGAGACGGGATGAGAATAGTTGTAGAGTTAAGAAGAGACGTTGATAGTGAGAAAATAAAAAATCTTTTATATCAAAAAACGAGCCTACAAAATAATTTCAGTGCGACATTATTAGCCTTGGTTGATGGACAACCAAAGCAACTATCTTTAAAAGAATTACTAAATATTTTCCTTGAATATAGAGAGTTAACGATAGTACGAAGAACTCGAAATAAACTAGAAAAAGCTTTAGGACGATTAGAGATACTGGAAGGTCTATTAAAAGCACTCAAGAATTTAAAACTAGTCATAGAACTTCTAGAAAATGCAAAAGACAGTGCAGAGGCAAAATTTAAAATAATGGATAATTTAAAACTGAATGAAAAGCAATCAGAAGGAATACTGGCTATGCCCCTGAGAAAACTTACCAATTTAGAAAAACAGGGATTATATAAAGAGTCTGAGACTTTAATTGAAGAAAAACATAACCTGAATAAATTATTAAATAATAGACAAGAGTTAATGTCAACTATGATTAAAGAGTTGAAAGCTATAAAAAAGAAATTTGGTAACCCAAGAAAAACAAAATTAATTGAAGGTGGAGATGACTTAGTTGCTGAAAGAAATGCTAATTTAAGACCTAATGCAGAACTTCAAAGAAAAAAAGCATATGAAAGCTTACCAAAAGATGGATATTTATTGATTCAAAATGACTCTCAGGTTAAAGTCTTACGCCAACAAATACTTACTAAGTTAAGCTTATCTGAAAGTTGTTTATTAGGAGATAATCCAAGCCCTGCAAGATTAATCTGGCCAATTGAAAAGCAACCTAAAATTTTAGCTATAACTAATAATGGAAAGATCGGATTATTAAAATGGGAGTTTTCAGGTAATCAACCTGGCTCTTTAGAAAGGTTTTTACCAGCGGGTCTTGAAGGTGAAAGAATTACCAATTTATTGCCTGTTTTAACAAACCAAGATCTACATCTTGGTTTGTTAAGTAGTGATGGTAGATTTAAAAGAATTAAACTAAGTGAAACAATTGAAATTTCAGGTAGAGCAGCAACAATCTTAAAATTAAAGGAAGGTGTAGAGCTTAAGTCTGCAATGTTATGTCCAATTAATGGATATTTATTAATTGTTAGTGATATTGGAAGAATGATAAAAATAAAATTAATAGATAGTGAAATTCC
>Ga0208276_1000169_pt1 | contig 9937 bp, 8 predicted proteins | sample ETNtaG_21_FD_185767 | JGI IMG/M metagenome (GOLD analysis project Ga0208276, IMG submission 185767) | Marine microbial and viral communities from oxygen minimum zone, Eastern Pacific Ocean - ETNP201302PF91A (SPAdes) (version 2) | ecosystem: Environmental > Aquatic > Marine > Oceanic ...
AGCATAGATTACCAAATCAAATGGTTTATATATCCGATGAGATACAAATAAAACAAGACTTCGAAGGCCAGACAATATCACGATACATAAAAACCACGCCAGGACGCATTCTTTTAAATCAAGCCTTCCAATAAATATTTGTCTAATTTTTTTTAATAAATGAAAAAAAATAACAACCCGCAGCTTGAATATACCAATGAAGTTATTAATAAGAAAAAACTTCAAAATTTAATGTACTTAACTTTTCATAATTATGGTGTTATAAAATCGGCACTAATTGCAGATAAAGTTAAAAATTTAACCTTTCATTACGCTACAAAATCCGGTATTTCATTAAGTATCGAAGATCTTAGGGTTCCTTTTAAAAAACGGGAACTCATTGGTATTACTAATAACGAAGTCCAACTTACCGAACAAAATTATCGAAGTGGTAATATTACAGTCGTTGAACGCTTTCAAAAAGTTATTGATATCTGGAATAATGCAAACAATTCGTTAAAAGATGAAGTTTTAACCTATTTTAGGGAAAGTGATCCCTTAAACCCACTTTACATAATGGCATTCTCGGGTGCCCGAGGAAATATTTCACAAGTTCGACAACTTGTTGGGATGCGGGGTTTAATGGCCGATCCTCAAGGACAAATTATTGATTTACCAATTAAGAGTAATTTTCGCGAAGGTCTAAAGGTAACAGAATATATTATTTCCTCATATGGTGCTAGAAAGGGCTTAGTTGACACCGCATTACGAACAGCCGATTCGGGTTATTTAACACGACGATTGGTTGATGTGGCGCAAGACATTATTGTGCGAGAAGAAGATTGTTTAACAAATAACGGATTATCCTTATTTGAGCTTTTTAAGCAATACCCTACTACATTAACCCTAAAGGATAGAGTCGTAGGACGTTTAATCGCAAAACCTCTAAAATTACCAAATGGTAAAATTCTAGACAAAAATACTGAAATAACCAATCAATTAGTTGACTTAATTGAGAATTTTAAAATATCGTTCGAGGATATAGAGGTTCGTTCCCCGTTAACGTGTAATTCGTTGCGATCAGTTTGTCGAAAATGCTACGGTTGGCATCTCTCGTATTCACGAATCGTGGATTTAGGTGAAGCCGTTGGTATTCTAGCGGCACAATCCATCGGAGAACCTGGAACCCAATTAACTATGCGAACATTCCATACAGGGGGGGTGTTTTCTGGCGATTTAACGAAACAAATACGCGCTCCATTTGCGGGTACAATAACTTACCAAATAGATTCGGTTACAAATATTGTAAGAACAATTCATGGTGAAAAAGGATTTCAACTTCGGAAAAAACTGAAATTACTGTTGGAAAATACAACACATACATTTTGTTCGTTAGATATACCGGCTGACGCGATGTTGTTGGTTAATAACAATCAAAAAGTTTACCCAAATCAGATTATTGCGGAAATAAAAAAAGATGCAAATTTAATTTTAGAAGAAGATCGTAGAGATATTTATACTGAAGTATCGGGAGAAGTTTTTTTACAAAATATTAAACGGGTCGAAAATGTGGATGGAGAAGGTGCCACAAAACAGATTAGTAAAACTTCGGGTTTAATTTGGATACTTTCGGGCACTCGTTATTATTTACCGGAGATGGTAAATGTCGTTGTTAAAGTTGGTCAAAAACTACTACCAAACCAAACTTTAGTATGTAAAAAAATCTTTAATAATTACCCAGGTTTAGTGAATTTAGACGAATTTGACAAAACGGGTGAAATAAAAATTATGAATTCGTCCATGCTAATTAAAAATGTCAGTGTGGACGAAAAAGCAGAAACATTAAGTCTAAAAACAAAAAATTACAAAAAGGACTTTCATTTGCTTGTTCAACGAAATGCTCTTTTAAAACATGGGCAAACATTTGCTGTTTTGAAAGATAATTCTTATAAAACAAAGACCGGTGGTACAATTTTTTACGCACTTGATAACAATTTAGGCAAAAAAAGAAGAACTACCAAAAAAGTTTTCACGGGTTCGTTATATTGGCTGCCCGAAGAAACGCATCATTTAGCTAGTTCAGAGCTTCAAACAATTAAAGTTCCAAACGAAACATTTGTGGAAAAAGGTACTGTAATTAGTTCAAATATAACTGCTAAAACGTCTGGATTATTTCAAATAGATGACATAAATCGGAAAATAACTATAAAATCTGGCGAACTTTTTAATTTAAAAAACGTACCAAAAACCAAAATAGAGAAAACTCGCCGTTTTAGAAAACCGGGCGAATTTTTATTTTCAAAAATTTTAATTCAAAAGTTATCGTTTTTAGAGTTTTTGACGATTAATGGTCTAGATTATGTTTTAATTCGACCAATTCAAATTTATAAAGTTCCTCAGGAAAAAGGATTCTTTACTGACCAACGTTATTTTTCAACTAGTGGAACAAAAAACATTACGTTTAAAACGATAAAACGCATTTTTTATAAAGACGGTGAATGTGTTAAAACGGCCGATGGGGTCCATTTATTACAAACTTTTTTAGCATTATCAATCGACAGTTCATACCAAACGCTCCAACCTCGATTAGAGTATCTGCCACATGGTGAAGAAACGGATGCCTACAAACTAAAAATTGCGTTGTATGAAATTATAAAAACAGCCGAAACGGGTCAAAGTATCACGAAAGAGACAAAAAGTATAATCCATCTCTTAGCAAAAAATAACGAGTATATTTTACCTAAATCCACTCTCGGTTTTCTTAAAACGTTAACAAGATTTGGAGGTACTCTAAGTGTTGTTAATAAAACAAATGGCACAGAACTCCTACTTCTAAAAAACGAGAACCTTAAATATTGTGCTTATAACCCGGTAAATGAAGACCCTTTAGTAAATAGAGGTGACTTAGTACGCGTTGGTACATTCTTAACAAAAACCGTACGTTCGAACTATGCCGGGCAAATTTATAATATTTGCGACGGGCAAATCATTATTCGATTAGGGAGACCGTATTTAATATCCGAAGGAACTATACTACGGGTGGAATCAGGCTCATTAGTTGAAAGATCTGACCTATTAGCAACACTGGTTTATGACAAATTAAAAACCGTTGATATTGTACAAGGTTTACCAAAAGTCGAAGAAATATTGGAGGCGCGTAAAATAAAAAATGGGTGTATTTTAGCACCACATGAAGGAAAAGCTTTTGTCCGTGATGGTAAAATTGAAATATTAAAACCTTTAGGAGGAATAGTAAGTAGCGACTTACCAACTAACCCAAAGGTTAATTTTAAAAGTGGTGAAAGCGTTGAATTTTTGCAACAATTAACGGACGGTCCAATAAACCCTCATGATAAGCTTAAAACACTTTTTAGTTATTACGAAGCGAAATTACCCACAACTGAAGCGTGTAAAGAAAGTTTTAAACAACTACAACTTTTTTTAGTTAATGAAGTACAACGGACATATTTATCACAAGGGGTTCAAATTGCTGATAAGCACATTGAAATTATTGTGAAACAAATGACGTCAAAAGTACAAGTAATTGTGGGTGGGGATACAACCTTACTTCCAGGAGAGGTACTCGAAATCAATAATGCAGAAATGATTACAAATGCGGCAATTGCGGCAAACGAGGAGCCGCCGTTGTACCAACCAATACTTCTTGGGTTAACTAAAGCCTCATTAACTAGTGAAAGTTTTATTTCCGCGGCGAGCTTTCAAGAAACAACACGTGTTCTTACTGAGGCGGCAATTGAGGGTAAAAAAGACTGGTTAAATGGATTAAAAGAAAATGTTATTATTGGTCGCCTTATCCCAGCGGGTACCGGCTTTAATTATTGTGGTAGTGGCCAAAAAGGTAGCCAAAAAACACCAGACCATTTTTTTAGTAATCCTATTCAAAAGGAACAAATAATTTCGACAGTGCTTCGCGCACGTCTTCAAAAATAAAAATCTAATTGTCACCATATAAACTTTGGTTTATTAAACCCCATTTTTCGTTTTCCACAGAAAAATTACTGTTAAACGTTTAATGGTTTGAATCGATGGAATTATTGGGTATGCAACAGTAAAAAAATGTAGTATTTTAATTAAGATAAACAATTTAGGAGGGACAACTTTTATGGCTCGATATACTGGAGCGAAATTACGCGTAACCCGCCGTTTAGGCGATTTGCCAGGTTTTACAAGTAAAAAAAGTAAATCGACCCAGCGACCAGGGCAACATGGTGCTACGCAAACAAAACTAACTCAGTACGCAATTCGTCTTGAAGAGAAACAAAAACTACGCTTTAACTATGGTTTAAGCGAGAAACAATTAATGAACTATATTAAGCAATCTAAAAAAATAAAAGGTGCGACAGGTAACGTACTTTTACAATTATTAGAGATGCGTTTAGACAATATAGTTTTTCGATTAGGCTTAGCGCCAACAATTGCAGCAGCAAGACAATTAGTAAATCATAAACACATCTTAGTAAATAATTCTTGCACTTCAATCCCAAGTTACCAATGTCAACCAGGGGATACGTTAAGTATAAAAGATAATAAAGCATCAAAACAGCTTGTAGTAAAAAATCTTGAATTACCGGCTTTGTCTAATATTCCTCAACATTTGGAATTTAACAAAAAAGATTTAACGGCAAAAGTTCTAGGAATAATTGATAGAGAATGGGTGGCCTTAAAACTGAATGAATTATTCGTTATTGAGTATTACTCACGTAAGGTGTAAAAGGCGCAAATTGAATTTAAAATACCATTAACGACGTTACTTAGTAAAAACAAAAATTTATGACATTAGTTACCTTAGGGGAATTATTAGATGCAGGTGTACATTTTGGGCACCAATCCAGTCGTTGGAATCCAAAGATGTTCCCATATATATATACGGAACAAAACGGGATCCATGTAATTGATTTGGTCCAAACGGCACGCCTGTTGACACACGCGTATAATTACGTCCAAAAAGCAGCAAGCGAAGGGAAAACATTTTTATTTATTGGAACCAAAAGACAAGCCGCGAACATTATTGCCGAAGAAGCAAATAAATGTAACGCTTATTATGTAAATCATAGATGGCTAGGAGGAATTTTAACGAATTGGTCTACTGTTCAAGGTAGAGTCGCATATTTAAAGACTTTAAATAAAAAAGAGGAAAATGGTGAATTTGCGAAATTGCCAAAAAAGGAGGCCGCATTACTAAGACGTGTCCATGAAAAATTACGTCAAAATCTCGGCGGTCTGACGGAAATGACGCAAATACCAGATATTGCTATTGTTGTTGACCCAAAGCGGGAAGCTACAGCGGTTGCAGAGTGTAGGAAGCTAGGTATTACAATCATCTCAATACTAGACACAAATTGTGACCCGAATGTTGTTGACATACCAATACCTGCAAATGATGATGCAGTTAGATCGATAAAATTAATTTTATCAACATTATCGAGCGCTGTGATTAGTGGCAAATAACTCTCGTCATATGGTCTGGGGCCGTACTGTTGGTAATCTAATAACGACCCGTCAAGCAGCCAAACGTTTATATAAACTTTATCGAGAAGACAATTAAACAAAGCGTATGTAGTCTCGAAAGTAACTATTTAGTTCTCACGAATAGTTACTTTCGAGACTCTTTTTTTTTAGCTTTTTGAACGTGGCACCAAACTTTCAATATTTGGTTGGACGAAACTTAGATTATTTTTTTTACTCGATAAAAAATTAATGAAAATTATTTGTTCGCTGTAACTGTAAGTAGGTAAAAGTATAAACAAGGAACAATAAAATTTGCACTATTCACGTCTATAAATCTGTTTATGTTTTTTTCGTTAGCTGCTGTTGAAGTAGGTACACATTTATATTGGGACATTGCTGGTTTAACTGTACACGGGCAAGTATTATTAGTTACATGGCTTGTAATAGCCATAATTCTAACAATAGCTGTTCTAGGTACACTAAAACTAGAACAAGTTCCTAAAGGACTGCAAAATTTCGTTGAAGCCGTATTTGAGTATGTCTCTGGCATTGCTAAAGACCAAATCGGGGAACACGAATATCGTCCTTGGGTTCCTTTTGTCGGAACTCTTTTTTTATTCATCTTTGTTGCAAACTGGTTAGGGGCTTTAGTTCCTTGGAAACTTATCACCTTACCAGAAGGCGAATTAGCTGCGCCAACAAATGATATAAATACTACGGTAGCTTTATCTTTATTAACATCGCTAAGTTATTTTTACGGTGGATTCAAAGCAAAAGGTTTAGGGTTTTTTGCGCGTTATATTTCGCCAACACCAATCTTTCTTCCAATTAATATTTTGGAAGATTTTACAAAACCTCTTTCACTTAGTTTCCGTTTGTTTGGTAACATTCTAGCTGATGAAATCGTAGTATCGGTATTATGTTTACTAGTACCTATACTAGTACCTTTACCAGTAATGGTGTTAGGTATATTCGCCAGTTCGGTACAAGCATTAGTATTCTCTACATTGTCAGCCGCTTATATTGCGGAATCTGTAGAATAAAGCAAATTTTCCTATTCTTTTCATAGAAAAGAAACACCGGAAAAAGAAATTTGTTAATTTCATAAACGTAAAAAGTTAAAAATTTAAAAACAAAATTTTCTTATGAACCCTATTATTTCAGCCGCTTCAGTTATCGCTGCAGGTTTAGCAATTGGTCTAGCAGCAATTGGTCCAGGGATTGGTCAAGGTAGTGCTGCTGCACAAGCCGTTGAAGGTCTAGCTCGTCAACCAGAAGCAGAAGGTAAAATTCGTGGTACTCTTCTTCTATCTTTAGCTTTCATGGAATCACTAACTATTTACGGTCTTGTAGTTGCACTTTGTTTATTATTTGCTAACCCTTTTGCAGGGTAATTTATAAAGCGCTTAGTTTAATACTAAGCGCAAAATTAAAATATACAGAAGCAAAATACAAACATATTATCCTATAGCAAATCTAAATGAATACTTTTTCAATGCCGATGGCTTCGCTGTTAGTATTAAATGAGGGAGCCGGAGGGCTTTTCGACTTTAATGCAACACTACCCTTAATGGCTTTACAATTCATCTTGCTAACGGTCATTCTTACTTTTGTATTCTATAAGCCGGTATCTAAACACTTAGAAGAGCGGGAGACATACATTAATGGAAATCTTTCGCAAGCTTCAGAAAAATTAGTTAAGGCTGATGAATTATATAAGCAATATGATGAACAATTAAAAACAGCTAGAATAAACGCACAATCTGTAATCGCTGAATCTGAAAAAGAAGCAAAAGATCTTGTTGCTCTTGAAATCAGCCAAGCACGTACAGATGCTGCCGAATTACTGGCCCAAACTAATAAAGAACTTGAAGCTCAAAAGTCACTTGCGCTCCAAAAATTAGAAGCACAAGTTGATGAATTAAGTCAGCTTATCAAAGATAAATTATTAGGAAAAGAAATTGTTCTTTAGCTTGGTTTTTTAACACCCATAAAAAATGGATTTAGAATTTATTTTCGAAACCAACGTCATAAACATCACACTTTTACTTGGTGGTTTAATTTACCTACTTAGTGGTGCTTTAAAAGAAAGTCTAGCCGAACGCCAGCAAAAAATCTTAGGAGCAATTCAAGAATCTGAGGAAAGGCTGGACGAAGCAGTTAAACGATTAAATGAAGGTGAAACGCAACTTGCACAAGCTCAAATTGTAATTGATTCTATTAAAGAAGAAGCCGCAAAAACAGCTGTGCAAGTAAAAAGTGGAGTTTTAACGGATGGTAAAGCTGAAATTGAGCGTTTAACAGCAAACGCAAAATCTCAGATCAGCACAATTGAAGCAAAAGTTCGTAAACAAGTGTCTGATTATGTTGTTGCATTAGCACTTAAGCGTATTACTCTACGATTAGAGGGTAAACTTACTGAAAATGTACAACAACAAATTATAGACCGAAATATTTCAAAACTAAACGAGTAAATTATGTCAATTGTTTTAAATAAAGTTGCGGAGCCCTATGCGGAAGCACTTCTCGATTTAGCTAAAACTAATGACTCGTTAAAAGAAACTACAACTGATGTAAATATTGTTTCTCAATTTTTAGCAAACTCTAGTGATCTAAAGAAATTCTTAGGAAATCCTTTAATTACGAGAGAAGCGAAAAAGAGCGTAGTCAAAGATATTTTAGGCGAACAAATCGGGGCAAGCACTTTAAAATTTTTATTATTACTTGTTGATCGTGGCCGAATTCAAGTTCTTGAAGGTATCACTCAAAAATTTTTAGAGTTATCTTACAAACAAGAATCTATTGAAATAGCAAAAATCACATCTTCAATCCAGTTGTCTGCACAACAACAAAAAGAGATTGCAGAAAAGTTAAAGGTTATTACTGGGGCAAAACAAATTAAGCTTGCCCTAAAAGTAGATCCACAACTTATAGGCGGTTTTACTATTGAAATCGGTTCAAAAATGATAGACACAAGTATTCGTGGTCAATTAAGACAAATAAGTGCCTTATTGGGTGCTTAATTTTAGACGATTCAAGTCTAAACAAAAGCGCATAGACGTTTTGTTCATTTAAAAGAAAAAAACTCTTTAATAAATAAATAATTGATACGGAAATATGATCAATATAAGACCTGACGAGATTAGTAATATTATCCGTCAACAAATTGAAAGTTACGATCAGGAAGTTCAAATCGATAACGTTGGTACAGTTCTTCAAGTTGGAGACGGTATTGCACGTGTTTATGGTTTAGAGCAAGTGATGGCTGGAGAGCTTCTAGAATTCGAAGATAAAACTATTGGTATTGCACTGAACCTAGAGAATGATAATGTAGGTGCTGTACTTATGGGAACTGGTCTTGATATTCTTGAAGGAAGTTCGGTTCGTTCTACAGGTAAAATTGCGCAGGTACCTGTTGGTGATGCTTTCCTAGGACGTGTAGTTGATGCCTTAGCCCGTCCAATTGACGGAAAAGGAGATGTGGCCTCTACGGAGAGTCGCCTGGTAGAATCAATTGCTCCAGGAATTATTACACGAAAATCTGTTTGTGAACCAGTACAAACTGGTATTACAGCAATTGACGCTATGATTCCAATTGGTCGAGGACAACGAGAATTAATTATCGGAGACCGTCAAACAGGAAAAACATCTGTAGCTGTTGATACAATCCTGAACCAAAAAGGTGAAGATGTTGTTTGTGTATATGTTGCAATTGGTCAAAAAGCTTCTTCTGTTGCTGAGGTAGTAACAGCACTTGAAGAAAGAGGAGCCAGCGCATATACAATTATCGTAGCAGCCAATGCTGATGATCCAGCAACACTTCAATATATTGCACCATACACAGGTGCAGCACTTGCTGAGTACTTTATGTACAATGGTAAAGCTACCCTAATCATTTACGATGATTTATCAAAACAAGCTTCAGCATACCGTCAAATGTCACTTCTTCTTCGTCGTCCACCAGGACGTGAAGCGTACCCAGGTGATGTATTCTATCTTCACTCGCGTTTACTTGAACGTGCTGCAAAACTAAGTGATGCACTTGGTGGCGGTAGTATGACAGCCCTTCCAATTATTGAAACACAAGCAGGTGACGTTGCGGCTTATATCCCAACAAATGTAATTTCAATTACGGATGGTCAAATCTTCTTATCTGGAGATTTATTTAATGCTGGTATTCGTCCTGCAATTAACGTAGGTATTTCGGTATCTCGTGTAGGATCTGCGGCACAAATTAAAGCAATGAAGCAAGTAGCTGGTAAGCTTAAACTGGAACTTGCACAATTTGCTGAATTAGAAGCGTTCGCACAATTCGCATCAGATCTTGACCAAGCGACACAAAATGAACTTGCTCGAGGTCAACGACTACGAGAGATGTTAAAGCAACCACAAAACTCTCCAATTCCTGTTGAGGAGCAAGTAGCGGTTATTTATTCTGGTATTAACGGATACCTTGATGACATCCCCGTAGAAGATGTAAAAGGTTTCC
>Ga0208276_1000171_pt1 | contig 9841 bp, 9 predicted proteins | sample ETNtaG_21_FD_185767 | JGI IMG/M metagenome (GOLD analysis project Ga0208276, IMG submission 185767) | Marine microbial and viral communities from oxygen minimum zone, Eastern Pacific Ocean - ETNP201302PF91A (SPAdes) (version 2) | ecosystem: Environmental > Aquatic > Marine > Oceanic ...
CTACTTGAAACGGTAAAAGGAAATATGGTGTTAGACGGCGAACTACTGGTTATTCATAACGTAAAAGGCGACGCTTATGACGCTATGGCTTCACAGCCGGATGTCGACACATTCAATGCTCTTCAGCAACGCCTCAACAAGAAAAAGCCAAGTAAAGCACTGCAAGCGTCTTCACCTGTTGGACTTATTGTCTACGATGCCTTGGTGCTAGATGGCAAAGATTTAACTGAGAAAACGTTGAAGGAACGTCGCCAGGCGCTCCACGAATGGTTTAACCATAACAAAAGCGAGCGCTTGTTTTTATCGGAAACCCTTTCTGCGAGCTCTCCTAAAAGCCTTCGTGAACTTCATGCCCACGTTTGTCAAAATCGCGCGGTGGAAGGGTTGATGATAAAGCGCTTAGATAGCAAGTACATCCCCGGCCGTCCCAAAGGGCAATGGTTCAAGTGGAAGCGCGACCCGCTGGTGGTTGATGCGGTAATGATGTACGCGCAGCGAGGGCACGGGAAACGATCGAGCTTCTATTCCGATTACACGTTCGGTGCATGGGAAGACGACCAGCTTCTGCCAATAGGAAAAGCATATTCTGGATTTACCGACGAAGAACTTAAGAAGCTAGACAACTGGGTACGGCGCAATGCAGTGGGACGCTTTGGCCCTGTGCGGGAGGTAAAGAAAGATCTGGTGTTAGAAGTGGCTTTCGACGCGGTTCATCCTTCCTCAAGACATAAATCGGGGGTAGCGCTGCGCTTCCCTCGCATTCACCGTATTCGTTGGGATAAACCCGCCGCCGAAGCTGACACGCTAACCAACGTTAAAGCGTTAATCGAAAACTAACCACGTAAAAATACTTCCTAAGTAAGAAAAAATCGCTGAAAATGAAGTTTTACAGATGACCTCGGGCGGATTGCCTGAAGAGAACAAAAATAGGAAATCGCCATGCCTAAGGCTAGTGAAATCAAAAAGAATAACACCGTGGTATTTGACGGTAAGACCTGCATAGTTAGAGACATAGAACGTTCTGTACCCCAAGGTCGTGCAGGTGGCAGCATTTATCGCATGCGCATGTATGACGTCGTCACAGGTGCTAAGTACGACGAAACATTTAAAGACTCAGACACATTAGATATGGCTGATTTAATTCGTCGTCCGGCAATGTTTTCTTATGTTGATGGTGACGAATACATTTTCATGGATAAGGAAGACTACACGCCTTATCACTTGAACAAAGAAAGTATTGAAAATGAGGCGCTATTCATTAATGAAGACACCGACGGTATTCAGGTGGTTATCGTAAGTGAAGTGCCAGTAGCGTTAGATTTGCCAATGAGCGTAGAGCTTGAAGTTGTTGAGACAGACCCATCTATTAAAGGCGCCTCTGCTACGTCTCGAACCAAGCCTGCCACGCTTTCAACCGGACTGGTTGTACAGGTGCCTGAATACATCAGCACTGGCGAGTGGATTAAGGTAAACACCGAGGAACGCAAGTTCCAAAGTAGAGCGGATAAGCACTAAGCAACCAATACATCAGCTGACGCCACCTTTGCCGGTGCGCAGCGATTGAAGAAAAAAGGGTTCATTTTGAACCCTTTTGTTTATCTTAAGATAATCGATACTTATTTAGCGATATTAGCCTGCGTTGGCAATGCGCTAAATGCACCATACTGCGTTACCGTGTAAGCACCACAGCGGATAGCAAATTCCGTAGCTTCGCTTACATTCTCGAAGTTCTCCGCCCATGCGTCGAAGTCATCAGCACTTTTCACTTTTGTAGATAGGAAATATAAGAAGCCACCAATAAAAGAGTCACCCGCTGCCGTCGTGTCTTTTACATCCATTTTAGGTGACGCTAACGTGCCGCTAAACGACTTGGTAATATAGTGAATAGGCTCACCACCATCAGTTACCAATACAACTTTAACGCCGCTATCAAGCCATTGCTGAACTTTTGTATCAGCATTTTCTTCGCCATATAGCTCTGCGAGTTCTTCTCGGCTAGCCTTTAAAACAGACACTTTCTTTGCAGCTTCATCTATACGTGACGGAGCATTCGCTGTGTCATCCCAAAACGCTGGGCGATAGTTAATATCCAAACACACCATCATGCCGTTTTCCTTCGCCTTGTTCAGAATAAACTCGGTACCAGGAATAAGTTCAGGGCCTGAAATAGAACCTGAGCAAAAATGAAGCACTGTATTTTTATCACAATCTATCGTCGACAAATCTTGCTCTGAAATATGTTTATGCGCGGCATTATCAACATAAAAATCAAAAGAGCGTTCGCCGTCTGCATCCAAGTTTACAAATGCCAGAGCCGTATTACCTTCTTGTGTAGTCCACACGAAGTCAGTGTTTACTTTGTAGTGCTCTAGCATTTCTTTAAGAAACGCGCCAAAAGTATCGTCACCTACTTTCGAGACCATCGCACTCTCACCACCTAGCTGAGCTACAGCGACTGCCACATTAGCAGGTGCACCACCCGCGTAGGGCTGGAAAGGTTTCATTGCTGGTATGTTGCCATCTTTGGGCGCAGCACCTTGGCTTAACATATCAATTAGCACTTCACCTAAACATAAAATCTTCATACCAGCCTCACTTAACAGAATTTAAAAATTGCAGCTTACCTATGCACAGTTCGCGCAAGGTTAACGAATCGTTAATTAATTGGGGCATAGTATTGTCGAAAGAATCAATTAAATCAACCTAATTGATTTAACCTTTTGCGCAAAAATCAACGGGTGTGATAGGGTTGACCTAGTACTGTCGAATAAAGTTATGTCTGAACAAGTACCTACACCATTTCTTAAATTTGATACACGGCTAGGTTGTTATTACACTCTAGCTTCTTAAAACGATAGATTGTAAATACATTGAATACTGAATCGGCCTTTCACCTGCCATCACAAAAAGCACCTACATTGCTTGATAGCCGCTCAGCGAATGAACGGGATATCCTTACCCTAATTCGCCAACGTTCTTCATTGCCTAAAGCTGAAATAGCACAGTTAACGGGGCTGTCTGCACAGTCAGCGACAGTGATCATTAAAAAACTAGAGGCTGACGGCCTGGTAAGGCGACTAAAGCCAATCAAAGGCGGTGTAGGCCAGCCCAAGGTGCCGTTTGGTCTCAATGAAAACGGCGCGTTTGGTATAGGGCTGAAAGTAGGTCGACGAAGTTTCGATATGACGTTACTCGACTTGAAAGGCAATGTAAGAGCAACACTTCACGAGAAGTTTGCCTACCCGACCGTAAGCAATCTGCTTACCTTTGCAAAACGTGCTTTCAATGTACTCATTAAAAATTTGGATACCGACCAACAGCGCCTAATCCGAGGTTTAGGCGTTGCTATGCCCTTCGAAATTTGGAGTTGGGCAGAAGAAGCCGGAGCCCCAAAAAATGAATTGGAAGAGTGGAGAGAGTTTAATCCACAGGCGGCGTTGGAAGATTTATTATCACTGCCTGTTTTTATAAAAAATGATGCTGGAGCAGCGTGCAGCGCAGAGATGTCTTTCGGTAATTCCCAAAACTACAATAGTTTTCTTTACATCTTTGTTGGCACATTCTTAGGCGGTGGCCTGGTACTCAATAACCAGTTAGTTAATGGAAAAACAGGCAACGCTGGGGCCATTGGCTCTTTACCCTTTTACAATGGCAGTACACAAAGCCAGCTAATAACCCAGTCTTCACTTTATTTGCTGGAAAGAAAGCTAAACGACGCTGGGCATAACGGTCAGCATATTTATGAATCGCCATCCCACTGGTCTTGTGACACGCGCTCAATAGAAGACTGGTTGAGCGAAACTGCCAGAGGATTGGCCTTTGCGACTCAATGTGCAATGAGCTTGTTAGACCTAGACGGCGTAATCATAGATGGCGCAATTCCTGATGATGTCAAAAACGCATTGGTCGCGCATACGCAAAGCGCGATGGAGACGCTTGATATGCGTGGCCTTGCTCAGGTACACATAAGCGAAGGTCTTGTAGGCAGAAAAGCGCAATCCATTGGAAGTGCAAACCTAGCCCTTCAGGCAAATTATTACTAATCATCTCACATCTCAAAAGGTTTGGCTTTGGGCAGCATGAAAGAAGGAATGCATGACATTTTAATTTTAGATGGCGGCATGGGGCGAGAGCTGAAAAAGACAGGTGCACCCTTTAAGCAGCCAGAGTGGTCAGCACTGGCACTAATGCAAACACCTGAATTAGTAAGTGATGTGCACAAACGTTTTCTTGAAGCCGGTGCCTGCGTTATTACCACTAACGCCTATGCGCTTGTACCTTTTCATATTGGGGAAAATACATTTAGGGAGCAGGCTTTTACTCTCGCTCAGAGTGCGGCCGAACTCGCTCGAGGTGCAGTAGACACATTAAAGAGCGATGGTGGCAATAAGCGATTTGTCGCGGGTAGCGTTCCTCCGGCTTTTGGTTCTTACCGCCCAGATTTATTTGATGCAACCCGTGTAGCCGACATTCTCACCCCGCTTATTAAAGCCCAAGAGCCCTATGTTGATGTTTGGTTGATTGAAACTGCAAGTTCGGTAGAAGAAGCTGAAGCCGTGGTATCACTTATAAAACAGCACTCTTCACTGCCTTTATGGCTGTCATTCTCCGTTAGCAATCGAGAAACTCCTAACGAGCCTGTGACATTGCGCTCTGGTGAGCCGCTAATTGAGATAGCGCCAATATTGAGCGAAGTACAAAGCGTACTTTTCAATTGCTCGCAGCCGGAAGAGATGGAAGACGCTATTTCAATAACGCGAAGTTTAAATACTTCGATTAATATTGGCGCTTATGCAAATAGCTTTTCTGAGAGAAAACGTACGCACGCGGCCAACGCGCTACTTTCCGAAATACGTGACGATATAACCCCCGCCCGCTATGTTGAATACGTTAAGACTTGGGTGGCTGCTGGCGCAACCATCATCGGGGGCTGCTGTGGTATCGGCCCTGAACATATTAAAGCCATCAGCGACGTTTTTGGTCAAGAAAAGTACTAAATAGACGTGGCTAGCTTTACAGCGCAAAGTCCTGTGTTTCGAAATACAATAATGAGTATAAGTCGCATACTGCAAACGCCGCATTGAGCTGCTCCACACTAGGCACATGCGTTTCCGTTGGTTTTATCGCTGGTTCGCTACATCCTTTTACGAGTACTAACGCATCATAAGAAGGGCGTGTACCAACACTATGAACGTACAGTAGACTATCGCCAAGCTCAATGATTGACCATGAATTAGCGCTCGGATCATTAGGGGCATCTACATCGGCGTGTTGCCGTTTATACTGTTTTGACACTCGACGTTTAAACAGCAACTCAACGAATGTCAGTTTCGATTCACTTAGCCACTGATTACCGCCTCGTTCAAAGTGCCCCTTAAAGAATTCCGCAGGAATAGAAAATTGCTCTCCATTAATGAGCTTATTTAAATCAAAAATAGCCGGCAACAGTGTAACCATGCTGCTCTGAGAAAAAGCGCCAGCGTGATCCAGATCTAAAGACTCAAGAACTAGCGCTTTATATGAACTGTCTATCTTGTAGATAAGTTGATAATCGTGTGGCGAGTAGTATAGCGGCAGATGACTAGCGTAGAGATCGGTACCATCGGAAAACACTACCATTCCGTGAGATCCAACTTTATCGTGATTAGCGTGTGTCGTGGCAACTGGCGCTAACTCGCGGCCGACGACATTCGCACTGGAGGCGGGTGTATTAATGAAAGTCACGAATATATATAAAGCAGTGAGATAGAAATATTTCATAAGGCGGCAAGTATGTTTGAAAGGCTACTGTGGCAATACTGACATTCAATTTACATACAGTTAAGCTACAATTAAGATTCAATTAATTCCCAATTGGAAGCAATATAGCGATGCACTTATGGATATTGAAGACTTAAGAAAATTTATTGTTGTTGCGCAATATGAGAACTTGAACAAGGCGTCCCAGCATTTATCAGTGACCACAGGCGCGTTGTCTAAAGTAGTAAAGCGCATAGAGCATAAATTGGAGGTGCAAGTATTTGACCGAGTAGGTAAACATATTCGACTCAACCAACGGGGTAACAAATTTCTGCTTTATGCCACTCATCTTGTGCACGAAGCCGATCAAGCTCTCAGTGAGTTTAGAGGAAGTACTGCTGTATACAACGTTACTGTTGCTGGCCCATCGCTATTGCTTCAATACTACTTACCTACGTTGCTTTCCAAGCCCTCTTTTTTACAAACTCACTTTCACGTAAATATTAATGCTTGTTGGGAAGGTAAAGCGCTGGATAGTGTGTCAAAAGGAGGAAGCGATCTCGCTATTGCCACCTCTTTTGCGATGGAAGAACGAGAGAAAGACCCTTCTCTTCATCATATATCGCTAGGTTCGTCTACATATGTGGTCGCTGCAGCGGAAAACCACGCTGCGGTAACTGAAGCAAAGAACGGCGCATTAACAAGTCAAAGTTTGTACGGTTACGCATTCGCCTGCCCTGATGTTTCGCCCTTTTGTGGAATAAAACGCGGCATCGGTTCTGATGGATGGAGAGACGACAAAGTGCCCCGCTCAATTCGCTATCGATGTAATGATTTTGGCACGCTGATATCCATTGTTCGACAAGGACTGGCCTTGGCCTACGTGCCTGACTTCATAGCAAAAAGCCATAACCTTACTAGCGTCGATGTATTAGGTTATGACTTTTATCATACGGAGCACTTCGAACTTGTTTACAAACCTAGCATGGCATCGGGATGGCTCAACCGGTTTGTCGACTCAGTTAAAAGCGCTATTTCGTAACAACATTTTTAGCCCCTTTGATCAGTGCTTCTCTGTCAATTTTATTAGGGACTTCCACTCCACGCCGTGCGGCTGGCCTCGCTTCAATACTGTTTTTCCAACGGGTTAAGTTGTCTAACCCTTCTATGCTTACACCAGACCATTCATAGGTACGCACCCAACACCAGTTCGCCATGTCAGCAATACTGTAGTCGTCGACCAAATACTCTCGATTTTCTAGCCTCCCATCAAGCACAGTAAATAGGCGGCGTACTTCGTTCTGATAACGTGCTATCGCCACTGGAATTTTTTCTTCTAGGTAGCGGTGGAACACATTAGCTTGGCCCATCATTGGGCCTATGCCTCCCATCTGAAACATGACCCACTGTAAAACCTGGCTTTTTCGCTTTGCGTCGGAGGGTAAAAACATACCGCTTTTTTCTGCGAGATAAATCATGATAGCGCCAGACTCAAACACGATGTGACCCTCGGCTTCTCTATCCACAATTACCGGAATACGGCCATTGGGGTTCATCGCCAAAAATTCAGGAGTTTTCTGCTCTCCCTTCATCAGGTTTACGGCATGGGCGGTGTATTCAAGCCCCATTTCTTCAAGCGCTACCGACGCTTTCCAACCGTTCGGTGTGGCTGCGGTGTATAAATCTATCATTAGGCTTTTGCACTCTCTCTGTTACTTACCGCCTCATACCAGCGCGCCAGATTGACATGCTCGTCAGTCATACGAATTTTTACCACACGGGCGAAATCCATAGCGCATAACGCGGTTATATCAGCAATAGAAAAGGTGTCACCAGCAATAAACTCTTTAACACCAAGTCGACGCTCTAAAATGTTCAAATATTTCGACGCATTAATACCCGCTTCCTTACCGAATTCAGGAACCGGCGTCATACGATCTTTAAAGTAGCCTGTAGTATGTTGAAAACACATACCAATTTGCATCATAAACGCGAACTCTACTTGTCGTTGCCACATAGAAATAGTCGCTTTTTCAACGGGCGTTGTTCCCATTAGCGGTGGCTCTGGCTGCAGTGCTTCAAAATACGTACAAATGGCATCGGTTTCGGCAATACAGGTGCCGTCATCAAGCTCTAAAATAGGTATCTTTCCCAGCGGGTTCTTCGCGCGCATTTCCGCAGTTAGATTTTCACCCTTTTGAATGTCGACCTGAACGTAGTCAACGTCAATGCCCTTCTCAGCCAAAAACATTCGTACTCGACGTGGGTTGGGCGCAGTCTTTGTTTCGTAGATTTTCATAATGATGATTACGGGCCTTATGGTGATTAGTCAGGAATTGTAATAACCCAAGATTAGTAACTGTGCAGTACGCTTTCAAATCACTCTGTATATGACTCATACTATTCAGCGCCTTTATGGTTATACCTCTGTGTTTTTCGCAGATAATTAACCAGTTGCAGGTCTTGAACCAGCTCTATCTAAATGCTGCTACAGCGCTGTGAGCACTTTAAGACGCTTTATTTCATTGTCAGTAAAATGGGCAGATTGATACTCTTGCAGTGCTTTTTCTATTGCGTTTGAATCAAGAGATTGCTGAGCCAAGTTATCGCGGAATGTTTTGTATTCAGCAATTCTGTTTTGCCACTGAGCTTGTTGTGCCCATGTTTTGGAAAAGCGTTCTGCAACTTCGCTACCAAATTCAGCCGCCACTGCGTTATAGCGATCGTTAATAGTGCTGTGGTTGTTTTTTATTTCGTTTATTCGATGCATATTAAGCGTGGGCTGGAAGGCTTCACGTTCGGCGGAGTTTCCCGCTTTAATTGACTCGACGATAAGGGCCTTTCTTTCGTCTCTGGACAAGGTGTTTTCTTGGGCAACACTTAAACGTGCTAGCGCCGCCTCATCTACCTGCGCTTCTTGACTAAACAGATAGTGGTATTCAGTATTATTAAAGTAAGTTCGCCTAATTTCCTCTCGCTCATCTAGCTTAAACGACACATCCTGCAAGCTGTGACTGGCAAGGTCGACGTCCAATTCAACCAAAGACAGCGCTACTTTGTAATCGACATACCGGGCAAATAAGTCGATTGCGTCACCTTGCGTGCTGAGTGTGAATACTTCATGAGCATGGGTTGTGTAGGCAAGTTTCACTGCTTGCGGCACTTCTGAGGTGCGTGCAAATACGAAGCGATCGAAAGCGTCTTTGGTCGAGTAATTGAGTTCAAAGGGAATGAGATCAGCTGCAATATCAGTGTCACTATCCCGATGACTACCTACATCAGTTACTTGATGTACTGCACCGCCTCCTTCTAACTCATATTCTCCGGCTTTCGCTTGTTCACCTAAGGATGAGCGTTGACTGAAAACCTCTGAACTAGAGGTTTGGGATTCAGACGCTAACTGGTTGTAAAGAATAGTACCGAATACTAAGAGGGCGAGCAGCCCTCCTAGTATTGGAAAAACACGGCATAATTGACGCTTCTCCACTACAGTCCTAAGCCTTTCAGTCGGTTAGCCTGACGAACAAACACGTCAACTGGGTCGGTTTCAAACCAGTGCGTTATGCCAAAGCTCTGGTTGACTTCATCAAGGTGGTTCATTTTATAGTTGTCTTTAAGTACTTTGCCTAAATGAGAACTACAGGTCGATACTAGCCCATCGTTTGGCTCTTTGAATGCGGTGCCAGTAATAGCTAAGAATGGGTCAACTACATCAAGTGCATTGGTGTAAGTTCTGCCTCCGCTCCACGAGAAATAGTACACGCCATTTTCAGCCAGCATTTTTCCATCGTTGCGGCAGTAGGCAGTAGGCATCCCTTCTGGATATTTTTGATTGAAAGCAACAGAGCCAGACGTAGACAATGAATTAAGCGCAGCGATTGAATCTGTAGGTTTGTCTCGCGGATCTGACCCAGAGGCAATCTCGATGATATTGGCGAACGCATTAACTACAACGCCCGCAGCACCCTCGCCCACTGAACCTTCAGAAAAAGCGTCTCGTAGTTCATCTGCCACTTTGCTTCCCCAGTTTACGCCGGCAACTGAACTTACCGAAGCAACCTTATCTGGGGCAACGCTTGCGGCGTAACGTGCCGTTGGACCA